>Ga0070714_100003011_pt1 | contig 12495 bp, 8 predicted proteins | sample LARL83metaG_FD_65450 | JGI IMG/M metagenome (GOLD analysis project Ga0070714, IMG submission 65450) | Corn, switchgrass and miscanthus rhizosphere microbial communities from Kellogg Biological Station, Michigan, USA - LAR L8-3 metaG | ecosystem: Host-associated > Plants > Roots > Rhizosphere ... | reverse complement strand
CTTCGATAACAACCAGAACCGGCAGATCCGGGTGATCTGGGCGAACGATATCGCGCAGTCGGTAGACACTACTCAACCGTGGAATTTTCCCTATGGTTCGATCATGGTATTCGAGTCTTACGCGACTGTGAATGATGACGCCGGAAATCCCACGTTGGACGCGAATGGCCGTTTTGTGCGTGGCCCGCTGACCACCGTCTTCGCGGCCCGAAAAGAGAAGGGCTTTGGCACCGAGTATGGACCTATTCGCAATGGTGAGTGGGAATATGTTTCTTACAATCCCGACTGGTCTTTTGCCACTCCGCCGGCCAATAGCGGAAGCTGCGCGCTCTGTCATCTGACCGGGACCGCGAGTACCGCTGCCGTCTATCCGCCGACCAACGCGGTGAATGACTATGTCTTCCGCGCCATGCAGGCCTTCCGAGGCGGCAGTGGGGCCATGCCGGATGGCGTCATGTTGAACTATCTGTACGTTCCGAGGACCATTCACGTCAAGGCCGGTACGCCGCTGACGCTCTACAATACCGACGACGTTCTGCACTCCATCACGGCTGATGACCAGTCTTTCGACTCCGGTCTCATCAGCCAGGGCGCCAGCTTTACGGTGAGTTTCGATCAGCCGGGCCAAGTCTCCATCCATTGCCTAGTGCATAGCCGCATGCGGGCCACGATCATCGTGGACCCAGCGGACGTCCCGGCCACGGCCACCAAGTTCAGCCACAAGTAGACGCGGCGGGGCCGCTCCTAGAACAGCCCGCCGGCACTCCGCTCCTCGCCTGAGAGAAAATGGCGTCATGGGGAGCCGTGCGTCTATGTCTTGTTCGACCAGGTCTTGTTCGACCAGGCGCGAGTTCCTGGTTGCTACGGCCGCGGTACCACTTCACGCGGCACGTTCGGACACGAAACCTGTACGAATTGTAGCGGTGCCGTCGGTAGGCCTACAGCCTCAGGCAGCTGTGTCTGAAGGCGTCGTCCACCTGATCTATTTCGCGGGCGACCCAAAACAAGGCGATGTTTTTTATACCCGATCGGAAGACTTCGGGGGAACTTTTTCCTCGCCGGTTCGGGTCAACAGCCAAGCGGGAAGCGCCATCGCGATTGGTGCAATTCGGGGGGCCCAGATTTCCGTAGGCAAGAGGAATCGTGTGCATGTTGCCTGGAATGGATCGCAGACGGCAGAACCCCGAGGACCATTGAACCCAGAAGCTGGTCAACCCGGCTCGCCGATGCTTTATGCACGTCTGAACGACCGAGGCACGGCATTTGAGCCGCAGCGAAACCTCATGCAGGAGACCTTTGGACTCGATGGTGGAGGATCCATAGCGGCCGACCATCGCGGGAATGTCTACGTAGGTTGGCACGGCAAAGCCCCCGGCGCTCGCCCCGGCGAAGCGGGCCGCCAGGTCTGGATTACGCGGTCGCAGGACGACGGCCTTACGTTTGCGAAGGAGAGGCCAATATCCGAGGAGCCAACCGGTGCCTGCGGGTGTTGTGGAATGCGGCTCTTGGCCGATTCCCATGGCGTGATCCATGGCCTGTACCGCTCGGCGAGGGAAGACGTTCATCGAGACATTTACGTCCTTCGGTCCCCAGACAACGGGGCAACTTTCTCGGTGGCGTTGCTTCATAGGTGGAACATCAACGCCTGTCCCATGAGCAGCATGAGCCTGGTGGAAGCCGGAAAGGATGTGCTGGGGGCATGGGAAACACAAACCCAGGTCTACTTTGCACCTGTCAGCGGTGGTGTCGATTTGGCGAAAGCTGCGACAGTCGCGCCGCGCGGCGATAACCCCAAACGCAAGTATCCGGCTCTCGCTCGAAACGGGCGAGGCGAAACACTCCTCGCATGGGTAGAGGGTGCAGGCTGGCAACGCGGCGGCGTATTGGGCTGGCAGATCTTTGATTCCGCGGGCCGGCCAACAGCCGCATGCGACGTCCGTCAGAGCGTAGCCACCTGGAGTTTTCCCGCCGCCTTCGCTGGTCCTGACGATCGCTTCACCATCGTGGTTTAATCTTGGCCGATCTGGCGTAAATACGGGCACTGTTGCAACACGAAGACGTCCACACCCGGCATACTAAAGCCATGGCGCCGCTCTCGGCGTCTCGCCTGGAATGGAGCGCGTGATGAAGCGAAACATGTTGTTGCTGATGGTGCTGGTCTCGATCCTGCCCGCTCAGGACCGGAAGAAGGAAATCCGCGAGGTGAAGGCCACCGGCTGCGTGCGCCAAGGTGTCGAAGGCGGGTGCCTGTTGCTAAGGACACTCGACGGAAAAAATACTTACAACATTTTCGCTACGCCCCGCCCCGAGCCGGGAATTGTTATTACGATCGAAGGCACAGAGTTTCGAGGAGTGACGGCGTGCATGGAGGGCATTCCAATTACCGTCACCAAATGGGAAGCGACCGGCGAGAAGTGCAAGGAGTAAGCTTCAGCCGGCGGCGGTGTTAACGGCTCGCGCGGCCCGGCGCCGGGCCGAGGCCAAACTCCACTGATAAGCCCAGTACACGATGGCGCCCACCACCAGAGTCGCAGCGCTGATCGATATCTGCGCCTTGGTGCTGCCCATCAGCAGCCAAATCGAGAGCGCCACCGCAGCCACCGGAATGATTGCACCGCCTGGGACTCGAAAACCGCGCGCTACATCCGGCATCTTGCGGCGCAGCACCAGTAACGCGATGCAGGTGGCGATGTAGTACAACAGCCTGGCGATGGCGCTGATGGCGGCCAGCGCCGCGAACCCGCTATACATGGCGCTGGCCCAGCCCAACACGGCGGCAGCAGCGATCGACACATATGGCGTCCGATAACGCGCGTGGACGCCCGCAAAGATCTGCGGCAGCTGCCGGCCCTCCGCCATCGCGAAGAGGATGCGAGGCGTGACCAGCATCAGAGCGCTGTTGGTTCCGGTGGTGGACAAAACCGCGCCCACCGTCAGCACCACGCCGCCCAACGGACCAAGAAAGCGGCGGGCCGCCGAAGCCAGGGGCGTCGCAGAAGTCGCCAGATCGGGCAGAGTGCTCTGCGCGACGAACTGTATCAGAACATAGAACACCGTAACTATGGCGATGGCCGACAGCAGAGCAATCGGAAGATTCCGCTTGGGCCGCTCGATCTCCTCGCCCGGGACCACGGCGAACTCGAATCCGCCGAACGCGAAGATCAACAAGAAACTCGCTTGTTGCAGCGCGGCTGGTTGGGGCAGAGACCAAGCCGGCGGACGGTTTGGATCCAGCAGGAAGACTCCCGCCACAATGAACACCAGTAACGTCGCGAGCTTGGAAACGGTGAGCAGGTTGTTCACCCACGTACCGTGCTTTACGCCACGGAAGTTGACGATCGCCAGCGTCCCGAGCGACAGGGTGATCACGATCACGCGACCGATTCCCATAGCGGCCGATGGCCAGAAGAATCCGAGATAGGCCGCGAACGCATTGCTGATTGCAGCTATGGAAGTGAGCCGGGCCAGCAAGAGCATCCACCCGATTTCAAATCCCACCAGGTTCCCGAAAGCCGCGCGAGCGTATAGATAAGGACCGCCGGAGCGATCGAACAGCGTTGCCACTTCGGCGAAGCACAACACAATCAAGGACATCGCCAAGGCCGCCATCACGTATGCAGCCAGACCGGCCGGGCCCAGAAATTTTGCCACCTGCGCCGGCAGCACGAAGATGCCCGAGCCAACCGTGCCGTTCACGGCGATGGCGGTGAGACTGAACAGGCCAACTGCGCGGATCAGGTCTGGACGCGATGGGCTGCTCATTTCTGAATGATCCCTGTGAGCCCGCGAGGCAAGGACGATTCTATCCCATCGGCTGGCTAAGGGGTTCCCCTTAATTGTGCTGCTAAGTGACCGATCATGCCCTTCAGAAATAGGTAATCTGCCATCTGCGCTGGAAGCCCTGCGCAGCCGTAGAGATAAGTGGGCCGTCAGGTCTTTGCATGAAGTGTCGCCACTGTAAACAAAAGCTGAATCTCTTCAAGTCGCTGGCCGGATCGTCTTTCTGTTCCCCAGAGCACCAGAAATTGTACGAAGAAGGGGAAGCAAATAAGGGCTTCGAGCGGCTTCTGCAATTCGTTGAGAATGACGCGAAACCGACCAGTCCTGCCAAGCCTGCCGCGACACCGCCTGCCTCGAAGGTTAAGCCGCAGCCTGCTGCGAATGTGGAAGCGAAGGCGGCTCCGCCGGCAGTAGTTCCAGAACCGCAGGCCATCGTTGCGAAAGCCGAAAAGGCCCCGGATTCCGTTTCCGAGCCGCCGATGGGAGGATTCCTCCCGCAGCCGGCGTCACCTGCCACCGGCGCCTCTTCGGCCCTGAGTGCAAAGTTTGAAGTTCCCGAAGCCGGCTTCCCGTCTGACTTACCCGCTCTGCCATCCTTCAAATTCGAGATAGCCACCACAGACTTACAAAACCAAGCGGAGGAAGCTCCACCACCGCTGGCGACTTGGTCGAACGTTTCGCCTGCGGGAATTGATAGTAGCAAGGCCTTTATCGAAGTGACCAGTGTGAGCTCGGTTCGTCCTCGTGCGATCGATCTCGCCGTGCCGTCGCCCGAGAGTCACTTGCCTCTGGCTGGCGGTCTGATTGGTCAATCCCTTTGCGATTCACGCGTACTCCAAGTCTCTGTTCAGGCCGTGATCGACACCCGGGAGTTCGCGCACTTGGCTCGGCTCAACGCGCTTCCCGCAGAACCGCGCACTATCAACGAGACGGCGCACCGGGTGTCCGCAAAACTTGGCGCACCCGTCTTGTCCCAGCCGGATGCGGTGGTCTTGAGCGCTCCCTCCCCAACGAAGGACAGCCGGGACGTCACCATCGGCATGAGTAGCGCCATGACTCGAACCGGCGTTGGCAGGCAGGTCTCTCCGCCGGCCATGCACGGGCGGGCGCGACAATTCAAGCTTTCGGCATTGCCTCGTACCGCGGCGGCGAATTTGAATTTTGGCCAAACCGATCGACCGGCGGTCGCGATGAATGGCGCGATGACGAGGGCTGTCGTAGCCAAGGCGGTTCGTCAACCCCAGACGCCTGTTTCACGATTCGTAAACACGCTCGGCTCGCATCAGATCCTGAATCTGTTGTCTGCCGGTGTCCAAAATACTGCGCGTCCGCGGGGTTGTTCGATCTTACCGCCTCTTGCTGCGCAAGGCGGATGCGTTGCGCCGGAATTCGAGTCGAGCATGCCGGAGTCCGCCGCGGGAATACCGGCGACGTTCGCTCACAGGAAGCTGATCGTTCGAGAGACCGATACGGCCGTGGCTCGTGGAATTACCGATGTCATCAAGCCGGCTGCGGTCTCGAGCCCACTCTTGGTGCCTAGTGCGCCTGGCTTCCAACGCTCTATCAGGATTGCAGTCGAACGTGTGGTGCGCGAAATTGTGGTGAATGTTCAAGCCCAGGACCGCTCGCTGGGCTGCGCGATCTCCGCTGCCCGGCCAACTCGGCGAGACTGTCTGCGCCCTGTGTTTCTCTGGTCAGCCGAAGCCTGGCTTGGCTCGGCGACGGCCTCGGTGGGTTGGTTCCACGAAACCGATTGCGCCGTCGAAGCTCTCACGTCCGGGGCGCCTTCCGCACGACAGTTTACTATCCGATTCGCGGCGGATTCCTTCTCTTTCGATAGGCCGGCGCTGGCACGCGATCGAATTTCCCGACAGTTGGCCCTGGCAGTATGCGAATGGAAAGCCGAAGCGCAGAGGTTGGCACGCTCTCAACCCTCCCGAACCAGTCCGTTGTCGCTGGTTGCCCGCCCGCAGACGGGTGCCACGACGCTGGCCGTGCGTCAGGTTGCCAAGCTCAATCGGTTCGGTTCGATCGTCAATCCGGCTAACGGAGGCGCAGTCGCTTCAGCTTTCACATCCGCTTCGGTCGATGAGCATAAGCTGGCGATGTCGCTTCCGCAATTGGCCGGTTCAGAGCTGGTCTTAGTTTCCCGGTTGTCCTCCTCGGCATCCCTGAAATCACCGTTCCTTCATCCCGCTCAGAGCAAGAATCCGCAAGACGGATCGCGTCCGCAACCTTCGCCGCTGCGCATACAGCCTGCGTCTATGTTGGTCCTGCCCGGATCGACTATGACCATTAGACGTATCCGCTGGGCGGCTAGTGGAGGATGGGCGGCGGTGGAGTCCCCCAGCTTGTCAAAGCATGGGCCAGCCCACGTGTCTTCCAGTGAACAGACAACGCTCTCATCGCTGCGCTGTTTGGCGGATGCCGTCGGAGCTGATCGGAACGAGGTGCGGGAATCCGCGGTTTTGCGGTTGAATCCGAAGCGGCCTGTTATTGCGTTGGATTTGGGTGCGCAAACTTCGTCCCATGGAGTACCAGCGGCCAATGCTTTGCCCCGGCGCAGCGGACCGAAGCTGCCAGTCGTCAAAGCGCAATTAGATGACCTGAGCGTCGAACGCCGGTAGACTTTGACAAAAAGCATGGGACTGACTATGAAGAGAATGCCTTAGGGGGCCGATAAATTGCTTAGTACCCCGTCCGAGAGCAAATTTCACAGGCCGGGATTTTGAGGTGCATCGATGTTCAAGAAGACTAAGACCGGAGAAGGCGCTGTAGCCGAAGTCGAGATTCACGCTGAAGCGCCAGGGGTGACGGAAGCCGGCTCCTCCCTGCGCCGCCTCGCGGGAGCTGTTTCCCTGCACATGAAGGGTGAGCGGGAGCAAGCTCTCAAAATGCTCGAGGGCGCCGAAGCCGATGCCGACGCACACGACCTGGCGGAGATCACAGCGGCTCGTGGACATATCCAGTTAGAGCTGAATCGCCATGAGGACGCGGTCGCCAGTTATTCGCGGCTCGCGAAGATCCGGCCGGAGAGCGCGGAAATCCGGTTCAACCTGGGTCTGTGTCTGCAGAATCTGGGACGTTACCCGGAAGCCGTGGAGAGCTTCCGCGCGGCACTTCCGCTGGGCGGAAAGCAGCTCGATACGCAACTCGCCATTGGGGCTTGCCTGCTGCATCTCAACAAGCAACAAGAAGCTCGCGAGGCTTTCGATGCCGCGCTGGTCCAGGCTCCGGCATCGGAGGCAGCACTATTCGGCAAGGCCGTAGCACTACAAATGGGTTGGGAATTTGACGAGGCCGCACTGCTCTACGAGCGGATCCTGCAGCTGAATCCCAAAGCCGAAGATTCGCTGGTGAACATGATCAGCCTCTCGATGCAGCGCAAGGACTACAAAATGGTCCAAAGCTACGCGGGACGGCTGCTGTCGCTTCGGCCGGATGCCGCGGCCGCGCTAGAAGGGCTCGCCTCGGCGGCCTTCGCGCATGACGACTTCGCCGAAGCTGCCAAGAACACATTGCGCCTCACTGAACTGGCGCCCACCGTTTACGACAACTGGTTTAACCTGGGCGTGGCCTATCAGAAATTGGGCCGCCTTCAAGAAGGCCTGCAGGCTTATCAGCGAGCGCGTGAGATCCGCGAAGACGCCATTTATGCGCACATCAATCTGGGCGTGGTTTACCAGGAACTCGGAGACCTGAAGCAGGCTCGTGGAGCTTTCGAGCGGGCGGCTCAAATTGCACCCGACCGGGACGATCTGAAATTTCAGGTGGCCTGGATTGCGGAACGTCAGGACTCTGCGGGCGAGGCTGAGGCGTTGTACGCCAAGCTGGTGGAGAAGAATGCGAGTTCGGAAAACGCCTGGTTCCGTCTGGGCTATCTGCGGCTCCAGCGCGACGACGCCAGCGGCAGCATTGTCGCCTTTGAGGCCTGTATCGCCAAGCAGCCGGACTGGCCGGAAGCGGAAGTCAACCTGAGCATCGCCTACTCCAAGGCAGGTCAGTATGACCGCGCGGAAGCGACTCTGGAAAAATTGCTATCGCGTCATCCGGAATCGGTCGAGGCTTTGAAAGGCTTGGCCGCAACCGCTCTCAAGCGAGACGATCACACCAAGGCCCTGGTCTATCATCAGCGCCTGATCGAAGCCGGCCAATCGACTCCCGAAATTCTCTACAACTGCGGGCTCCTGGCCCAGCAGCTCAACAAACTGGAAGAGGCCGCTAAGTTCTATCGGTCGGCGATCGAAGCGCAGCCGCAATTCCCGGAAGCCATTTTGAATCTCGGCCACACGCTAGAGGCTCTTGGGCAAAAGGAAGAGGCGCGCACTTGCTGGACGCAGGCGTTGGAATTCAAGCCTGAGCTGGCGCGCGGCTATTTTCATCCCGCCAAGTAAAAGGCTTTCGTAGAACCATGCGGGGTCAAATTGGAAGGTCGGGGGACCTGCCCCGCAACTTAGGCTACCGGCTGCGCGACTTCCAGCTTTAATGCTGCGTCGATCCGCTGAATGAAATCCTGTATTGGCTCGTTGGCGTGACGTTCGATTACGGCGACGGCTGCTTGCGCTTCCACTTTCCAGACAATACCGTCCACCACTGCCGAGTACTTGCTCGAAAGCCAGTCGGCGATCTTTACAGAACGCGCCATGGCTTCTTCGCCGGCACACTCAAAAATGACGGCCAGCTGGTCCTGGTTCCAACGATAAACGACATCGCGCGGCCGCACCAGCGTAATCAGCCGATCTCCCAGCGCCTTGAGGATCTGGTCGGCGCCTGAGCGCCCGAACTGCGGCGGCACGCTACGCGCCTCGGTCCATTCAAAGAGCAGCACGCAGAAAGGCTTGTCGCGTTTCAAATAAGCCTGCAGCTGCCGCTCTCCCTCCTGGCGGTTCAGAAGCCCGGTGAGAGAATCGATGATGTTGGATGGATTTGCACTCCCCAGCCACTCCGCCAGCGCTTCGGCGCGGTTGTGCAGTTCGGTCAAAGCTGGCGGCTTTTCCTTTTTCCTGCGCTGAACATAGGAGCGCAGCCCAGTGGCGTATCGCTTGAGCGCGGTGCGCACCTGTGTGGCGTCGTCGACCTCGGCCGAGATCTCCATCTGCTCGGCCAACTCTTCCATCATGGCCGCATGCAATTCATCCGTATGACCATCGCCCTCGGTGGCCTTGCCGGCAGCGGCCAGGATCTCGTGCGCGAGCTCCACTCCAGCGTTCACCCAGGCGCTCGCGGCTTGGCCATATTCGGCGACGTCGGCTTCTACGGCTTCGCGGCTGGCGGCCAATGCTTCGGGCGTCGCATCGAAACCCAGCCGGCGCGGAAGCCGCATCAGGCGATGGTTGTAAACCAAGCCCACGCGCGGGCAAACCTGAGCCATGCACTTGGCGATCGCTAAAATGGCGCTCTGATAGCACGTCAGCGCGGTTTGTTGCTCGCCGTCTTGAGCGCTGGCGAGATTGGACAAGTCGGTAGGTGTCATTACCTACCTTGAATATCGACACCAGGAGGCCGTTCAAGGCTAGGGTGCAAACCTTAGCCCCGTCGGAGTAGATGATGGGCGACCGGTCCGATTAATCCCGCCGCCCCTTGAACTTAGCGCTGTTGGACCGGCGCGGTCCGCAGAGCTTCGTCATTGATCATGGTCTCGGCCAACTGGGTGAGCTTCTTATCGGCCTTTTTCTCCTCTTCCAGCGTTTGCTCCAGAAGAGACACGGCACCGTTCAGGCCCAGAGTCTGCGCGAAGGTCCGCGCCGATCCGTAGGCTGCGATCTCATAGTGCTCCACTCGATTGGCGGCCGCAATGATGCCGGCATCCCGGAGCGGCGATGCTTCCGTATTGCCGATCATCTCTTCGCCTTCTTCGATCAGCCCTTTGATCGCTTCACATGGCACAGCCTTGGGCTTCCTGCCGATGTCCCCGAAAACTCTTTCCAGCCGCTCCACGTGTCCCTGCGTCTCCTCGAGATGCGACTCGAAAGCCTTCTTCAATTGCGGCGAGGTGGAGGCCTTGGCCATTTTCGGCAAAGCCTTGATCAGCCGTTTCTCGCAATCGTACAGATCTTCGATCTCTGCCAGAAATAGATCTTCCATATTTTCGATTTTCATAAATGATGCTCCTTGGTTCGGAATGATTGGAGGAGTGATAGCTCCGGTTGTTAGACCGAGGGCGGACCAAAGGTGTTTTTTATTTTTTTGCCGTCAACGCGTTCCTAACGCCCTTCAGATCGTCGACAAACTTGCGATACTCTTCGTGACGTTGCTCGGCATCCGGAGCGCGCAGCACCGCCGATGGATGGATTGTAGCCGTTACATGCGGCCCCCACGGATGCGTGACGAACTTGCCGCGTTCTTTCGTTAAACGAAATTTTGGACCGAGCAGCGCCTGTGCTGCCGTGGCTCCCAGGCAAACGATTACTTCCGGCTTAAGCAGCGATATTTCGGCCTCCAGCCAGGGGTGACAAGCCTTGACTTCGGAGACGCGCGGCTTCTTGTGTATTCGCCGTTTTCCGCGCTCCTCGAATTTGAAATGCTTCACGGCGTTAGTCACGTAGACCTCGGACCGCTGGATGCCCGCCTCTTCCAGCGCTCTGTTCAGCAGCTTTCCCGCCGGCCCGACGAAGGGATGCCCTTGGCGGTCTTCCTCGTCGCCGGGCTGTTCGCCCACGAGAACGATCCGTGCCGAGCGCGGGCCTTCGCCAAACACTGCCTGACTCGCGTAACGGTAAAGATCACATCCGCGGCAACGCTGCACTTCTTCGCGAAGGGCGCGCAGAGTGGGATGTTGAGGCATGAACTCGGCCGCGGTTGTCGCTCTGACTGCCATCGCGTTGCGAATTATGGACGCTGTCCGGCTGCCGAATCGATCAGCCTGGCTGAAACTTCTGCCGCCCTGCCCAGTCTAGACGTTATGAGCAGAACTGCTTCCGATGTCCTCATCGAGACCATTCACGCCTGGGGCGTGGATGTCGTATTCGGCCTCCCCGGCGACGGCATTAACGGCATTATGGAAGCGCTCCGCAAGCATCAGGACAGAGTTAGATTCGTTCAGGTCCGCCATGAAGAATCGGCGGCTTTCATGGCTTGCGGTTATGCGAAACACACCGGCCGGCTGGGGTGCTGCCTGGCAACTTCAGGGCCCGGAGGCATCCATCTGCTCAACGGGCTGTACGATGCGAAGCTGGACGGCCAGCCAGTGCTCGCGATCACGGGTATGCAGTTCCATGACCTGGCCGAAACGCGAAGCCAGCAGGATGTCGAGCTCGACAAACTCTTCATGGATGTATGCGTCTACAACGCGCGCTGCATGGGCCCTGAGCACGTGGAGAATATCGCCGAGCTGGCTTGCCGAACCGCGCTCTCTTATCGCGGCGTCTCCCATCTCTGCATTCCCGTGAACTTCCAGGAGGGCGAAGTGAAGTCGAAGGGCAACGGCCGCAGCGAGCGCAACGTTCCCAACCATGTTTCCGATGTGCAGGCGGACAGTGCTCGCCTGCCCTGCGAGGCGGATCTTCGCCGCGCGGCTGAAGTCTTGAACTCTGGAAAGCGCGTCGTCATCCTGGCAGGCCGGGGGGCGTTGCGGGCTACCGACGAACTGGAAGCGACCGCGGAACGGCTGGGTGCGCCCATCGTCAAGGCGCTTCTAGGCAAGGCGGCCGTTCCAGATGACAGCCCGTACACCACCGGGTCAATAGGTCTGCTTGGTACGCGGCCTTCTCAGGAAGCGATGGAGGATTGCGACACCCTCCTCATGGTGGGCAGTTCTTTTCCGTACATCGAATTTCTGCCGAAGCCGGGCCAAGCCCGGGGTGTTCAGATTGAACTCGATCCGGCGCGCGTCGGGCTTCGTTATCCGGTGGAGGTTGGTCTGGTGGGGGACTCCCGGCGGGCGCTCCAGGCCTTGCTCCCGTTCCTGAAGAGAAATGGCAAGCGCAGCTTTCTGGCTCAAGCGCAGTCCGGCATGCAGGACTGGAATAAGCTGATGGAGAAGCAGGCCACAGCCAGGACCATACCCATGAAGCCACAAGTGGTGGCCTCCGAGTTAGGCAAACGCCTTCCCGCCAATGCCATTGTCAATTGTGACAGCGGAACCATCGCCACCTGGTGGGCGCGCCATATTCCCGCCCGGCGCGGTCAGATGCATACCGTCTCGGGAAACCTTGCGACCATGGCCTGCGGGTTGCCCTACGCTATCGCGGCTCAAATCGCACATCCGGATCGCATGTGTGTCGCATTTGTGGGCGACGGCGGATTCACGATGCTGATGGGCGACTTCGTGACCGCCGTTCGCTACCGGTTGCCCATTAAAGTGGTGGTCATGAAGAACAATTCGCTAGGGCAGATCAAGTGGGAGCAAATGGTATTCCTGGGTAATCCCGAATATGGCTGCGATCTAACCCCCATTGATTTCGCCGCGTTTGCGCGGGCTTGCGGCGCGAATGGCTTCACTATTCAGGAAGCAGACCAGTGCGGCGATATCATCGACGAAGCCCTGAGAACTGAAGGCCCAGTGGTAATTGAAGCAGTGGTCGATCCAAACGAGCCGCCTATGCCACCGAAGATCACAGCACGGCAAGCGGCCCATTTTGCCGAGTCTCTCGCCAAAGGCACGCCCGACCGCAAGAGAATCATCGAGGACATATTGGAAGACAAGATCCGCGAGCTAGTCTAAAACAATTAAGGACAGTACACGCAAATACCAATTTCACCGCATGGAACTGATAT
>Ga0070714_100003010_pt1 | contig 12496 bp, 13 predicted proteins | sample LARL83metaG_FD_65450 | JGI IMG/M metagenome (GOLD analysis project Ga0070714, IMG submission 65450) | Corn, switchgrass and miscanthus rhizosphere microbial communities from Kellogg Biological Station, Michigan, USA - LAR L8-3 metaG | ecosystem: Host-associated > Plants > Roots > Rhizosphere ... | reverse complement strand
TCGGACTGCGGCGGGAACATCGTCATCCCGAGCCCGACCATCCGCACCGCCATCGCGACGTCGTGCGCGCCCCAGTCCTTGGAGACGAAGCCCGAGGCGCCCGCCGCCTTCGCCGCCTGCGGGGAGATGCGGCCGGCGCCGGAGATCAGCAGCACGCGCGTCTCGGGCGAGCGCGAGCGGATCGTCTCGCACAGGTCGGCGCCCGACTCGCTGCCGAGGAACAGGTCGACGAGCGCGACGTGCGGCCGGTAGCGGTTCGTCAGCTCGAGCGCTTCGCCCGCGTTGCGCGCCGCCAGGCAGCGTTCGACCCACGACTGCTCGCCGAGCAGCTGGCGGAAGCCCCAGTGCACGACGTCGTGGTCGTCGACGACGAGCACGCGCAGGCGCCGCTCCTCGCTCACGCCTCCGCCTCCCCCGCGCCGTCCGGCTCCGCGAGCGCGGCCGCGCCGGCCGTCGGCACGACGAGCCGCACGCGCCAGCCGCCGGCCGCCGACGCGTCCGCGCCGAACTCGACGAAGCCGCCGTGCTGGAGCGCCTCGAAGGCCGCCAGGCGCAGCCCCATCCCGGCGCCGCGCTCGGCGTCGGGCGCGCGCACGCCGTCGTTGCGCACCTCCAGCGAGAAGGTCTCGCCGTCGTGGCGCACGACGACCTCGACGCTGCTCGGCCGCGCGTGCTTGGCGGCGTTGCGCAGCGCCTCCGCGAGGACCGCCTGCGCGACGCCCTCCAGTCGCGGCGGCACGTCGGCGCCGGCGGGCCAGTCGAGCGCGATCGGCAGCCCGCTCTCGCGCGTCAGCCGCGGGATCTCGGCGCGCAGCGTCGTGCCGGTCTCGTGCGCGACCGGCGCGAGCGGGCGCTCGAGCGCCGAGCGCAGGTCGGCGAGCGCCTCCGTCATCTCGCTGCGACAGCGGTCGCGCTGGTCGTCGGTCAGCGGCTGGCGGGCGCTGAGCACGAGCGAGACGCCGAACAGGCGCTGCATCACGCGCTCGTGGATCTCGCGCGCGAGGTCGATGCGCTCGCCGAGGCGGCGCGTGCGCTCCTGCTGGCGCGTGGCGCGCCGCGCAGTCGCCGCCAGCGCGGCGGTCTTGCCGAGCGTCCACATCAGGTGGCGCTCGCCGTCGGCCAGCTCGAAGTCGCCGCCGCCGCGGTCGGCGGCGATGATCCCGTACTTGTGGCCGGCCGCCGCGAGCGGGGTGCAGACGAGCGAGGTGATGCCGAGCAGCGCCGCGTAGTCGCGCGGGACCTCGCGCTCGATCGCGTCGGAGTGCACGACGATCACGCGATCCTCGGCGAGCGCGCGCTGGGCGATCGGCGCTTGGTCGAGCGTCGGGCGCAGCGCCGCGAGCCGCGCGTAGGAGATCCCGTGCGAGCCGACCGCGCGCACGCGCTGGCGACCGACGTCGTAGAGGAAGATCGCGGCGCGGCGCATCGTCGTCAGACGGCAGATCGCCTCGCAGATGCGGTGGTAGAACTCGCTGGAGGTCGTGTCGCTCTCGATCTCCGACAGGAGGTCGACGAACACCTCGAGCGGCTCGACCCCCGCGAACAGGCTCGTCTCCCGTGCCGGAGACGGAGGGCGCGCGGTGCTCACAGCCGCCGATCGTACGCCTCGCGCCTCGCGCGCGACGGCTCGCCGCCGGTCGCGCGCGATCGACTCGCGAGTCAGCAGCGCGCCACCCCCGCAGCCGCGGTCGCACGCCTTTCTTGCATACCGCGACAGACACGTGACGCGGCCGCCGGGAGCATCGCGCCGCGTGGACGACTTCCCGTCGATGAAGGCGCGCCGGCTGATGCGCGAGCCGCTCGGCTATCGCGTCGTTCGGCAATCCGGTTCGCATCGGACGCTTCGCGCTCCAGGCCGCCCACGGGTTCTGTTCGCGTTCCACGACCGTCAAACCGTTCGGTCGCACACGGTCAGAGACATCCTGTGCCGGCAGGTAGGTTTTGAAGCTGAGCACGCCCGGGAGCTACTGTGATGCCCATGCTCAACGCACGAGTTCAGTATCAGCAGGACGAGGACACCTGGGTCGCGACGTCGCCGGACATCGATCGCTGGACAGCGATCGCCGACAGCTTTGCCGAGGTTCGCCAGCTGGCAGAGGACGGCGTCCGCTTCGCGCTCGAGCGCGACGACGTCATCGTCGAGCATCTCGTCGACACCGGGGACGCCGGCGAAGCCACGCGCCCGCACGCTGCCTGAGCGCGCGCATCCGTATGCTGCCCGGCCGATGCGCCGGATCCTCCCCCTGATCGCGCTGCTCGCGAGCGCTGCGCTGCTCGCCGCCTGCGGCGGCACGAGCGGCAGCCCGGCGCCGAACGCGGATGCCACGCTGATGCTCGACTTCACGCCCAACGCGGTGCACGCGGGCATCTACACCGCCCTCAGGCGCGGGTACGACACGGCCGAGGGCGTCCACCTGCGCGTGCGCGTCCCGGGCAGCTCGACCGACGCCGTGAAGCTGCTGCTGTCGGGCCGCACGCAGTTCTCGATCATGGACGTCCACGACCTCGCGATCGCCGGCGCGCAGGGCCGGCAGCTCGTCGCCGTCATGGCGATCGTCCAGCGTCCGCTCGCCGCCGTGCTCGCGCAGCCCGACGTCAGGACGCCGCGCGATCTCGAAGGCCGCAAGGTCGGCGTCACCGGCCTGCCGAGCGACGACGCCGTGCTGCGCTCGATCGTCGCGGGCGCCGGCGGCGACTACGCGAAGGTCGAGAAGGTCACGATCGGCTTCGACGCGGTCCCCGCGCTGCTCGGCGGCAGGGTCGCGGGCGCCACCGCCTTCTGGAACGACGAGGGCGTCGCGCTGAGAAGCAAGCGCCCCGGCACGCGCGAGTTCCGCGTCGACGACTACGGCGCGCCGCCCTATCCGGAGCTGGTGCTCGTGACCGCGCGCGCGACGCTGCGCGAGAATCGTCCGCTCGTCGACGCGACCGTCCGCGCGCTCGTGCGCGGCTACGGCGTCACGGTCAGCGATCCCGCGAGCAGCCTCGCGGACCTCGAGTCGGCCGTGCCCGGACTGGACGCGAAGCAGCTCCAGGCGCAGCTCGACGCGCTCGAGCCGGCGCTCTCGCCGCCCGACGAGCCGATCGGCGCGCTCGACCCGCAGGTGCTCGCGCAGTGGGCGAGATGGGAGGCGCGCTTCGGCATCGTCAAGCGCCCGCCCGACGTCGCCGCGCTGTTCGACATGCGCGAGCTGGCGCAGTCGGGCGCCAAGAGCGACGACGCCGGCTGAGACGCAATCTGCGTACCGCAGCGGTACACAGATTGACGCTCATCCGTCCGGTGCGTCAGTCGCGGCGCATGATCAGCCGGTCCGCGCCGCGCTGCATCGCGCGGCGCACGAGCCGCGGCGCGAGGATCCGCAGCGCCGCGGCGATCCAGTAGGCGCGCGGGACGTAGCGCTCGGCGCGCCCGCCGGGACCGGCGTCGAGGATCGCCTCGGCGACGCGCTCCGGCTTCGACACCGCCCAGCGCGTCGCGCCCCGGTCGACGAGCATTCTCTGCGGGAAGCCCTCGGTCGCGACGAAGCCGGGCAGCACGAGGCCGACGTGCACGCCGTGCGGCTTCTCCTCCAGGTGCAGGGAGTCGGTCCAGCCGGCGAAGGCGAACTTCGAGGCGGAGTAGGCGCCGCCGCCCGCGCGGCCGACGCGCCCGGCGGTCGAGGCGACGTTGACGATCGAGGACGGCGCGCTCGCGCGCAGCAGCGGCAGGAGCGCCTCGGTCAGCCGCAGCTGCGCGTCGAAGTTCAGCGCCATCGTGCGCTGCACGTTCGCGAAGCCGCCCTCCGCGAACGGCGCGTTCCACGAGGCGCCGGCGTTGTTGACGAGCAGGTCGAGGCGGCCGCCGTGCTCGCGCTCGAGCGCCTCGCGCACACGCGCGGGCGCGTCCTCGTCGGTCAGGTCGAGCGCGAGGACCGTCGCGCCGCCGATCTCCCGCGCCAGCGCCTCCAGCCGCTCCTCGCGGCGCGCGACGAGCACGAGCCGGGCACCCGGCTCAGCCGCGAGCCGGCGCGCCGTCGCCTCCCCGATGCCGCTCGACGCTCCCGTGACGACCGCGATCATGCGCCGGAATTCTGCCGATCTGGCCGCGGCGATGCGACGCCTACTGCGCGCGCAGCGCGCGAAAGTCGCGCATGGCCGACTCCGGCCGACCCCACGCGTGCGTCACCTCGACGCGCCCGCTGCGCACCTCGCGCACGGCCAGCTCGCCGGCGATGCCGGCGTCGTCGAGCAGTCTCAGCGTGCCGTGCACCGCCGGCGCGGCGGCGGCGTGGCCGAAGCGGTGCGCGACGAGGATGCGCCAGTGCCAGTCGTGTCTCGAGTACGGCTGCGCGTTGCACGTGACCATGTAGACGGCCGCGTCGACGTAGCGCGACTCGTCGCGCAGGCGCAGATCGAGCTCGAGGTCGGTCCAGTCGTCGGGCAGCGAGTCGACGATCTGCTGGAAGGTCTCGGCGAGCGAGGTCGGCATCGCCGCGAAGCGTAGCCGGCTCAGCCCGCGAACGTCTGGACGAGCAGGAAGCCGTTGAGCGCGACGATCCCCGCCGCGATCGCCCACGCGACGACGGTCGTCGCGCGGCGGTTGACGAACGTCCCCATCACCTCGGCGCGGCTCGTCAGGAGGATCAGCGGCACCAGCGCGAACGGGATCCCGAACGACAGCACGACCTGGCTGAGCACGAGCGAGCGCGTCGGGTCGAGCCCGAGCGCGAGCACGAGCAGCGCCGGCACCATCGTCACCGCGCGGCGCAGCGCCAGCGGGATCGTGCGGCGGATGAAGCCCTGCATGACGACCTGGCCGGCGTACGTTCCGACGCTCGAGCTGGCGAAGCCGGAGGCGAGCAGCGCGACCGCGAACGCGAGCGCGGCGCCGCCGCCGACGAGCGCCTCGAAGCCGTGGTAGGCGCCCTCGATCGAGTCGACGCCGGTCAGCCCGGAGCCGTGGAACAGCGACGCCGCGACCGTCAGCATGAGGATGTTGACGACGCCCGCGAGCGCCATCGCGATCAGCACGTCGATGCGCATGAAGCGCAGCAGCTCGTGACGCTCCGCGTCGTCGCGCGCGCGGATGCGGTCCTGCGTGAGCGCCGAGTGCAGGTAGATCACGTGCGGCATCACGGTCGCGCCGAGGATGCCGGCGGCCAGCAGGATCGACCCGCCGCCGTCGAAGCCGGGCACGAGCAGGCCATGCGCCGCGGCGCCCCAGTCGGCGCCGATCTTGAGCGTCTCGTAGAGGAAGCCGAGCAGCACGATCGCCAACAGCCCACCGACCGCGAGCTCGAAGCGCCGGTAGCCGCGCGCCTGCAGGCCCAGGATCGCGAACGCGACGCCGCCGGTCATCAGGCCCGCGGCGAACAGCGGCACGCCGAACAGCAGGTTCAGGCCGATCGCGGCTCCGACGAACTCGGCCAGGTCGGTCGCCATCGCGACCAGCTCGGCCTGCAGCCAGAGGCCGAGCGAGGCGCGCCGCCCGAGCCGCTCGCGGCACAGCTCCGGGAGGTTGCGGCCGCTCGCGAGGCCGAGCTTCGCCGACAGCGTCTGGATCACCATCGCCGTCAGGTTCGCCGCGAGCACGACCCACAGCAGCAGGTAGCCGTACTTCGCACCGCCGGCGACGTTCGTCGCGAAGTTGCCGGGATCGACGTAGGCGATCGCCGCCACGAAGGCCGGCCCGAGCAGCGGCAGCACGCCCCGCAGCCCCCGCCGCGCGCGGATGCGCTCGAGCGCGCTCGGCGACGGCACGACCGTCAGCGAGGCGTCGGCGAGGGGCGGCGACGGGTTCACCGGAGTGATTGTGGCATAACTAAACCATGGATTTGAAGGACACAGGTTGCGGCCGGAGCGTGTTCGGGCGCTCGCTATCCTCGACGGCGTGTCGGCCGTCGCTCCCCCATCCCGCCCCGAGGATCGCGCCGTGCGCGAGCGGTGCGGCCTGCTCGACCGCTCCGAGCGCGGCAAGCTCGCGCTCGGCGGCGGCGAGGCGAAGGCTTTCCTGCAAGGACAGGTCACAAACGACGTCGAGGCGCTGACGCCCGGGCGCGGCTGCTATGCCGCGCTGCTCAGCCCCAAGGGCAAGATGCTCGGCGACCTGCGGATCCTCGACGCGGGCGAGGAGCTGCTGCTCGACACCGAGCGCCCCGCCCTGCAGGCGATCTTCAACGTGCTGCACCGCGCGCGCCTCGGCTTCGACGTCGAGCTGCGCAAGCGCACGCTGGAGCGCGGGCTGCTCTCGCTCGCCGGCCCCGACGCGCGCCTCCTCGCCGGCGCCGAGGCGCTGCCGCACGAGGAGCACGCCCACGCGCCGGTGGAGCTGGACGGGACCGACGCGCGCGCGATCGTCACCGACCTCGGCGTCGACCTGCTGTGCGACGCGCGTGACACCGAGGCGCTCGCGGCGTCGCTGCGCGGGCGCGGCGCCGTCGCCGTGCCGGAGGCGGCGCTGGAGACGCTGCGCGTCGAGCGCGGGCGCCCGCGCTACGGCGTCGACCTCGACGAGACGACGATCCCGCAGGAGGCCGGCCTCAACGAGCGCGCCGTCTCCTTCGCGAAGGGCTGCTACGTCGGCCAGGAGACGGTCGCGCGCCTCCACTACAAGGGCAAGCCGAACCGCCACCTGCGGGGGCTGCGGCTGTCGGCCCCGCTCGCGAGCGGCACGGAGCTGACGCTCGACGGCAAGCCCGTCGGGCGGCTCGGCAGCGTCGTCGACTCGCCGGCGCACGGCCCGATCGCCCTCGCGCTGGTGCGACGCGAGGCCGAGCCGGGCGCGACGCTGGCCGCCGGAGATGCCACGGCGACCGTCGTGGAGCTTCCCTTCACGCGGTGAGGGATCGCACCGTCGTGTCCCGACCGCGCGCCGGGGTAGGATGAGTGCACGGGGTCACCGTCGAAGGAAGGAGGCGCCCGATGACCACATTCGCAGCCGACCACGACACCAGCCGCCAGCTCGAGCAGCTCGACGAGCGGACGCGCACGGCGTGGGAGGCGTATCGCACGAGCATCTCGGAGCTCGCGGGGGCGGACTACGAGGAGGCCGAGCCGGTCTCCTGGGAGCGCCTCCAGCGCGCGCTGAGCGAGCTGGAGGACCAGCGCGAGCGCCTCGTCGGCGCCGCCGCGCCGGCCGACGACGCGGCCTGAGCCGCGACCCCGGCCCCACGCCGCCGCGCGCGCCGGCTCGCGCTTGACTGGCCAGTCGGCTAAGGTTCCGCCGAGCGGCTGGTGGGGCGCCGTTGGGACCACCGACAGGCCACGAGGGAGACCACAAGCCACGATGCGGACGCGGATGCTCGGAGCGCTCGGCGCCATCGCGCTCGTCGCCGTCCTGGCCGGCTGCGGAAGCGGCGGCAGCGGCTATGCGAACGCCGCGCGCCCGCCCTCGCCCGTCTCGGTCTCGATCTACCTGACGGACGACCGCATCGCCGTCTCGCCCTCGCGCGTGGGCGCCGGCCCGGTCACGCTGCTGATCGCCAACGAGGGCACCCGCTCTCGCAACGTGACGCTCACGGCACCGGCCGGCACGGCGCGGTCGTGCGTCGCGGCCGACGCCTCCAGCGGCCCGATCAATCCGCAGGGCACCGCGCGCGTCAAGCTGCCGCTCGTGCAGGGCACCTGCGCCGTCGGGGACGCCGGCGGCGCGCTCCCGCCCGCGCTGCTCGTCGTCGGCCCGCAGCGGCCGAGCGCGCAAGAAGACCTCATGCAGCCCTGAGCGGCGCCGCCGCGCGAGGGCGGCGTCCGCCGAGCGGGCTAGCGTCCGCGCGATGCAGGTGCTCGACGCCGTGGACGAGCACGCGATCGAGGAGCTGACCGCGCGCGACGAGTTCTTCTGGCTCGACCTCGTCGACCCCTCCGACGAGCAGCTCGCCACGCTCGGCGAGCGCTTCGGCTGGCACCTGCTCGCGCTCGAGGATATGCAGCACTTCGGCCAGCGCCCGAAGCTCGACCGCTACGAGGACCAGATGCTGCTCGTCTTCTACGGCGCGCACGCGGCGCCCGAGCGCGCCGACGGTCAGCCGCGGCTGATCGAGGTCCACTTCATGGTCAGCGGCGGCTGGGTCGTGACCGTGCGGCGCGAGCGCTGCGCCGAGCTGGACGAGCTGCGCCGCCGCATCGCCGCCGACCCCAGCCGCGACGAGCAGCTCGTCGTGTATCGCATCTTCGACACGCTGACGGACTCGTTCTTCCCCGTGCTGGAGGCGGTCGACGACGCGATCGACGACCTCGAGGACGCGATCGTGCTGCAGCCGACCGACGAGCAGCTCCAGCGCCTCTTCCAGCTCAAGCGCCACCTCGTCGTGCTGCGTCGCGTGATCACCCCGCAGCGCGACCTCGCCGCGCGCACGATCAGCGAGATCGCCGAGCTGCCCGGGCTGGAGACCGGCACGCGCGACTACTTCCGCGACGTCTACGACCATCTGATCCGCATCTCGGACCTCGTCGACTCCTACCGCGATCTGCTGACCGGCGCGATGGACGTCTACCTCTCGACCGTCTCCAACCGCCTCAACGTCGTGATGAAGCAGCTCACGCTCGTGGCGACCGTGTTCCTGCCGATCACCGCGCTGACCGGCTTCTTCGGCATGAACTTCGGCTATCTGGTGCGCCACATCACCGGCGCGACGGCGTTCTTCGTCTACGGCGTCGGCGGCGCGCTGCTCTCGATCGTCGCGCTGTACGCGTGGTTCCGCCGCCAGCGCTTCCTCGACTGAACCGCATCGGATAGGCGACCCTCCTCGCACCGCTACGATGCGGGCCTTCCGCCGACTATTCCGATCCTGAAGAGGTGCCGTTGTGGCTGTCGATGTGAGCCAGGTCGCCAGCGTCGCGACCGAGCCGGGCGAGCTGCCCGAGACGATGACCGCGTGGGTGATCCGCGAGGAGCGCCAAGGCGAGCCGGTCGACGCCTTCCAGCTCGAGCAGATCGAGACGCCGCGGCCGGGCGCCTTCGAGGTGATCGTGCGCGTGATGGCCGCGGGCGTGAACTTCAACAACGTGTGGGCCGCGCTCGGCGAGCCGGTCTCCGTCATGCGCTACGGCGACCACCCCGAGTACGGGCACCACATCGGCGGCTCCGACGCGTCGGGCATCGTCTGGAAGGTCGGCGACGGCGTCACGCGCTGGAAGGTCGGCGACGAGGTCGTGATCCACTGCAATCAGGCGTCCTACGAGGATCCCGAGGTGCACGGCCTCGACCCGCTCGCCGCGCCCTCGCAGCGGATCTGGGGCTACGAGACGACGTGGGGCAGCTTCGCCCAGTTCACGAAGGTGCAGGCGCAGCAGCTGCTCCCGAAGCCGAGGCACCTGAGCTGGGAGGAGGCCGCCTCCTACGGCCTCACCTACTTCACCGCCTACCGCATGCTGATGGACCAGGCGAAGCTCCAGCCCGGTCACCGCGTGCTGATCTGGGGCGCCGCCGGCGGCCTCGGCGTGTTCGCCACGCAGCTCTGCAAGATCGCCGGCGCGCAGTCGGTCGGCGTGGTCTCCTCCGCCGAGAAGGGCGAGCTGATCAAGCAGCTCGGCGCCGTCGACTACGTCGACCGCAACGACTTCGCCGGCATGATGCGCCGCGGGGGCGAGGACAAGGACGCCGAGAAGGCGCGCTTCAAGGAGTCCAAGCGCTTCTGCGCGGCGGTCGAGGAGAAGCTCGGCGGCGCGCCCGACATCGTCTTCGAGCACGTCGGCAGAGCGACGTTCCCGACCTCGGTGCTGTGCGTCAAGCCGTTCGGCAAGGTCGTCATCTGCGGCGCCACCTCCGGCTACCAGCTCGACTTCGACGTGCGCTACCTGTGGATGCGCCAGAAGCAGATCATCGGCTCGCACTTCGCCAACGCCTGGGAGGCGCTGAAGGCCAACGAGCTGATCGAGCACTCGCTCGTGCGCCCCGTGCTGTGGCAGACGATGGGCTTCGAGAAGGTCGCCGAGGCGCACCAGCTGCTGCGCGACAACAAGCACCTCGGCAAGATCGCGATCCTCGTCGGCGCGACCGAGGAGGGCCAGGGCAAGACGGCCGACGGCCCCGGCGCGATCCGGGCGGAGGTCGGGGCGTAGAGCCGCCCCGGCCCCGAGGGGTGCCGGAGCCGGCCACGTGGCCCGGCGGAGGCGGGCCCCCCGGCCGAGTCCGCTAGGATCCCCGCCGATGGCCGGAGTCGTTCACATTCCCTGGTACGCGACCCTGTTCCGCGGCGACAAGCTCGCCGCCGGGGTCGCCGAGGTCGCGGCCGCGTCGATCCGCTACGGCGCGACGCAGTACCGCGTCCACCGCTCGCGCGACGACGCGTACAGAATCACGCAGATGGTGTGGTTCGAGTCGAGACTCGACTGGGAGCGCTACTGGGGAGGGCCCGAGATGCTCGCCTTCCGCGCGAGCTACGGCGGCAAGTACCAGGTGCCCGTCGTCTACGCGTGGCACGACGAGCTCGCCGCCGACGTGATCGAGCAGGCGGAGCCGACGCCCGCCGACGTGCATCCGGCGCCCGCCTGACGCTCGCGGCGCTCCGGCCGCCTCATGCGCGCCGTCGAGATGGGAGAGGGTGCGCGCCCGGCGCGGGTCCGCGGTTCGCCGAGCCCCTGTCGGTGCCGGGCCGCTCGTCCGAGAGCGTGCCTTGCGCGCGCAACGCGAGCTCCAGCTCGAAGCGGCGCTGCGCATCGTCGAGATCCTCGCCGAACAGCTCTCGGAGCTGGCCCATGCGATAGCGGACCGTCTGTTGGTGCACGTGCAGGCGATCGGCGACGCTCTGGAGCCTTCCCTGGCACGAGAGCCATGCGGCAAGCGTCTCGGTCAGCCGTTCACGACTGCGCTCGGAAAGCTCGGCGAGCGGCGCGAGGCGCGCTCTCACGAGCTCCTGCAGCAACCGACGATCGCTGTGCAAGAGGAGCACCGCCGTGTGCTCGCTCGCGTCGACCAGGCCTTCCCGGGCGACGACCCCGTCGTGCACCAGCTTGAGCGTGGCGCGGGCACGCGCAAGGCTGGCAGCCGCTTCCTGCCACGGAACGGCCGGACCGAGCGCGGCGCGACGCAGCCCCACGGCCTGCCGCAGCTGCGCGCGGCGGTTCGGGTGTCGTGGATCGGGCACGAGCACGCACACGAGGTCGCCGTACGTTTCGGCGATCGCGTCCGCCGGCAACCGCGGCGCGACGCGAACCGCGTCGCTCTCGTCGAGCACCAGTACGGCGAGCGACTCGGGCAGGTGCCAGCGGGCTGCACGCGCCGCCTCCTCCACATCGAGCGGATCGGACGGGGGATCGCGCAGGAGCAGGCGCGCAAGTCGCTGGTCCAGGGCTCGCTGCTCGCCCGCCATCGCCGACTGCTCCCGCGCGTAGCCCTCGGCCGACTTGGCCGACAGCTCGTCGATGTAGGCGAAGATCGACTCGGCCAGCAGGTAGAGCGTCTGCGGCTCGAGGCCCGCCGCGATTCCAGCGGCCGAGAAGCGCCGCCATGCAAGCCGAGCCCCGACTCGGTATGCAGCGAGCAGCACGTCGAGGCTGCGGCCGGCACGCAGCTCGCCGCGGCCGAGGTCGACGTACACGCGCGCGCGCAGCATCGCGCCGCCGTCCTCGATCCCGTCGACGAACTGACGCAGCGCCTCCTCCACGCCGACGACGAGGCCGCGCCCGAAGGGGCCCTCGAGCGGGCGCGCGTAGGCGGGCACCTCGACGCGGATCGCCGCGATGATCTCGCGCGCGAGGTCGGGGAGCACCGGACGCAGCACGGCCGCCGCCTCGGGCGGCATCTCATGCCACGGGCGCACAGCTTCAGGAGTCGTCGCCATTGTGAGAAACCTACAAGTTATCCCGCCAAGACGTTGATCTCCGACGAGGACAAGATCGAGATTGCGCCGTAAGCTCCAAACATGACCCGCGCCCATCGCATCTCCAACCTGATCGCCGTCGGCCTCCCCTTCCTCGTCTTCCTCAGCTCGATCGTGCTGCTGTGGAACAAGGCGGTGGGTTGGGAGGACCTCGCGATCTTCCTGTTCATGTATGCGATCACCGGCTTCGGCATCACGATCGGCTATCACCGCCTCTTCACCCACCGCGCGTTCGAGACGTCGAAGCCCGTGCGGGTCGCGCTCGCGATCCTCGGCTCGATGGCCGTCGAGGGCGACGTCGTCACGTGGGTCGCCGACCACCGCAAGCACCACGCGTTCGCCGACGAGGAGGGCGATCCGCACAGCCCGCACGTCGACTTCGAGGACGGCTTCCGCGGCGCGGTCAAGGGGCTCTGGCATGCGCACGTCGGCTGGATGCTCGGCGACAAGACGCACGGGCGCGCGTCGGCGCGCCGCTACGCGCCGGACCTGATCGACGACCGGCCGATCCGCTGGGTCAGCCGCACGTTCCTCTTCTGGGTCGCGGCGACGCTCCTGCTGCCGTTCGCGCTCGGCTACGCGCTGAGCGGCTTCTCGCTCGTCGGCGGCCTGCTCGGGCTCGTGTGGGGCGGCTTCGTGCGGATCTTCCTGCTGCACCACATGACGTGGTCGATCAACTCGGTCTGCCACTTCTTCGG
>Ga0070714_100003006_pt1 | contig 12507 bp, 13 predicted proteins | sample LARL83metaG_FD_65450 | JGI IMG/M metagenome (GOLD analysis project Ga0070714, IMG submission 65450) | Corn, switchgrass and miscanthus rhizosphere microbial communities from Kellogg Biological Station, Michigan, USA - LAR L8-3 metaG | ecosystem: Host-associated > Plants > Roots > Rhizosphere ... | reverse complement strand
CTCGAGGAGTTCCCCCGGTTCATGGCCGACCGCGCCGAGGCCGAGCGCTGGCGGGAGACCTTCACCCTCTACTTCGGCGAGGTGCAAGGGGCCCCGACGCCGGGCTGGCTCGGGCTGCACCCCGGTCAGTAGGCTACGGCCAGGACCGGGCTGATGGTCGTTTCGTCGTCAGGGCCATGCGGCCCGCCGCGACCGCATGGACGCGCCGGCCAGCCGCCGGGCCATCACGCCGGTCATCGCCCAGTACACCCGCGACACCAGCGCTCGTATTATCCCGAGCCCCGGGCCTTGTCCTGGAGGTCGGAGAGGTTGGTCAGACGGGCGTTGCCGCCGGTGTCGCGGGGGGCTGCATGATGGCCTTGGCCAGTTCCGTGTTAGTGAAGTGGCGAACTCCCATGGCACCGTTCCATACGTGACAACCTGTACGAGACGGCGGAGTTGCAGGCATGGCCCAGACCGGTCGCACGCCCAGCCGCCTGGAGCGGCGCAAGGCGCACACCCGCGAGATCTGCGAGTGGCCGCTGCCGGCCCTCGACGGCCCGCCTCCGGCGCGACCCCGGCTGAGTGAGCGATCGGCGTCCGCCGTCGGGTAGCTGACCCGCCGAGTCAAATGCCTGGCCCGGGTGCCGGCGAGGCCAGTGGAAGTCGGCGTGCGTTTCCGCGTGCGTTGTTCCTCGGCTGGCGGTATCGCCTGCTGTAAAATCGTGGTGTGGATCTTTCGTTGGACTCGCCTGAGGCGCAGCGGTTCAGGCTGGCGGTTGAGATGGCGGACCTCGGCATCCATCTGTACCGGCAGCGGATGCGCCGCGAGCACCCCGGAGCGAGCGACGAGCAGATCGAGGCCAGGGTTCAGGGGTGGCTGATGCGCAGGGCGGGGGATTACTCGGCGCGCTAGTAAGGTAAGGCGCTATGACGGGCCTCGAAGAGGTACTCAGGCGTGCTGCTGCCGACTTGGACGCGGTCGGTGCCAGGTGGGCAATCATCGGCGGACTCGCGGTGGCGACGCGCGCGGCCCCCCGGTTCACACAGGACGTGGACTTCGCGGTGTCGGTTGCCGACGACGCCGAGGCGGAGGAAATTGTCCACCGCATGTCCGTCCGGGGCTACGCCGTGGGGATGATCCTTGAGCAGGACCCCCCGTGCGCGCGGGGCGATCGGAGGCCCGCGCGGGTATACCGATGACTCTTCCCATGTCCTCCAAGATCTTCACGATTTTGAGGGAACGAGCGAAATTCAGCGGATGATCATCGGGGGGGCCGTGACTGGATTGGACGTTCGATAGCCTGGCCAGGCTCAGCCCACGTTGGTTCAAACCCAACACCTGCCACACAACACCTGCCACACTGTGATGTCGCAAGAGATCGAGGACACCGCGAATCCACGTAAGGGTCGCGGTGTTTTCTTTGGCCAGCCTGGTCGGCGGCCGGTGGCCTGGTAGCTCTTGCTCGGGTCTACCGCCGCGCAACCCCGCTACGCCAGGCACCAGGCCACGACCGACCAGCTCCTCCCGGTCATCCGCCTCGTCCCGGCCGACTAGGCCGGCGGTTCACCCGGCGGCTGCGCGCAGGCATTGACCCTCAGCCCTGATTCCGCGACCTGGTCCTCCGTTGCGCTGCGGTCCGCTGCTGCTGTTCCTTCGCCTTGTTGACCGCGTCGAGTCGGGACACCGCCCCAAGCTTGGTGAAGATGTTCCTGAGGTGGCGCTTGACCGTCGCCTCGGTCAGCCCCAGGCGGGAGGCGATCTGGTTGTTGCTGAGGGCCTGGCCGACCAGGCCGAGCACTTCGCGCTCCCGGTCCGAGAGCTCGCCCGGCTCGGGCCGGGGCCGGGCGGCCTGCAGGCTTTCCTGCGACACGCCAAGGATGACCCGGTCGCCGTCCGCGTGTACGGCCCGGATGGCGACCACGAGTTCTTGCCAGTGAACGGACTTCAGCAGGTAAGCGCGGATGCCGGCGGCCAGCGTGGCCTGCACGAGATCAGGCCCCTCGTGCATGCTCAAGATGATGATCCGGGATCGGGGAGAATTTTCTCCGATCCGTCGCACGGTCTCGGTGACCTCACCGCCGGGGATTTCGACGTCGAGCAGGACGATGTCCGGCTCTGTCGCAGCGGCCAGCGCCACCGCCGCATCGGCCTGCCCGGCCTCGCCCACCACCCGCACGTCTTGCTGTGTCTCAAGGAGCCTCCGCACTCCCTGGCGGACGAGCGCGTGGTCATCGACTATGAGGATGGTGATCTGGTCATTCTTATGCATCGCGAGCCCCAGGAAGCGGCACGAGAAGCTCTAGCTGGGTTCCCTGGCCCGGTGTACTCGTCATGATCAGGCGCCCGCCGAGCAGGGTGGCCCGCTCGCGCATCGAGCTGATCCCGATCCCCGCGGACGCCGCGCCGATCGAGAAGCCGCAGCCGTCGTCCTCCACCCAGGCGTGCAGTTCGTGCGGGGCGAGCGTGATATCGATCAGCAGCGTCTGCGGGTGCCCGTGGGTCAGCGCGTTCCGTATCGCCTCTCTGATGATCAGGAAAGCCTCCCCGATGGCGGCGGGCGGCACCCAGTTCTCGCTGCCGCTCACCCGTAGCCGGACATCCGCCTCGCTGGAAACAGAATCGAGGTACAGGACGAGCGCGTTTTCCAGGCTGCGCACCGCGTCCTGGCGCAGGTCGGAAGTTACCAGCCGGAGCCTGCGCATGGTCTCGGTGATCGCCTCCCGCACGGACTCGCCTCCGGCGGCGGTGCCGGGCTCGTCGGCGAGTTCATAGAGCTCGAACTGCCGGAGAGCGACGCTCATGCTCTCGCCGAGCTGGTCGTGGAGGTCCCGCGCGATGCGCCTGCGCTCCTCGATCTGTGCCTGGTCGACGCGTTCGAGCACGAGGCCGGCGTAGGCGTGAGCGGCCTCCCTGATCCGCCTGCCGATGCTCTCGTGCAGAGCGAGAACGGCGGCGACGAAACACGGGAGCAGGTCAGGATCGGTCCGGACGTAGCGGCTCAGCGACCGGACGGTCACCTCGCAGAAGGCACTCCCGGCCCGCAGCAGATCCGTGGGGCTGAGCCAGCTGCCGGCTTGTGGTCCCCCGATCAGCAGGTCGAGGAACGTGCCCTGGTTTTCCTGGCGGGTCTCTTTCCCCCGGACGGTCGCCGCCACGTCGGCGATGATCTCGGCGGCGTCCCGCATCGCCTGCTCGCGGGCCCAGTTACTGGCAACGATCGGACTGGAGAGACCTTGCAGGCTATTCGCGTACGCGGTCAGCATCGCGTCGCGCTCGGTCATCATGAGTTCGGCGAAGAGCTCGTACTGCGCTCCGGCTTCGCTTGGCGGGGCCGGCAAGTCTCCGGTCACGGGCCTCTCCGGCGACGGCGATCTTTATATGAAAATTAAAATAACCCAAGTAACGACACGTGAATCGACAGGGACGATTCGTTGTCACCGCTATCGTACTTGACGCCGCCTAATCCGACGACCATACTCGTAACTATCCTTTTGATATTATCTGGAACTAGGACTCTGGCCTCAGTTCGGCAGGCTCTGTTGCCTAGCAACGGTGGTAGGGCTATTAGGCGGTAGTCGGGCCGGGCCGCCTCATCCGAGCTTTAGTCGCGGTGCGGAGCCTTCTTGTGGAGTTTCGAATACTTGGGCCGCTTGAGGTTGTGGCTGATGGTGAGCGGCTTGGGCTGGGCGGTACTCGGCAACAGGCCGTTCTTGCGGCCCTGCTGCTTAACTCGAACAACGTGGTCGCTATGGACAGGCTGATCGAGGCAATCTACGGTGAGCACCTGCCGCCGACGGCCCGGGCCCAAGCCCAGATCAGCATCTCGTCACTTCGGCGCATTTTCGCTGCTCACGGACACGAAGGAATCATTACCACCCATGACTGCGGTTATGTGATCCACGTTGAGCGGGAGCAGCTCGACTTGCTCCGGTTCGACGAACTGCTCGCGGCCGCTCGCACCGCCCGTGAAGCGCAGGAGCTGGACGTGGCAGTCGCGTGCTACCGTGACGCGCTCCGGCTCTGGCGCGGGCAGGCCCTCGACGGCATGGACAGCCAGTTCGTGCAGATGGCGGCGAATCGGCTCGACGAGCAGCGCATCGGTGCCAACGAAGACCGGATCGAGGTCGAACTAGCGCTCGGCCGGCACTTCGAGCTCGTGGGTGAGCTCGGCGAGTTCACCGCGCGGTACCCGCTGCGGGAACGCCCGCGCGGCCAGCTGATGCTCGCGCTGTACCGGTGCGGCCGGGTCGCGGAGGCGCTGCAGGTCTACCAGCTCGCCCGGCGGACCATGGTTGACGAACTGGGCATCGAGCCGAGCGAGCATCTGCAGCAGCTCGAACAGTCGATCCTGGTGTCCGACCCCGCCCTCAACCTGCCCGCGGCTCCCGCACGGCCGGCAGCTCATCCGGCCAAGCCGCAAGTGCCGAATTTGCTGCCGACTGGTATCGCTGACTTCACCGGCCGCGAGGACGAAATCGCCGAGATATTTGACTACCTCATTCCCTCATCCGACAGGGAGCACCCTCATGTGACGCCGATCGTGGCCATCATGGGCAGGGGCGGAATCGGGAAAACCAGCATTGCCCTGCACGCGGCACACAGCCTTGCCTGCGCTTTCCCCGACGGTCAGCTCTATGCCGACCTGCACGGCGGGGTCGCGCATCCGGTTCAGCCGATCCAGGTACTCGAGCGCTTCCTCCGGGTGCTCGGCGTGCCGGGTACGCAGATCCCTGAGGGCTTGGACGAGCGGGCCGAGCTGTACCGCCACCTCATCGGCGACAAGAAGATCCTGGTCGTGCTGGACGACGCCTTGGGCGAGAGCCAGGTCCTGCCGCTGCTCCCCGGGAACTCCAACGCCGCCGTCATCATCACGAGCCGGAGCAGGCTCGCCGGGCTCGCCGGCGCCCTGCGCATCGAGGTCGACGTCTTCGGCGCTGACAAATCGCTCAGCCTGCTCACGCGCATCGTCGGCGCGGCCCGCGTGCAGGCGCAGCCGGAGGCGGCCCAGGCGGTCGCCGAGCATTGCGGTCACCTGCCCCTCGCGCTGCGCATCGCCGGAGCGCGGCTAGTCGCACGCCCGCACTGGAGCATCCGCCGGCTGGTTGACCGGCTGGCAGACGAAACCCGCCGCCTGGACGAGCTCAGCCACGGCGACATAGGCATCCGTTCGAGCATCTCGCTCACCTATGACACCGCGAGCGAGGATGCCCGGCGGCTGTTCCGCAGGCTCGCGGTGCTCGACATGCCGGTCTTCTCCGGCTGGCTGGTCGCAGCCCTGCTCGACGAGTCGCTTCCCGAGGCGGAGGACCTGCTCGACGACCTGGTCGGCGCGCATCTGATCCACGTTGTCGATGGTGGCTCTGGGCCGTACTACCAGTACCGGTTTCACGACCTGGTCCAGGTGTTCGCGCGCGAGCGCCTCGCCGCCGAGGAGTCGGCCGCCGACCGGCAAGCCGCGCTCGACCGCGCGCTCGGCGCTGTGCTTTTCCTCGCGGAGGAGGCCCGCAGCCGCTTTTACAGCGGCGACTACCTGCGGATACGGAACGACGCGGTTCGCTGGCCGCTGCCCGTCCCCGTGGTGGACCGGCTGGTGAGGGACCCCCTTGCCTGGTACGACCGGGAACGGACCACGCTGGTCTGCGCAGTGAGGCAGGCGGCGCAGGCGGGCCTGGCCGAGCTCTGTTGGGGACTGGCGTCCGCCTCGGTCACCCTGTTCGACTCCAGAACCTACCTCGACGACTGGCAGGAAACCCACCTCGTCGCGTTGAAGGCGGCCAGGAAGGCCCAGCTGACCCGCGGCCAGGCCGCGATGCTCTACACCACGGGGACGCTGCACATGACGCAGCAGCGATTCGAGCAGGCGCGCCGGGAACTCGACGAGGCGGTGCAGCTGTTCCTCGATGCCGACGACGAGCACGGCATGGCCCTGGTGACCAGGCATATAGCGTTCATTGACCGGCTGAACGGGCGGCTCGACACCGCTACCACGCGCTACGAAGAGGCCCTGGCGGTCTTCCGGCGTACCGGGGATCACATCGGTTCCGCCTACGTGCTGCAGAGCCTGGCCCAGGTCAGGCTGGAACTCGGCGACTTCAGCCGGGCGAAGGGGTTGCTCTCCGAGGCGCTGCACATGTGCCGCATCGCCCATTGCGGAAGGATCGAGGCGCAGGTGCTGCACCGTATGGGCGAGGCTTTCCTGCTGGAAGGTGAGCTAGCTCGTGCCGTGGAGACGTTTGAGCTCGCGCTGACGATGATCAGGGGCGTGGGCGATCCCATCGGAGAGGCGTACATCCTGCACGGCATAGGCGTAGCGGAGTTGCGGCTGGGCAATTACGGCCAGGCGGAGCAGGAGCTGCGGCGGGCGCTGGACCTGGCTGTCGGCGTTGACGCGCGGCTGGCCGAGGCGCGGGCGCTGCACGGCCTGTGCGAGCTGGCGCTCGCGACCGGGGACCCGCGCGCGGCGGCAGAGGCCGGGCGGCAAGCGGTCGAGGTATTCCGCGGCATCGACGCGCCGCTTTACGAGGCGCAGGTGCTCGCCAAACTGAGCGATGTGTACTCGGAGCTTGGCGATTCCGAGGCCGCGGCCGCGGCCTCGGAATCATCGGCCGTTCTGCGCGCTAACCTCGGGCTTTCGCCGGGGATGAGCGGCGACTATCCGTTTGCTTTGAAGTCACGTTGAGCTGGGAGGATAGTGCTTATCCAAAGTCCTGTCAGCGGTAAGCCGAAGCGCTTTTCAGGGTGAACAATAGCGCACGCACTGCCCGCGTCGCGGTGTCTGCCGACGGCCGGGGCCTGGTGTCCTAGCCCGGGGCGGTCCTGCTGTGGGAGACGATGCGGGTCACCGGCCTGGGCCGGGGCCTGTCGGCGGGTCTTTCCCGGTGGCGGGCGCCGCGGGCGGTCCACGACCCGGACAAGATCGTCGCGGACCTGGCCGCCGCGGTCGCCCTGGCGGGGACTGCCTGGCTGACATCGCGCTGCTGCGGGAACAGCCGGAGCTCGCGGGGCCGGTGGCGTCCGACCCGGTGGTGTCCCGGCTGGTCAGCCAGCTGGCCGCAGATCTGCCGCGGGCCCTGAAGGCGATCCGGGCCGCCCGGGCCCCGGGCTGCGGAACCTGCCGCTGAAGGGCTTCGCCCAGAACCGGCTGTGGTGCGAGATCACCCGGCACTGAAAATTACCCACCAGACACAAGCTCAGGCCAGCACATCAACGGCGCGAAACATCGAGGCTAAGCTGAACGCCCGCCACGAGTCCTGATCAGCCCCAGTTGTTCTCATAGGGTTTGCACGGCAGTGCCCCCCCGGCGGTGGGTGGCGGCCCGGCAGCGACCGTAGCGGCGGCAGCGGGACCCCCGGCGCCGAAGACGACAACGGGGACGGCGGCGCTCACGCCGATGAGCAGGGCGGCGCCGACCGAGGCAACGACCTGCTTGATTATCCATCTACCCGCGTACCCGCTCATGCTTCCAGGCCTCCCGTCCGTACATGCTGAGTCGCTTTCCGGTCTGTGCGTAAACGTATTGCAGGCCGCCTTCGCCGCCTTATCGGCCAGCGAAGGTTGATCGATAGCGCCAGATGTAATCCTGCAAGGGCCCAACCGTACCGATCCATGCCATCGGACATCGCCGACAACCCGGAAGGAACGAGGGCGCGGTCGTGAGAGCAACGTTATTCGCAACTTCCAGTCTGACGGGAAATACGAGTGAAGCTATGAGCGTGGTGTTATGCGGATAGTCATGCAAGTGGTTGACGGCACTTATGGAAGATCAGCAGCCGGAGTCCGCGTTCGCCTTTCATTTGCAGACGGATATTCCTGGTCGACCATCGCCCAGACAGAGACCGATGGCGACGGAGTTATCAACGACTGGAATTCGCGGCATTTGGAGCGAGGACTCTACAGGCTCGAATTCGATAGTGACGGGTATTTCGCCCGGCTGGGCGCTGCCAGTGCCTACCCCGAGATCGTCGTCATGTTCCGGATGGAAGACGAGTCTTGCCTGTTCCGTGTCCATGTCACGCTATCTCCGTCCTCGTATTCCACGTACTTTGGCACCGCGGAAGCAATTTAATGGAGTCCTGAGCTAGATCCGGAACCTTGTATGATCCGCTAATGGGGGGAATGGTGGGCGCCGTTAATTCGACCACAGTCGCGCTGCGTCACGTGGGGGCGGAGCAGCAGTCACATCCCGTTCCCGGGCCGCACGTTCCCGACCGCGCCCGCGGTCGACGTTGCCGTCCGCAGGACATCGAGCTCACGGTGCGGGAGTGCAGCCCGGTGCTGCGCCACGGCCGGAACGCGGCGTTCGCGGTCGCGTACAACAGCGATGAGCGGCTGGTCGTCGTGACGGAAATCAGTCGGCAGGCCGACCGGCTTCATGCCGGAGAGCTAGCGGCGACGATCCGCGCCGCTGTCGCCGCGGAGCACTGCCTCCAAGTGCACACCGTTGTCCTGCTGCCGTCCGGTGCGCTTCCTGAGACGTCAAGCGGCCAGGTCCAGCGGCACCGCTGCGCGGTCCTGTACGAGCGGGGAAGGCTGCCCGAGCTCAGCCGCAGCGTGCTCACGCCGATGACCGGGGACGCCCAGCGGCCGCTTGGGCGGCCCGCCTTGCTCGCGCTGCCTCCCGCGGTCCGGCGGGATCTCCTGCGGGAGTACCTCTGTCGGCTCATCGCCTCCTCCTGCCAGGTGGCGGAGGCGGATCTGGGAGACGCCCCGCTGTCTGCGCTCGGCACCGACACCTACGCCATGATCAACATCCGGTACTCGGTGAAAACTGACCTGGGCGTGCACCTTTGCCTTGCGGACATTTCCCGGGCCGCCAGCCCCGCCGGGCTCGCGGCCCGGGTGGATGAGCTGCTCGCCGTCACCACGGCACCGCTCCCGCCCGAGGGACCGCACATCGTCCGGCAGTACTCCTGGAGCCGGCACGGGTTAATCGTCTTTATGCGGCGTGCTCAATCCGTTCTTACTGTTCTTGAAATGGACGGATTTCATCAGATGTACCTCAACGCTGGATTCCGATACAGCCAGGCGCATTGCAGCGGATTTTCGTGTCACCACAGCGTGCCCCCGCACCAGAGACTATTTGTTGTGCGGGATGCAAGGGGTTGCGCGCGGCGGCGCAGGATGAGTGTGCGGAACGAACTGGCCCGGTGACGTTCGGTGTCAATGCGAGGCCTGCTCCTGGGACATGAACGCTGAGAAAGGCCGGAAGAAGGCCGTCCGGTTACACCGTGAAACGCTATGACTACAGCTATTCTCTAGTGGCGAATAAGGATATCGAAAGTTGTATGCGGCGCGCGTCGATGGATGTATCGAGACGATATCGGGTAACTTTAGGAGTAGGGTAATTGCCTTCTCAGGGCCGGCGTTTTAGGGTACAGGAACGGAAGAAGCTGGCGAGCAGAATCTGGTCAAACGCAGCCCGACAGTTATTCCAGCTGGAATTCGCTGGCGGCCCACCGCTGCGAAACGGTTCAGAGGGGTCACGATGATTACCTTGATGACGGCGGACACGGATTTCGAAGCGGCCGCAGCAGCGAGCGACTCCGCATCGGCGGGCAGTGCCTTCGACCTGATGGGCGCCAGCCTGATGAGCGCGGCCGAGCAGCTCCCGGAGGTCAGCGTCCCTGTAGGCTCGCTCGTCCCCGGATTCCACCTGCGCACGACGGGAACGGATGCGGCGCACGTCCGGCTGCTGGCCGATGCGGCCGGGGTGGTCCCGCTGCCGCCCATCCTGGTCCAGGAGCGCGGCCTGCGCATCATCGACGGGATGCACCGGGTCGAGGTGGCGAAGCTGCGCGGCGAGCGGACCATCCGCGCCCGCATCGTCCCTTGCTCCGATGAGCAGGCGCTTGTTCTCGCCGTCAAGTCGAACACGCTGCACGGGCTGCCCCTGACCCGGGCCGACCGCATCTCGAGCGCCAAGCGCATCCTGGCCGCGCACCCCGACTGGTCCGACCGCAAGGTTGCCGGGATCGCCGGGCTCAGCGGGAAGTCGGTCGCCTCGCTCAGGAACAGCGCGGGCGGCGGCGCGCCATTCGACGGCAAGCGGCTAGGGCGGGACGGAAAGCGGCGCCCGCTGGTCGCCGTGGAGGGGAGGCTGCGCGCAGCCGAGTACATTCGCGCTCACCCGCAGGCGTCGGTCCGGGAAATCGCCCGGGAGACGGACGTGTCGCCCGGCACCGCCCACGACGTGCGCAAGAAGATCCGCGGCGGAATGGAGCCGGGGATGACCGAGCCGAGCCCGCCGCAAGCAGAAGCGGCGGCCGCCGCCACGCCCGTGTCTCCGCCCGTGACGAACATCCGGGCCCGGTCCGCGGCGGCTACGGCCGGCGGCCTGGCCTGGTCCGGGGTTATCGGCAAGCTGGCGGGCGACCCGTCCCTGCGGTACACCGACGGGGGCCGCGCTTTCCTGCGCTGGATGACCCAGCATGCCATGCACCCGGACGAGTGGCGCGAGTTCGTCGACGCGATACCGGAGCGCTGGCTCGAAGAGGTTCGCCAGGCGGCCGCCACCATGAGCGAGGAGTGGGGGCAGTTCGCGAGCCAGCTCGGCTGCAGGCAAGACCAGGAAGAAGCAAGCTGAATGCGCTGTAGGTTGTGAACGTGTCACCGTCGCCCCGGCTGCTCGCGCTTAGCGACCTCCACGTGGCCTTCCCTGATAACCGCAAGATCGTGGAGGAACTCCACCCGGATTCCGATGCGGACTGGCTGCTGCTTGCAGGCGACGTCGGTGAGCTGTCCCCGGACATCGAGTGGACCCTGCGCACCCTCAGCGCGCGGTTTGCCAAGGTCGTGTGGACGCCGGGCAACCATGATCTGTGGACGCACCAGGCCGATCCGCTCCGGCTGCGCGGCGAGAGCCGGTACCTCCACCTGGTGGACCTGTGCCGCCGCCTGGGCGTGACCACGCCGGAAGATCCCTACCCGGTGTGGACCGGGCCGGGCGGCCCGGTCACGATCGTGCCCCTGTTCCTGCTGTACGACTACAGCTTCCGGCCCCCAGGCGCGCGCACTAAGGAAGAAGGCCTGGCCCGCGCCTACGAGACCGGCGTCGTCTGCACCGACGAGGCGCTGCTACATCCCGATCCCTACCCGAGCCGGGAAGCCTGGTGCTGGGCCAGGGTTGAGGCGACGACGAGCCGCCTCGCCGCCCTGGACGCCGAGCTTCCTGTGGTCTTCGTGAACCATTATCCCCTGGTGCGAGAGCCCACCCGGGTGCTTTGGTACCCGCAGTTCGCCCAGTGGTGCGGAACCACCCTCACCCACGACTGGCACGTGCGCTACCGCGCCGCCGCGGTGGTCTACGGTCACCTGCACATCCCGCGGGTGACCTGGCACGACGGAGTCCGGTTCGAAGAGGTCTCACTGGGCTACCCGCGAGAGTGGCAGAAACGGTCCAGGCCGCCCGTCGTGCCGCGGCAGATCTTGCCCGCCGCCGGGGCCGAGGTCAGTCGCCGGTGATCGGGGACATCTTGCCGCTAGAGGTGGTGGCAGAAGAGGCTTTCTGCGACGTTTGTGACATCGCGCTGTTCCCTGAGGAAGAGGCGGTTATCGCCAAGGCGGTAGCCAAGCGCCGCCGCGAGTTCACCACGGCCCGCGCCTGCGCCCGGGCTGCCCTGGCCAAACTTGGACTGCCGCCCATGCCGATCGTGCCGGGTCCGCGCGGTGCACCGCAGTGGCCCGCGGCCGTGGTGGGCAGCATTACCCACTGCGCCGGCTACCGGGCTTGCGCCGTTGCCCGCGCCAGTGATGTCGTCACTATCGGCCTGGACGCCGAACCGCACGACATCTTGCCGGACGGGGTGCTCGGTGCTATCGCCTACGGCGACGAAGTGCCACGGCTGACCGCGCTGGCGGCGGCCCGGCCGGACGTGTGCTGGGACCGGATGCTGTTCTGCGCCAAGGAGTCGGTTTACAAGGCTTGGTTCCCGCTGACCGGCCGCTGGCTCGGCTTCGAGGAGGCGGCCGTCTCCATCGATCCGGTCAACCGGACGTTCACCGCCCGGCTCCTGGCGGACGGCCCGGTCGTGAACGGAGCCGTCATCACCGGCTTCGAAGGCCGCTGGCTGGTCAGCGACGGCCTGATCATCACCGCGATCGTCGTCACGCCGGACGGGACCGGGGCCAGCTACCAGCCGTAGCATTACGGCCTTCACCCTTGATCCAGGTCAGGAGTGCCGTCCGCGAGTCGGGTGAGGGATCTTGCCTCAAACGCGGTCCGCCGGATGCGGCGGGCCGGGATGCGGGGTGTCGCCGGCCAGGTATTCGTCGAGCATAGCGTCGGTGGCGGCGTCGGCTCGGTCCAGGCCGGAGGCGACCAGATCGGCGAGCACCTCGTCTGTGCCGCCGCCCATTCTCGCCATCCGGGTATCCCGCCAGAGGCGCTCCATGGGGAAGCTGCTCATCCCGCCACGGGCGCCGAACACCTGCATGCAGGTATCCACGATCCGGCCGGCGGCTTCCGCCGAGGTCAGTTTGAACGCCGCGATCTCGTGAGCTGGGATCCGCTGCAGCCGCTCGATTCG
>Ga0070714_100003005_pt1 | contig 12509 bp, 12 predicted proteins | sample LARL83metaG_FD_65450 | JGI IMG/M metagenome (GOLD analysis project Ga0070714, IMG submission 65450) | Corn, switchgrass and miscanthus rhizosphere microbial communities from Kellogg Biological Station, Michigan, USA - LAR L8-3 metaG | ecosystem: Host-associated > Plants > Roots > Rhizosphere ... | reverse complement strand
CGCCGCGGCGCGACTCGCGCCGCGCACGGTCGAGGCGTACCGGCGCGACCTCACGCACCTGACGGAGTGGCTGGGCCGCTCCCCGTCGGACGCGACCGCCGACGATCTTGCGGCCTACGTCGCGCAGTTGCGCGCGGACGGACTCGCGTCGACCACGATCGCGCGCAGGCTGGCCGCCGTCCGCTCCTTCTTCCGCCACCAGGTGCTCCTGGGAGCGCGCACGGACAACCCCGCGGCGACCGTCGAGCTCCCGAAGCGGCGCCGCACGCTGCCGCGCACGCTCTCGCCGGCCGAGGTCGAGCGGCTCCTCGACGCGGCGGCGGGCACGACCCCGCGCGCCCTACGGGACCGCGCCCTCGCCGAGCTCCTCTACGGCGCGGGACTGCGGGTGAGCGAGGCCGTCTCGCTCGACCGGCAGTCCGTGGATCTCGAGAACCGTCTCGTCCGCTGCGTCGGCAAGGGCAACAAGGAGCGCGTCGTCCCCGTCGGTCGCGAGGCGGTGGACGCCCTCCGGCGCTACATGTCCCGCGGCCGCCCGTTCCTCGAGCGCCGCACCCGGCAGGAGCTGTTCCTCAACGCGAACGGCGGCGCGCTCACGCGGGCGGGCGTGTTCCTCGTGCTGCGGCGGCTCGCGGACAAGGCCGGCCTCGAGCCCGAGCGCATCCACCCCCACCTCCTGCGCCACTCGTTCGCCACCCACCTGCTCGAAGGCGGCGCCGACCTGCGCGCGGTGCAGGAGATGCTCGGCCACGCGGACCTCGCGACGACCGAGCTGTACACGCACGTATCCGATCGTCGGCGGCGCGAGTTGTATTTCCAGGCGCACCCGCATGCGCGCCGCAAGAAATCCGTTTCGTAAGCCGACAGGAAGTAGCCAGTAATGCACGTCGATCCGCACATTGCATTCGCCGCAGTGGCCACCCTCGGCGCCGGATGGCTCATGGTCACGGCCGGACTCCAGAAGAGCGCGCTCGAGCGCCGTCGGCGCCGCCGCGTCTGCCCCTCCTGTGGCCGTGAGATCCAGGCGCGCGTCTGCGCGAGCTGCGCCGCCTGACGCGCTAGCGCTTCGCCTGCGCTTTTCGCTTCAGTCCCTGCGCGACGCCGCCCGCCGCCTTTTGCAGGTCGGCCGGAGCGCCGTCGTCGGCCGCGAGCCCGTCGAGCAGCACGATCGTGTCGCGCTGCGCCGAGCCGTTCTTGAGCAGTAGCACGGCGAGCCGCCGTACCGCCGGGTTCTCGTCCTCGTCCGAGAGCAGCTTGTGCAGCAGCGGCCGGATCGAGTTCACGGTGCTCGGGTGGTCGCGGGAGAGGAGCTCGAGCGAGAGGAGAGCCGAGCCGCGGGCCGCAGGGCTCCCGTCGTCGAGGCCCCGCCGCAGCAGCTCTTCCTTCGCGCGCCAGCGGAACATGCCGATGGCGCGGAAGGCCAGCGCCCGCTCGCGGAAGTCGACGCTCCGCGCCGCGGCCTCGAGCTCGTCGTCCCACTGAGCGCGGAGCTGCGAGAGCTCCCGCTCGGAACCGGCCTGCGCCAGCGCATCAGCCTGAGCTGCGGCTTCCTGCAACGACATCCGAAGCACCTTAAATAGAGTGGGCGCCGTGGCGCACAGGGTGGTTCTCATCCCCGGCGACGGTACGGGGCCGGAGTTGACGGAGGCGACGCGGCGCGTGCTCGAGGCGACGGGCGTCGAGCTCGACTGGGACGTGCGCGAGGCGGGCGCCGACGTGATGGAGAAGTACGACGGCAACCCGCTGCCGCCCGACGTCCTCGACGCGATCCGCGAGACGGGCGTCGCGCTCAAGGGTCCGATCACCACTCCGGTCGGCGGCGGCTTCCGCTCGGTGAACGTCGCGCTCCGCAAGGAGCTCGACATGTACGCGCAGGTGCGCCCCTGCAAGAGCTATCCCGGCGTCCGCAGCCGGTTCGAGGACGTCGACCTGATCATCGTGCGCGAGAACACCGAGGATCTCTACGCCGGGATCGAGTACGAGGAAGGAACGCCGGAGGCGGGCGAGCTGATCGAGTGGATCGAGGCCCGCGGCGGGCGGCTCCGCCACAACGACGCCGGCATCTCGATCAAGCCCATCTCCGTCACCGGCACGCGGCGCATCTTCGAGTTCGCCTTCGACTACGCCCGCCGCAACGGCCGCACGAAGGTCACGGCCGTGCACAAGGCCAACATCATGAAGTTCACCGACGGGCTGTGGCTGCGCGTCGCCCGCGAGGTCGCCGCCGAGAACACCGACGTCGAGTTCGACGACCGGATCGTGGACAACATGTGCATGCAGCTCGTCCAGCGGCCGGAGGAGTACGACGTGCTCGTGCTCCCGAACCTCTACGGCGACGTCCTCTCCGACCTCGCGGCGGGGATGATCGGCGGCCTCGGCGTCGCCCCGGGCGCGAACTACGGCGAGACGGTGGCGGTGTTCGAGCCGACACACGGCTCGGCGCCCAAGTACGCGGGCCAGAACAAGGTCAACCCGATCGCCGAGATGCTGTCGGGCGTCCTCATGCTCCGCCACCTCGAAGAGCGCGGCGCGGCCGACCGCCTCGAGCGGGCGATCGCCGCCGTCATCGCCGAGGGCGAGAGCGTCACCTACGACATGAAGCCGAGCCGCGACGACCCGGGTGCCGTGGGCACCAGCGAGGTCGCGGACGCGGTGATCGAGAAACTGGAGGCTGAGGTACCAGCATGATGAGAAGGAAGATCACGATCGTCGGCGCCGGCGCGACCGGCGCGACCGCCGCCCACATCCTCGCGGCGCGCGACTACGCCGACGTCGTCCTCACGGACATCAAGGAGGGCCTGCCGCAGGGCAAGGCGCTCGACCTGAACCAGATGGGCCCCGTGCTCGGCTTCGAGCCCCGGATCACGGGCTCGAACTCCTACGAGGAGACGGCCGGCTCGGACGTGGTCGTCATCACGGCCGGGCTCCCGCGCTCCCCGGGCATGTCCCGCGACGACCTCGTGACGACGAACGAGAAGATCGTCGGCTCGGTGACCGAGCAGATCGTCGCCCAGAGCCCCGACTGCACGATCGTCGTCCTCTCGAACCCGCTCGACGCGATGTGCCACGTCGCGAAGAGCGTCTCCGGCTTCCCGAAGGAGCGCGTCTTCGGACAGGCGGGAGTCCTCGACACGGCGCGCTTCCGCACCTTCATCGCCTGGGAGACCGGCGCCTCCGTCCGCGACGTGCAGGCGCTCGTGCTCGGCGGCCACGGGGACCAGATGGTCCCGGTCGTCTCGGCAGCGACCGTCGGTGGTGTCCCGCTGCGCAAGCTCGTCTCCGAAGAGCGGATCCAGTCGATGGTCGAGCGCACCGCGAAGGGCGGCGGCGAGATCGTGCAGCTGCTCGGCACCTCCGCGTGGTACGCGCCGGGCGCGGCCGTCGCCGAGATGGTCGACGGCATCCTCCTCGACCAGAAGCGCGTCCTCCCGTGCACCGCGCTGCTCGAGGGCGAGTACGGGATCGACGGCCTCTACATGGGCGTGCCCGTCAAGCTCGGCGCCGGCGGGATCGAGGAGATCGTCGAGCTCGACCTCAACGACGAGGAGCGGCAGGCGCTCGAGCAGAGCGCCGAGGCGGTGCGCGAGGTCGTCGGCGTCCTGTCCAGCTGAGTGATCGAAACGGTCGAGAATCGGTTCCACGGGCGCGACTACCTCGTCGAGCTCGGCGCGCCGGAGTTCACGTCGATCTGCCCGCTCACCGACGCGCCCGACTTCGGCGAGCTCACGATCCGCTACGTCCCGGACAGGAAGCTGTTCGAGCTCAAGTCGCTCCGCGACTACCTGACCGGGTTCCGCGCGCGGAAGATCTTCCAGGAGGAGGTCGTGAACGAGGTGCTCGAGCGGCTCGTCGAGGACGGGGCGCCGCGGTTCGTCGAGGTCGAGGGCGAGTTCGCCGCACGCGGCGGCATGACGACGCGCGTCGTCGCCAGCTCCGGGGAGCTGCCGGAGTCGTGGATCTCGGCCTGAGCGGTCGCACGGCGCTCGTCTGCGGCGCGTCGTCGGGCCTCGGCCTCGCGAGCGCGGAGGCGCTCGCGGAGGAAGGCGCGAACGTCGTCCTGCTCGCGCGCCGGCAGGAGGAGCTCGAGTCCCATGCCGACCGGCTCGGCGGTGTGGCCGTGGGCGGGGACGTGACGAGCGACGGCGATCTCGAGCGGGCGGTCGCGACGGCGGTCGAGCGCTTCGCCGGGCTCGACGTCGTCGTCTGGAACGGGGGCGGCCCGCCGCCCGGTGGTGCGCGGGACGCCGACGGGGACGCGCTCGACTCCGCCTACCGGCTGCTGGTGCGCGGCGCGGTGACGCTCGTCCGGTTCTGCCTGCCGCACCTCGAGCGGAGTCCGGCGGGGCGGATCGTCGCGGTCAGCTCGCTCGCAGCGCAGGAGCCGACGACGCACCTCGCCCTCTCGAACACGTTCCGTCCGGCCCTGGCCGGCTGGCTGAAGACCCTGAGCCGCGAGGTCGGGCCGAAGGGCATCACGGTCAACTGCGTCGCGCCCGGCCGGATCGCCACGGCACGGCTCGACGAGCTCTATCCCGGCGGCCCGACCGAGGAGCAGCTCGAGGAGATCGCCCTGCGGCGATGGGGCACGCCACGCGAGTTCGGCGACGTCGTCTGCTTCCTCGCCTCCGACCGCGCCCGGTACGTCACCGGTCAGACCATCGTGGTCGACGGCGGCATGAAGCGCTTTCTGTTTTGAGACGCCACCTCACACCGCTGCGCGTCGTCGGCGGGATCGTCGCCGTCGCCCTCTGCGCGCTCCTGATCCTCTTCCTGCTCCCCTCGAGCGAGTACCTCCTCCTCCCCGACGTAGCCCATCCCGTCGCGCCGCTTGTCCAGGTGCAGGACGCCCACCCGGCCAAGGACGGCTCGCTCTACTTCGTCGACGTCGTCGAGCGGCGCGCGACCGAGCTCGAGCGCCTCTTCCCGTGGATCCACCCGCACGGGACACTGGAGCCGGCAGGGGCGATCATTCCGCCGTGCTCGACGGCGGCGCAAGCGGACGCAGCCCAGTTCGAGGCGATGCGAGTCTCCCAGCAGATCGCTGCCGCGGTCGCGCTGCGCCGCCTGGGCTACCACGTCGACGTGCGCCCGTCCGGCGTGGTCGTCTCGCAGCTCTTCGAGGGCACGAATGCACCCTGCAAGCTCCAGCCCATGGACGTGATCGTGAGCCTCGACGGCAAGCGGACGCCCACGGTCGCCAGCCTCCACAGCGCTCTGGACGGCGTGAAGCCGGGCAGCGTCGTCGACCTCCGAATACGCCGTGGCAACACGCTGCTGCCCCTGAAGCTCCGCACCGTCTCCGAGGCCGCCGAACCGGGGCACGCATTCATCGGCATCGGCGTCGACCAGGCGGCGCACATCAAGTTGCCGGTCCACGTCTCGATCGACGCGAGCGGCATCGGCGGCCCTTCCGCGGGCCTCGCATTCGCCCTCGAGGTGATGCAAAAGCTCGGGCGCAACGTCCTCCACGGGCATCGGGTGGCGGCCACCGGGGAGATGCAGCTCGACGGGAGCGTTGCGCCGATCGGCGGCGTGAAGCAAAAGACGTATGGGGTGCGGGAGGCGGGTGCCGACGTCTTCCTCGTCCCGGCGGGTGAGAACGCAAAGACCGCGCGCCGCTATGCCGGGCCGGTGAAGATCATCCCCGTCCACACGTTCAACCAGGCGTTGCGGGCGCTGGCAACGCTGCCGAGAACGTCGCCACGGGCGTAAGAAAGCATCGTTTTCCAGCCGCTCGAAACTGGCGGAAATTCGTCAGTTTTCGTCTACGGCAACGCTTGCAGCCGGACGTTCTCCCCCTATGATCGCACCTTCGAGAGCGGCCCCTGCTTCCTAGAACAAAGACGAAGATGAGCAAACGTTCCACTCCAACGTGCGCTGACTGCTACTTCAGGCGCGCCGGACTCTGTGCCCTCCCCGGCGAGGCGATCTGCCCGACCTTTCGCGCCCAATCGGTCGGGCGGCTCGCCCCGCCTCCGCAGCCGCGCCTCGTGCCGCGCGTGCTCGCCGCACACGCTGCCGCGTAGTCACTCGTAGGATTCGGGCGTGCGCCTTCCGCGCCGCCCACGGATCGACACGGACGAGGTCGCCGATCGCTGGCAGCCGCGCCTCTACGTGCGGCTGATCGTCCTCGGGCTCCTCGTCGCCTACGCGATCGGGTTCGTGCTCGAGAACCGCAAGCAAGTACGCGTCCACTTCGTGCTCACGAGCGCGCACGTGTCGCTCGTCTGGCTGATCCTGCTCGCGCTGGGCGTGGGGTTGCTCGGCGGGATCCTGCTCGGGCAGCTAGAGCGCCGCCGGCGCCGCCGCTCGCGCGAGACTCCCGAGCAGTGAGATCCCCTCGGCGATCTCGTCGGGCGACACGAAGCTGAAGGCGAGGCGCAGCGAGCGCTCGCCGCCGCGGCCGCCGGGGAAGAAGTCGGTTCCCTTCACGAACGTGACGCCCGCCTCCTCGGCCTGGGCAAGCAGCTCCGCGGCCGGCGGGCCGGAGGGGAGGTCGAGCCAGACGAAGTAGCCGCCGTCGGGCCGCGTCCAGCTCGCGTCTTCCGGCATGTCCCGCTCGAGCGCCTCGAGCATCGCGTCCCGGCGCACGCGCAAGAGCCCGTTCACGCGCTCGACATTCGGGAGGAATCGCTGGTCCGCCAGGAGCTCGAGCACCATCGCCTGGGTCAGGTACGGCGGCGAGATGTACGTCGAGACCGCAAGCGCCTCCACGTCGGCCGCAAGCTGCGGTGGCAGCACGAACCAGCCGACCCGCAGGCCGGGGGCCACGGTCTTCGAGAACGAGGAGCAGTAGGCAATCTGGTCGCCCTCCGAGAGCTCGAACAAGCTCGGGAGCGGCTCGCCGTCGTAGCGCACGAGCCCGTACGGGTCGTCCTCGAGCACGAGCAGGCCGCGTTCACCCGCGAGCTCGGCCAGCCGTTTCCGCCGCTCCACGGAGAGCGTGCGACCGCTCGGGTTCTGGAAGGTCGGAATCGTGTAGAGGAAGGCGTAATCGCCCTCCGGTAGCTCGTCGGGGATGAGCCCGTCCTCGTCCATCGGCACGGTCACGATCTCAGCGCCGAGCCGCGCCAGGATCTTCAGCGGCCGGTCATAGGTGGGCGCTTCGACAAGGACCCTCGTACCGGGCTTGACGAGCTGCTCGGCCAGGAAAACGAAGCCCTGGAGCGAGCCGCTCGTGATCACGACGCGGCCGGGATCGACTCCGTGCCAATCGGCAAGGCGCTCGCGCAGCGGGCCATAGCCGCCGCCCGGCCCGTAGCTGAGGATCGTCCTGCCGTCCTTCTCGAGCGCCGCACGCGCACAGTCCGCGAGCTCCTCGACCGCGAGGCACTCCGGCGCCGGGACGCCGCGGGCGAACGAGATCATGCCTCGAGAGTAGCGACCAGATCGGAACGCATCTGCTCGACCCGCGCGACGCCGACCGTGTGTCCCTTCTCGCCATAGAGCGCCTCCGCCCGGGCGAGCGCCGGCAGAGCCTCGTCGGTCTTTCCGGCCGCGGCGAGCACGGTGGCGAGATCGCGATACGAGTCGGCTTTGTGCGCGGACGCGTCCGTCGGCTCGGCCCACGCCAGCGCCTCGCGTGCCAGCCGCTCGGCCTCGAGGTGTTCGCCGCGGCGTGAAAGGATCTTCGCGCGCACCTGGAGGATGAGCATCTGGGTTATCACATCGTCCGGTGAGCCGGCCTCGTCGGCTGTCTCGGTCATGCTCCACGCCTCGTCGTCGCGGCCGAGCCGGTAGAGCGCTTCGGCCGCGTGCCCCGCGACCGTCGAGAGCCAGCCGCGCTCTCCGAGCTCCTTGAGGTCGGCCACGCCTTGCAGCCCGGCTGCAGCCGCAGCCTCCGGGTTCCCTGCGGCGAGCTCGACCTCTTCCTCCTGCATCGAGATCCCGGCGCCGACGAGCCGGTGGCCGTGTTCGCGCGCGTACTCGCGACTCTCGCGGATCAGGCGGCGGGCGTCGTCGAAGTTCCCGCGCATCGCCTCGAGCTGGCCGCTCATCGAGAGGACGTAGGCGTCCGGCGCGCCGCTCGTCGCTAGGAAAGCGAGTGCCTCGTCCACCGGGAAGGGGCCGTAGAGCCGCGAAGGAACCGAGAAGAGCCGTGCCTCGCGCAGGAGGACGAGGTCGCCCGACCGCTCGGCGTGCCCGAGAGCGCGGTCAGCAGCGTCGGCCATCGCCCGCCACTGCAAGCGGCCGAGTTCGACCCTCGCGACCAGGGCCCAGGCGTCCGCGAGGCCGCCTTCGTCGCCGAGCTCCGTGAAGACGTCGATCGCCGCTTCGGCGACAGGCTGAAGCTCCTCGATCGTGGCCGACTTCGCGTTGAAGATCTGGATCGCTCGAAGCACACCACCCCGATGCTCCGCGGCCCGATCCCCTCTCGCCCGGGCGTCCTCGACCATCGCATCCGCAACGGCGATCGCGCCGTCCAGATCGCCGGTCTCGTGCCGGGCCCGCGCCACGTTGACCTCGAGCCGGAGCGGTCGCCGCTCCCGGGGTAGGAGCTCGCGCGCGCGCTCGAGCAGGACGACGGCTGCTCCCGCGTCGCTGCGAACGAGCGCCCGCTCGCCTGCCGACGCGAGACGCCCGGCTGCGCGTTCCGCGAGCGACGCGGCCTCTTCGTCGACGATTCCGAGCTCCACCCGGTAGCGGTGCGCCTGTTCGAGGTGGTAACCGAGGATCTCGTCCAGTTCGACGAGGTCGGCGCCATGAGCTTCGAGCCACTCGGCGAACCGTTCGTGTAGCTCCGCACGCGCGGCTTTCGCTAGTCCATCGTACGCCGCATCGCGGATGAGGAGGTGGCGGAAGCGGAACGCGTCGTCACCGGGCAGCTGCGACCTGTCCGGGCGGACTAGCTCCTTGCGCACGAGCGCCATCAGCCTCGTGTGAACGTCCCGCTCGTCGGGCGCGAGCGCCTCCACACCGCCGCGGTGGAAGATCTTCCCTTCGACGGAGCCACGTTCGAGGACGCCTCGCTCGGACGGGTCGAGCTGGTCGAGACGGGCAGCGAGCAGGGCCTGGATCGTCGGCGGCACGACGACGTCGCCGTTGGGCGACTCGGCGACCATGGCGAGCATTTGCTCGACGAAGAGCGGATTGCCCTCGGCGGCTTCCCGGATCCGGCCGAGCAGCGTCTCGTCGAGCTCGGCGTCGCCGAGCAACCGCTCGATCAGCTCGTCGGTCTCCTCGGCCGTCAGCGGCTCGAGCAGCACGGTCGTCGCGTTCAGCTTGCCGCCGGCCCACGTCGGACGGCGGTCGAGCAGCTCGGGCCGCGCGATGCAGACGAGCAGGATCGGCGCGTCGCGGCTCCAGTCGGCGACGTGGTCGACGAGGTCGAGGAACGTCGGCTCGGCCCAGTGCAGGTCGTCGAAGACACACACGACCGGGGCCGACTGCTCGAGCAGCTTCCGGAACGCCCACGCGATCTCGTCGGCGGCCGCAGGCGCATCGGACTCGCCGAGCAGAGAGGAGATGGCGGCAGCCGCTCGTGGATCGGACGGCCGGCGGTCCAGCTGGAGCACGACCTCGACCAGCGGCCAGTACGTGATCCCCTCGCCGTACGAGAGGCAGCGGCCGCGCACCACCGGGACACCGTCGAGCGAGGCGAGAAACTCCGCCGTCAGGCGCGACTTGCCGACCCCGGCCGAGCCGAGGAGCGTGAACAGGTGGCAAGAGCGCTCCGACCGGACGCGCTCCCACGCATCGTCGAGCGCGCGCCGCTCTCGCTGGCGGCCGACGATCGGGACGTCGGAGCGGCGCGACAATTCGCCCGCCGCAGCGACGAGCGGATACGCCGGGACGGGCGCGGACTTCCCCTTCAGCTCGAGACGACGTTCCGGCCCGAGGTCGACCGCATCCCGCACCAACCGCACGGTCTCGGCACCGACGAGCACTTCCCCCGGCTCTGCGGCCTGCTCGAGCCGGGCCGCGACGTTCACGGCGTCTCCTGTCGCGAGCCGCTCCTCGGTTCCCGTCACGACCTCGCCCGTGTTGACGCCGATGCGCCCGCGGATCCCGAGCTCGGGTAACGCGTCGCGCATCTGCACGGCCGCACGGCAGGCGCGCAGCGCGTCGTCCTCGTGCACGAGCGGGACGCCGAAGACGGCCATCACTGCGTCGCCGACGAACTTCTCGACCGAGCCGCCGTGGCGCTCGACGATCTCCTTCATCTGCACGAAGTAGCGGGCAAGCAGGGCCCGCAGCGCCTCGGGGTCCGTGGACTCGCCGAGCTCGGTCGAGCCCGCGACGTCGCAGAAGATGACGGTGACGGTCTTGCGCTGCTCCCGCGACGGGACCGTGGGGGCGACGGGCGCGCCGCACTCGAGGCAGAACTTGGCGTCCTCGGGCAACTCGTGCCCGCAGCTTGCGCACTTCGGCATGTGCCGAAGTTACTACCGCAGGCGGGAGGCGACCATCTGCGCGACCTCGGTGGGCGTCGTGCCGACCTCGATCCCGCGGGCCTCGAGCGCTTCCTTCTTGCCCTGTGCAGTTCCCGAGGAGCCCGAGATGATCGCGCCGGCGTGTCCCATCGTCTTGCCGGGCGGCGCCGAGAAGCCGGCGATGTAGGCGAGCACCGGCTTCGTCACGTGCTCGGCGACGTAAGCGGCGGCCTTCTCCTCCTCGTCGCCGCCGATCTCGCCCACCAGCACGATCAGCTCCGTCTGCTCGTCGGCCTCGAACTTCGCGACCACGTCGACGAAGGAGGAGCCGACGACCGGGTCGCCGCCGATGCCCACGATCGTCGAGTTGCCAAGCCCGAGCTGCGTGAGCTCGTGACCGATCTGGTACGTGAGCGTGCCCGAGCGCGAGACCAGGCCGACGCTTCCTTCGCGAAAGATCTCGGCCGGGATGATCCCGGCGTTCGCCTTGCCCGGCGAGAGGACTCCCGGGCAGTTCGGGCCGATCATCGTCGTCCCCTTGCCGCGGAAGTAGGTGTACGCGCGCAGCATGTCGTGCGCCGGGATGTGCTCGGTGATGCAGATCACCGTGGCCACGCCCGCGTCCACGGCCTCGTAGATCGCGTCGACGGCGAACCGCGCCGGGACGAAGATCAGCGACGTGTTGGCTCCTGCCTCGGAGACCGCCTCGGCCACCGTGTCGAAGACCGGCACGCCCTCGACGTCCTGGCCGCCCTTGCCGGGCGTGACGCCGGCGACGACGTTCGTGCCGTAGGCCCGGTTCCGGAGTCCATGGAAGCGGCCCTCCGAACCGGTGAGACCGGCGACGACGAGCCGCGTGTCGTTGTCGAGGATGATCGCCATCAGCCCGCCTTGACTCCCTTCAGGACGACGGTCGGAAGCTCGAGCCGCCCGTCGTGGACACGGTCGCGCATGAGCTCGCGGATCCGGACGCGGTCGGCCTCCGGCGTCTCCGTGCGTGCGAGCCAGTCCTCGAAGTCGGTGTCGCGTGTCATGAACGTCTCCTCCGCGACCTGGAGGCCGGCGAGCTCGAAGAAGTTGCGCCACTCTGCGACTCCGTAGTTGCGGACGTGGCTCGGATCGCGCAGGCGGTCGGCCTCCTCCGAGGTCTCGCTGACGAAGACGTTGTCGCAGAGCACGACGCGGTCGCGGGCCACGCGCGCCATCTCCTTCACGGCAGCGAGCGCGTCGGGGAAATGATGCGCCGCGATCCGGCAGGCCACGGCGTCGAAGCTCGAGTCCGCGAACGGCAGGTGGTCGGCCGGCGCGATCGCATCCGGCTCCATCCCGGGCGCGGCATCGACGGTCACCACCTGGGCGCCGGCTTCGCGCAGGCGTCGGGCCACGTGGCCGCCGCCGGTGGCGACGTCGAGCACCGTCACGCCCGGGCCGGGCTCGCACCAGGCCACGACGAGGTCGAGGTCGTCGCCGCTCGCGTGCGTCGCGCTCTCGCGGTAGGCGTCCGCGCGGCTACTCCAGAGATCGGTCATTTGGCCAGCTCCACCGCCCGCCGGGCTCCGTCGAGCATCGTCGCCTCGGGATGGATGTTCTCGCGGCCGGCGTCGGCGAGGATCTGGCGACCCTCCTCGGCGTTCGTACCGTCGAGCCGGACGACGATCGGGTACCTCGACATGTCGAGCCGGTCGAGCGCGGCGAGGATCCCGCGTGCCACCTCGTCGCAGCGCGTGATCCCGCCGAAGATGTTGAAGAAGATGGAGCGGACCTGCTCGTCGCGCGTGATCACCTCGAGCGCGTCGACGACTCCTTCCGCGCTGCCGCCTCCACCGAGATCGCAGAAGTTGGCCGGCCGCCCACCGACGTGCGCGACGACGTCGACCGTCGACATGCCGAGGCCCGCCCCGTTCGCGAGCACTCCCACGTCGCCGTCGAGCTTCACGTAGGTCACGCCCTTCTCGCGCGCGAACGTCTCGATGGGATCGGCCGCGGTCGGGTCGCGCCACTCCGCGATGTCCGGGTGCCGCGGGAGCGCGCTGTCGTCGACCGTGAACTTCGAGTCGAGCGCCTTCACCTCGCCCTCGGGCGTGACGATGAGCGGGTTGATCTCGCAGAGCATCGCGTCGAACTCGACGAAGGCGC
>Ga0070714_100003003_pt1 | contig 12511 bp, 10 predicted proteins | sample LARL83metaG_FD_65450 | JGI IMG/M metagenome (GOLD analysis project Ga0070714, IMG submission 65450) | Corn, switchgrass and miscanthus rhizosphere microbial communities from Kellogg Biological Station, Michigan, USA - LAR L8-3 metaG | ecosystem: Host-associated > Plants > Roots > Rhizosphere ... | reverse complement strand
CCGCGCGAGGTGATCACCGCGGGCGGGACGCGCCTGCCGTTCGATATCTGCGTCTGGTCGGGCGGGCTGAGCGCCGGCCCGCTCGCGCGTGCCTCCGGCATGGCAACCGATGCGCGCGGGCGCATCTTCGTCGATCCGATGCTGCGCTCGATCTCGCATCCCGCCATCTTCGCTGCGGGCGATGCCGCGCATCCCGTCGCGCCGACCGGCGCGCCCTATCGGATGTCAGTCTTTGCGGCGCTGACGAGTGGCGCCTTTGCCGCAGATGTCATCTCGCGCGGCGCCGCCGATCACCCGCCGTTCAGCTTCTCGACCTATGGGCAGGGCATTTCGGTCGGCGGCCGCGGTGTCGGCTTTTTCGCCTATCCGGATGACAAGAAGCGCCTGTTCGTGATCTCCGGGCGTACCGGCTATCACACTCGCAACGTCTTCGTGCGGCTTTCGACCGATCTGCTCAAGCTGGAGCGCAGGCAGCCGGGGTTTTTTGCGCGCTGGGTCTGGTCCGGCCAGCGGCGGATCTCATGGGAGACGGCCAGCAAGGCCATGCAGGTCAGCCAGGAGGTCAAGACCGCATGACATCGGATCAGGGCTTGGCCGGGCTGCGGCCAAAGATGTTCGCGCTCGCCTACCGAATCACCGGCAGCCGCAGCGATGCCGAAGACGTCGTGCAGGACGCCTTCCTGCGCCTGCACCGCTCCACGCCGAAGGACGAGGTCCGTTCGCTCAACGCCTATCTTGCGACCATCACCGCGCGGCTCAGCTTCAACCGCCTGCGCGATTCCTGTGCGCGGCGCGAGACCTATGTCGGCGAGTGGTTGCCCGAGCCGCTGTTCGCGGCCGAAGACTCCATGGTGCGCGCCGAGGATATCTCATTCGCCCTGCTGGTCGTGCTCGAGCGGCTGTCGCCGACCGAACGGGTTGTATTCGTGCTACGCAACGCCTTCGACTTTTCGTTCGAGGAGATCGCTGCGATCGTTGATCGTGAGGTCGCGGCCTGCCGGCAGATTTTCGGCCGGGCGCGCCAGCGGGTCGCCGCGGAGCGGCCGCGTTTCACGGTCGACCGGACACGGCATCGAGCCGTGCTGCGGCAGTTTCTCGAAGCGACACGCGGACAGGACATCGAGGCCATGGTAGCGCTGCTCCATGACGACGTCGTGCTGCATGGCGACGGCGGCGGCAAGGCTTTTGCCAACAAGCGGCCGGTGATCGGCAGCCGCGCGGTCGCGCAGTTCATCCTCGCTGCGGCGCGGCTGCTACCGGAGCAGGTCACCTTCGAGGAGACCGAGATCAATGGCGTCGCCGGTCTCATCGCCAGAGACCGTGGCCGCACGATGCTCGCCATCAGCCTCGATACCGACGGGACACGGGTCACCGCGATTTACGGCATGGCCAACCCGGACAAGCTCGCCGCGGCGACACGGACGTGATCGCGCGCAGGCTCCGCGGCGCCGACGCGCCGAGATGCGGCTCTGATCGAATCTGATCTCATGATGCCCCGATGCCGGGGGCGGCTACGACGAGCGGCGGGCTACGGCTTCCGCCAGGATCTTGACGGCAGCCCGCAGCGAGCTCTCAGAGGCGCGGCCGTAGCCCAGCAGCAAGGTCGGCGGCGCCTTCGCTGCCATCCGATACTTGCCAAGTTCCTCGACCGCAATCCCCCGGCTTGCAAGATCCGCTCTGATCGATTGTTCATCGAGCCCGTCAGGGAGGCGAACCGTTGCATGCAGGCCGGCTGCGATGCCATCCACCCTGGCGCCCGGCACGCGCTTCGCCAGGGCACGTATCAGCACATCCCGTCGCTGGCGATAAATCCGCCGCATGCGCCGCAAATGGCGATCATAGCCTCCCGTCTCGATGAAGATGGCGAGTGCGTTCTGATCGATGCGCGGACTGCCCTCGCTCCATCGCAATTGCTCCGACCTGACCAGTTCGATGAGGTCGCGCGGCACGACGAGCCAGCCCAGCCGCAGAGCGGGCGCCAGCGTCTTGCTCACGGTGCCGGCGTACATCACCCGGTCGGGCGCGAGCCCCTGGAGCGCACCGACCGGAGCGTGGTCGTAACGATACTCGGCATCGTAATCGTCCTCGAACGCAAGGCTGCGGGTCCGCTGCAACCAGGCGATGAGCTTGCGGCGCCTCTCCTTGGCCAGAACGACGCCGGTCGGAAATTGATGCGCCGGTGTGACGAACACGGCCTGCGCATGCGATGCCGCGAGCACGTCGACATCGATCCCCTCCGCATCCACCGGGACCGGGACGCGGATCAGCCCGGCCTGGTCGATGGACTGCCAGGCCCGGTAACTCGGATCTTCCACGGCAAGGCGGGCCACGCCGGTTGCTTTCAGCACCGCGCAGGCCAGGGCACGCGCTTCGGCAAAGCCGCCGGTCACGATGATCTGGTCGCTGCCGGCGATCACGCCGCGGACCCGGCCGAGATAATCCGCAAGAACGCGGCAAAGCTGTTCGGTGCCGTGACGCCCGTCATAGCCGAGCGCGTCATGGGGCATCCGGTCGAGCGCGAAGCGGATCGACTTCAGCCAGGATTTTCGCGGAAACATCGAAAGATCCGGCATCGCAGGCCGCAAGTCGAAGCGGATCCATGCCTGCGGCGCGGCGTCGGCGCGTTCGACCTGAGGTATCGACGGGATAAGCGCGCAGACGGTTGGCCGCGCACCGCGGCGGGTCTGCAGATAACCCTCGGCGGCAAGCTGCTCGTAGGCGTCAACCACGATCGGCCGCGAAATGCCGAGCGCCTCGGCGAGCGCGCGGGTGGATGGCAGCCGTGTTCCGCTCTTGAGCGAACCGCCGCGGATCGCCTGGCGAAGCTGGCCCTGAAGCTGGCTGCCGAGACTGCCGGGACCGCGTCGATCCAGCCGCACCAACAATCCGAGATCATAACTGGTCAATAAAAACTCTACTCAACTGGTCATATTTGTCTGTCCAGTTTAGCTGCATGGTGCCGGTGCGCAAGGCGCCCTCTTGATGACGGCCGCCGCCTCTGCGCTCCCTGAAACGACGAACTGCAGACCAGAAATTGTGATCATGAGGAACTGACATGGGCCAACGGATTCTTCTTGCCGGAGCAACCGGCGTCATCGGCCGGCGACTGATGCCCCTGCTGCGCGATGCCGGCCACCATGTGGTCGGCATGACACGGTCAGAGTTGAAGGCACGGGAGTTTCGCGGAGCGGAGATGGTCGCAGCAGACGTCTTCGACGCCGCCGCTGTCGCGCGGATCGTGGCATCGGTCCGGCCGGACGTCGTGATCCACCAATTGACCGACCTGTCGGGACTGGCCGATCCGGCCACGGCATCGGACGCGATCGGGCGCAACGCGCGCATCCGCATCGAGGGCACGCGCAACCTGGTCGATGCGGCGCTGGCCGCAGACGTGCCGCACATGGTGGCGCAGAGCATTGCCTGGGCCTATGCCCCCGGCACCCTGCCGCATGCGGAGGACGATGCGCTGGATATTCACGCCGACGAGCCGCGTTCGATCACCGTCCGCGGGGTCGCGGCCCTCGAAGCTGCGGTGCTCAACTCGCCGCCGATGAAAGGCACCGTCCTGCGCTATGGCCAGCTCTATGGCCCCGGAACCAGCCGCGATGGACCGACGGGGTCTGCCCCGCTCCATGTCGATGCCGCGGCCCATGCGGCGCTGCTGGCCGTCGCGCACGGGGAAGCGGGCATCTTCAACATCGCCGAACCCAACGCGCAGGTTCTGACCGACAAGGCGATCTCGAAGCTTGGTTGGCGCGACGACATGCGCCTGCCGGCCGCCTGACTATTTCGCTCAGCCGCATTCAGAACGCCAACGCAAGCCCGCCCCAAAAAAGACTGTCGTCGCCCGGCCTTGACCGGGCGATCCAGTATTCCACAGACACGGTCGCTCCTTGAGACGCCGCGGGGTATGACCAGCGGTGCGGGCTATGACCAGCGATGGGTCACGACCAGCGCAGCTCGATGCGGCTTTGATCGAGCCTCATGTCGTCTCGCGCTTAGCCCCTGACGAACGCCAGGAGGTCCGCGTTGATGGTTTCCGCCTCGGTGGTCGGCATGCCATGCGGAAAGCCCTTGTAGGTTTTCAGCGTGCCGTTCGATAGCAGCTTGGCCGACAGCGGCGCGGAATCGGCGTAGGGCACGATCTGGTCGTCGTCGCCATGCATCACCAGCACCGGCACCGTGATCTTCTTCAGATCCTCGGTGAAGTCGGTCTGCGAGAACGCGACGACGCCGTCGTAATGCGCTTTCGCGCCGCCCATCATGCCCTGGCGCCACCAGTTCAGAATAACGGGCTGCGACGGCTTTCTCTCGGGCCGGTTGAATCCGTAGAACGGACCAGAGGCGAGATCCCAGTAGAATTGCGAGCGGCTCGCGGCGAGCTGCGCCTGCAGGCCGTCAAAAATCTCTTTCGGCAGGCCGCCGGGATTGGCTGGCGTCTGCAGCATCAGCGGTGGCACCGCGGAGAGAATTGCCGCCTTGGCGACGCGGCTCTCGCCGTGGCGGGCGATGTAATGCACGACCTCCCCGCCGCCGGTTGAATGGCCGATATGAACGGCATTCTTGAGGTCGAGATGGGTGGTCAGCGCCGCGAGATCGTCGGCATAATGGTCCATGTCGTGGCCGTCGGCGACCTGGCTCGAGCGGCCGTGGCCGCGCCGGTCATGCGCGATGACGCGAAAGCCTTGGCTCAGGAAGAACAGCATCTGGGTGTCCCAGTCATCGGCCGAGAGCGGCCAGCCATGGCTGAAGACGATGGGCTGGCCCGAACCCCAGTCCTTGTAGAAAATCTCTACGCCGTCGGTTGTTGTGATTGTCGGCACGATGTCGATCCCTTCGTTTTTTGTATCCGGCCGGATCGATGTAGAGCGATCATGTTGCATTTCCTATGACGCGAAATGGCGCAATTGATCCTCTTCGCGGCAAGTTGATCATGTGCGCCGCCGCGCCATCACGCCGCGACAACGAGTTCGGCGCCCTCCATTGCGTAGCGGGCGTAGCGGAAATCCCTGATATCGCTGACGCGCTCGCCTTCCCATGCGAGCAGCACGAAATAGAGCACTTCACGCGAAAAGGCATCCTGCACGATGACGGCCGGGCGGCTCTCCAGCAGACCGGGCACGAGCAGCCAGTCCTGCCGCTCGCGATAGCGCCCAAAATAGTTCTGCACGACGTCGCGGCCGCGGCGGCGAAACCGGCTCACCAGCTCGAGCTGCACATCGTCCGCAAGCAGGTCGCGCAGACCCTCGAAATCCCTGGCGTTGAAGCGCGACACATAGTCGGATAGCCGAGCCCGCTCGGCAACGGCCAGCACCGGAAGCGGCCGCTCATCGCTCTCGGCCGCGATCTCGCGCAGCCGCGCGCGTCCGCGATGCAGCGCGGCCTTGACCGCGGGAAGGCTGCTGTCGAGCAAGGCGCCGATCTCGTCCAGCGAATAGCCGAGCACGTCGCGCAGGATGACCGTAGAGCGCTGGCTGGTCGGCAGCCGCATGAAGGTTCGAAGGCTCGCGGTGACTGTCAAACGGGTATCGCTCGTGGAGACGGGATCGGCGGTCATGTCGAGAGCCTCATCCGCAAGAAGCGCGTCCTGCCGGACGCGCCGCCGCAAAAAATCCAGCGCTGCATTGTGGGCGATCCGAAACAGCCAGCCTTCGGCGTTGGCGACCGGCTCCGAGTCCGAAAACGCCTCGATCGCCTTCACCAAGACCTCCTGCACGATGTCCTCGCCGTCGATCACCGAGCCCGTCATGCGCGCGCAGTAGCGATGCAGCTTTGGCCGCAGCTCGCTCAAAGCCCGCGCCAAACTGTCGCTGGTGAGAATGGCGATGGGCTCGTTCATGGCATTGTTCGCTTCCATCACAGTTCCGCGGGTCCGCTTTGCGTTCGTTCTCTGCAAGACGATCGGAGCGAGCCAAAAGATACGCGACGACGAAAATTTACCACTCTGCGGAAGCGTGTGGGTGACCCGCTCCCCAAGATTGACCTTGTCCCGATGCCAAATTGGGGGCACCCTGCCCGCTTCAAATCAAAACACAAATTCGCACGGGAGGATTGGCATGCCAGAGGCAATTGTCGCGGCATCTGCGTCGGAATCAACCGATGGCAGCGCGGTACAACAGGTCGATGTCGCCGTGGTCGGCGCCGGTTTTGCCGGGCTCTACATTCTCCATCGCCTGCGCAAGGCCGGCTTTTCGGCCGTCGGCCTCGATGAAGCCAATGATGTCGGCGGCACCTGGTACTGGAACCGGTATCCCGGCGCGCGCTGCGACATCCAGACCGTCGATTACAGCTACACCTTCGATCCGGAGCTCGAAAACGCCTGGACCTGGTCGGAGAAATACGCGACCCAGCCGGAAATTTTGCGCTATCTCGGCTTCATTGCCGACCGCTATGACCTGCGCCGCGACATCCGCTTCGGCACCAAGGTGACCTCAGCGACCTGGGACGAGGCCGCCCAGCGCTGGCTGCTGACCACCAGCAACGGCGCTGATATCTCCTGCCGCGATTACATCATGGCGACCGGCTGCCTCTCCGCGCCAAAGCCGCCGGAAATCGACGGCGTCAAGGACTTCAAGGGCGAGGTGTTGTTCACCGGCCGCTGGCCGCATCACGACGTCGATCTCAAAGGCAAGCGCGTGGCCGTGATCGGCACCGGCTCATCAGGGATCCAGGCGATCCCCAAAATTGCCGAACAGGCCGCGCATCTGACCGTGTTCCAGCGCACGCCGAACTTTGCCATGCCCGCCCATAACGGCCCGCGCGCCACCGATCGCGTCGCACAGTTCGAAGCCGATCGCGCCGCCTTCCGCGAGCAGGCGCGCTGGTCGCTCGCCGGCGTGCCGCTGACGCCGACGCCGGCCCCGAGTTGGGCGCTAAGCGATGCCGAGCGCCGCGAGCGCTTTCAGAAGGCATGGGACGAAGGCGACCTCGTCTTCATCCTCTCCCAGCTTTGGGCCGACCAGGGCAATGATGTCGGCGGCAACACGCTGGTCGCCGACCTGCTGCGCGAAAAAGTCCGCGAGATCGTCAAGAATCCGGAGACCGCGGCAGCGCTCAGCCCGTTCGATCATCCGTTCGGGGCCAAGCGCCCCTGCCTCGAGACCAATTATTACACCACCTTCAACCGCGACAACGTCACGCTGGTCAATCTGCGCGACGAGCCGATCAAGGCGATCACCGCCGGTGGCATTACGACCGACAGACGAACATTCGATCTCGACGTGATCGTGTTCGCGACCGGTTTTGACGCCATGACCGGCGCGATCCGGGCCGTGCATCCGATCACCGGCCGCGATGGCAGATCGCTGACGGACGTCTGGAAGAACGGGCCGCAGACCTATCTCGGGCTGACGGTCGCCGGCTTCCCGAATCTGTTCCTGATCACCGGCCCGGGCAGCCCGTCGGTGCTGTCGAACATGGCCGTGTCGATCGAGCAGCATGCCGACTGGGTGGTCGACCGGCTTATCGACATGCGCGACAAAGGCCTCACCACGATCGAAGCGACGGAGGCGGCACAGGAGGGCTGGGCGCGGCACATGGCCGACTGCTCGGCGCTGACGCTGCACCGGCTCGCCAACACCTGGTACACCGGCGCCAACGTTCCGGGCAAGGTGAACGCCCTGATGCCGTATACCGGCGGCGTCGGCCCCTATCGCAGCATCTGCAATGAGGTGGTCGGCAAGGGCATGCTGGGCTTCAGGCTCGGTGGTCCCGATGGCGCCGCGCAATGCAATGACGGCGAGATCGTGCGGCTGCAGCCGGACGTGCGGCTGGTGCTGAACATGCTGGCCGAAATGAACCTGCCGCCGATCGAATCGATGGGTGCGCAGGGCGCGCGCGACTTCATCACCGAATTCAACAAGGGCCGCCCGCCGGGCCGGCCTGTCGGCGAGGTTTTGGACGGCACCATCCCCGGCAATGAGCGGCTGCGCTACCGGCTGTATCGCCCGGCAACGCCGGGGCCGCATCCGATCGTGGTGTATTTCCACGGCGGCGGCTGGGTATTGGGCGACGAGCAGTCCGACGATCCGTTCTGCCGCGACATGTGCCGCCGCACCGGCATGATCTTTGTCAGCGTCGGCTATCGCCACGCGCCCGAGCACCGCTTCCCGACCGCCGCCGAGGATGGTTTTGCCGCGACGCGCTGGATCTCGGAGCACGCCAGCCATCTCGGCGGCATCCCGGGGCCGGTGCTGGTCGCAGGCTGGAGCGCCGGCGGCAACATCGCGGCCGTGACCTGCCAGCTCGCGCGCGACCGCGGCGGCCCGCAGATATCAGGCCAGCTCCTGATCTGCCCGGTCACCGACTGCAGCTTTGACCGTCCCTCCTACACCGAGAATGCGACCGGCTATTTCCTGACGCGCGCGCTGATGTACTGGTTCTGGGACATCTACTGCTCGCCGGACGACCGCACCGATCCGCGCGTCGCGCCACTGCGTGGCGAGCTCCGCAGCCTGCCGCCGGCCTTTATTGCGACCGCCGAGTTCGATCCGCTGCGCGACGAGGGCATCGCCTATGCGGAAGGCCTCGCTGCGGCCGGCGTGAACGTCGAGCAGCTCAAGGGAAGCGGCCACTTCCACTCGTCCTATGTGATGGTCGACGTGATCGTCACCGGCGCCGCCTGCCGCGCCAAGATGGCGGAGGCGCTGCGCCGCTTCGCAGGCCTGCCCGCCGCGGCCGGCGACGAGCGGGCAAGGTTCGAGCGCAAGACACCGCCGACGGAAATCAACGCTGCGGCGGGGTGACGCAGTTGTAGGGTGGGCAAAGGCGCCTTTGCGCCGTGCCCACCGTCTGCCGCGAACTGCAACCTCGTGCTCAACGGCGAGCGGACGGGGAGCGCAGTTCTTTTTCCAGCGATTGTCGGTTCATCTGCTCATCGTTCGTCATTTGGTTGACGAGCCGCTCTTGCGCCCATTCGGGCGCGGGGCGCAATCGCTTGGAACCGAAAGGACACTTGAATGGCAAAGAACATCATCTGCCTCTGGTACGACAAGGACGCCGAGGCTGCCGCCCGCTTCTACGCCAAAACCTTCCCCGACAGCAGCGTGGGCGCCGTCCATCGTGCCCCCGGTGATTTCCCCTCCGGCAAGGCGGGCGACGTGCTGACGGTCGAGTTCACGGTGGTCGGGGTGGCTTGCGTCGGCCTCAACGGCGGTCCGATCTTCAAGCACAACGAAGCGTTCTCGTTCCAGATCACCACCGACAATCAGGACGAGACCGACCGCTACTGGAACGCCATCGTCGGCAATGGCGGCCAGGAAAGCGCGTGCGGCTGGTGCAAGGACAAATGGGGCATTTCCTGGCAGATCACACCGCGCGTGCTGCTGGAGGCCATGGCGGCGGGCGGCGATGAAGCCAAGCGCGCCTTCGCCGCGATGATGGGCATGAAGAAGATCGACGTCGCCGCGATCGAGGCCGCGCGGCGCGGCTGATGTTGCGCCGAACAACCGCCATTCACGGCGGCGGCGTGAATCAAGCCGGCATCTCATCGTCGTCCCTGCGCAAGCAGGGACCCATACCGCGGAATTCCTCAATCTGGCTGGATCGCCGTAATCTTCTATCCCCGCACAACGTCTGCCTGGGGTTACGGGTCCCTGCTTGCGCAGGGACGCAGCGGAATTCGCGGAACGGGCGTCACGGCGTCACAGCCGCTTTTCGAAGAACAAATCCGGATAGGGATCGTCGTTGAAGCGCGGGATCTCGCGCCAGCCGCTGGTCCGGTAGAGCTGACCCGCCTCGGGCAGCGCGCTGTTGGTGTCGAGCCGCAGCAGCGTGATGCCGAGCTCGCGCGCCGAACTCTCGGCGGCGTCCATCAGGCGCCGGCCGAGCCGAAGACCGCGTGCGGATGGTGCGACCCACAGCCGCTTGATCTCGGCGAGCTCGCCGCCGGTTCCCTTCAGCCCCACGCAGCCGATCGGCAGGCTGTCGGAGATCGCCACCAGAAAAGCGCCGCGCGGGCGGCGCATGTCGGCGGCATCGGGATCGCGCGAGCGTGCGACGTCAAAGCCTTGCGCAAAGCGCCGCGCGAGCTCGCCATAATATTCGCCGAGGCAGTAGCGCGCCTCGGCGCTCTGCGGGTCCATCTCCTGAACATCGGTGCGCACGACGCCGAGCGCCGAGCCGATCATGTCCATCGCCGCGAGCAGCGCCTCCGGCCGGGCGTGGCGGGCCAAAAACGCCTCGGCCTGTGCATCGGAGAGCGCCTCATACGCATTGAACTCGCGCCGGCCGGCACGGGTCAACCTCGCCACGCGGCGGCGTGCGTCGTCGCCATGCGCTGTCGTCTCGATCAGCCCCTCCTCCTCGAGACTGCGGAGCAGCCGGCTCATCAGCCCGGAATCGAGGCCGAGATAACGGCGGATCTCGGCGACATCGGACCGTCCCTGCCCGATCGCATTGAGCACGCGGGCTGCACCGAGCGGCCGGCCGCGTCCAAGAAATGAGCTGTCCAGCGCGCCGACCTCGGAGGTGACGGCGCGGTTGAAGCGGCGGACGCGGGAGATGGCATCGAGCATATATCTGACTTAAGTCAGATACTTTTGGATGTCAAATTGCGTAGCCGATGCGCGGCCTGGGATCACTGCGGCCACACCAGCAGCCAGGCGCCCGCGGCCACACATCCGATACCGGCGGCACGCGCGATCCATCGTCCGAACGGCGCAACTTTCTCCAAGAGGACAAGCAGCGCCAGCAGCGCGATCCAGAGCACGTTCATCACCCCGCCGACGAACAGAAGCGCCATCAGGACCCAGCAGCAGCCGACACAATAGAAGCCGTGCCGGAGTCCCAGCAGCAGGCAGCCGCGCGCATCGTTGCGAAAGCCGCCGTGGCGCATCAGGAACAGAAACGGCGACTGGCACTGCGCAAGGCAGACGTTTTTGAGCGGCGTCCATTGGTAGGCTCCCGCCGCGATCAGAACGATGGCGCCGAGCAGGCTGCTCGACATCACCATCTTCGAATCCAGCAGCGCTGCGCGCTCGATCCCCCATTGCAGAAAGGTTGCGGCCAGCGAAAAGCCGCTCCAGGCGATGAGATAGCCGGCGGCGAACCATCCGGTCGCGGCGAACGGCTTGCCCTGCGCCCTGCCCTGCCGGCCGACGCGGGCGTACATCAGGAGCATCGGCGCCGCCGACGGCGCCATCATGCCGACCATCATGACAGCCCACATCATGAATACATAGAAGAACTCGATCGCGCGCCATGGTGCGCTGGCCGGCATCATGAGGCCGATTCCGGCCGGGATCATGCGGAAGTCGGTCATGTCCATGCCGCCCATGTCCATGTCGCTGGCGAGCCAGAGCACATAGGCCCAGGCCAGCGCGACGATGATGGCGATCGCGCCGCCGACGATGAAGCGGTCGCGGCGCAGCACGGTTTCCAGGGCGCTGTCGGTCATTTGCGACGTTGTCGGCCTCGCAGGGCCGGATCAGGCGTTCGACCAGCTGATCGGCGCGTACAGGCCGTTCTTGCCGGAATTGTCCCAGCGCATGCCGTGATCGCTAAAAGTATTGCCGGCGGCGCCGACGGCCATGACCATCCTGTCGGGACTGACCGGATGGCCGATGTTGGCCCACATCTCCCCGCTCGGATGCATGGTCGGCAAGGGATCGACGGACATGTGCAGGATCTCGGGGATTTCCGCAGACCGCGTCTTGCCGTCGATCCGGAATGTGATCGGGACCTTGCGCACCCCGAGATTCCTGCTGATCAGCGGCGTGAACGCGGCCATCGGACCACCGGCGGCGCCGGTGAAGATCGCAGCCAGCGCCTCGGTCTGCGCATCGTCGGCGCGCTGATCGATATAGGCGGCGACCGACCAGTTGCCCTCGGCCATCACCCCGGGGGCGTGAAGGATCACCAGAACATTCAGCCCATCGAGCGCAACATCGCCATAGCGGCCGCTCTCGACGTGAAAGATCAGCGGGACGTTGCAAAAGCCCTCGGTCGGTCGCGCGGTCAGCGGGGCGGCCGCTGACACCAGGCACGGACACACGATGCTGCAGCTGCAGTTCTCAAAATAGTCACCGGAAAGGTGCCACGCGACCTGGTCCGCCATCGCTCTCTCCCGCTAGGCCCGAAGCCAATCGATTGCTTTCGAATGGGGGAAGCTACGCCGCGCGGGGAGGAACCGCAAGTTGATACCGCTGCTGAGGGATCCTTTGGACCTGCTCGGGCAGAGCCCGCAGCGAGCAGCCCGGATGAGCGAAGACCGACATCCGGGGCGGCCGAGCCGACAGAACCGCGGATATCGCTGCACTCATCTGTGGGATCATCGCGTACATCGGCTGCTCGAGGACAAGCGGACACGTTTTGCTCGCCGCGAAACTTTCCGAGCCTGACCCATCCCGGAAGTCGGGCGGCCAAGTTTTGCGATAAAGCCACTTCCGGTAAGCTGGCCTCACCGGCTCCAAAGGAGATATGTCCATCATGCTGGACCGCATTCTCGATGCAGCAACCGACAACCTCAGGTTCGCGAAGATTCTGGTCCAAATGGGTCTCGATCCGAACAACG
>Ga0070714_100003002_pt1 | contig 12512 bp, 12 predicted proteins | sample LARL83metaG_FD_65450 | JGI IMG/M metagenome (GOLD analysis project Ga0070714, IMG submission 65450) | Corn, switchgrass and miscanthus rhizosphere microbial communities from Kellogg Biological Station, Michigan, USA - LAR L8-3 metaG | ecosystem: Host-associated > Plants > Roots > Rhizosphere ... | reverse complement strand
GTGAAGCAGAAGGCGGCGGACATGCTGATCCGGGTCGAGTCGGCCCGCTCCGCCGCGGCCGCCGCCACCCAGGCCGCCGCCTTGGCCCTCGGCGCGGACCGCTCCGCCGCCAGCCTGCCCGACCTGCCGGAGCTCCCCGTCGCGGCGGCGGTCGCGCAGGCGTACTGCTCAGATGCCTACGTGGCGGTAGCGGCCGACACCATCCAGCTGCACGGCGGGGTCGGCTTCACCTGGGAACACGACGCCCACCTGTACTTCAAGCGCGCGTGGACGAGCGCCGAGCTGCTCGGCCGCCCAGCCGAGCACTACGAGACCATCGCCCGCCACCTGGCCGCGCCATGACCCATAGTGGCCCCAGTATCCCAAGTCCCGCCCCCCACCCGCACGGGAACACAGAGCCAAGGAACGGGAGACGAACGATGCCGGTGCCGTCAGAACCAGCCGGCGAAGGGCTCGCGGCCTTCCTGACCGGCCATCCCGGCCCCGCCGCGACCGAGGTGCTGCACTGGCCCGAAGGGCCGCCGACGCGAGGCCCGCTGACGTCGGACAACCTGACACTGGACAACCTGACACTGGGTGAGCTGACTGCCGCGGCCGTCCGGCTGGCGGACGCCCTCGGCGGCGTCGCCGGGCACCCGGTGGCCTGCGTCGTGGACGACGGTGCGAGCGCGCTGACCGCGATGTTCGCGACCTGGCTGGCCGGCGGCGTCTTCCTGCCGGTCAGCGCGCGCCTGCCCGACCCGGAGCTGGCCGCGTACCTGCGGCACCCGTGCCCCGCCGTGGTGATCGCACCCGCCGGGCACGAGGCCCGGATCCCGGCCGGGCTGCCCGGCCTGGTCGAGCACGCGCCGCGCCGGTGGACAGCAGCCGGGCCCGCGGCCAGCCCGTGCGGTGAACCCCTCCCGCCTGGCACCGCGATCGTCATGCGCACCTCGGGCACGACCGGCACGGCCAAGCCAGTGCTGCTGCGGCACGCTGGCGTCCGCGAGGGCATCGACACGGTGATCACCCGCCTGCGCGGCGGCGCCGTACCGAGGACCGACGCCGTACCGAGGACCGACGCCGTACCGAGGACCGACGCCGTACCCAGGACCGACGGCGCACCCGGGACCGCGGCCAAGCCGGCGACCGCGGCGCCGGGCGCGCCGATGCCGAACCTCATCCCGGTCTCGATGGCGCTGTGGGCGGGCATCTGGAACGCCCTGTTCGCGTTCCGCGTGGGCGCGCCGGCGGTGCTCCTCGACCGCTTCGACCCGGTCCGGTTCGCGCTTCTGGTCCAGAGGTTCTCGGTGAGGTCCACCATCCTCGCGCCGGCCATGATGACCATGCTCTGCGACGCCACGAACGTGACCAGCCTGTCGCCGCTGACGTACGTCCGCTCGATCACCGCCCCGCTGACTCCTGGCCAGGCGCGCCGGTTCCGCGACCGGTTCGGCGTCCAGCTGCTGAACTGCTACGGGCAGACCGAGCTTGGCGGTGAGGTCGTCGGCTGGACCGCTGCTGACCTGCGCGAGTTCGGCGACCGCAAACTCGGCGCGGTCGGCAGGCCGCACGCCGGGGTGACGGTGCGCGTGCTCGGCGAGGACGCCGGCGAGCTCCCGGCCGGCCAGATCGGCGAGCTCTGGATCCGCTCCCCGTTCGCCGCCGCCCAAGCCGTCCAAGCCGCCCAGGCACCCCAAGGAACCCCCGCCGACGGTTTCCTGCGCACCGGCGACCTGGGCCGCGTGGATGACGACGGTTTCCTGTGGATCGAAGGCCGCACCTCGGACGTGATCAACCGGGGTGGCCTCAAGGTCCTCCCGCAGGAGGTGGAGGAGACGCTGCGCCGGCATCCCCAGATCGCTGACGCCTGCGTCGCCGGCGTGCCCGACGAACGTCTCGGCGAGGTCCCTGTCGCCTGGATCCGTGCCGTCCCCGGTACCCGCCCCGAGGAGACCGACCTGCGCGCCTTCACCCGCCGGTCCCTGGCCGCCTACAAGGTCCCGGCCGCCGTCCGGCTGGTCGAGGACTTCCCGCGGAACGAGATCGGCAAGGTGCTCAGGCGCGAGCTCGCCGCCGGCTGGGAGGCCCAGGCATGAACCGAAGCCAGTACGAAACCGTGGAAGTCGAACGGCGCGGCCACGTCGGCTGGCTGTTCTTCAACCGCCCCGCCCAGCGCAACGCGATGAACAGCGTCATGCGCGCCGAGCTCCGCCAGGCCTGGACCGAGCTGGCCGGCGACCCGCTGGTCCGGGTGATCGTCAACGCCGGCCGCGGCGCCTCGTTCCAGACCGGCGTGGACGTGATCGAACTGGCCACCGACGGCCTGGGCATGGAGCGCTACCGGGAGTCGGTGGAGCGGTTCGACCTCGGCTTCACCTCGTGGCAGCTGGGCCTCGACGTTCCGGTGATCGCGGCTGTGAACGGGGTGTGCGCGGGCGGCGGGCTGCACTTCGTCGCCGACGCGGACATCGTGCTGGCCGCCTCCGACGCATCCTTCACCGACCCGCACGTCTCGGTCGGCCAGGCCAGCACGATGGAGACGATCGCGCTGATGCGCAAGATGCCGGCCGAGGCGGTGCTGCGGATGGCGCTGACCGGCAGGCACGAGCGGATGAGCGCCGCACGCGCCTATGAGCTCGGCCTGGTGAGCGAGGTCGTCGACCCGCCGGAACGGCTGCACGAAGCCGCCCAGCAGCTGGCCGAGAAGATTGCCCGCAACTCGCCTGCCGCGCTGCGCGCGACCAAGCGGGCGCTGTGGGGAGCGCTCGAGCACGGGCTGACCGACGCCTGCCGGGCGGGGGCGGCCGAGCTGACCAGCCTGTGGGGCCATCCGGACCAGACCGAGGGACCGGCCGCGTTCGCCGAAAAGCGCGAGCCCCGCTGGAAGGCAGAGTTACCGGCCGGTGAACCGCGGCGCCCGGCGCTCGGCCAGCGCGCTCATTCCTTCCCTGAAGTCGGGGCTCCGCGAGCTCAGCTCCATGGCGTACGCCTCGCCGGCCAGCTGGCCGTGCAGGTCCCGGCCAGGCGCCGCGGCCAGCAGCGCCTTGGTCAACCCGAACGCGACGGTCGCCGCCGACGCCAGCTCCGCGGCCAGGTCCCCGGCCGCCGCGTCAAGCCGGTCGTCCTCCACCGCCGCGTGGATCAGGCCCCAGTCGGCGGCCTCGGCCCCGCTGAGCTTGCGGCCGAGCAGCAGCAGCTGCCGCGCCCGGACCGGCCCGACGACCCGGGGGAGCAGCCAGGTGCTGCCCGAGTCGGGAGTGAACCCGCGGTGCAGGAACGGGTACCAGAAGGTGGCGTCCCGCGCCGCCACGGCGAAGTCCGCGGCCAGCGCCAGCTGCGCGCCGATCCCGGCGGCCCAGCCGCGGACCGCGCACACCACCGGCAGCTGCAGCTCGAGCAGCAGCGGGATCAGCCGCCCGGCCTGCACCGCGAGCCGCCGCTGGATGCTCCCGGTCCGCGGCCTGGCCTCCCCGGACCGGACGGCGTTGCGGGCCACGATATCGAACCCGCTGCAGAAGTCGGGGCCGGCACCCGTAATCAGCACGGCCCGCAGGCCCTCATCCGTGGCGGCCCGCTCGAGGTTGCGGATCAGCGCGGCCAGCGAGACGTCGGTCAGCGCGTTGCGCTGCGCCGGGCGGTCCAGCGTCAGCCGCAGCACCGCGCCCGCGACCTCAGCTGCAAGCCCGTCCACCGCCTGGTAGGCCCCATCCTGCGACTTTCCCATCAGCTACTCCCATGCGCCCGACCCTAATTTATACAATAAACATTATTTAACCGAACGAGATAGGTACACGCATGACCGAACCGCTCGACACGCCGTCAGCCGGCAGAGTCCCGGAACCCCTCGGGCCCCGGCTGCTTGAGGGATTGCGGGTCGTGGAGTGCTCCATGCTCGGCCCCGGAGCCATCTCCACCCCGCTGGCCGACCTAGGCGCCGACGTGATCAAGGTAGAACCGCCGTCCGGTGACTACATCCGCTCGATGAGCTGGCCGATCGTGCGCGGCGACTCGCTGCTGCACCTGCACGTCAGCCGGGGGAAGCGCAGCGTGGTGCTGGACCTGCGCACCACGGCGGGCCGGGAGGTGTTCCTGGCCCTGGCCGCCGCGGCCGAGGTGGTGATCGAGGCCATGCGGCCGGGCGGCCTGGACCGGCGCGGCGTCGGCTACCCGGCGCTGCGGGAGGTCAACCCCCGCATCGTGATGTGCACGATCTCCGGCTACGGCATGACCGGCCCCTACCGTGACCTGCCCAGCCACGGCATCGCCTACGACGCGTGGGCCGGCACGGTCGCGCCGGTCCCTGGTCCTGACGGGCTGCCCGCCATCCCCGACCACACCTCGATCGGCATCGCGGCCGGCCCGCTGTTCGGCACGGCGGCCATCCTGGCCGCGGTCCTGCGCGCCCGGCAGGTGGGCCAGGGCTGCCACCTGGAGGTGGCGCAGTCGGACGCCGCCGCGGCGTTCGACTGGCTGCGCAGCGAGGGCCACCGCGCTTACCAGCGTCCGGCGGACGAGGTCACCGGCAACCCCGCGGACGGCTTCGAGCGCCGCCCGCCAGGGGCGGCCGGCATGGCCGACGGCGTGCGGTACCAGTTCTACGAGTCCAGCGACGGCCACGTCCTGTTCATGGCCTCCGAGCGGGAGTTCTGGCGCAGCTTCTGCGCCGCGGCCGGCCGCCAGGACCTGTTCGACGCCCGCCCAGGCGCGGCCGTCGCCGACCACGCCCGGGGCGACCTGGACCTGCGCCGCGAGCTCAGCGCGATCTTCCGGCAGCGGAGCACGGCGGAGTGGATCAGGTTCGGCCTGGAGCACAACGTGCCGATCGGCCCGGTGAACACCCCGGCTACCATCGCCGCCGACCCCCAGTTCGCCGCGCGCATGCCGTGGCAGCCCGCGGACCGGCTGCGCGCCGACCAGCTACCGTTCCCGGTCCGGGTGGCGGGGGAGGAGCCCCCGGCCGCCCGCCTCCGTGCCCCGGCCCGCGGTGAGCACGGAACCGAGGTCCTGCGTGAGGTCCTCGGCTACGACGACACCCGTATCTCCCGCCTAGCCGCCGACGGCGCCTTCGGTCCCCGCGGCGAGTAAGGCAGCAGCAGGTCGCGTCAGGTAGCGTCTGCCTCGTGGTGGCGCGACTGCGGGCCGGCTTCCGTGGATCGAGGTGCGGACGTGGATGACCAGCCAGCCGACGACGAAGGCGGCCCCGGCCCGCCGCCGGAACCGGCGCGCGTCGGCCCGGTAGCGGGCGAGCTCGTCACTGAGACGCTCGCTTACGACGGTGGCCGGCAGGTGACGGTGTACGTCCCGCCTGATCCGCCGGAAGCGGTCGTCTTCGCCGGTGACGGCCAGGGGATCTCGCAGTGGGGCGGGTTCCTCGAGGCGGCCGGCGTCCCGTCCACGATGATCGTCGGCGTACACGGGCTGGCCGATGAGACGTCGCGGCTCGGTGAGTACTCGCCGGCCTTTGATGCGGGACGGTTCGCGGCCCACGAGAAGTTCTTCGTCGAGGACGTCCGCCGGTGGGTGCGCTCGCGTTTCGGGGTCGCGCTGCCCACCGGACGTACCGCGGTGTTCGGTGTCTCGGCGGGTGGCGAGCTCGCGCTGGCCCTCGGGCTCCGGCATCCCGGCATCTACGGTGCGGTCTTCTCCGGTTCGCCGGGCGCGGGCTACAAACCGCCTGGCGTGATGCCGGGTCAGGTTCCGCGCGTGTATCTCGTCGCCGGCACGCTGGAGCCGTTCTTCCTCGGCAACGCGAACCGGTGGGCGGCCGCGCTGCGCGATGCGGGTGCGGACGTCGTCATGAGCGAGCGGGTCGCGTCACACGGTGCCGCGCTATGGCAAGGAGAGTTCCCGCTGATGGTGGCGTGGGCGTTCGGACGCGGACCGGCTGCCCCGCCGACCTCCGCCCCTACTTCGTCGTCGTAACTCGTCTCGAAGACGTTCGCGCAGCTCGGTCTTGACCACCTTGCCCGCGGCATTTACCGGCAATGCGGCCACCAGGTGGACGCTGCGCGGGACTTTGTAGTTGGCCAGCCGCGCCCGGCTCCAGGCGATGATCTCCGCCTCGTCCGCCCGCGCGTCCCGTCGCGGGACGACGAACGCCGCTCCCACCTCGCCCAGCCGCGGATCAGGCACCCCGATGACGGCGACCTGGGCGACCGCCGGGTGGCGGCTCAGCACGCGCTCGATCTCGGCCGGGTAGGCGTTGAACCCGCCGACGATGTACATGTCCGTGATCCGGTCGGTGATGGCCAGCCGCCCGGACTCGTCGAGCATGCCCACGTCGCCGGTGTGCAGCCAGCCGTCGGCGTCGATGGTGGCGGCCGTCTCGGACTCCTCGTGGAAATACCCCTTCATCACGGTGTACCCGCGGACCAGGATCTCGCCCGCAGCTCCCGGCGCGGTCGGCTCCCCGTCTGGCCCGGCGATCCGGACCTCAAGGCCGGGCAGCGGCCGCCCCGCGGTGGCCACGACGTCCTCAAGCGGGTCGTCGTACCGGCACATCGACACGATCGCGCAGGACTCGGTCAGCCCGTAGCCCGAGACGATGTGCTCAAAGCCGAGCTCGGCCTTGATCCGGTAGAGCAGGCTCGGCGGCACGCTGGCGGCCCCGGTGACCGCCAGCCGCAGGCTGGCCACCCCGTCCGCGCTGAACTCCGGATGCTCCAGCATGGTCTGGTACAGCGCGGGCGTTCCTGGCAGGACAGTTACCCGCTCCCGCCGCACGACGCCGAGCATGTGCGGCACGCCCAGGGTCCGCTCCGGCAGGATCGTCGCCCCCGCCATCAGCGACGCCAGCCATCCCGCCTTATAGCCGAACCCGTGAAAGAACGGGTTGACGATCAAGTACCGGTCACCCGAGCGGAGTCCGACCACGTTCGTCCAGACCGCGTAGGCCCGCAGCGTCTGCCCGTGCGTGCACATGGCCCCCTTGGGATGCCCGGTCGTGCCCGAGGTGAACAGCATGTCGCTCAGGTCATCAGGACCGATCGCCGCGGCCCGCGCGGCTGCCTCGCGCGGCGTCACGACCTCGCCGCCCGCCAGGAACTCCGCCCAGCTGGTCAGCCCCGCGCGCCGGCCGTCGTCCAGCGTGATCACCCGCTCGAGCGCCGGCAGGCTGGCCCCGGCCAGGGAAGCCGGGTAGTCCCGCCCGAGGAACTCCGTCACCGTGCACAGCATCCGGCTCTCGCTCTTGCCGAGGACGAACGCGGCCTCAGCCCCCTGAAAACGGGTGTTAAGCGGAACCAGCACGCCGCCGGCCCGCTGCAGCCCGAGTGCGGCGATGATCCAGCGGGCCGAGTTCGGCGCCCAGATGGCCACCCGGTCGCCCCGCCTCAGCCCGGCCGCGAGAAACCCCCGTGCCGCCTCGGTGACCTCGGCGTCCAGCTCGCGGTAGCTCAGCCGCAGCTCACCGTCGACGACGGCCTCCGCCTCCGGCCAGCGCCTCGCGGCCGCCTCGAGCAGGCCGCCCGTCGTGCCCCAGAGCAAGTCACCCCGTGGATCGTCCGCTGCGGAGCCCGCCGCCCCCGCGGCTGGCCCCGTGCCCGCGTGGTGCGCGGTGGTGCTCGCGCCGGACCCGGGCCCCGATGTCATGACCGCCTCCGCGTGTTAGATTTTATTAAATACTTTATACATATCTATAGGTCCGGCAAGTCGGCGTCGTCGGCGTGCTGTGCGCCTGGGAGGCAGGAAATGACCCGCTTGCTCGAGGGCAAGGTCGCCATCGTGACCGGGGCGGCCCATGGCATCGGCCGGGGACACGCGCTGGAGCTAGCCCGCCACGGCGCCCGGATGGTGGTCAACGACCTGGGCAGCACGGTCGGCGGGGAGGGCTCAGGCCAGGACGCGGACGAGGTGGTCGCGCTGATCACCGCGCGCGGCGGGACCGCAGTCGCCGACTACGGCGACGTCTCCGACACCAGACAGGCCGGCGACCTCACCGACCGGGCGGTGCGCGAGTTCGGCCGCCTCGACATCGTCGTCAACAACGCAGGCATCGCCAGGGACAAGGCCATCTGGAACATGACCCCAGAAGACTTCGACCTGGTCATGCGGGTGCACGTGCGTGGAACCTGGCTCATGTCCCATCTCGCCGCCCGGCACTGGCGGGCCAGGTCGCAGGCGGGGGAGCAGTTCACCGGCCGCATCATCAACACCACCTCGGGCGCCGGCCTGTCCGGCAACTTCGGCCAGAGCAACTACGCCACGGCCAAGGCCGCGATCGTCGGCCTCACCCTGACGACCAGCCTCGAGCTCTACAAGCTGGGTGTGACGGTGAACGCCGTCGGCCCAGGCGGCATGACCAGGCTGACCGCCACGATGAGCCATGACCTTAAGTCGTTCGAGCCGGACGAACTAGCCGAGGGCGAGTACCACCCGATGGATCCAGCGGGCAGTTCGCCGCTGGTGGCCTGGCTGGCCAGCGATCAGGCGCAGCACGTCACCGGCCAGGTCATCCGCGCCATCCACGACAAGATCTACCTCATGGAGGGCTGGCGCGAGGCCGCGGAGATTTCCAGCGGCGAGCACCGCTGGGACGCCACCACCCTCGGCCCCAAGATCGCGACTGACCTGTTCCGCACCCGTGCCCCTGGTCTGCGCCCATGACCAGCGAGGACGCGCTGGAAATCAGGAACGTGCTCGCCCGGATCGCCCACTACTCCGACACCGGGGACCTAGACGACTACGCCGCCCAGTTCACTGACGACGCCATCTGGGAAATGCCTCCCGCCCCGCCCAAGCACGGCCGCGCCGCCATCCGTGCCGCCGCCACCGCCCGCCGCGCCGAACACCAGACCGGTCCTGGCACTCACACCCGCCACGTAATCACCACAGTGGCGGTATCCGTAACCGGCGACACCGCCGTCGCCGACTCCTACTGGCAGTTCTACGCCGTCACCAACGCCGCCCCGGCCCTGCGTACCATGGGCAGCTACCACGACACCTTCCGCCGCACTCCCGACGGCTGGCGCCTAGCCCACCGCCACATCACCCCCGGCTGACCAGAGCGCCTGCCGCGCTGGCCACGAGCTTGCGCACCACCAACCTCACCCCGCCCTAGCACCTCTCCCGCCGCAATCCTTTGAGGTCTGTGTGCCCCCGGATACGTAGTACCCGGGGGCACACAGACTCAGCAGGCCACCGCACTGGCTCCAAGAAATGTCTGCCGCGAGCCGTCAGTATCAAGCTCACCTGCCCCTCAGTCCTCTCAGGCTCCTTTAATCACAATCTCAATGGAGTCGATGTGCCACCGGACGTGCTCTTGCATGCCCAATGTGCCATCGACTCCGCAAGCCTCGGGCCAGCCCTCGCAAGCCCCGGGCCAGCCCTCGCAAGCCCGGGCCAGCCTCCTGCAAAGACAACGCTGGCTCCGCAAAGCCGCGCCGACTCCACGAGACCCTGACCTGCCCCGACGGTACGCCCCCGGCCGCCGATCACCGACTCTGGGCTCCCACCTAAAATGCCTATAGTATAAAAAATACAAGTTTGATACCCCTGGAGGCTCTCGTCGTGGACGTAGCGGGCAAGGTGGCGGTAGTAGCGGGCGGCGGCTCGGGCATGGGCCGGGCGACAGCCGAACTGCTCGGCGAGCAAGGTGCCCGCGTCGCGATCCTCGACCTCCCGGCCAGCAAGGGGCCCGGGACTGCCAAAGAAATCGGCGCCACCTTCCACCCCTGCGACGTCACCGACGAGGCCGCGACCGAACAAGCCCTGGCCGCAGCCAAAGACATCCACGGCGCCCTCCACATCGCGGTCAACACGGCGGGCGGCGGCTACAGCAAGCGGACGATCAACAAGGCCGGCCCGCTGCCGCTAGCCGACTTCCGCGCCCTGGTCGAGCTCAACCTGATCGCCACCTTCAACCTGAACCGCCTTCAGGCCTGGCACATGAGCACCAACGAGCCGGACGCCGAGGGGGAGCGCGGGGTGATCGTCAACACCTCCTCGATCGCCGCGTTCGAGGGCCAGGTCGGCCAGGTGGCCTACTCCGCGGCCAAGGCCGGCATCGCCGGGATGAGCCTGACCATGGCCCGCGACCTGGGCAGCCTCGGCATCAGGGTGATGGCGATCGCGCCCAGCCTGTTCGCTACCGGCCTGCTCGAAGGAGCGCCAGAAGACGTTGTGGCCACGCTCACCAAGGACGCCGCCTTCCCCCGGCGTCCCGGCCACCCCCGCGAGTTCGCCTGGCTGGCCGCCGCGATCGTCCAGAACCCCATGCTCAACGGCCAGACCATCCGCCTCGACGGCGGCCAGCGCTTCGCCCCCCGCTGACCAGGGGAGATGCTCTAACACCACCAAGGAGGACCGATGAGCCACCAGGGCGTCAGCCAGGACGTACTTACCGAACGACTGGCCAAGATCCCGCCCATCGTGGACATGGACTCGCACGTCGTGGAGCCGGCCCACGTGTGGAGCGACCGCCTCCCCGCACCGCTGCGCGACGCCGGCCCGAGGATCGAGTACGCCCCGCGCGGCCAGGTCAGGCTGGTCGACGGGAAGTACGTGGAGTCCCCGGGCACCGAAGGTCCCGAGGCGGCGTGGTGGGTCTACGGGGATACCCGCACCCAGATCAAGCGCTACATCGCCTCGGCCGGCGTCCCGGCCGGGGAGGTCACCAACGAGGGCATCACCTACGAGGACATGCGCCGCGGCTGCTGGATCCCCGATCAGCGGCTGGCCGACATGGACGTGAACGGCGTCCAGGCCCAGCTGTGCTTCCCCAATTACCCGCGCTTCTGCGGCCAGATCTTCCTCTGGGCCAAAGACAAGGAGCTGGCCAGGCTCTGCGTGGAGGCCTACAACGACTGGATGGTCGAGGAGTGGGCCGGCCCCAGCCAAGGCCGCCTGATCCCGCTGTGCCTCGTCCCCCTGTGGGACGTCGGCCTCGCCGTCGCCGAGCTGCGGCGCAACGCGGCGCGCGGCGTGCGCGCGGTGGCCTTCAGCGAGCTGCCCGCCTACCTCGACCTGCCCAGCCTGCACTCGCGGTACTGGGACCCGTTCTTCGCCGCCTGCGAGGAGACCGGCACGGTCCTGGCCATGCATATCGGGTCGGGCACGAGGACCCCGCAGACCTCGGCGGACGCCCCGGGCGCGGTCGGCGGCACGATCATCTTCGGCAACAGCGTGGCGAGCATGACCGACTTCATGTTCTCCGGCGTGCTGCACCGCTTCCCCGGGCTGCGGCTGCTCTACGCCGAAGCGCAGATCGGCTGGATCCCGTACCTGCTGGAACGCATCGACGACGTGTGGGAAACCCACCGCGGCTGGTCCCGCAGCCAGGAGAACTGCCCCGAGCCCCCGTCCACGTACTACTACCGCCAGATCACCAGCTGCTTCTTCAAGGACGCGGTCGGCGTGGGCCTGCTGGAGCAGGTCGGCCTGGCCAACGTGACCTTCGAGACCGACTACCCGCACCAGGACGGCACCTGGCCCCGCTCCCGCGAGGAAGCCGCGCTCCAGTTCGGCCACCTCGGCCAGGACGCGATCAACAAGATCGCCCGCGGAAACGCCATCAAGCTGCTCGGCCTCGACCTCCCTGAATGCTGAAATTCAAGATCATTTAAACGAACGGGGCTGCGCCGCGTGCCCTCGTACCCCCATTTCTCATCTCCTGGGATTTCATCGATCTGGCCTAAGCGAAGAGGGCCCGGGTGATCAGCTCGGTGTCGATGTAGTCGGTCATCTCGCGGATCTGGCTGTCCACGATGCGGGCGACGATGCAGTAGGTGTTGTCGTAGGCCAGCCCGGTGACGGCCGTGGCCTGGCCGCGGGCCTGCATGACCACATACTCGCCGTCGGCGATGAACCGCTCGAAGGTGAAGGCGACCGGGGTGGCGAGCCGGGCTCGCAGCCGGGCCAGGAGGCCACTGGTGACCTCATGCTTGCCGCGGTAGACGCCCGACAGCTCGGTCGAGCCGATGATCGTCCACTGGACGTCCTCGGCGAGGGCGTCGAGCAGCGGCTGGGTGTTGCCCCGGGACGCTTCCCGGTAGACGTGCTCGAGGAGTTGCTTACTCATGCCACCACCCTAACCAATTATTAGATATTCGTCTAACTATCGAATCATTGCTAGGCTGGACGTATGCGCCAGCCACCGCATCCCGACCGCGGGCAGCTGTCGCTCGTGGCTGTGCTGCACGGCCTGAGCGACCCGGCCCGCCTGGAGATCGTCCGCATGCTCGCGGCCGCGCCTGAGCGCCCGTGCACCGACTTCCACGGCCTGGGCGGCCTGACCGTGCCGACGCTGTCGCATCACCTGCGGGTGCTGCGGGAGGCCGGGCTGACGCACACCCGCATCGACGGCCGTCGCCGCTACCTGTCCCTGCGCCGCGAGGACCTGGACGGGCGCTTCCCCGGCGTCATCGGCCCGATCATCGAATCGGCCGACTCCGCTGCTGATACTCCGCAGCTTCCGTCGTTAAACTCAAGGTCTTTATCCGGCCGGCCGGCGGCGTGACGGTATTCCCTCCCGGGCCAGACATGACGAAAGGGTCCAAGCCCCTTGTAACTGCATTGCACCTCACCGTGGGCCG
>Ga0070714_100002999_pt1 | contig 12515 bp, 15 predicted proteins | sample LARL83metaG_FD_65450 | JGI IMG/M metagenome (GOLD analysis project Ga0070714, IMG submission 65450) | Corn, switchgrass and miscanthus rhizosphere microbial communities from Kellogg Biological Station, Michigan, USA - LAR L8-3 metaG | ecosystem: Host-associated > Plants > Roots > Rhizosphere ... | reverse complement strand
TTAGGAGTCAGAGACAGGGCCGCAAGAGGCGTGCTCTGACGCCGTCAATTCCAGCTCAACCCTCGCAACTGATCGAGATTGACGTTGCCACCGGAGAGTACCACGGCTACTTTCGATCCCTTCGGCAGCCTAACGAGACCGTGCAGCAGCGCACCGACCGGCGCGGCGGCGGCGCCTTCAACGACCAGCTTGCACCGCTCCATTATCCAGATCATCGCTTCGAAAATCTCCCGATCGGGGAGCGCGACGATCTCGTCCACGAAGCGCTGCACGACCGAGAAGTTCAGCTCGCCGCAGCGACGCACCCGCAGTCCGTCGATGATCGTCTTGCAGTCGATCGTCTCGAGATGACCGGCGGCAACACTTCGCTGCATCGCCGGTCCGTCGGAAGATTCGACGCCGATGACCTTTGCGCTGGGATTGTGGCTCTTCACCGCCATCGAGACACCCGAGATCAACCCGCCACCGCCGATCGGGACGACGACCGCGTCCACTTCAGGCCAGTCCTGCACGATCTCCAGGCCGAGCGTCCCCTGACCCGCAATGAGCTGCGCGTCGTCGAATGGATGCACGTAGGTGAGGCCCTCACTCCGGACGAGCTCCTTTGCCTTCTCGTTGGCCTCGTCCCAGATCATGCCGTGCAGCACGACTTCGGCGCCGTATGCCTTCGTTGCCGCGATCTTCGCCGGCGTCGCGTTCTTCGCCATGCAAACGACGGCCCGAATGCCGTGGATCTTCGCGGCGAGGGCCACGCCCTGCGCGTGATTGCCCGCCGACGAGCACACGACGCCACGCCGTTTGTCCTCCTCCGACATCAAGGCAAACTTGTTCAACGGCCCGCGGATCTTGTACGCCCCGACACGCTGGAACATCTCTGCCTTGAGGCGAATGTCGTAGCCCGTGATCTCGCTGAGCTGGCGTGAAGTAAGGAGCGGTGTGCGCTTGATGTGCGGAGCGATTCGCGCGCGAGCTTCCTCGAAGTCGCGCAGCGTGAGTGTGAGCGGTTCGGTAGCGATTGCGGACATCGGGGGTCGTTGGACGGTGGGCGATGGACGGTGATCGTTTAACGGCGCGGAGCCAGCGCCGTACACTCGATTTCGAGTAAGGAGCCTGGTAGCACGAGCGCCGCGACGGCGACGGTCGAACGAGCGGGTGGTTCCGTCGGGAAGAACTCGCGGTACACCTTGTTCATCGCCTGGAAGTTGGCCGCGTCGGTGAGAAAGACGGTGCATTTGGCGACGTCGGACAGGCTCGCGCCCGCGAGCGCGAGCGACGCCTTCACATTCTCGAGAGCCTGACGGGTCTGTCCCTCGATCCCGCCCTCCGCGAGACCGCCGCCCTCCTTTGTCCCCATCACGCCCGACAGAAAGAGCAGGTCGCCAACGCGAACCGCCGGCGAAAGCACGCCGCCCGGTCGCGCGTCCGGTCGATTGTAGACCTGTTTGGTCGAGCCCTGCTGCTGCTGCGCGGCCAATACCGTGGGGCCGGCAACGAATGACACGGAGAGAAAAAGAATGACTAATTGTCGTCTCACGGAGACCTCGGCTGAGTGTAGAGTCCTTACTCCGAACGACTTGCGCGGTACGTAGTACTTCCTACTCCGATACTCCCACACTGACGGCTACCCGGTCGCGATCTTCGAAAGCAATGAGACAGCGACGAGTACGAAGTACCGACCGCGAAAGATCTCGACCGCCAGCTCTCAGTGTAGAGGTAAGAAGTACATGTTACTTCGTTTTGGAAGTGCTACCCGCGCTCCTTCACCTTCGCCCACGTATCCCGCAGCGTAACCGTCCGATTGAACACCAGCTTCCCCGGTCGCGAATCCACCGTGTCGCTCATGAAGTAGCCGGTCCGCTCGAACTGATACCGTGTCCCGACCGGATCCGCCGCCACGCTCGGCTCGATCTTCGCGTTAGGCACCGTCACCAGCGAGCTTGGATTCAGCACGTCCGTGAACTCCTGGCCATCCGGCAGATCGTCCGGATCCGGCACCGTGAACAGTTTGTCATAGAGCCGCAGCTCGCAATCGAGCGCGTGACGCGCGGACACCCAATGAATCGTTCCCTGCACCTTGCGACCATCGGGCGCGTCGCCGCCGCGCGTCGCCGGATCATACGTGCAGCGCAATTCCACGATTTCACCAGCGGAATCCTTCACGACATCGATGCAGGTGATAAAGTAGCCGTAGCGCAGCCGAACCTCGCGTCCCGGCGCGAGCCGAAAGAACTTCTTCGGCGGATTCTCCATGAAGTCGTCCCGCTCGATGTAGATCTCGCGCGAGAACGGAACGAGACGCGAGCCGGTGAGCGGCACATCGTGGGGGTAGTACGACGCCTCCAGCTCCTCCCCTGCCCCCTCCGGATAATTCGTGAGCACGACCTTGAGCGGATTCACGACGCACATCACGCGAGGCACCCGCATGTTGAGATCATCGCGAACGTAATGCTCGAACGTCGCCAGCTCCGTGCGCGCGGGCTTGCGCGCGACACCGATTGCCTCGGCAAAATTGCGCAAGCCTTCCGGCGTGACCCCTCGACGCCGGATGCCGGCGATTGTCGGCATGCGCGGATCGTCCCAGCCGCTCACGAAGCCTTCGTTGACCAGACGGAGTAGTTTGCGCTTGCTCAGCACCGTGTAGTCCAGCTCGAGTCGCGCGAACTCGATCTGGATCGGCGGATTCTCGAACCCGGCCTCCTGCACCAGCCAGTCGTAGATCTCGCGATTGTCCTTGAACTCGAGCGTGCATAACGAGCGCGTGATCCCCTCGAGGGCGTCGGACAGGCCATGCGCGAAATCGTAGAGCGGGTAGATGCACCACTCGTCGCCGCGGCGATAATGATGGGCGTGACGGATCCGCAGGAGCAGCGTGTCCCGCATGATCATGTTGGGGTGTGCCATGTCGATCTTTGCCCGCAACACGTGCGCGCCGTCGGGGAACTCGCCCGCCTTCATGCGCCGCAGCAAATCGAGATTCTCGTCGACCGACCGATCGCGATACGGGCTGTCGACGCCGGCTGTCGTCACGGTCCCGCGATTCTGCCGGATCTCCTCATCCGTCTGAGAGTCGACGTACGCCTTCCCCTTTGATACGAGCAGCTCGGCAATTTCGTACAGCCTCTCGAAATAGTCGCTCGCGTAAAAGAGCCCATCCCAGTCGAACCCGAGCCAGCGCACGTCGTTCTGGATCGATTCGACGTAGCGCACGTCCTCCGTAGTCGGATTGGTGTCGTCGAAGCGCAGGTTGCACCGTCCGTCGAACTCGCGTGCAATGCCGAAGTTCAGGCAGATCGACTTCGCGTGCCCGATGTGCAGGTACCCGTTAGGCTCCGGCGGAAAACGCGTCGCGGGCGACCGGCCAAAGCGGTCAGTCGCCACGTCCTCGACGACGAGCTCACGGATAAAATCGCGTTTCGGCGGTGCTGCTGTCACGTGTGCGTTAGGCGTTCGGCGTTGTGCGTTCGGCGTTGTGCGTTCGGCGTTGCGCGTTGGGCGTTGAGCGTTCGGCGTTTGTGCATTGGTAACTGTGCCCTGGCTGTTGGCACTTGCGTCGGGCAGGGGTCGCTCAACCCACGACGCTAACCCACGCCAAACCCTCCAACGCCCAACGCCCAACGCCGAACGGCCTCGGCCGCGACCCGGGATCCTAAAATTGACCCTGGCTCCCCCCTAAAGATAGGCCGCGCCCCGGAGGAGCCCAACAGGAACGGCATCCCCTTTGTACGTTGTACAGCGGCCTCAGACGGCGAACTTCCTTCACCTCTCAACGATGTCGACACGTCGCACTACCCTCGCGCTCTGCGCGACTGCAACACTGATGCTTGGCAGCGCCTGCCACTCGAACACACCGCCCGTAATCGTCGCCCCGCCGCCACTGAGCGACTCTGCTGCCGCGGCTTTGCGCTGGGTGAACGCGCATGCGGTCCCGTTCACGATTCCCGACTCCATGCATCCGGTGACCGACCGCATGCCGATCATGGACTTCGTCGGCAATGCGCGCGTGCTCGGCGTCAGCGAGCTCACGGAAGGGACGCACCAATTCGCTGGAATCATGCAGAGCATCCTGGCGACGCTCAGCAGTCGGGGCTTCCGCGGCCTCGCCATCCAGGCGCCGATGGCCGAGACGATGGAGATCGACCGCTACGTTCGCACGGGCACTGGCGATCCGAAACGCTGGCTCCGCGCTCTCGGGCTCCACTGGAACACGCAGGAGATCTTCACCCTCGTGCAGTGGGTTCGCGAATATGACCGCAGTCGAGGCCCTGCCGAACAGATCGGCTTCTACGGCTTCGAGATTCCGAACGCTGCCCACGCTCTTCAGGTCATAACGACGCTGCCCGACAGCGTCGCCGGTGCCGGCTTCAACGCTTTTGTGCGACGTCAGATTCAGTGCGTCACGACGGGCGAGAGCGCGGCCTGGGGTCGTGAGGGACCGGCCTCCGACAGCACGTTCTGGAATCGCTGCCGGGCTGCGACGGCGAGCGTCGTCGATAGCCTCGGCGCCCTGCAGAGCCGGCTCGCCGGACGATCGAGCGCGCAGGCGATGGTCGCCTTCGCACAGCAGATGGCGCGAGTGGCCCAGCACGACGCGGACGTGGGACTCCGCCGATTGCCCCGTCACGAGACGGTGGCCGAGCATATTCTCTGGCTCGCGAGCCTCGCGGGCTCCGACGGCAACCTGCTGGTATGGGGCCGCGACGTCGAGTCGGGGCGCCTAACGGGTGAGGGCAACGTCGTCCAGTCCGCGGTGCCGGTCGCGAAGACGCTTGGCGACCGCTATCGGAACCTCGCCTTCACTGTCGGCGAGGGCGTGGTGAGGGCGCAGCCGATCAACGTCGGTCAGCGAGAGCCCGGCGGCGAGACCGACATGCGCCTGCGGCCGCCGCGCGTTGGCTCCTACGAGGATATGCTCGATCGTGCCAGCGGCGAGGCGCTGTTCATCGACATGCGCACGCTCGGTACCGACACGGCATCGACCTGGCTCAAAGGTCCCCGGTCGGCGCGGCTCGTCAGCGGCATATACTCCGAGAATCCTATTGGCTCGTTCGAGACACCGCTGCAATTTCCCACCTACTACGACGGGCTCTTGTTCGTGAAGCACGGGACGCCCGCCACACCGCTCAGGCGTTAGGCAAGGGGATTCTATGTGCAGGAACATCAAGACGCTGGCGAACTTCGAGCCACCCGCTACGGACGACGAGATCCGGGCGTCGGCGGTTCAATTCGTGCGCAAGTTGAGTGGCACGACGCGTCCGTCACGCGCCAATGAGGAAGCTTTCAACATTGCCGTAGAGGAAGTCACGGCCGCCGCCGAGCGATTGATTCGCTCGCTTCAGATCAATGCGCCGCCGCGGAATCGCGAAGAGGAAGCGAGGAAGGCACGCGAGCGCGCTCAGAAACGGTACGCGTCATAGGCCCGAAGACCAATGTCGACTCCGAAGCTCCGGGCGTGGTGGTTCCATCGTCAGGGTCTCGATGGGTCGCTGCGCAACGCGACGCCGGCCGCGGTGCTCGAGCGCGCGGGGTGGGCACGGTCGGTCGGAGGCGTCGGGCCGTATCTGACGCTCTTCTCACGCGCGCGCACGAGTCGCGATGAAGCCGATGCAGCCGCCACAAAGCTTCAGATCCACGAGCTGCCGGCCGCGCGCGGCTGCACGTACGTGCTGCCGTCAGGCGATTTCGCGCTTGGCCTCAAGGTCGGCGAGGACGCTGCCGCTGCGCCGATGAAGGTTGCGGCAAAAGTGGGCGTCACGGAGAAGGAGATCGCGAAGCTGGAGCAGGCCGTTCTCGACACGCTCGACAGGGGTGGCGCGCTCGATCCCGACGCCATTCGTGATGCCACGGGCAAGGCGTCGCGAAACCTTGGCGAAGAGGGAAGAAAGAAAGGTGTCACGACAACACTGCCGCTCGCCCTCGGCCGTTTGCAGGCGCGCGGCGAGATCCGCCGGGTCCCAGTCAACGGACGCCTCGACCAACAGCGATACAAGTATACACGCTGGAAGCCAACGCCTCTCGCCGGATATCCCGCGTCTCTGAGCGAAGCGTATGGAGAGCTCGCACGTCGCTATTTCAAGTGGGTCGGTCCGGCGACGATGAGCGAGTTTCAATGGTTTTCGTCGTTAGGCATCAAGGCCGCCAGAGAGGTCGTCGCCCCGCTTGGTTTGACGACCGTGCCCGACGCCGCCGATCGACTCTTCCTCCCCGAAGACGTGGAGGAATGGGAAAACTTCGAGACACCGGCCGAGCCTTGCTACGCGCTCGTGAGCAGCCTGGATTCCATTGCCGCCGCTCGCCGCGATCTGATATCTCTGCTCGATGGCAAGGACGGCACACGTGCGGTGATCGAAGACACGAAGAAGAAGGCACTCGGAGGACTCAGCGATCTTCCGTCGCATGCCATTCTCGATCGAGGGCGCCTGATCGGCTTATGGGAGTTCGATACTGAGCAGCGGCATATCGTCTGGGGCACTTTCGGCATAAAAAAGAACAAGCAGCTCAGCCGCGTGGTCGACGAGACGGAAGCGTACGTTCGCGATCAACTGGGTGACGCGCGATCATTCAGTCTGGACAGCCCAAAAAGCCGCGTCGGTCGCATCGAGTCGATTCGTAATTTTGCCTGAGCGACACGCCGCTTCCTCTACCGCGCATTCCACGACCTGATCAGTTTTCGGGATGGCTCGATCTCCACTCCCTCGCGTGCGGAAGCTGTGCTTGTGTCTTCCCGAAGCGCACGAAGTGGAGGCATGGGGTGAGCCGACTTTTCGTGTCCGCAACAAGCTATTCGCGATGTATGCCTCGTCAGGCAACCATCATGGCGCCGGTCGTCCCGCAATCTGGATGAAGGCGCCGCCAGGGAATCAGGAGATCATGGTTCGCGCCAAACCAGAGCGGTTCTTCGTTCCGCCCTATGTCGGTCCGAGCGGCTGGATCGGCGTTCATCTCGATGGCGACATCGATTGGACGGAGCTCGACATGCTCCTCCGCGATTCGTATCGGCTCACCGCGCCGAAACGCCTCGCCGCGCAAGTGGAGGATCCATGAGTCCCGCCGACCACGATCAGGGCAAGTGGGCGTGGGTGTTCACGCCTCGAACACCGAACGAGAAGCGGTACTGGCTCGTCAAGTCGGAGCCGGACGTCTTCTCCTTCGACGACCTGCGTGCCGCGCCGAAGCAGACGACGCAATGGGATGGTGTGCGGAATTACGCCGCGCGCAACTTTCTCCGTGATGGCATGAAGAAGGGCGACCGCGTCTTCTACTATCACTCGAGCTCCAACCCGCAGGCGATCGTTGGAATCGGCGAAGTGGCGCGCGAGGCGTATCCCGATCCGACCGCCACCGATCGCAAGCACGCGGGTTTCGACGCCAAATCGGACCCGAACAATCCGATCTGGTTCGCGGTGGACATCAAGGCCGTTGCCCCATTGAAGCGGCCGGTGACGCTCACCGAGATCAAGGCGAACAAGACACTCGCCGACATGGCGCTCGTGCGCATCGGCCGGCTCTCGGTGACGCCCGTGACGCCAAAGGAGTGGGAGACGATCGTGGCCATGTCGGAGCGCTGATGGCCGTCCGAGTCGTTAGGTTGGGAACGCCGCGTCTTCCCGGCGAAGGGCTGCGCCTCGGCACCGTGCGTCGTCCGCCGCGCGGTGTACGCAAGGAAGATTACGCGTCGCGCGACTGGTTCGACCTCTGGCTGCCCGATCTCGCACCCACCGCTTCCGTCGTCGGCTGGGCATTGTCTGAGCCCTGGACGCCGGCACGGTGGGAGAAGTATGTCCGCGCCTATCGACGCGAGATGCGCGCCCCCGAGCAGCAGCGTCTCATCGCGCTGCTCGCGGCGCTCTCCCAGACCTCGGATTTCTCCATCGGCTGCTACTGCGAGGACCCAACCCGCTGCCATCGGAGCGTCCTCGCCGAACTTCTCCGCGAAACCGGCGCGAAGATGTCCGAGTAAGTGGCGGGATGCGCGTTGCGCGTTGCGGGTTGCGGGTTGAACGGCGCGAAGAGCGGGAGCGAGCGCAAGCGCGAGCGACTCCAAATGAATTCGCTCCGAGCGCAGCGAGGAGCGAGCGCAGGGCGCGAGCGACTCCAAATCGATTCGCTCCGAGCGTAGCGAGGAGCGAGCGCACAGCGCGAGCGACTCCATTTCAGGCTTCGATGTGGTGCGCGCTTGCGCGCATCACATCGGCTTGTCCCGAGCGCAGCGAGGGACTGCGTCAAGTAGCGCGCGCTGAGCGCGCGCTACTTGACCGTCACTACGATCGCGGACGTCGCATCGCTGTGCGCGGATTTCGCAATGATCGTGACGACACCGGCTTTCAATCCGGTGATCCGCCCCGTTGACGCATCGAGCGCGATCACATCCGCATCGCTCGGCTGACTCAGACTCCAGCTCGGCGAGCTGTGCGCCTGATGACCGCTATCGCACCAGCTCTCGCTCCCGTTAGGCGTGAATGATTGGCCGACGGATACCACCACCACACCCGGCGCGACGACGAGCGAGGCGGAGCTGCCACTGCACGTCGGGTCACCGACGATGACACAGCCGGAAACGGCAACGAGCAGCAGCGCGGCGAGGACAAGGCGTTGCATGACGGTCTCCATGTGAATGTCGATCGCCGACAGCCAATGCGAGAGCGATGCCGTGCACTGGCATCACGAACAGGATCGCCTAACCGCGCGCCATGCATACGCTTCCGTTTTTTGGCAGCACGCCCGCCGGCATGCGCTGTGTCATTTCAAGCGTTATCGCGCGTGTCGACTTGCCTCGCTCACTTGCGACCACGGGGAAGCGGCTCGCCGTCGCTTCGATAGGCAGGCGGTACGTATATGTTCACCGTCTTCAACGGCGCACGGCCGGTGCTGCGGATCTCATGCGTGTTCCCCTTCTCGATGAGAAGAAGCGAACCGTCCTTTAGTGCCACGCGCTTGCCGTTCACGATCGCGATACCGCGCCCCGAAACGACGAACAACCACTGATCGGCCCCGCGGTGTCGATTGTCGGGCCCTCCTTCGCAATCGCCCGGCGGAATCACCATCTCAGCCGCTTGCGCGCGCTTGTTTCCGATAGACATTCGAAAGCCTTTGCCGAGACGAAGGTGTTTGTGCCGCATGGTTGGTGAGGGGCCAGGGGCTATGGTCTGGGGACTAGGGTCTAGGGCCAGCCATCGCGATCTTTGCGCCTGACCCTAGCCCCTAGTCCCTGGGGAATAGTCTCTGCATGGGTACTTGCCGACCCAAATCGGAGTGCATTCATGGCGAACGACAACATCGCCTGGCAGAAGGACGTCGATGCTGCTCTCGCGGAGGCGAAGCGCGCGCAGAAACCACTCCTTCTCGACTTCACGGCTGCGCCTGCCTGAGGGGGCTGTGCTCGGCTGGAAGCCGAGGTGTACCCTGACTCGGCGGTGAGCGAGTTGATATCACGGCAGTTCGTCGCCGTTCGGATCCACGTCAAGGAACAGCCGACGATGTGGAAGCGTTTCAACATTCGCTGGACACCGACCGTGCTCATCCTCGCGCCTGACGGCGCCGAAGCCTATCGGATCGAGGGATTCCTGCCGCGTGACGAATTCCTTGCCCGACTGCGCCTGGGACTCGGTTTCATGGCCGTGAACCAGAAGAACTGGCAGCCCGCGCGTCAGGAATTCGAGTCCGTTGTCGCCGACTTTCCGAACACCGATGCTGCGCCGGAAGCGCTGTACTGGGCCGGTGTCGCCAAATACAGCAGCAGTCACGATGCGACCGAACTGAAAGCACTCGGCAAGCAGTTCAAAGAGCGCTACACGAATACGAGTTGGGCGAAGCGGGCATCTATCTGGTAGCGGCTTATGGGTGGAGGGTTACGGGTAGACGGTTGTGGGTTGGAATAAGGAAGGCCGACGGCGATGCGTCGGCCTATTTCCTTTCCCGCAACCTCTACCCACAACCCTCTACCCTCTACCCCCTACCCTCTACCCTCTACCCTTTACCCTCCGCCCTCCGCGCGCTGCCACTCCACATGGCCTTCAGCAAGCCTAACAGAAACACCACCGCCCCAATCGCGGCGCTCGTGGCCATGAGGCGGTCGCCGCGTACACGTGCGAGATAGGCGATCACTCCTGCCCCCGCGGCGAGGACGCCGAAGACGATCTGCTGCGCGGCAGCGTAGACGAGATCGGCGCTTTCGCGAAGTCCCTGCACTCGCACCTCCAACTCGCCGCGATTGACGCGGCCCACCAGGCGGTTGACGCCCTCCGGTAGGGCGAGCACCGACATGCCCATCTCTTTCACCGCTCCCCTGACGAGCGCCAACCAGTCGCGATCGCGGCCAAGGACGAAATCCTCGAGATACGGCTGAATCGTGCGCATCGGCGCCATCGCGGGATCGAGCGTCGTGCACAGGCCGAGAAGAAGCAGCACCGTTCGCTCGAGCAGCACCCAGTCCTTGGGGACCTGGAACGTTCGCGTCAATTCGCGAAACGACACATCCAGACGACGCAGATCGGAGAGCATCTCCGCCTTCGCGCGGACGTCGACCTGCACATCGCGGAGGCTGAACGACTCGAGATTGACCTGCTCGAGGAATCGACGCTGAAAGTACTCGATGACTCGTTCGGCGACGTCGCGCTCGTTAGGTACGCGTCCATTCGCTTCGGTGCGGGCGACGAAACCCATGCGCCGCAAGGCGCCGGCGATGTGCGACGGGTCGCCCTTGATCACGCCGTCCAGAAACTGCGGGATGCCTTCCTTCATGTCACGCGACAACTGCCCCACAGCGCCGAAGTCGACGAATACGATGCTGCCGTTGTCGCGCACGAGGATGTTGCCTGGATGAGGATCGGCGTGATACACGCCATCCACGAAAATCATCTGGCAGTACGCGGTGAGGATGCGCTGGGCGAGCGCCGGCCGGTCGATGCGGCGACGTTCCAGCTCCAGGAGGTCCGTGACTTTCGTCGCCTCGACGAGCTCGGTCGTCAGCACCTTTTCGGTGGACAACTCCGGTATGACGACCGGAAAGCCGACCATCGGGTCGTTTCGGAAGTGTGCCGCGATGCGGCCGATGTGCTCGGCCTCCTTTCGGAAATCCAGCTCCTCGTGGATCATCGCGCTGATCTCGGTGTGGTACGACTCGATCCCGCGAACGCGTGTGAAGAACTGGACGATGCCAAGGATGCGGCGAATCGCCGTGAGATCGAGCTGGGCGATCTCGTCGATATCGGCGTGTTGAACCTTCACCGCGACGCGGCGTCCATCGTGGAGACGCGCTTCGTGCACCTGCGCGAGCGACGCGCTCGCCATTGGCTCCGGATTCCACGAGGCGAAGAGTGACTGCGGCGACCGACCGAACTCGCTCTCGATGCGCTCGACGATCTGCCCGATTGGCCGCGCTGGAATGGAGTCCTGCAGCCCCTCGAGCTCCTGGCGAAATGCCTCGGGGAGAAAGTTTGCAAGAATGCTAATCAGCTGGCCGACCTTGATGAACAGGCCATCGAGGTCGATGATCGCGCGCTCGATGCGCCGAGCGTTCACGCGATGCCGCTCGAGGAGGCGCCGCTCGTACGCGTCCACTGTCAGAAAGGGACGACGTAAGCGCAGCGTGAAGTAGCTCGCGAGCACGCGAAAGGTGACGCGATATGCCTTGACGAGGCGAAAACGCGGCCGCTCATGCGAAGTCGACACGGCCGAAAGCTGCGGTGCGTGGGAGTCTTGGTCCAGAGCCAGGGTTCCCATCGATCATCCTGACGCGACGCCGGGAACAGATCCGAGCCGAAGTGAATTCGTCGAACGCGGCGCGGCCGTGATGGTGCACACCTGTTCATCAACTGCGAGGTGGATCTATGTCGTCTCTGCGCTTCGTTGCTCTCTCGACGCTGGCGATGCTCATCGCGGCCTGCTCAGACGCGAGCAGCCGATCACCTGCCGCTTCCACGGGCCCGCTCGACGATCGCTCTCAGGCTGGCGACGCCGCTCAGGCAAGCGATCGCGGTGATGGCGATGCGCGGGTCGTACGAATGCGGGACGCATGCGACCCCGCGACCTTTGACGCGGCGCTCCATGACCCAAATGCCTGTACTGGCAATGGGCACGTGACGTTCGATCGCTTCATCGCCGAGTTGACGAAAACCCAGCAGGCGCCACAGTGGCGTTTTGATCCCGCTGTGGTGGAGTTGGATCCCCATCGCGCCCTGTTTGCCGTCAACCGCGGAGGCGAAGTACACACCTTCACGCGTGTTGCGAAGTTTGGCGGGGGCATCGTTCCCCTTCTCAATAACCTCAGTGGCAACGCCACTCCCGCGCCGGAGTGCCTGGCACTCGAGAGCGATGATTTCGTCGCCCCTGGTGGGACCTACACCGCCGAATTGAGCACGGATCGGCTTCAGCATTTCCAGTGCTGCATTCATCCGTGGATGAGAGCGGATGTGCGGATGAGGTGATCGCTCACTGGGTGGCTGGTCCTCTGGTGAACGAACCAGCCACCAGACGTGCGCTTCACCTCGACGGCACGTATCATTGCGTGTGGCTTCCAC
>Ga0070714_100002996_pt1 | contig 12517 bp, 22 predicted proteins | sample LARL83metaG_FD_65450 | JGI IMG/M metagenome (GOLD analysis project Ga0070714, IMG submission 65450) | Corn, switchgrass and miscanthus rhizosphere microbial communities from Kellogg Biological Station, Michigan, USA - LAR L8-3 metaG | ecosystem: Host-associated > Plants > Roots > Rhizosphere ... | reverse complement strand
CCGCTGCTTGTGACGGGGGTTCGAGCAGATGACCAGCACGCGCCCGTGGCGGCGGATGATCTTGCACTTCTCGCACATCGGCTTGACCGACGGTCGTACCTTCATGATCCCTTTCGGCTGGTTCCGATCGCCGCGGCTCTGGCAACCGGGGCGGCTGCCGCTACCACGTCGAGGACTTCTCGCGCAGGACGGAGCCTGACGGCTCCGAGCGCGACCGGGGATGATAGCGCACATCGTGAGCCAGGCGCGCGGGTGCTACGCGGCGGCCCGTTTGCCGTGCTGATGCCACGGCGTCAGGACCCGCGGGCCCTCGGCCGTGACCGCGATCGTGAACTCGAAGTGGGCGGCGAGCGAGCCGTCCTGCGTGAAGATCGACCAGTTGTCGTCGGCCATCCGCACCTGGTGGCGACCCGCCGTGACCATCGGCTCGATCGCAAGCACCATCCCCTCCTCCAGGCGCGGGCCGCGTCCGGGCGGCCCGTAGTTGGGGATCTGCGGGTCCTCGTGCATCTCGCGCCCGATCCCGTGGCCCACGAGCGAGCGGATGATCGAGAAGCCCTCGGCCTCGACGTGCTGCTGGATCGCGTGCGAGATGTCGCCGAGCCGGTTGCCCGCGACGCACTGCGGCACGGCGACGAAGAGGGCGCCCTCGGTCGTGTCGAGCAGCTTCTGCGCGACCGGCGAGATCGGGCCGACGGGAAACGTCCGCGCCGCGTCGGCGACCCAGCCGTCGAGCACGACGCCGACGTCGATCGACAAGATGTCGCCGCGCTCCAGTCTGTATCGGCCGGGGATCCCGTGCACGACCATCGCGTTCGGCGAGGCGCAGATCGAGCCGGGGAAGCCGCGGTAGCCCTTGAACGCCGGCACCGCGCCCTGCGAGCGGATGAAGCGCTCGGCCGCCTCGTCGAGCTCCCGCGTCGTGACGCCGGGGCGGATCTTGCCCTCGACCAGTTCCAGCGTACGGACGAGCACGTCGCCCGCCGCGGCCATCTTGTCGATCTGCTCTGGCGTCTTCTTGACGATCACAGCGTCTCTTCGAGGCGCAGCGTCGCGAGCACCGCGCGGACGTGGTCGTGGACCTCCGTCGGGCTGCGCGTGCCGTCGATGCGGCGCAGGAGGCCCCGCTCGTCGTAGTAGGCGACGAGCGGCTCGGTCTCCGCGTGGTAGACGTCGAGGCGCTTCTTGACGACCTCCGGCTTGTCGTCGTCGCGCTGGATCAGGCGCGAGCCGTCGACGTCGCAGCGCCCTTCGTGCTTCGGCGGGTCGCTCTCGACGTGGTAGACGCGGCCGGTCTTGACGCTCACGCGCCGGCCCGAGATGCGGTTGACGAGGACCTCGTCGGGGACGTCGAACAGCAGGACCGCCGTGATGCGGCGCCCGAGCCGCTCGAACGCCTCGCCGAGCGCGTCGGCCTGCGCCCGCGTGCGCGGGAAGCCGTCGAGGATGAAGCCGTCGCGCGCGTCCTCGGCGCCCACGCGGTCGACGACCAGGTCGATCAGGAGGTCGTCCGGGACGAGCGCGCCGGCGTCCATGAAGCCCTTCGCCTTCAGCCCCAGCTCGGTGCCCTCCTTGACGGCCGCACGCAGCATGTCGCCGGTCGCGACGTAGGGCAGCCGGAAGTCTTCCTGGAGGCGCGCGGCCTGCGTGCCCTTGCCGGCGCCGGGCGGTCCGAAGAGGATGAGGTTCAGCTCGCTCACGAAGGGCGAAACGTACTAGACGCGGGACCTCGCGGCCATTCCGCGCGCCGATCCCCCGTCAGCGGCGCGACGGCGCCGGGCCGGCGGACGGGTCTACTTCAGGAAGCCCTCGTAGTTGCGCATCATGAGCTGCGCCTCGAGCTGCTTCATCGTGTCGAGCGCGACCGAGACGACGATCAGCAGCGAGGTTCCGCCGAAGAAGAAGTTCGCGCTCGTCGAGTTGATCAGCAGCGTCGGCAGCGCGGCGATCGCGGCGAGGAACAGCGCGCCGGGGAACGTCAGACGGGCGAGGATGCGGTCGAGGAACTCGGCCGTCGGCCGGCCCGGACGCACGCCGGGGATGAAGCCGCCGTAGCGTCTGAGGTTGTCGGCCTGCTCGACCGGGTTGAACGTGACCGCCGTGTAGAAGTAGGTGAAGGCGATGATCAGCAGCGTCTCGCCGATCAGGTACGGCGTGTTCCCGGGGTTGAAGAAGCTCGCGACGCTGTGCGCCCACGGCTGGTTGATGAGCTGGCCGACGGTCGGGGGGAAGGCCATCAGGCTCGCCGCGAAGATGACCGGGATAACGCCCGCCATGTTCACGCGCAGCGGCAGGTAGGTCTGGCCGCCCTGCGTCATGCGCTGACCGATCACGCGCCGCGCGTACTGGACGGGAATGCGCCGCTGCCCCTCCTGCACGAACACGACCGCCGCGATCACGCCGATGGCGAGGAACGGCATCATCACCTTGAAGACGGGGTCGGGGCTCGTCCACCACGCCTGGAGGCCATGTGGCAGGCGCGAGACGATCGAGGCGAAGATCATCAGCGAGATGCCGTTGCCGATCCCCCGCTGCGTGATCAGCTCGCCCATCCACATGACGAGCATGCAGCCGGCGGTGAGCGAGACGGCGATCAGGATCAGCTTCGGCAGGCCGAAGTTGTTGACGACGGGCAGCCCCGCCTGCGCCTGGAAGGAGCGGAACAGGAACACGTACGCTATCGACTGCGCGCCGGCGAGCCCGACGGTCAGATAGCGCGTGTACTGCGTGATCCGGTTCGTGCCGACCTCGCCTTCTCTCTGGAGCTGCTCGAGCGACGGCACGACGACCGTCAGGAGCTGCATGATGATCGAGGCCGTGATGTACGGCATGATCCCGAGCGCGAACAGCGCGACGCGCGCGAGGCTGCCGCCCGAGAACGTGTTGAGCAGCCCGAGGATGCCGTTGCTCAGGTTGTGCTGGATCGCCTGTACAGCCTGCGTGTTGATGCCCGGCGCTGGTATGTGGGCGCCGAGGCGGTAGAGGCCGAGCAGCGCCGCGGTGAACGCGAGCTTCTTGCGGATATCCGCGACTGTGAAGGCGCTCAGGATCGTCGCGAGCATGCTCGAGTCCCCCTACTCGAGTATGTGACAGGTCCCGCCGACGGCCTCGATGCGCTCGCGCGCGGCCGCACTGAAGGCGTGGGCGTGGACGGTCAACGGCTTGGTGATCTCGCCCTTCGCGAGCACCTTGACCGGGATGCCTCTGCGCGTCGCGAGGTTCTTCGCGTTCAGCGCCTCGAGCGTGACCTCGGCGCCGGACTCGAAGCGCGCCTCGAGCTCGAGCAGGTTGACCGGCTGCGTATGCGTCCGGAACGGTTCGAACGGCATCGACTTCTTCATGTGCGGACCGCGCAGCTTGCGCATCCGCATGTGGATCGGCATCTGGCCGCCCTCGAAGCGGGCGCGGTCCTTCGCGCCCGAGCGCGAGCCGTAGCCCTTCTGGCCGCGGCCAGACGTCTTGCCGGTGCCGGAGCCCTCGCCGCGGCCGACGCGCTTGCGCGCCTTGCGGCTGCCGGGCGCCGGTCTCAGGTTGTGCAGGCCGATGCGCTCCTCGCGCTCGTCCTCGGCCTTGGCTCTCGCGGCGGGGCTCACTTGGCCTCCTCAACGGTCACGAGATGACGGACCGCGTGGACCATGCCGCGAAGCTGCGGCGTGTCCTGCTGCTCGACCGTGTGGCCGATGCGGCGCAGGCCGATCGAGCGCAGCGTGTCGAGCTGGCGCTGGTTGGAGCCGTTGCGCGACTTGACCTGGGTGACCTTGACCGTGCTCACGACGCGTCCTCCGCGCCGACGGCGACCGGCTCCGCGGCCTCGGCTTCCGCAGGCTCCTCGCTCAGCTCGGCGCTCGCGCCGTTGCCGCCGCGGTTCGGGTCGAGGCCGAGCACCGCGTCGACGGACAGGCCGCGGAGCTGGGCGACCTCCTCCGGCTTGCGCAGCGACTCGAGCCCGGCCATCGTCGCCTTCACGAGGTTGATCGGATTCTGCGTGCCGAGGCTCTTGGAGAGGATGTCGTGGATCCCCGCGAGCTCGAGCACCGCGCGCACGCCGCCGCCGGCGATCACGCCGGTACCGGGCGAGGCCGGCTTCAGCAGGACGCGGCCGGAGCCGAAGATGCCGAGCGTCTGGTGCGTGATCGTCGAGCCGTGCTTCGGCACGCGGATCAGGTTCTTCTTCGCGCGCTCGACGCCCTTCTGGATCGCGACGGGCACCTCGTTGGCCTTGCCGTAGCCGACGCCGACGATCTCGCGCTCGTCGCCGACCACCACGAGGGCCGTGAACGAGAAGCGGCGGCCGCCCTTGACGACCTTCGCGACGCGGTTGATCTCCACGACGCGCTCTTGCAGGTCGAGTCCGGCGGCGGATACAGATCGGTCGGGTCCGAGTGCCATGAAGTTCCTGAGGGTAGCGGTTCGAAGCTGGTCGGTCAGTGGTTAGAAGACGAGGCCGCCCTCACGGGCGCCCTCGGCGAGGGCCTTGACGCGGCCGTGGTACTGGTAGCCGCCGCGGTCGAAGACGGCCTGCTCAACGCCGGCCGCCTTGGCGCGCTGCGCGAGCAGCTCGCCGACGCGTTTGGGCTGGTCGGCGCGCGAGAGGCCGCGCAGCTCGGCCTCGGTCCAGTTGACGGCGACGAGCGTACGCCCGGCGTCGTCGTCGATGAGCTGGGCGTTGATGCCGCGATTGGAGCGGAAGATCGAGATGCGCGGCCGCTGCGCCGTGCCCTGGATCTTCGCGCGGACGCGGCGGCGACGCTTGAGGCGCCGCGCCGGAGCAGTGAGAACGGTCATGCGCGCTTCCCGACCTTCCGGGCGACGTACTCGCCCTCGTAGCGAATGCCCTTGCCCTTGTAGGGCTCCGGCTTGCGCTGCTTGCGGATGTTGGCGGCGGTCTCGCCGACGAGCTGCTTGGAGATGCCCTTCACGACGATGCGCGTCGGCTGCGGGACCTCGAACTCGATTCCTTCCGGCGCCTTGATCGCCACCGGATGCGAATAGCCCAACGCCAGCTCGAGGTCCTTGCCCTTGAGCTGCGCGCGGTAGCCGACGCCCTGGATCTCCAGGCGCTTCTCGTAGCCGGCGGTCACGCCCTCGACCATGTTCGCCACGAGCGAGCGCGTGAGGCCGTGCAGCGCGCGGTGCTCGCCGCGGTCGGTCGGGCGCGTGACGATCAGCTCCTCGCCCTCCTGCGCAACGGTGATGTCGCGGTGGATGCGCTCGGAGAGCTCGCCGCGGGGGCCGTTGACGGTGACGCGCTCGGGCTCGATCGCGATGTTGACGCCGGCGGGGACGGGGATGGGCTTGCGGCCGATGCGACTCATGCCCAGCTCACCACACCTTCGCCACGACCTCGCCGCCGAGGCCCGCCCTGCGCGCCTCGTGGCCGGTCATGACGCCATGGGACGTCGAGATGATCGCGGTGCCGAGGCCGCCCTGGATCTTCGGGATGTGCGCGTGGTCGACGTAGGTCCGCTGGCCGGGACGGGACACGCGCTGGATGCCCTGGATCACCGGCTTGCGGTTGCCGGAGTACTTGAGTCTGACCTTGATGACCTCGCCGGGGTGCTCGGCGTTCGGCGCCTCGACGTCGTAGCCCTCGATGTAGCCCTGCTCCTTGAGGATGCGGGCCAGCTCCTTCTTGAGCTTGGAGGCGGGGATCGTGACGACGTCGTGCGACGCGTGCGCACCGTTGCGCACGCGCGTGAGGAAGTCGGCGATCGGGTCCGTCATCGACATGCGATCACCACGACGACTTCGTCATCCCGGGGATGTAGCCGTTGTGCGCCAGCTCGCGCAGGCAGATGCGGCACAGCCCGAACTTGCGGAACACCGAGCGCGGTCGGCCGCAGCGGCGGCAGCGGGTGTACTCGCGGGTTCTGAACTTCTGGGTCCGCTGCTGGCGGACGCGCAATGAGGTCTTGGCCATAGCGGTTCCTTAAGCGTTTCTGGTGGTCGCCGCGCCGGGCGCGCCGCGGCGGTCTCTCGAGAACGGCATCCCGAACGCCTCGAGCAGCGCGAACGACTCCTCGTCGCTGCCCGCGCTCGTGGTGATCGCGATGTCGAGCCCCCGGACCTGGTCGACCTTGTCGTAGTCGATCTCCGGGAAGATGATCTGCTCCTTGACGCCCATGTTGTAGTTGCCGCGGCCGTCGAACGAGCGCGGGGAGAGGCCGCGGAAGTCGCGGATCCGCGGGATCGCTATCGACATGAGGCGGTCGAGGAACTCGTACGCGCGGTCGCCGCGCAGCGTGACGCTCACGCCCACGGCCATTCCCTCGCGCAGCTTGAAGGCGGCGATCGACTTGCGCGCTCTGCGCACGCTCGGCTGCTGGCCGGTGATGCGGGCGAGCTGCGTCGAGGCCTCCTGGAGCGCTCTCGAGTCCTGCTTGGCGTCGCCGACGCCCATGTTGACCGTGATCTTCTCGATCTTCGGCGCCTGCATCGGCGTGGAGTAGCCGAAGCGCTCGATCAGCGAGGGGCGGATCTCGTCCGCGTACTTGGTCTTCAGTCGTGCGGGCATATTGGTGGGCTCAGTCGATGCGAGTGCCGGAGCGGCGGGCGATGCGGAAGCGTCTTCCCTCGCGGACCTCGATGCCGACGCGCGTCGGCTTGTTGTCCTTGGGGTCGAGCAGCATCACGTTGGACAGGTGGATCGGCCCCTCGCGCTCGATCACGCCGGCGACGGCGTCGGGCCGGCCGGGCGTCGGGCGCTGGTGGCGCTTGACGATGTTGAGGCCTTCGACGAAGACCTTTTCCTTGGCGGGGTCGATGCGCAGGACGCGACCGCTCTTGCCGCGGTCCTTGCCGGCGATCACGATCACCTCGTCGTCTCTGCGGATGCGTGCCGGCATGCTCAGAGCACCTCCGGGGCGAGCGAGACGATCTTCATGAAGTTGCGCTCGCGCAGCTCGCGTGCGACGGGGCCGAAGATGCGAGTCCCGCGCGGGTTGTTCTGCGCGTCGATGATCACCGCCGCGTTCTCGTCGAAGCCGATGTACGTGCCGTCCTCGCGCCCGTAGGACTTCTTCGTGCGCACGACGACGGCGGTCACGACCTCGCCCTTCTTGACCGACCCCTGCGGGGCGGCCTGCTTGACGGTCGCGACGATCACGTCGCCGACGCCGGCGTAGCGGCGACGCGAGCCGCCGCGCACGCGGATGCAGAGGATCTCGCGGGCGCCCGTGTTGTCGGCGACCTTCAGGCGCGTCTCGTTCTGGATCATCGGGCGCGCTCCACGACCTCGACCAGGCGCCAGCGCTTCAGGCGCGAGAGCGGTCGCGACTCGCGCACGACGACCGTGTCGCCGACGTGCGCGTCGTTGCGCTCGTCGTGCGCGTGCAGCGTCGTCGAGCTGCGGACGATCTTGTGGTAGCGACGGTGCTGGCGCGCCGTGTCGATGCGCACGGTGATCGTCTTGTCGGCCTTGTCGGAGACGACGACGCCCTGGCGCACCTTCTGGCGCCCCTCGCCGTGCTCGCGCGGCGGCGTCGGCTCGCCCGGCGCGGCGGCGCGCGCGGCCTTCGCCTTCTCGCGCTCCTTGCCGCGGCGGGCGCTGCGTGCGGCGGCGCGCGCCTTGCGGGCGGCGTCGCGCTCGGCCTGGCGCTCCTCCGGCGTGCGCGACGGGCGCGAGCCGGCGGCGGCCGCGACCTTCGCGGCGCGCGCGTGGCGGCGCTGCTCCTTCGCGCTGGCGGCAGGCGCGGACTCGGCCGGCGCAGACTCGGCCGGCGCGCCGGCCGCGTCCGACGCGGACGGCTCCTCGGCGGCGGCCTCCGGGGCCTCCTCGGTCGCGGCCTCCGGCTCGGCGGTCGCGGCCTCCGGCTCGGCGGTCGCGGCCTCCGGCTCGGCGGTCGCGGCCTCCGGCTCGGCGGTCGCGGCCTCCGGCTCGGCGGTCGCGGCCTCCGGCTCGGCGGCCTCCGCGGGCGCGGGCGCCTCGGCCTCGTTGGTCGGGGCCGGGTCGTTCGCCTGCGGGGTCGTCTCCTCGACGTTCTCGTTCTGCTCTTCGTCGGCCATCGCTTACCGGCTCAGTTCCTTGTTGACATCGACTCCCCGCTCGCGCAGGACGGTCAGCGCGCGTGCGACATCGCGCTTCGCGTCGCGCAGACGCGAGGTGTTCTCCAGCTCGCCGGTGGCGTGCTGGAAGCGCAGCCCGAACAGCTCGCGCCGCGCGGTGCGCAGGTGCTCGACGAGGACGGCGTCGTCCATGTCGCGCAACTCGATCGCCTTCATCACCCGTCCTCCCGCAGCACGAATCTCGTCTTGACCGGGAGCTTGTGGCCGGCCAGGCGCATCGCCTCGCGCGCAAGTGGCTCCGGCACTCCGGCCAGCTCGAACATCACGCGACCCGGCTTGACGACGGCGACCCAGCCCTCGGGCGAGCCCTTGCCGGACCCCATGCGGGTCTCGGCCGGCTTCTTCGTGTACGGCTTGTCCGGATAGACGTTTATCCAGACCTTGCCGCCGCGCTTGATCTTGCGCGTCATCGCGATACGGGCGGCCTCGATCTGGCGGTTCGTCAGCCAGCCCTCGTCGAGCGCCTTGAGGCCGTACTCGCCGAACTGGACCTTGACCTGCCCGCGCGAGAGCCCGCGGCGCCGGCCGCGGTGCTGCTTGCGGAACTTCACACGCTTGGGGGAGAGCATCAGCGCGTCACCTCGGGAGCGCGGGGACCAGACCGCCCGCCGCCCGGCCCGCGACCGCCGCCCGGACCACCCGGCCCGCGACCACCGCCGCCCGGACCGCCGCCGCGACCGCCCGGTCCGCCACGGCCCGGACCGCCGGGGCCACGACCGCCCGGACCGCCGCCGCGACCGCCCGGTCCGCCACGGCCCGGACCGCCGGGGCCACGACCGCCCGGACCGCCGCCGCGACCCCCGCGACCGCCGCGGCCACGACCGTCGCCGCGCTCGCCGCGCTCGCCGCGGCGCCCGCGATCGGGCTGCGCCGGCGGCTCGTCCATCTGCGTCAGGTCGGCGCCGGTGTAGCCCTCGGGCATGATCTCGCCCTTGTTGATCCAGCACTTGACGCCGATGCGGCCGAACGTCGTGCGCGCCTCATGGAAGCCGTAGTCGATGTCCGCGCGCAGCGTGTGCAGCGGGACGCGACCGTCGGAATAGCCTTCGGTGCGCGCCATCTCGGCGCCGCCGAGGCGGCCGGAGACCTGCACCTTCACGCCCTTGGCGCCGGAGCGCATCGCGCTCGTGAGCGCGCGCTTCATCGCGCGGCGGAAGGCGACGCGGTTCTGGAGCTGCTCGGCGATCGACTGCGCGACGAGGCGCGCGTCGAGCTCCGGACGCTTGATCTCAAGGATGTTGACCTTGACCTGCTTGTTGGTGATCTTGTGCAGGTCGCGGCGCAGCGCGTCGACCTCCGATCCGGACTTGCCGATCACGATGCCCGGACGCGCCGTGTGGATGTTGATCTCCACCTCGTTGGCGTTCTTGCGGATCGTGATGTCGGAGAGGCCGGCGTGCGAGAGCCGCCCGACGATGTGTCTGCGGATCTGGACGTCCTCGTGCAGGTAGTCGGCGAACTGCTTCTCGTTGAACCAGTTCGACTTCCAGTCGTGGATGTAGCCCACGCGGAGCGACTCGGGATGAACTTTCTGCCCCATGCTGTCGTTACCCCTTCGGCGTGAGCAGGATCGTCAGATGGCTGGTGCGCTTGCGGATCGGCGTCGCGCGACCCATCGCGCGCGGCCGGAAGCGCTTGAGCGTGGGCCCTTCGTCGGCGTGCGCCGCCTTGACGATCAGGTCCTCGCCGTCGAGCTCGTTGTTGTGCTCGGCGTTCGCGACGGCGGACTCGAGCACCTTGCTCCAGTCGCGTGCGACGGCGCGGGGCGTGAAGGCGAGGATCGCGCGCGCCTCCTCGACCGACTTGCCGCGGATGTGGTCGCAGACGAGACGGGCCTTGCGAGCCGAGCTCCTCACGTACTTGGCCTGCGCGCGCACGACCGGGCGACCGGAAGCAGCGTCAGCCTCGCGCCTGCGCGGCGCGGCTCTCGGCTCGGGCGCTCTTCTGGCCTCGGCTCTCGCTCTCGCCGCTCTTCTGGCTCTCGCTCTCGGGGCGTCGTCGCCAGCGGCCTCCGCTCTTCTGGCGGGGGCTCTTCTCGCCGCGGCTCTTCTCGGCGCTCTTCTGGCGCCGGCGCCGGGGGCTCTCGCCTCGGACTCGGCGTTCTCGGTGATGTCTCTCTCGTCTGCCATGAAGTCTCTGCGTGCTAGCGGCGCTTGCCGGTCTGGGCGTGGCCGCGATAGAGGCGCGTCGGCGCGAACTCGCCGAGCTTGTGTCCGACCATCGACTCGCTGATGAAGACCGGGACGTGTCTGCGACCGTCGTGGACGGCGATCGTGTGACCGACCATGTCCGGGAAGATCGTCGAGGTCCGTGACCAGGTCTTGATCATCTGCTTCGTGTTGGCCGCGTTCATTCTCTCGATCCGCGCCATCAGGCGCTCTTCGACGAACGGGCCCTTCTTGCTCGAGCGGCTCATCTACTCAGTCCCTCAGCGCTTCTTCCCGCGACGACGGCCGCGGACGATGTAGCGGTCGGATGCCTTGCCCTTCTTGCGCGTGCGATACCCGAGCGTGGGCACGCCCCACGGCGTCACCGGGTGACGACCGGGCGTCGTCGAGCCCTCGCCGCCACCGTGCGGATGGTCGACCGGGTTCATCGCGGTGCCGCGCGTCTGCGGGCGCACGCCCAGGTGGCGCTTGCGGCCCGCCTTGCCGATCTTGACGTTCTGGTGGTCGGCGTTGCCGATCGTGCCGATCGTCGCGCGGCACTCGGCGCGCACCATCCGCATCTCGCCGGAGGGCAGACGCAGCGTGGCCATGTCGCCGTCCTTCGCGAGGAGCTGGATGCCGGCGCCGGCAGAGCGGCCGAGCTGGCCGCCGCGACCCGGAGTGAGCTCCACGTTGTGCACGACCGTGCCAGCCGGGATGTTTTCGAGCGGCAGGCTGTTGCCGACGCGGATGTCCGCCTCGGGGCCGCTCTGCACCGTCATGCCGACCGTCAGTCTGTTCGGCGCGAGGATGTAGCGCTTCTCGCCGTCGACGTAGTGCAGCAGCGCGATGTAGGCGGAGCGGTTCGGGTCGTACTCGATGTGCGCGACCTTCGCCGGCACGCCGTCCTTGCGGCGCTTGAAGTCGATGCGGCGGTAGAGCCGCTTGGCGCCGCCGCCGCGGTGGCGGGCGGTCTTGCGCCCGTGCGCGTTGCGGCCGCCCGACTTCGTCAGGCCCTCGACGAGCGACTTCTCCGGCTCGCTGCGCGTGAGCTCGGCGAAGTCGGGATAGGTGACGAAGCGCCGGCCCGGGCTCGTCGGCTTCGGCTTGCGGATCGGCATTACTCCATCCCCTCGAGGCCCTGGAAGATCGGGATCGTGTCACCCGGCGCGAGCTGGACGATCGCCTTCTTCCACGTGCGCGTGCGACCGGCGTGAACGCCGCGCCGCTTCGGCTTGCTCTTGACCGACACGGTGTGCACGCCGCGCACGCTCACGTCGAAGAGCTGTTCGACCGCCTGCCGGATCTGCGTCTTGTGCGCGTCCGCATGAACACGGAAGGTGTATTTCCCGATCTCCGCCTGCACGAAGGACTTCTCCGAGACGACGGGACGGATGACGATCTGCGAAGCGTCCATTACGCGGCGACCTCCTCGGCGGCCTTCTCGCCGTTCGCGCGCGCCGTGAGCTGCTCCAGCGCGGCCTCCGAGACGAGCAGCGACGCCGCGCCGATCACGTCGGCGACGCCCGCGTCCTCGACCGGCATGGCGAGCACGCGCTCGAGGTTGCGGAACGACAGGCCGGCGTTGGCCTCCTCCGCGTCGAGCAGCACGAGCGTCGCGAGCGGCTGACCCCAGTCGCGGAGGAGCTGGGCCGCCTGCTTCGCCGACGGCTCGCCGAAGCTCGTCGCGTCGAAGACGGCGATCGAGCCGCGCTCGGCGTGGACCGACAGCGCGCTGCGCAGCGCGGCCCGGCGCGCCTTGCGGTTGACCTTGACGGTGTAGTGGCGCGGGCTGGGGCCGAAGACCGTGCCGCCGCCCTTCCACAGCGGCGAGCGCGAGGAGCCGGCGCGGGCGCGGCCGGTGCCCTTCTGGCGCCACGGCTTCGAGCCGCCGCCGCTGACGAGGCCGCGCGTCTTCGTCGCCGAGGTGCCCTGGCGCAGCGCGTTGAGCTCCGCGCGCACGGTCTCGTGCACGAGCGGGCCGTTGAACTTCGCCGTGAAGGCCGCGTCGTCGAGCGCGACGTCGCCGCCACCGAGCTTCTGGGCTCTAGGCATCGGTGCGCACCTCGACCGTCCCGCCCCTCGGGCCGGGAACGGCGCCGCGGACGAGCATCAGGTTGTCCTTCGCGATCACCTCGACGATCTCGAGGCCCTTCTGGGTCACGCGTCTGCTGCCCATGTGGCCGGGGCCGCGGATGCCCTTCATCACGCGCGCCGGCCACGCGGAGGCGCCGATCGAGCCCGGCGCGCGCACGTTGTGCGAGCCGTGCGACTTCGGGCCGGCGTTGAATCTGTGGCGCTTGATC
>Ga0070714_100002995_pt1 | contig 12517 bp, 9 predicted proteins | sample LARL83metaG_FD_65450 | JGI IMG/M metagenome (GOLD analysis project Ga0070714, IMG submission 65450) | Corn, switchgrass and miscanthus rhizosphere microbial communities from Kellogg Biological Station, Michigan, USA - LAR L8-3 metaG | ecosystem: Host-associated > Plants > Roots > Rhizosphere ... | reverse complement strand
TCGCCGAAGTACATGACGCAGGTCAGGCATCCCACGACTGCGGTGATAACTGCCAACGTCCAGATCGCCTTGTGGGGTGTCAGGTTCGTCTTGTGCAGAGCGCCCATGGAGTCAGGCAGTTCCTGGTCCTTACCCATCGCATAGGTGACGCGCGCCGCAGTATTCATGCACGAGAGCGTGGTTCCGATCAGGGCGAGGAACACAGTGGCCGCTTCAATCAACATGAAGGCACGCCCGTGTCCATTGAACAGCGCGTCGCCAACCAGCACCATTAGATCGCCGATCGGCGCGGCAGATCCGGCTGCATTGGCGAGCGAATAGCCGCTGTTCAACACGTAGTTCGCCGCAAAATATTCAAACAGGTAGCAGAAGCATCCCTGCACCAGGAGTGAAGTAACGACGGCGATAGGCACGTCCCGTTTGGCGTTCTTGGCTTCGCCACCCATTGATGTTACCGACTCAAATCCCACCAGGATCAGAATCGCAATCGTGGCCTGCACGAACATCCATCCGAAGTTGTGCATCTTGATCACGGACGATGCGGTCGGATGAGTTTGGAACGTGCCGTTTGAATCCTTTTCCGGATAGGAAACCGTGTACGGCACCGGCTTGCCGGAGGCGTCCAGCTTCGGTTGCGGCACCCCATTCGCGTCGCGAACAGTCGTCTCCGTCGCGGTGCCATTCACCACGGTGGTGGTGATGGCGTACTCATAATCGTAAGACGCGCTGGTCTGCGGATCGAATTGACGCGCATGGCTGCCCGCCGGGTGATTGATTCGATAGCTGAGCGCCGCCACCGAGAACACTAGCAGAGCGCTGATCTGAATCACATTGATGGCGATGTTGACCGCTGTCGATCCGTTCACGCCTCGATGCGCAATGTAAGCCACCGCAAATGAGAAGAAGATCGCAACCAGCATCATGAACATTGGGCCAGGGTTGGTCGCACTCATGAAGTTCGGCCAGAGTGTCCCGACCAGGTATCCGGAAATGACGCCGATCACGCCCACCATCACGCCGGGGTAGATCCAGTAGTAGAGATGGGAGCCCCAGCCGACGATGAACTTGGCGAGACGCGCATACGGCCACGCGTTCTGGTGGTTGAGGAACGATTGTTCGGCGAAATAATAGGAGCTGCCGGTGCCAGGATAAAGTTTCGCCATTTCCGCGTAACAAACTGCGGTGGCTAAACACAGGACGGTGGCGAACAGAATGCCGATCCACATGGCAGGCGCAGTTGCGCCAGCGGCAGATTGTCCAGCGAAGGTGAGCCATAGAAAGGCGCCCGGTGCGATGAGCGCCATGGCATTCATCGTCAAGCCGGTCAAACCTAACGTCGGTTTCATTTCAACGGATGCGTCGGCCATTTTTAATTTTTTCTCCTCGGGAGTTTTGTAAGGATCTTGCGGTCGGAATGTACTGACGGCATCAACGTGGATGCTCCTTTTTCGAGTGGCTTGTGGCCAGTTCTTGTGATCTCAACTATCTGCAATCACTGGCTACTGGCCACTAGCCACTGATTTTGGAGCGGACTGGCTTGAAAACCATCGTGGTCATGGCAGGAGGTTGCGCGCTCCAAACCAGTCCGCATCAAGCGCGGCCGCCGGACCTGACGGCCGCACCACGAAAAACTCCTAGAACATGAAGCCTGCTTCTATGACTCCGCGTGGTTGATTGGCATCGGTACCGGTGGTACCGAAACCCGCACCCGGCGTCATGCTGGTCGCGTGCACGATTGCAAGATCGCCGCGCAGGAAGAAAGCATCCTTCCTGTAGGTCGGGGTCACGGTGAACCCGAACGCGCCGCTTCCCGGGCCGTAGAGCAGGTTGGCGGCAGTAACGCCTCCTGAGCTCTTGATGTATTCCGGACGCGCTGCCAGCGAGAAGCCATGTTTGAAGTTGCGAGTCAACAGAAGAGCGCCGCCCTTCGTGCTCGCGCCTTGCAAGATCCCGATTTTGGCGTTCGTGGGCACGTCGGTGTACTGGAAGTAAGGCTGCACCACCCAAGCACCTTTGTTGTAGGTGTAGATCAGGTTGTAGATGGATGAATTGTTCAGTGTCAGTGGCGTCGCAAGAGTGTTCTTGGCGTAAGAGCCGGCGTTGCCGCCGCCAATAAACGCCAAAGTATTGGCTGAGTTGAACGTATAGGTGGCCGCTCCCGAAAACCACGTGTAGCGGTTCGAGTAGAAGCCATCATTCCAACTCAACGAGAGCGCCAGTTTCTTGTAGGTGTAATCGGCCTGGATGCCGCGGTTCACTGCGTTCTCCTGGTTCCAGAGGAGGCCACGTTCGACGTTCATGTTCTCAAAACTGAACGTGTACTCGGCCCCAATCAGGGTTGGTAACGCACCAATCTTGATATCGAAAGTCTTCTTGACCAGCTCCAAATAGCCTTGCGGAAACGGGCCGTAAATGTTCTTCATCGTGTCCGCGGTGGACAGATAGGGCACTCCGATCGCCGGCAGGTTGTAGGCGCCGCCCTGCAGATAGAACTGCCACCAGCCAGTGGTCTTCTGCACGAAGATTTGAGCGTTACTGACGTCGTAATGCGTCGCGTTGTCGCCGGGGATGTGATTCCCTTCCGTCCACAGCATGCCGCTCAAGACTCCGTTCACCGAGAGTCCGTTCTCAAACGTATGCGGAGGCGCGCTTTGCAGCGGACCGGACATGGATGGCATCGGCAGAGGGGCCGGTGGCGCCGGAGCCGCTGTTGCGGCTGGCGTGCTGCTCGCGGGCGTGGAACTGGGCGCGGACTGCGAATCCGAAGAAGTGGTCTGCCCCATAGACGGATACGCTGCCACGGCAACTAAGAAGACAGCGAGGAAACTCAGCGATGTGATGCGCAAAGTTAATCTCCTTTGAATTACTTTTTTCTTGATCCAACTCGGTAGCTCGGTAACGTGGAGCCCTTCACGAATTCGTCGTCGCCCGCCCACGATGCGCTGCGACTGATGTGGTTGCAAAAGTATTGCGTCCCGGCAGGGGTGTCCAATTGATTGTTTTTTTCGCTGCGATTAGCGGAATTTTGAAAAGAGGAATTTATCGGGTAGATAAGCAATGTTTCTGGACGATGAAAACAAAGGGGTACTTACGGTCTTTGAGTCCGCCATCGTACAAACCGCAGATGCAGGCGATTCGCTTTATGAATTGCAATCTCGCTTGATCTGCCGCGATTTTCCAGATTGCAGTTCGCTGCAATGCGCTTTTGCATCACCGCTTCAGGGAAAACCTAACGTCTGGAGGTTTACCGCGGCTCCGATTTCAATCTACGCCGCGCAGCGGCGGGAGCATAAATCACTGGCATTCCCAGCCACCCAGGGACTCACCGAGACCCAGCAATTCAGCCGCGCAGCGGCGAGAGAATAAAGCCCGGGGCGAAAGCCGCGGGAAAGAGTGGAACCGACCCAGCCCCGAAGGGGCGAAAGATGGCGCCGCGAACCATCGCCGACCCTGATTCCAAAACGGTGGCACGATTGCGTGATCCGTGGTCCTGCGACCCTTTCATGCAAGCCGCAAGGTAACCTCTCCAAAATGATTACCGCGTCAACTCTTCAAATCTCAACCACTTACCTTGCATTACCACCGTGGTTCAATTCCCCTTCGGGTAATTGTTGGGATCCTTCCTGCCGACCTATAATTACCTAGCTCTGGTAGGAAGGTCTCCGTTCAGGTTCCGGGAGGGTAGGCGTGTATTCGGACTATTGAGTCCGAAGCATGGTCAAATCCCTATGTTCAGGAACCTGAAAATCGCCTTGATGGCCGCTCTAGCGACCTCTTTTTCTCTTGCGCCTGCAGCTCACGCGGGCTCCGCCTCGATTACGCCCACGACTGACGACACCGGCCGCAAAATCTACACCAACGATGCCGCACCCGCCGCCAGCCGTTCTCAGTCCAGCGGCAGAACCGCGGCCCCGGCGCAGATCTTTCGTTCGCAACAAAACCGCCTGGTGTATTGGAGCAGCACCCAGCATCGCTGGAAGACCGTGCCGCACGCGAATGTACAGGCCGCGCAATCCGCAGCGGCGGAGGTCAATAGCTACTTAGGAAAATCACCATCGGCGCAGAACTCTCCGGTGCGCGGCGGGTTCACACAACGAGAGATTGATGCCGCCATCGATCAGGCCGCTTCGCGCCACAACGTAGATCCGAACCTGGTGCGCGCCCTGGTTAAGGTGGAGTCGAACTTCAATCCCAACGCGGTTTCGCGCAAGGGCGCCATGGGACTTATGCAGCTCATGCCACAAACGGCGCGCCAGTTGAATCTGAAGAACCCCTTCGATCCTCAGCAGAATATCGATGCCGGGGTGCGCCATCTGAAGCAGTTGCTCGACAACTACAACGGCGATGTCCGCTTGAGCCTCGCCGCATACAACGCCGGAAGCGGCGCCGTGAGCCGCAGCCGCGGCATTCCCAGGTATTCCGAAACCCAGAATTATGTCCGCAGAATCACTAACTTGTACGACGGGAACCTCGGAAGCAACTACTTCTTTGGCGTTTCTCATGATCCCGTAAAGGTACAAAGGGATGAGCGGGGTGTCCTTTACATCAGCAATACCGACTAAGGGCATCTCAGAGTAGTACGTAACAGAGTCTCTCAGGTGGCAAGTTGAATCGTTCTGTTTACGGCAACGGCTTGAATTCGTGGGGAGCCGCAGGGAGTGGTGTTTCTCTCGGAAAGCTCACCGCGATGTTCTCGTGCGCGCTGATCTTCTGCGCACTCGCTCAGGCCCGTGTGCATCGTCCTCAAGCCTGGGCTGACACGCAGTTTGCCAAAGCGGAAGCGCAACGCGAGACCCTGAATGGCCACGCGGAGCAGTCTCGCACCAAGCGCGAATATCAGACAGTGATCGCCTCCTATCGGCGAATCGTTCTTGAAGCTCCCACCTCCAGCAAAGCCGATGGCAGCGCCTTCCTGGTCGCCCAACTCACCGCGGAGATGGGCCGTCATTTCAAAGACGACATGGCGCTCTATGCTGCCGTCCGTGAATACAAGTTTTTGCGACGTGAATATCCCGGCAGCAAGCACCGCATCGAAGCTCTGCTTGCGATCGGGGAAATTTATAAGAATGACCTCGGCGACGAAACTGAAGCCCGCGCCGCCTTGGAGGAACTGATCCGCCGTTATCCGCATAGCGATCTGGTGAAGGAAGCCAAGGCGGAACTCGCGGCCGGTTCACCACAAGAAGCGAGCGCTCAACGTTCGAAGGGTGACTCCAACGACGAGCACGCCGACGACTCATCAGCAACAGATGGCAACTCTGCCGTGTCGAGGAAGCCGTCCGACGCGAAGCCCACGGCTGAGGCCAAGGAATTAGAGCCGGCGTCAAGCGACAGACCAGTTCGCGTGAGGGATGTGCAGTACTGGTCGACTCCTGATTACACGCGCATCGCGGTCAATCTGGACCATGACGCGCAATTCAAATCACAGCGCCTCGACAATCCCGAACGCATCTACTTCGATCTGGCGAACGCTAAACTTGCGTCCCACCTGATGGGCCAGAGCTTCGATGTCGATGACGGCGTCGTGAAGAAAGTTCGGGTCGCTCAATACAAGCCCGGCCGGGCGCGCGTCGTAGTCGAGACGGACAATCACGCTACCTACAACGCATCCATTGTGTTGAACCCGCCACGGCTGGTGATCGACGTTCACAGCGACGAGATTCACTCGACCTCCGTGGCGAACAGCCCCAAAACAACAGAAGCAAACAACGACGGAGCTTTTGCAACAAAGGCGAACAACGCGGCGGATTCACCGGCAAAGACGGAGGTCGTCGCAAGGCTTAACAAACCTTCTGATCAGCCTTCGAGTTCGGCGGCATCTACCGGCCCGAAGAAAGTGATCGTCGAAGCTGACGATGATGACACATCATCGGATACCGACGCAGATACCGCGAAATCAGCGGCCAAAAATTCCGATTCCGATACCGTTGCGCAATCGAAGCCTGCAACCCGAACCAAGAAAGTGCGGCCTGCGTCGTCGCGATTGCGCGAGGCACAACCAACCTCGGACGGAGACCGCTCTCTTATCCGCACGCTGGGCTTGAGGATTGGCAAAATCGTCATCGATCCCGGCCACGGCGGCCACGACACCGGCACCATCGGCCCGCATGGCCTGTACGAGAAAGATCTCGTTTTGGATGTCAGCAAGCGCCTGGGCAAACTGCTGCAGTCGCGACTCGGCGCACAAGTGGTTTTCACGCGCAACGACGACACCTTCATTCCGCTTGAGACCCGCACTTCCATCGCGAACCAGGAGCAGGCTGACCTGTTCGTTTCGGTGCATGCGAACTCCAGCCGTGATCCCGACGCGCGCGGCGTGGAGACTTACTACTTGAATTTCACCTCCTCGCCCGAGGCGCTCGAAGTTGCGGCCCGCGAGAACGCCGCCTCCGATAAATCAATCCACGAACTGCAGGACCTGGTTAAAACGATCGCTCTCAAAGAAAAGATTGAGGAGTCGCGTGAATTCGCTTCAGACGTTCAACAGTCCTTGCACGCAGGCTTGGCGGTAAAGACTACGGGAATGCGCGATCGCGGTGTCAAGAAAGCTCCATTCGTGGTTCTGATCGGCGCGAACATGCCCTCGATCCTCGCCGAGATTTCTTTCCTCAGTAACCCCGGCGACGAAAAGCATCTGAAGACGCCCGACTACCGCCAGCGCATCGCCGAATCCCTCTACCGCGGCATCTCCCGCTATGTGAACGGCCTCGGCGGCGTGAAGGTCGCCAGCAGGATCGAGAAGGCGTCGGCTAATTAGCCCTCAGCTCTCAGACATCAGTCGCTGGAAACTTTCTCGGCCTCCCTATAGTCTAATAATCAGGGTTGTCGTCCCTTTTCATGAGAATCCTGCGCAGTTTTCTTCTTTCAACTCTGGCCTTCGCAGCCCCGCTGGCACTCAGCCAGCAAGCGCCTGAGCCGCCGAACACCGCTCCTCCAGGACCAAACGAGCACGTCACGCATCTGGCTTCTCCGGCGCAGTTAACGCCTCCAACGGCCACATCCGGCGACATTCTTCCCAAGACCTTTGCAGGATGGACAATCCAAGGCACGCCGCAGTTCAGCAAGGATCCTGCTGCCGCAGATGCTTCAAACGCCGCTCTGCTCAAGGAATACGGCTTCACCGATCTCGAATCCGCCACCTACACTCGCGACGACGGACGCACGCTGAAGATCAAAGCTGCACGTTTCGACGATGCCAGCGGCGCTTACGGAGCCTTCACCTTTTATAAGACTCCCGAAATGCTCACGCAGGATATCGGCGACCATGCTTTCTCGCTCAATAACCGCGTGCTCTTCTTCCGCGGAGACGTTCTGGTGGACGCCAACTTTGAGCGCCTCTCGATGATGTCGGCGGCCGAATTACGCGAGCTCGCATCTGATCTCCCGCGCGCCGGTGGGACATCGGGGAACCTCCCAACTCTGCCGAACTACCTTCCTAAGCGCGATCTCAATACCAGCACCTCGAATTACATTGTCGGCCCAATAGGACTGCAGCAGGTGCGCGCGCCAATTTCCGCGCAACTCGTGGACTTCAGCAAAGGCGCGGAAGTTGTCACCGCCGAATACAGCATCAATGCCACGCCCTCTACGCTGATGCTCATCGGCTACCCAACTCCGCAGATTGCGGCTGCTCAGTTGGACGCGATTGACAAAGCCAAGGAATCGCATCAACTCTCCACCGAGATCACAACTCGCCGCACGGGACCGATTGTTGCTGTGCTTGCCAGCGCTACCACGCAGCAAAACGCGAAGGCGTTCCTCGATCAGGTGAATTACGATGCCGATGTCACCTGGAACCAGGACACCGGATCCAGCCAGCGCGCCGTCGGCCACATGATGCTTGGCATCATGATGCTGGCAGGCGTCTTGATCGTCATTGCGGTGGTTGCAAGTTTCGCCTTCGGAGGGTTCCGCGTTCTCATGCAGCGTTTGTTCCCCAACCGAGTCTTCGATCGCCCTGAGCAGATCGAACTGATCGCCCTACACCTCTCCGAACCTGCCGAGAAGTCAGCAGATTCGGGCGTAAAGCTCACAAAGTAGGGGGCTTTGCCCTTTCAGAGCAGGTAAGTGTCTCAAAATGAGCCTTCTGTGCAAGGCTTCTGTGCCGTGTACAAGCCATTGAAAATACTGGATTTATTTCCCAAAAAGTTTCTTGACACCCCTGTTCGCGCCTCATAAGATTTCGCCAGAAAGTTTTGACGGTATTAACCTCCGTTGGAACTATTCTCCCTTAAAGAAGAGACCGCCTTTTGCCGGGCGGTCTTTTCGTTTCCTGGAACCTTCCCCTCCCAATCGTCGTATCCTTCTTCAGTTGCTTGGAGGCGAACATGTTTTGCGATGCATGCGGTACTCAGTTGCAAACCAACCAGCAGTATTGCAGCGGATGCGGCAAGGCAATTTCCGGAAATATCATTGGATATCCACGTCGCAGCCGTCTTCAGGAACATGTACGCTTGCTCGCGATTCTCTGGTTTGCGTTTGGCGCTTTTGAAATCCTCGGCGGCGTGGTGTTGATGATCCTGGCCAACACCCTCTTCGTTAGCCTCGCCGCAGCCCAAACACCACAACCAGGTGAACCTTCGCTTGCCTTCCTTCGTCCTTTAATCAGCGTGGTTGCGATCTTTATTCTCGGAAAGGGTCTCGCCGGCTTCCTCGCCGGATATGGTCTGCTGAATCGCGAACCTTGGGGCCGCGTGCTCGCGCTGGTGCTTGGTTTCGTTGCCCTCGTCCTAATTCCTCCGTTCGGCATGGCGCTCGGTGTGTACACCTTGTGGGTTTTGCTCCCCGCCAATTCCGAGGCGGAATACGCCAAATACCAGACTGCAACTGCCGCTTGAGAGTTGTGACCTGCAAGTAGTGGCGGGTGAGATCAACTCACCCGCTCTTTATTTCTGCCCATCTTGTATATTCATTACCCAATGAAACGCACACTGCTTTCCTGGAGCAGCGGAAAAGACAGCGCGTGGGCGCTCCATCTCCTGCGCAGTATGCCCGAATACGAAGTTATTGGATTGCTCACCACATTCAATGCGTCTGCAGACCGCGTTGCCATGCATGGTGTCCGCCGTTCACTCGTGCGTGCGCAAGCTGCAGCGGCGGAACTGCCTCTTTGGGAAATTGAGTTGCCGTGGCCATGCTCGAACGAACAATATGAAGTTGCGATGAAGTCCGCATGTGAGCGCGCGGTGCACGATGAGGTTGAATGCGTCGCTTTTGGAGATCTCTTTCTCACCGAAATTCGCGCATACCGTGAGAAGCAACTCAGCGGTACCGGACTTGAACCAGTGTTTCCAGTCTGGGGGATTTCCACCGGCGCTCTCGCGCGCGAAATGATCGCCGCGGGACTCCGGGCGAAACTCACTTGCGTCGATTCCAAACAGATCGATCGGAAATTTGCCGGACGCGAGTTTGATTCGCAACTGCTCTCCGAACTCCCCGCTTCTGCAGATCCCTGCGGCGAGAACGGCGAGTTCCACTCTTTTGTTTATGCTGGCCCCATGTTCCAAAAACCCATCCCGATCGAGAGCGGAACAATTGTCCAACACGATCAGTTCTTTTATGCCGACTTACTCCCCTATTCGACATCAGTTTCATCCTGACCTAGCCTGAAAGTGCGGGCTATACACCACTTTAGTGCTATTGCGCACCATATTTTGCAACAAAAGTTGTAGTTTTATACAACTTAAGTTGTACTCGCGTGCTATACTCCTCCCACTTCTAGGGCAAGTGTCTCGCACGACCACTGGCCCATCCGCCGAGCGCTGGAGTAATCCGGCGCTTCGGCGGGAAGAATCCCAGGAATGGAAGCACCGCCACGCAATCGCAGTTGGGGGGATTACCTGCTCGATGCGCTCTGCATCGGAATGGTACTCATCTCGATCACGGGCATGCTCTACATCCTGTCTCATCGCTAACAACCAATGGCCTTGTATGTGGTGAGTTATGACCTGAGCAAGCCGGAGCAACATTACCCGCAGCTGCTCGAGTATCTGCACCTGATCGGGGCGCGGCGCCTGCTCGATTCGCAATGGATGGTCCGCAGCGGGGCTACTCGCGACGCCGTCTACCAGGGAATCCGGGCTCACATCGATACCAACGACGCGCTGTTAGTCTGCCTGGTCGGCTCTGCCGTCGGGACAAATCTCAAACATCCGCTCGGCGAAATCTGAAATCCACGATTGAGACCTTCGTTGCTTACTGCGTCGTGGACGCGGTTTCTGCGGATCGAATGGTGGGTTCAAAGCTGTGTGTCACCGCGATGGCGCGAGTAATCAGACACAGATCCTGCGTCTTCTGCAATAGACGGAGCGCACGCTCGTGATCTGTAGCTGGCGCAGTCGTGAGTAGAGGCCGTGTGACAATGTTCTTGAACGCGTATCCAGAAGACGCCTTCTCCACGGATCCAGCCACTTCCACTTCCAGGTCCGCGTAGGCCAGTTTCGAATAGTCAGCCAGTGCTCTGAACGTTGTGGCGAAGCAACTTCCTATGGCGGTGAGCAGCAGGTCTTCCGGCGTCCATCGTCCTTCGAGGCCGCCGAATTGTGGAGGTGCCGTGAAGTGGATTGCACTCGGCGATGAGTCGCAATTCGCAATTCCGGTCCGGCCAGAAGTCCACCAGGCCTTAATGCGGTGATTATGGGTTTCTTGCATGCTCGCCTCCGGTAGGCACGCCACGAAAAACGATGCGGGTAACATATCCCGTTCTCCTACGAAATCGTGGTGCTCCCCGTCACCGCTGAATGTAACCAGAATCACAGAACCCCCAGCACTCTCTCCACTACGTTCGCCGAAGTGACCCTTAGTCGCGTGGGTACTATGCTGACTTTCGGCTTCCGATCCCGCTTTCGAGCACGCGCAGGCCGAACTGCCTCCTCAAACCTCGGGCAAGCTCTGGGTTGGTTGTTGCTGGTGGTAGCGCCCCTCTTCGCTGCCAATCACCCGGCGATTACCGGGAAGAATGCCAACTGTGCGTTATGTCACGCCGACATGACTCAAGGAAAGTCGGTGCACTCGCAGGGGGAACTGGCGTGTGGACTGTGCCACTCGGCGGAGCCCGCCGGTGACACAGTTGCAATGCTGCTGACCGCCCCGAAGGAACAACTCTGCTTCGACTGTCATGAACGAGCCGCCATGCAGCAGCACATATCCTCCAGCACTGACAAGACTTGCCTCGGCTGCCACGATGCTCACCGAAGCGTGCGTGCCATGTTGTTACGTCGGAATATCAATGACAAATACGCGGATTCCAGCACTGTGGCGGCAGCCCCAAAATCTCCAAGCACTTCAAAGCTGAACACTCACGTCTTGCACAAGCGGCGTCCTCAACATCCACAGCCGACCGACCACAAATTGTGATTTCAATCACATCAAGCGGTGACCCTTACCACCGCAGCCCTGCAGCAAATCGTTGAGAATCGCCACAGTTCGCTGGTTGAACCAACAAAACAAGCAATTTAGTCGGGTTGGACTACGGAGGTGGTTGCGAGTTTGTCTGCATATTCCTCCGTTTCGATAAGAGCCAGATGAGCTGATGTGTTTCGTGGGGAACACTCCCCAAACTGTCAATCACTAGGTCGCCCAGGCGGACCTAGAAAGGACGTCAGATGAAAATATTCGCGATCTTATCCTTCTTAGGAATAGTCGGTTTATTGATGTTGCTGGTGGGCTTGGTAAATCCGCCAGCGGCCCAGGCGGTCCCCAGCTATGCCCGGCAGACTGGGCTAGCTTGCAACGCCTGCCATTACACTCCGCCGGAGCTCAATCCGGCGGGGCGCAGGTTCAAGATGCTCGGCTACGTGGACAGGGCGGACGATACCAAGGTCGTTCACTCCGATCCGGGCAAGAAGCATGCAGCGCTCGATCTGCTGGCATCCCTGCCGCTTTCATTGATGTTCGAGACTTCCTATACCCAGACTAAGAAAGCAGTGCCCACGACTCAGAACGGCACATTCGAGTTCCCCCAAGACGTCTCGCTATTCCTGTCGGGCGCTTGGACCGAGCACGTCGGAAGTTTTGTCCAGGTCACCTACGACACCCAGGATGACCACTTCACCATGGACAATACTGACGTCCGCTACGCCAGACTGAAGAAGTTGAACGGCAAGGAATTCGTGGTCGGACTCGACCTGAACAACAATCCAGGGGTTGAAGATCTTTGGAACAGCACTCCAGCATGGGGCTTCCCGTGGCTGGCGGACGACTTCGCGCCCACACCGAATGCTTCTCCGATCATTAACGGCAACTTAGGGCAGGATGTGGCCGGCTTCGGCGCATACGCCATGTACGACAACCATCTTTATTTTGACGCCGCGCTGTATCGCTCCGCGCATATCGGCGTAGGTCAACCGAACCCAGGCACCGATCTTACCTACAACATTCGAGGCTTGGCACCCTACTGGCGTCTGGCATGGCAACAATCGGGCGCGAAGACCCAGTTCGAGGTCGGAACGTATGGGATGCACGTCCGCTCTACACCGCAGGGAGTCACCGGACCGTACGACACTTATAACGACATCGC
>Ga0070714_100002994_pt1 | contig 12517 bp, 11 predicted proteins | sample LARL83metaG_FD_65450 | JGI IMG/M metagenome (GOLD analysis project Ga0070714, IMG submission 65450) | Corn, switchgrass and miscanthus rhizosphere microbial communities from Kellogg Biological Station, Michigan, USA - LAR L8-3 metaG | ecosystem: Host-associated > Plants > Roots > Rhizosphere ... | reverse complement strand
GGCGGCGCGATCGGACTCGCCGCCCTCGCCACCCTGGCCACCAGCAGCACCCCGACCGCGCTGCACACCCACACCCAAGTGGCAGCGCTCACCACCGGCTACACCGACGGACCCTAGAGATATCCGCGGCGTTCGGGCCCTGTGCCCGCCTCGCGGTCCTCGGCGCCGGCCTCTACCTCGCGGTGGACGCCTGGTCCTGGCCGGGGTGAATCATCGTCGGGCTCGTTTCCTGGGTGGCGTTCGTGATCCTCGGCGAGCCGCTGACCGGCCGGGAGCTGCGCGAGATGGCCGCCGCCGTACGAGCCGAGCCCGGCACCCTCCCACCAGGCCTTATCGGTCGGCTGCACTCGCCGCGCATGTGGCAGGCGGTCCTGACCAGGGCAGGCTTGGGTATCGGCGTCGTCTTCGTCATGGCCGTCAAACCGTCGGCAGCGGCAGCCGGCACGGCCGCCGTCCTCGGCGCACTGGCCGGCTACAGCTCGGCCCGGCTGACATCCCGGCCTGGCCAGCCCGGCAGCTATCCGGGGGAAGCCCCACGAGCAAGTGCTGATTGCCGATAACGAGCAGTCCGGCATTAGCCGCGCCCGCAAATGAACTCCAGGACCGCGTGGAACAGATTGTCCGGCCATGCCAGGCAGTGATGGCATCTGGGGTGGCCTGACCGAGCAAGAGCGCCACCAGAAAACCCTGGACCGCGACGCGAGGAACCCGTCCGCCATTACGTGACGATGCCTCGCCAGGCCGGGCGTGAGGACGGGGACTCCCAGGCAGGTGAGGCGAGCCACTATCCCAGGGCCTTTACGCCGATTTGTCCCCTCGCTTGCTCCCTGCTTGCTCGTTGGCCGGACGTTGGCGCCTGGAGCCCGGCAGTCACCACGACTGGGTGACGCTGGCTCACCCTGGCCGCCCGCATGCTGTATTCCGACAGGGCATTAGGAGGAACACCGATGACCAGTGCGCGTCACGTGCTGCACGTGCCCGACGCTGAGCTTGAAGAACTGCGGTCGAGGCTGCGCCGCACACGCTGGGCCGCGCCCTGGCCGGGCCAAGATCAGCCGGGCAAGGGCGACTGGCGGGCCGGGACCGACGAGGACGAACTGCGGCGGCTAGCCCGCTACTGGGCCGAAGGCTACGACTGGCGCCGTAGCGAGGCGGAGATCAACGCCCTCCCCGGCCACGTCACGCCAATCGACGGGACCGATGTCTTCTACTTGCGCTTCGACGCTGAAGTCCCTGGTGCCCTCCCGATCGTCCTTACCCACGGCTGGCCCAGCACGTTCCTGGAACTGACGGAACTGGCCCGTCATCTCTGCGCCCCCTCCAGCTACGGCGGGCGCGACGAAGACGCTTTTACCGTCATCGTCCCGGCCCTGCCCGGCTTCCCGTTCTCGCCGCAGCGCCCGGACCTGCCGCCCGCCATGCCCACCCACGAGCTGTGGCACCGGCTGATGCGGGATCAGCTGGGCTTTACCCGCTACGGCGCGCACGGCGGGGACCTGGGCGCGGGCGTGACGTCCCGGCTCGCGCAGGCGCACCCCGAGGCGGTGGCGGGCATCCACCTCCTGGCTGTCCCCGGCCCGCCCGGCTCCGGCCCGGCGACGGTGACGCCGCAGGAGCAGGGATACCTCGACGAGGTGGCGGCGTGGTTCGCGGACGCGGGCGGCTACGAGCACGAGCAGATGACCCGCCCGCGCACCCTGGCCTATGGCCTGTCCGATTCCCCGGCCGGCCTCCTGGCATGGCTAGCGGAGAAGTACCGGGAGTGGAGCGACTGCGGCGGTGACCTGTCCGCGCGGTTCAGTGACGACTTTGTACTCACCCAGGCATCGCTGTACTGGTTCGGCAACGCGATCTCGACGTCATTCCGCCCGTACTGGGAGCACGCCCAGGGGATGCGGGAACCGGTGGAGCACGTGGCGGTGCCGACCGCGGTCGCGGTCTTCCCCAAGGATCTGAGCCACCCGCCGCGCAGCTGGGCCGAGCGTACCCACAACGTCACCAGGTACACGGTCATGCCGCGCGGCGGTCACTTCGCCGCCCACGAGGAACCGGCCCTTCTGGCCGCGGATCTCACGGAATTCTTCCGTCCGCTGCGCTAGAAAATATATCCATGCCAAGCGCTGAATCATCCCGGTTAGGTGAATGCAAGTCACCAAAGCAGCTGCAGCTGCGGCTGCGGCTGCGGCTGCGGCCGATTACGCGCATTACGAGCGCAGGGAGGAGGCGACAGAGACCATGCCAGTCACCGACATCACCGCCCGCTCGCCCAGGGACATCGGCCAGTTCGCCCGCAACTGCGCCGAAGCCTTCAAGTGAAGGACCCTGAACCGGGCGACCGTCACCGTGATCCTTGATCCTGCAATTCAGATCCCGAACGGAGCAGGCGACTTTGCCCGGGCCGCTCCAGCGGCGCAGCGTCAGCGGGTGCTGCGGGCGGAGGGCGCGAGTAGGCCAAGGTCGCGAGCCCGGGTGACGGCCTCGGCGCGGCGGTGGGCGCCGAGCTTGGCGTACAGGCGGCGCATGTGGGTCTTGACGGTGTTGCGCGAGACGTGAAGTTCGCCGGCGATTTCCGGCGCGGTCAGGTTGGTCGGCAGGTAGCGCAGCACGCGCAGCTCGCTGTCACTCAAGGGCTCCGTCAGCCGGGGGCGCGCCCCCTCAAGACTCCCCCGCTCTCCCCGTCCCCTCCTTGCCCCTTCTGGCCCTGGCCCGGCGAGCCGGCCGCGGATCTCGGCGATAAGGGCGGCGTGCGCGGTGCGGTGACCGGCGTGGCGCTCGAGCAGGTCTGGCGCTGGGTGCAGCAGGAACCACAGCAGCGCGCCGTGGGGTTCGGCTAGGTCAAGGGCTCGCTCTAGCGCCCGGCCGGCGGCGACCTGATCGCCAAGCGCGTCCCGGGCTATCGCCTCAAGCAGGAACGCGAGATCCAGCCACTTCCATGGCAGCATGGAAGCGGAGCCGTCCAGCACGGGCGCGAGCGTGGTAACCGCTGCCTGGGGGTCGCTGCGGGCGAGCCGCACTCGGGCCGTGGCGATGCGTATGTCTCCGCGTTCCCGATCTCTGTCGTCGAGGCCGGCGAGCATCTGCTCGGCGCGCTGGATGTCGCCGAGGCGCGCAAGGGCGAGCAATTGAAGGGACTGCGCCCGCGGGACGACGAGGTCCGGGGCCTCCAGGCGCCTGGCCAGCTCCTCGGCGGCCCGGAAGGCCGCCAGCGCATCCGGGTACCGGCCGCGTACCAGCTCTAGGACCCCGCGGGCGAGCAAAACACCTATGGCCGCCGCGGGCTCGATTTCCGGTGTCACGATGCGCTCGCCCTGCTGGATCCACGGCTCGGCCTCCTCGGGCCGCCCCTGCCAGGCCAGCACCCCTCCGCGCAGCCGGTAGGCGATTCCGGCGGCCGGCTCGTCGGTCCAGCCGTGCCGCCGGGCCAGTTCGATGGCCCGGCTGCAGTGCTCATCTATGCGCGCAAACGATCGCCTGGTCTGGCTCGCCCCGTCGAGCGACTCGGCGATTTCAGCCACAGCCAGGTTCGCCAGGCCGCTGAACTCAAGAAAAGGCCGCCCGACCCGGCGAGCCAGCGCCACGCCCCGCTCCAGGTGTCCGGGCGCCTCCCCGAACCTGGTGGTCCACAGCTCGGCGCTGCCCAGGCTGATCAGCGCCAGCGCGCGCAGGTCCTCGCCCAGGAGAGGCTGCCCCGTCGCCGACGCCGCTGCGGCGGCCTCCAGCCGCTGCGCCTCCTCCGCCACCGCCTTCGGGTTTCCGCTCTGGCGCGCGTGCAGCAGCCGCGTGAGACCGAGCAGAACCTGGAACTGCCCGCGCCGGCCGTCTGGCACCGGCCCACGCTCCGCCAGCGCCAGATGTCGCTCCGCCACCTCGAGTGACCCCTGGGCCAGCTCATCCGCCCCGGCCAGTACTGCCAGTTCGGCATCCGCCGCGCGGGCCTCAGCGGGGAACCCGGCGAGCAGCTCATGGACGGTCGCGGCCTGCCCATCCAGGTGCAGGCTAGGCCAGTGATCGGCGAGCAGCCGGGCGGCTACGTCCCAGTCTCGGGCGGCCTGGGCGTGCCGGATGGCCTCCACCGGATGCTGTCGCCCGGCAAACCAGGCGGATGCGGCCTGGTGCAGGCCGGCGACCTCAGCAGGCGCGGTGCGCCGCAGCTCCAACTGCAGCAGCCCGGCGAATAGCTGGTGGTAGCGGAACCACGACCGGTCCGCGTCCAGCGACACCACGAAGGCGTTCGCGGTCTCCAGGTCCTGCAGGACCCGCTCCGCACCCTCGTCTCCGGTCAGCAGCCCGGCCAGCTCCCCGTTGACCCGCTCCAGGATCGAGGTACGCAGCAGCAGCCGCCGCACCCGTTCATCCTGCCGGTCGAGCACCTCGGCCAGCAGGTACTCCGCCACTGTCCGTTCGGTACCGGAGAACTCGGCCGCGAACCGTCCCGGGTCCGGGTGCCCGGCTACCGCCAGCGCCGCCAGCCGCAGTCCCGCCGCCCATCCCTCGGTCCGCTCGTGCAGCACCGCCACCGTGTGGCCGGGCAGCTCCACCCCCGCCCCAGCGAACAGCTCCCCCGCCTCGGCCGCGGTGAGCTTCAGGTCTTCCGCGCGGATCTCGGCCAGCTCACCCTCCAGCCGCAGCCGGTGCAGGCCCAGCGACACGTCATGCCGGGTTGCGAGCACGAACCGCAGCTGCGGCGTGGCCCGCATGATCAGCAGCTCCAGCTGACGCAGAGCCTCCGCGCCCAGCTCGTGCACGTCGTCGACCACCAGCCACAGCCGGTCCGCCAGCGGCGCCAGGTCCGTCAGCAGCCGCTCGGCGACCGCCCACCCGTCCAGATCCGGCGTCGCCGAAACCGCCCGCACCAGCCCAGCCCCCGCAGCGGTCCGGCGCAGCGCGGCCACCACAGACAGCCAGAACTGCCGCGGATCGTGCTCTCCCCGCCCCGCCGCCACCCATGCCACTCGCCCAGGAAAGCCCTCCTGGCTGATCCACGACCGCAGCAGCACAGTCTTCCCGCTGCCCGCCGGCGCTGCGACCACCGTTACCCGGGCTGACCTGCCCAGCCGCTGCCAGAGACGCGGACGGGCAACCACCAGGCCCGAGCCAAGACGAGGGGCGATCCGCTCCGCAACGTCGGCCGTCTCGCCAGGTCCCACGCCCACGATCATCGCACAACCGGACGACAGAGCCGTCGGCAAGGATTCCGGGATCGCCGTAGCAGGTACGAGCTCGACGTTTAGGCACGCCGTTCCGTGTCGCCTCACGCATCTGGTGATGATGGTCTGGCACTCGCCGTGCGCGTGCTGCTTGCTCGGGCCTTGAGCAGGTCGGCGACGTCGGTGAGGGCTACCTGGATGCGTCCGTGGACGCGGGGGTTGAGCAGCATGGTGCCGTCGAAGTCGCCGCTGGACGCGAAGAGCGCGACCGGCAGGGTCATCGCCTGGAAGAAGCCGAACAGCGGCCGCAGGGCGTGCTCGAGGACGAGGGCGTGGTGCTCGCCCCCGCCGGTCGCGGCGAGCAGGACGAGCTTGTTAGCCAGGGCGTACTGGTCGATGAGGTCGAAGAAGTGCTTGAACATGCCTGGGTAGGAGCCGCGGAAGACGGGTGCCGCCGCGATCAGCAGGTCGGCTTGCTCGGCGCGGCGGAGCGCGGTTTCGACCTCCGCGGTGACGTCGTCGCGCTCGATCGCGCCGGAAAATCCCGGGCCGAGCCGGTAGGCGTCGACCCGGGAGGCCTCGAACGGGAGGATCCCGGCCAGGGTCGCCAGGACCGCGTCGACCAGGCCCATGGTCTTGGACTGCTGGTTCGGGCTGCCGTTGACCACGACGACCCGCAGGGCCGCTCCGGCAGCGGGTGCAGCAGGCGCGGTGCCGGCCAGGGCCGGGACGGCGGTCATGCCCCCGCACCAGCCGCGACCTCGCGCCGTACCACGGGCGCGACCTCGGTGCCAAGGCGCTCGATCGCTTCCAGGTGCTCCTTGTGCGGCATCCCGCCGAAGCCCATCTGGATCAGGGCACGGTTGATCCCGTACAGCTCGTGGTAGGTGAGCAGCTTGTCGATGATCTCCTGCGGGCTGCCGACCAGCAGGCCGGACCCGGGTGAGGCCTGCGCGTCGAACGCGAGCCGCGACAGCGGGAACCCCGCGCCCCGCTGGTGGTTGTTCTCCATCATCCCCTGCGCGAAGTAGGGGTACATGGTCTCCCGCGCCTGCTGGCTGGTGCGCCCGACGTAGCCGTGGACGTTGATGCTGACCGGCAGCGCGGCGGCGTCGTGCCCCGCCTTCTCGGCGGCGGCGCGGTACAGCTGCACGGTCTGCTGGTGGTAGGTGACTGGCCCGAGCAGCAGCGCCAGGGCCATCGGCAGCCCCAGTCGGCCGGTGCTGATCGCGGACGCCGCCGACCCGCCGACTGCCACCCAGAGCGGGATCGTGGCACCATCGGCGCGGGGCGCGATGTCGGCGCCGGCCAAAGGGGCACGGAAGCGGCCGTGCCAGGTGAGTGGGTTCTGCTCGCGGATCGCCAGCAGCAGGTCGAGCTTTTCACGGAACAGGTCCGCGTAGTCGGCCAGGTCGTACCCGAACAGGGGGAAGGACTCGGTGTAGGAGCCGCGTCCCGCAATGATCTCGGCCCGCCCGGCGGACAGCAGGTCGATCGTCGCGAACTGTTCCCAGACGCGCACCGGGTCCTCCGAGGACAGTACCGTGACCGAGCTCGTCAGCCGGATACGTTCAGTCGCCTCGGCCGCGGCCGCCAGCAGGATCGCCGGGGCCGACCCGACGAAGTCGCTGCGGTGGTGCTCCCCGACGCCGAACACGTCCAGGCCCACCTGATCGGCGACCCGTGCCTGCTCTATCGTCTCGCGGGCGCGCTGCCGCGGGGACGGGAGGTCACCAGTGACCGGGTCCCTGGTGACCTCTCCGAATGTCATGATCCCGATCTCGAACGCCATCTCCGACTCCGTTCCTGGCCGTTCCCGCGATGCAGGGCTAATAACTTGTCTGTGCAGGCAAATATTTCAATGCCCGGCCGCTTCGCGGCGGCATGGCGTGCGGTGGAGGCGGGACTCGCTCCGCTGAACGTGAGCATGGCCGAGTACAGCGTGCTCGCCCTGCTCGGCGAGGCGAGGCCCAAGGGCATGCGCATGTCCGATCTCGCCGAACGGCGCCTGATGTCCAGCGGCGGGTTCACCCGTCTCGCCGAGCGGCTCGAAAAACGCGGGCTGATCGAGCGGCGACGGTCGACAGCCGACGGCCGCAGCGTGGACGCGGTCTTGACCAGGGACGGCAGGACGCTGCTGCGCAGAGCGTGGCGCCAGCAGCAAAGCGACCTGCGCGCGCTGTTCTTCGGCCGGCTCGACGACGACCTCCGTTGCCTGGCCGCCATCTGGCACCGCCTAGACCCTGCCACCGGCGCAGCCGTCAGCGACTCACTTCGCTGACATGCCATGCACGGTGGTCACTGGTAAGGTTCCAGCATTCGCGGTGACCGCGTCACCTGCCGTGAGCGCGGGCCGCCAGATCCTCCCATGCGGCCCACTCCTTCAAGCGCCGCTCATAGACGCCCTGCGCCATCTCGGTAGCGGGCATGCCGAACAGCGAGCCGAACAGCACCCGCAGTGGCGGTTCCTTGGCGTCGACGATCTCCAGCAGCGCTCGCGCCGCTGCGGCCGGGTCCCCGGGCACAGTCGTGCCGCGGCGGGCCGACATCTGCTCGCGCATCGTGTCGTAGGCCGGCAGCGGGTCGCTGTGCCGTGCTGATGATCCGGCCCAGTCCGTGTCGTACCCGCCCGGCTCCACGAGCGTGACGTGCACGCCGAACCGGGCGACCTCGGCAGCCATGGACTCACTCAGCGCCTCCAGCGCCCACTTCGACGCGCAATAGGCGCCCAGGTTGGGCGCCGCCATCACCCCGCCGATCGAGGAAACCTGCACGATGTGGCCGCTGCCGCGCTCGCGCATCCCGGGCAGGGCGGCCCGGGCGACCCGGTGGGCGCCGAACAGGTTCACCTCCAGCTGGTCGCGCAGCTCGGCGTCGGTTACTTCCTCCACCGCGCCGAAGTGCCCGTATCCGGCGTTGTTCACCACGACGTCGAGACGGCCGAAGTGCTCCTCCGCCTCCGCGACCCGGTCGCGGACCGCCCCGGCGTCGGTGACGTCGAGCGAGAGCGCGAGCAGTTCGGGATGCTCGTGGCGGAGACCGTGCAGGGTTCGGACGTCACGCGCGGTCGCGGCGACGTTGTCACCGCGGCCGAGCGCGGCCCGGGCGAACTCCCGGCCGAAGCCGCGCGATGCTCCGGTGATCAGCCATGTCTTCGTCACCATTGTCGTTCCTTCCGAGTAGGGAAAAGCTCTTCGTGTATTTGCCGGCGGTCTGGACTATCCGGATCGGGCATCGCCGGACAGCATCCGGCCGAGAGTGCGGTACTGCATTGCGGTTCCTCCTGACGTTGCGGACCAGGTGCGGGGGCGCTCCTGTCGTCCCAGTCCGGCTGCCAGCCTGGCCCCGCGCAGGGTGAGACGACGTCATCCCGTCAGTGTGATTCCGAAAGCTTCTCCGGCGAGCCCGCAGTAAGGCTGGCGTGCACCATGTCCGCGGGTCGCGAGAACTGCTGCTCCTGACGGAGGCGAGGGCACGGGCTCGCGCCCGGCGGAATCACACCATCCGGGTGATTGCCGCTAGCCGTCCGGAGGTTGAAGGCGATCCGATTCGCCGCGGTCCGGCCGGCTGACAAGGCTAACCCCCGCGCCAAGGTCACCGCCGTGGGCGCCGTAGCGGGTGAAGCCCAGCTCGTCGTGCATCAGCCGGTGCCAGAGCAGTGACCACCCGAAGTCGGGCGTTAACCATGCCGGGTAACCATGCCGGGTAAGTCATTGGTCAGTAAAATTCGGGAAACCACTCGTACGAATTCAGGGGAGATAGGGGGAAACGGGCCGCCGCCGGCACTGTAACCCTGGCTGCTAATGACTGATGAGACCACCGATCCGATAAACCGCTTCCGTGTCGAGGCGGCGGCCCGGGGCTTGCGGCGGGCGACGTTGAGGACTGGATACGCGCGGCCCTGCCGGCCGTGTACCTGGCGGAGGGCGACGAGGGACCGGTCGCGGTCCGGCTGGGCGGCAACCCGATACTGCCAGACGGCGCCCCGGATCCCGGCCGCGCGTTCGTCGCCGCGGTCGACTGCGCGCTGATCCCGCCGGACGCGGTTGGCCTGCCCCTTCCGTCAGACGGGCAACTGCTGCTCTTCGCCGCCACAAGCGCATACTGCGGGGCAATGAGCGTGGAAAGCGACTCCATCGTGTACGTGCCCGCCGGGACGCCGACGACCGAGCGGCCTTTCGCCGAGACCTGGCGCGGCGCCTATCCGCAGCGGCAGCTCCGCACGCTGTGGCGCGATCTGTCATGGCGGGATGACGAGGGCGATTTCGACGAGGACGGCGAATGGCGGGACGTGACCGGCGAACTGGGCGGCATATGGTCAGACGTGACGGGACGTCCCCCGGCCTGCGAGTGGAAGTTGCAGCTCGGCGGCCACCCGGTGACCCGTAACTACCCTCCCGGCGAAGGCCCCGGCGGCGACTGGGTCCTGCTGGCCACCTGGCAGTGCGGCGATGATGTCAAGGAACTGGACGGGGGCCTGGTCCACTGGACAGTCCGCCGTAAGGACCTAGCGGACCTGCGCTTCGAGGAAACCTGCATCACCGTCGACATGGACGGCTAAGAGCCTGTTAGTCAACGGACTCTTACCCAACCGGGGGCCTCGGCTAGCCCCCACCCCAGTCGGCGGGCGCAGCCAGGCGCGACCCACCGGGCACGCCTTCCAGGCCTGATATGGGTACCAATGTGGGGTCTCACATCGCGCGACATATTGATCTCCGCTGACCTGCGGCTTCTCGGCTGTCTCACGGCGCTGGCAGCCATGATCAGTCTCAAACTCGTGGCGTTTCCTCGGCCGGCTGCCGAGCACCTGGCTTTCCCGGGAGATCTCGATCGAGCGGGCGGGAGGCGGCTGCCCGTTGCTCGTCCACCTCGACCATGTGCTCCTCGGCCCAGGCCCGCAGGACGTCCAGGGGACCGACGAGCGAGCGGCCGAGCGGGGTCAGGGTGTAATAGACCGCTGGCGGGACGGTGTCGGCCACCCGGCGGCCGATGAGCCCGTCGGCGGTCAGGCCCTGCAGGGTCTGCGAGAGCATCTTCTGGGAGACGCCGGGCATGCGGCGCCGCAATTCGGCGAACCGGACTTCCTCAGCGCCCGCGTCCGCCAGCACCTTGACCGCCATCGACACCCACTTGGTCCCGATACGGTCCAGCAGCCGGCGCGTCGGGCACTCCGGGTCGAACAGGTCACCGCGCCGAAGGGTAGTCACCTTCTCCTCACCACCTTTCCGGAAAGTGCCGTCTTACGGCGCCCCAAGCACTCTCTTATAGTTACCACATAACTATAAGAGACCAGAAAGGCACTGATGACAACCCACGTGACGGTGGACAGGGTCCCGGCCAACGGCATCGACGTCGAGGTCGCGACGGCCGGCGGCGGACCCGCTCTGCTCCTGCTACACGGCTTCCCGCACACCTGGCGGGTCTGGTCGGAGATGATCCCCGCGCTTGCGAGGACGCACCGGGTTATCGCCCCGGACCTGCGCGGCCTGGGCGGCAGCACGCGCGCGGCCGACGGCTACGACGCGATGACCCTCTCCCGCGACGCCGAGGCCCTGCTGGACGCCTTCGGAGCGCCGACCGCCGACATCGCCGCACTCGACGCCGGGGTCCCGCCCGCGTTCACCGTCGCGATGCGCCGCCCGGAGCGGGTGCGGAAGCTGATACTGATGGAGTCGACCCTAGGCCGGCTCCCCGGCGCGGAAGACTTCTTCGCCGCCGGGGCGCCCTGGTGGTTCGGGTTCCACGCGGTGCCCGGCCTGGCCGAAAGCGTCCTCGCCGGCCATGAGGATGACTACCTGGACTTCTTCTACCGCTCTGGCACCCACGCGGGCCGCGGGATCGACCCGGCGGTCCGCGACGAGTTCGTCGCCGCCTACTCCGGGCAGGAATCGCTGCGCTGCGGGTTCGAGTACTACCGCGCGATGCCCGAGTCCGCCCGCCAGCTCAGCGAGCTCGCCGCCCGGTCCTCGCTGCGGGTCCCGGTCATGGCGATCGGCGCCCGGCCGGTCGGGGACGCGCTGCACCGGCAACTCGCGTCCGTCGCCAGTGACCTGCGCGGCGAGTTGATCCCCGACTGCGGCCACATCATCCCGCTCGATCGTCCCAGCGCGGCCCTCGAGCTGTTCACTTCGTTCCTGTCCCGAACGTGACAGTGAGATTGCACTGCAGCGGAGTCGCCACTCGCACCGCCTGGCACCTACGCCCACATGTCCGCGGCCGGGCCAACGCTGTCCCCCTCGAGCTGCTCGGGGGCCATGTAGTGGGTGGTTCCGATCGTTACCCCGCTGCCGGTCAGCTGCGTGGTGGCGTCCATGATCCGGGCGATGCCGAAGTCGGTCACGACGGCCCCGCGCTCGTGCAGCAAGATATTGTCCGGCTTGAGGTCACGGTGCACGATCCCGGTGGCGTGGACATGCGCGAGCGCGTCCGCGGCCTGGGCGCCGATCTCGGCTACGCGCAGCCAGGGCAGCCGCCCGTAGCCGGCGAGCTCGGCGCGGAGCGACGGTCCCGCGACGAACTGCATCACGATCCACGGCGTGCCCTCGTGCTCGACCACGTCGTAGACGGCGACCACTCCGGGATGGCTCAGCCGGCCTGCGGCTCGAGCCTCCCGCGCCGTACGGGCGACAAGGTCAGCGTGGTCCTCGGGCGACTGCGGCAGGAGTACCTCCTTGACCGCCACCTCGCGATCGAGGACCTGATCGCGACCACGCCATACTCGCCCCATGCCGCCCCGGCCGACCAGCTCGACCAGTAGGTACCGGCCGCCCACCAAGATCCCCACCCCACCAGGCATGGCCCGATAGTAGGGGCAAAGTGCCAGCAAGGTAATAAAACGCTCTGGCACCTCGCGCCGGAGACTCACAGTTGCATATCGCGGCTAATTTCCGTGCCCGCTCCCAATTCCGCGAACGCTTATCGTCACTCACGGGCGCCGCGCGCCACAGTGAAATTTGCCGCGGATGACCCACGATCGATCGGGGAGCGCCGGGCGGCGAACCCAGGCTCACGAGGACGGAAAGGTCCTGTGAACTTCTCCGCCACACCCCGCGGCCCTCGCGGTTTAGCCGGGGAACGTCACGGTGACGTCCAGGCCGCCTTCGGGCCGGGCCAGCAGCGTGAGGCTGGCGCCGTGGGCGCCTGCCGCGGCCGAGACGATGGCGAGCCCCAGCCCGTGGCCGCCGTCGTGGCGGGTCCGCTCACCGCCCAGCTGCCGGAACGGCTCGAGCAGGCGGCCGACCTCGCCCGGCGGGATCACGGGACCGCTGTTGGCGACGGACAGGTGGACGCGGCCGGCGTGCGACCCGGTACTGACCTGGACGTGGCCGCCGGGGACGTTGTGCCGGATCGCGTTGTCCACGAGGTTCGCC
>Ga0070714_100002993_pt1 | contig 12523 bp, 12 predicted proteins | sample LARL83metaG_FD_65450 | JGI IMG/M metagenome (GOLD analysis project Ga0070714, IMG submission 65450) | Corn, switchgrass and miscanthus rhizosphere microbial communities from Kellogg Biological Station, Michigan, USA - LAR L8-3 metaG | ecosystem: Host-associated > Plants > Roots > Rhizosphere ... | reverse complement strand
TAGCGCGCAGGTTTTGCAGGTGCTTGTCCAATAGCGGCGCAGTGTCTTTCCGTCCTCTACGTTCGTATAGTGATAAGTAAGCCGCTCGCCAGCGGGGCAGCGATAAACATCGTCGGCGGCAGCGCACTGGGCTTGTGACTATATTGGGCAGCCCTCGGCCCACTCCGAAGAAAGTTACATCCAACAGGAGTCCCCTCCAACAGGAGTCCCCAATGGGTACGATACGCTCTTCCGTATTGTCGTGTTTGTGTTGGGAATGATCCCCGTCGCTCTGGTTACCTCGGCGGTGTTGATATCCCCGCTGTAGAGGCCATAGCCACCTCATGCGGCCACTCGGGCTAAATCCGGCCAGCGCGGCGTGAGGATGTTCGTTGCGGGACACGCGCTGCCTTCCCGAATGGGTCAGCGCCACGGCCACTGTACGCCCAGATAGCTGCCGACTTGCTGCGCCAAATTTCGGCAGCCCTGTGCCAAGGGCGGACATGAACCGCGACGACCGGAATAGTCGTCCTCGGCACAATTGTTCTGGTGGGCCTGGTTATCGCCCACGCGCTCTATTGGGAAGGGTTCATTTCGGTGTGGCGCTTCTTCGCGGCGGCCGCCAGTGTCGCCATCCTATGCCATTTTCGAGTGGTCGCGCCGGAGCAGTCTGTGCAGTGCGGGGGCCTAGGCCGTTCGGGACTACCCGATCGAGGCGAACGACGGCTCGGTAGAAACCAATCTGAGCAATCTTGCTCAGTCCGCGAGACAATGTTGCCAGCCAGCCTCGCGCAAAAAAATGCGAGACCGGGACTGGAGTCAATCAATTCCGGTCTCACGTTGCTCTTACAGCGGTCTAGGCGGCGGCCTTACTCGGTGCAGCACCGGTCTTGATCTCGATTGTCTTGGTGGTCTTGATAGCCTTAGCCGGCTTCTTGATCGTGAGATGCAGTACGCCCCTGTCGAAATGAGCGTCGACCGCGCCGTTCTCGGGTTCGAAAGGCAGGGACATCGATCGGTAGAATGAGCCGTAGCTTCGCTCCTCGACCTGCCAATCCTTTACTTCCTTCGTACTTTCCGCCTTTTTCTCACCGGAAATGACCAGCTGGTTGTCGTCCAGGCTGACCTTGATATCCTTCTCGTCCACGCCCGGAAGCTCGGCCGTCACTTCGAAGGCATTCTTTGTTTCCGACACACTAATTGCCGGCGCGCCAGCCCCAATGTCGGCAGAGGACCAGTTCGGATCAAAAGCACGAAGCGCGTTTTCCATCTCGCGCCGCATGGCTCGGAACGGGTCCGGTGTCAGCTCTTGGCTTGTAGTCCACAATCTTGGGAGATTCATCTGTTCACTCCGTCGCAGGTTAAGAAAATATCGAAGGGTTTTCCTTGCAGGAGACGGGCAACGACCGCTTGCGCCTTACAATGGGGAAGGATGTGGCCATAAGCATATTCCCGCGACCCTACATCGCAGGCAGGGGAGACCACGGCTGAATTGGCAGTTCGACCGTGGCAAGGTCGCCCGGTGAGACTTTTCCTCCAGCCGCAACGACACCAAATACGCCGCATCTGAACTTCGGTCCATTGCCGTCGCTGCGGAGCAGCTTGCTTCTCATACCCTTCTGAAAGCGGTCGATGAGGCGGCACGGAGTTCTGAGGCCCGTGAGTTCCACCACGGCGCTTTGCCCGAGACAGAGCTTCGTCCCCAATGGCAGACGCTCCAGCTTGACTCCCTGGGTGGTCACGTTCTCACCAAGTTCGCCTGGCCCTACTCTGTAACCGAGTAAAAACAGGTCTTCGAACAGTTCGGCTGGGATGAGGTGGAGCTGTCGGAGGTTAGGAAGTCTCGACCATCTCTTCACGAGAAACCTATGCCTGACAAACCGGCCTGCATGGGCATCGCCTTCCACGCCGTGCCCCTCAATCAAGGCGATGCTCTCTTTGACTGGTTTGCTAAACGCATGCTGAGCATCCGACACTACCTTAAGCACTGTACCTTCGTATTTGTCCATTGTGTGATACCGAAATGCAATGAGCTACGCTCGCCAGCGGTACGCTTGTTGCGACGGTCCCCGCGGAGGCTATGGGGTCCGCAGTTCCTGCGTAGCGACTCGAGTTCCTGGCGCATTATCCCGATGCCGATAACAGCACGCCACCTCGTAGTTCGAGAGACCTCTCAGCGGTCCGCATGCCGCGCTCGTGAGTAACGAGAAGTAGAGTTCTGCCGCGTTCGCGAACTGCACTCGTCAGCACCCCCATCACACGTTGTGCGCTTTGGTCGTCAAGATTCCCCGTTGGCTCGTCAGCCAGGACGAGCGCAGGATCGTTGGCCAATGCTCTCGCAATAGCGACCCTCTGCTGTTCTCCCCCGCTCAGCTGAGCTGGATTATGAGCACTGCGATCGGCCAGTCCGACGAGATCGAGAAGTTCGCGCGCCCGGCGCTGGTCCGCTCGCCTCAAGGCGATCATCGGGAGGAGCACATTCTCTAGTGCGGTCAGCTGCGGGATCAGGTTATAGGACTGAAAAACCATGCCCACCTGCTCCGCGCGGTACTTCGATGCCCGACTGACGGACAAACGGGCCACGTCTATGCCTGCCACGAAAATCTCTCCATGGTCTGGCCGATCGAGCCCCGCAACGAGATTGAGCAGCGTGGTCTTTCCTGAACCGGATGGACCGCTGAGCCTCACGAACTCGCCACATTCGACTTCAAGCGAGACGTCGTGCAAAGCGCCGATCGTTTGGCGCTGGCGACGATATGTCTTGGAAACCGAGCGTAGGGACACAAGCGCCGCGGTCACGGATTGACCTCCGGTAGGCTCATCGCAATAGGCTGCCGCACCAGTCGGAACACAGTGGGAACGAGGCCGACGAAAACCGCCGCAATTGCGATCGCGACCATGGAGCCGGCGACAACCCAATCCATTGTCGGTACCGTAGGGCCAAGGTCTGCCATGAGCGATGGCATGGCGAAAGGTCGCGGTACGAACGCGGCCGCTGCCATGCCGCCAACGAGGACTGCAGTGACTCCTATCGCCAGTCCAAAGGCGGCAGCAGGTGCGATAGCGATCGTTGGCGAAAGCCCTAGCGCAATCAGCGTGGCATACTGCTGCCGACGACCTGCATAGATGTCATTCAGCAGGCTAGAGGCGAACGATCCGGCAAAAAGTACCGTCGCGATGCTGATCACCGAGAATAGCGCGAACGTCAGAACGAAATCCCCCACCTTGCGCTGATATTGGCTGAACCGCTCCGTCACGAAAACACCCGGCTCCAGCCGAAAGGTTTCTTGCAGCTTGGCGACAAGATCCCGTACCTCGCTCACGCTGCTCGCAACGACGAACGCGTCAGTCAGGCTATTGCGGCCAAAAATCTCCTCGCTGGTCGCCATGTTTACGAACGCTCCGCTCGAAACGAAGGTCGAGTCCGGCGTCAGCGAAGGGGTTTCGGCCGATCTAGGCGGAGCGCCTCGCAACTCCACTCCGTCAAGGATGCCGACCACCGTGAGATTAAGGTCTGTGCCGTCCGCCTTCCGAACGGGAAAACTGCCGCCGATGTCGACTCCGAGCGCTCGAGCGGAAGCTTGATCTAGCACCGTGACCGCACGATCTTCCCTCCGCAGGAATCGTCCTCTGGCGAGCGAGAAGCTGCTTACCTGGCGCTCGGCGTCTGGATCGACCCCGAAAATGTAAACATTAAGAAAGCTGTTGCCGGTGACAACGTTTCGAAAAAGCGATTGCCGTTCAACAACCTGATGGTCGGCCGCAGCCTTTTGCAGCCCGACGGGATCGATGAGCGGCTCGTAAACCGGTACTGTGAGGGGTGGCAGATTTCCACTCCGCGGCGTTTCGAATAGAGCCCGATTAAAGCGGCTCTTGACCTGAACGATATCGGGACGGTCCTGACGTATGGCTCGGGCCAAAGTATTCCGGGCGCCCTCCACCACCATCAGCGATGCAGCCACGACTGCACTGGTCGCGGCAATAATAATGGCGGCAGCAATCGCTTCGACGAGGCGGCGGCCAAATCCTCCAAACGTGAGCTTGGTCCAGATCATGCTGACACCCGAAGGAGCTGCGCGGGGCGCTGTGTAAGCGGCCAGAGCAGTACCGGAAAAGCCGCGACGCTCGCCGCTGCAAGCGCGACACCGGCGGCAACAATGAACACCGAAGCGGTTCGTGATAACGGCAGGGCGGCTACCGTCGCTGCAGCAACCGCTATGCCCGCACCGAGGACAATGTACAGTCGTGCCGCGAAATAAAGCAGGATCTGAGACGGGGAAAAGCCTACCACCTGCAATATCCCAAGTTCGCGCCAACGCGCCAGGACTAGCTGGACCTGTAGACCGGCTGTCCCGGCCGCCACGAGTGCGAGCAGGAGGAAAATGAAGAAGGATCCACCTGTTGCCAACTTTTGTTGCTCTTCGAGCGCCGCTTCGAAATTGTTTCGCTCCGGCGCTCTTAGGCAGAAGGTAGCTTCATTAGAAGCCCCGCAGTTTTGTTCAAGGCCTTGCCGATCGAGCAAGGATATCGCTTCGCCTTGGACCGACGGAACTGCCCGAACTGAGTTCGCTCGTACGACCAATTCTTTCGGTACCGCCTCCTTTGGGGGCGGTAGACCGCGGGCAGCCAATTGCTCGCCGACGAAGCTGAGAAATTCCTTCAGCAGCTGTTCGTTTAGAAGAATGGGCAATGTGGTTGCCACACCCTCTGGAGCATCCGGCCGGCGCACAGTCAGAACTTCGCTGCCACGGGAAGCGAGGCGCCAAAATGGCTCAAATCGCCCCTGATCCGGCCCCACGAGCTCAAATGTACCGAGAAGGCGCAGTTTCTCGTAACGTCGAACGATCGGCGGATTTGCATTCACATACATTAGGTCGACGGTTGCTTCGGCACCAGGGCGAACTCCGACGTAGTCAGTCACCCCCGATGGCACAACGATCTCGTCGCGCCCTGGCGCGCGCGCTGTTCCAGACGTGGCCAGCAGAGGGGCTCCCAAAACTGTCGTCGGTGCGTTGGGATTGAGATCGTGGAAATTCACATAGTAGTCGCGTGCTGGGTCGAATGAGCTGTCAACGCCGAGCACGGTTGTCCGGGCGCCGAGAGCTTCTTGCTGCTTCTCGTTTGCGAAGACTACAAAGGACGTGTCAGCCGCGAGGCCGACCTGAGTGCCGTTGTAGGGAGCCTGGACCGCCTGCACCCCGGGTGCTGAACGTAGCGCCTGGATGAGACCAGTGACGTCGCCCGCCGGCACGTTCCCGAGCTCGAGCACAAACGTCGCCGCTCCGCTCTCTTCATACCGAGTCAGGAGCTCCGCCTGGAGAGCACCCGTCTCCCCCGCAAAGAACGAGACTGCTATCAACGCCAACGCAATGGCCAGCGCGGCCAACGATGACCGCAGCCATGCTCTTTTGAGGTCGAGGAAGGCGAGCCGATACAGCCCGCGACGCACGACGGCCTTTATCTCAGTTCGCGCTCGATGTCTTCACGCAGCTCGCCGAGCATGCCGGAGATCGTCGACTTCACTTTGGTGGCCGGCGCACTCGTCTTGAGCTGGTTGCCCAGCGAATCGAACAGCAGCTGCTGCTCGCGCGCCTCGCGTGCGGAGATCGCCGGTGCAACCTCATTCCAAGCTGAGCGCGCCTCCTCATATCGCGTCTGCGCCTCCGCTGCGTTCCCCGACGCGTAAGCGGTATCCACCGCGCGCAAAGAGGTCCTGACTCGGTCGAGTGATTGTCGACTTTGCGACTTCTGTTTCGCCGTAGCCGCCATTGCCGCACCGTTCCAGCTCAAACCGCCGATCTCGACGCTAAGAGCTCCCGTCACAAGACCTGCGGCAAGCGTCAAACTAATGAATAGTGTAACAGTTCTCATGGCATCCTCCTCTAAGATGCTGCTGACCAGAAAGCCTCGAGCCCTTTCTGCAGCTGTTGCTTCGCCCTTCTGCCTGCCGTGACAGCCATGGATCAAACATCACCCGCGCCGGCCGGCGCCGCGATCAGGGCCGGATTGCCGATCCGCCAGGGGGATGACTCGATCCCGACCGCCGGGGTTTAGGGCTGTCGCGACCTGATCTTGGTCGCCCTTCGACGTCCCCACTACTGAAGAGTTTCTGAAATTGCTGTCAGGAACGCGGCGGCCGCAAGGAACCGGTCTATAATGCCCGCCGAAGACAGCTCTGGAAGCGGAGCACACCGTGCGTATTCTGATCATTGAGGACGAAAAGAAGGTCGCGAACGCGCTGCGCGAGGGCCTCGAGACGGAACGCTACGAAGTCACGGTCGCGGCGACCGGAGAAGAGGGCTTCTTTCTCGCGAGCCAGCGCTCATTCGACCTTCTGCTACTCGATCTGATGCTGCCGCGCCGTGATGGTATCGACGTTCTCGCGACGTTGCGAAAGTGCGGCAATCAGACGCCGATACTGGTTGTTACGGCGAAGGACGCGGTTGAGGACCGGGTACTTGGCCTCGATCAAGGTGCTGACGACTACCTGACCAAGCCGTTCGCATTCTCCGAGCTGCTTGCGCGCATTCGGGCCTTGCTGCGCCGGGGGCGCATGGATCAGGTACTAAAGCTACAGCACGAGGATCTTGAGATGGATCTCGTTACCCACAGGGTGTTCAGGGGAGCTCAATCTCTGGAGTTGACCACGAAGGAATTCGATTTGCTTGAATACCTGTTGCGAAACAGCGGTCGCGTTGTGTCGCGGGAGATGCTCGCGCGCGATGTGTGGCACGCGACAGCTAGGGCTACTCCCCTCGACAATGTCATTGACGTTACGATTGCGCGGCTGCGTCGCAAAATCGACGAACCGTACGAAAGGAAGCTGCTGCATACAGTCCGCGGCCTTGGATACCTCTTGAGCGGGAGAGAGGCATGAGGTTCCGCCCGCCGAGCGTGCGGGCGCGGCTTGCACTCTGGCACGCTGGCGTGCTGACGCTGATCGTGTGCATTTTTTCCGCAGGCATTCTGCTTTTCGTGAGGGCTCGTCTTTACGCCGGGTTGGACGCGCAACTCGGTCGAGAGATAGCGACCATCGGCAAGATCTATCGCGAGGAACCGCAGGAATTAGCGGACTTGGCCCCCGACTGGGGCATTACATTGTTCGAGGTGGACGAGAACGGCGGCGTTCGTCAGCAGAGCGAGGCCTGGGAACGAGAAGGACTATCACGCGCACTGCAAACGGGCGGCTCGACGTGGCCGTTGTCTTGGACGGCGCCGGATGGTCGTCGCTATCGCGTCCACAGCTTCTCCGAGCCGTCCTATCGCGTAGTCGCCGCGATTGACGAAACCTCGCTGCGGGACACGCTCTGGACGCTCGCAGTCATTCTCGCAACGGGTATTCCCTTCGCTACTGGACTTGCGATCGCGGGCGGCTACTTCCTTGCCGGCCGCGTACTTGCTCCGGTCGCCGCCATGGCGCAAAAGGCCCGGGAAATCACCGCGGAATCGCTTGCAAAACGGCTTCCGGTCGATAACGCCCGCGATGAGTTCGGGCAACTCGCGATCGTATTCAATGACACGCTATCCCGTCTGCAAGATGCGTTCGAACGACTACGCCGCTTCACGGCCGATGCTTCGCACGAGCTACGCACTCCACTCACCGCGATGCGCAGCGTGGGGGAAGTGGCGCTTCAGAACCCGCTTGATGCCGTTACCTATCGCGACGTGATCGGCAGCATGCTGGAGGAGGTAGACAGGCTCACGCGGCTCGTCGAAAGCCTTCTCATCCTCACGCGCGCCGGCTCGGGAAAGATCCAGCTGGCACCAGAAGCCCTGGATCTCGGAGAGTTGGCCGGACACGTCATCGATCAGCTGCGCGTACTCGCTGACGAAAAACAGCAAGAGCTTACGCTCGGAGCTCCGATCCGAGTCCATGCCAAGGGAGACGCCGCACTCGTCCGTCATGCCCTGATGAATCTGATACACAATGCGATAAAATACACGCCGAATGGCGGCACCATTACCGTCGCAGTGAGCGCGACGGGCGGGCGGCCCACGATCGAGGTGCGCGACACCGGACCGGGCATTCCTGCCGCTCATCGGGATCGCATTTTCGATCGCTTCTATCGTGTCGACGCCAGCCGCTCAAGGGAAGACGGCGGGGTCGGGCTGGGCCTCGCAATCGCTCGCTGGGCGGTTGAGGCGAATGGCGGGCAAATCCAACTCGCGAGCCAAGGGACGGATGGAAGCCTGTTCCGGGTCAGTCTGCCGGCTCCGGACAATTCGTCCGCAGCCAGCGGGGATCGACGAGCTGCCGAATGAGCTGCGCGCTCAGAGAGACAGGATCGTCGTGAGTGGACCGCCGAAGTCTGCGCCTGTACTCAGGCCTGCGTAAGCCTTCCGCTGGTCGCCTCTGCGTCGCAGGCGGTTCCTAAGCATCATCGATTGTGCGGGCCCTCAAAACGAAGCGGAACAGCGAACGTTACGCCAGCGCGGATTTCATTGACGGCGTGACCATTGGTCAGCGCGTGTCGAAAGGCATCGACGGCGAGCTTGTCGTTGACCTGCCAGATCAGGCCGACGAGCCCGGAAACAGTCTCCTCAACACCGAATTCTTTCTCGTAGAAGAACTCCGCAACCGGCCGCACCTTCCATTTCGACGGCCCCTCGATGATGCTACCGATGAAGACATCGGTGTGATGATCTCGCGTGAGCGCGGCTTCTGTATTGAAATGAATCGTTCCCCAATCCCAGCGCTGCGAAACGATGCCGGCCCAGCTCGCGCCAATGCCGCTGTCACCGGTGCTGTCCGGCAAGAGCACGCCGAATTCCGTCGCCACGCTCGGCCCAGTCTTGTCCTGGAGACTACCGGGGACCACAACGTGTTTGAGGAACGCGCCTGCGGTGGTCAACTCTGTCGGGCCGGAAGGCAATGGCATTTCTCCCCGCCCCTCGAACACGGCCTCCCATTCATTGCTCAAGCCGATATTCAGAACCGTCCATGGGCCGATCAGGGTATGCGTCCCTTGTTCGTGTTGTGCACCCATCGGCTGCAGCTCGACTTCCAATTCCCCTGCGGGGGCCACCGCCGCGTCCGTGCCGTCAAACGGCCGATACGCCAGGGCAGACCGAGGCTCCACGGCAATGCCGAGCAAGACGACTGGTGCAACAACACATCGGATGAGGTGTGAGTAACCGGTGAGCATGTCCGCTCCTCCGTAGGCGAGACCTCAAGGCGACGGGCGAAACACCCAGATCGCGGCAGTGGTTGTGAACTTCGCAGGGATGGCCACGAGAAATCGATCGAGTTCAGGTACGAACAGTGATGTCCGCGCACCGACGGCGGTCGCGATACGACCAATCGGCCGATAGGAAGACCCCTCGGCGGCGAGCACGTCGACGAAACCCTCACCGCAGCTGATATAGATCCGATCACGCTTGGAATCCACGAACACGTCATCGATATCGTTGCAAGTAGGCGTGGACGCCACCAGATTGCCGTCCGCCGCCGAGAACACACCGAGCTCCGCGGGGCGGCGAAACGCGACGAGGACACGCTGGTGGGTCTGGTCTAGCGCCATGGCATAGTTCGCGCTGCGGTTCCCCGTCGGCCAGGACGCAATTCTCTTTCCCGACGTCCGGTCGACGACATCGATTGAGCCAGCGTTCGGCACGTTCACAAAGATCCGGTCCGTATTGGCATCCAGCTGGAAGCTCTCCGGATGCGCGTTCAAAGGTGCGCTTGCGATCGTCTGATGGCCGTTGGCGCCAAGGATGGCCAAGGCTCCGTCGCCATGGCCAATGAAGACGCGTCCGGCCTTCGAATCAACGCGAATGTTATCAGCGTCGCTGCCAAGTTCGACACGTCCAGCTGGCAAAAGATCGGCTCGCTCGAAAAGCCTCACCGATCCGTCGCCACCATTCGCCACATACAAAGTATCCTTCGTGACCTCGTAGCCGACGCCCTGCGGCTCGGAGAGGTCGCCGATGAGACGGTCGAGGCGTTGAGCTTTCAGATCAACGACGGCGACGCTGTCGTGTCCCAGCGCAGCAACGAACAGACGCTGCCGGGACAGATCGACCGCCATGTGATCGATCCGGCCACGGACATCGCCAAGCGGGATTTTCACCTCCAGTTGCAGTGTCGGCGCTCCTTCGCCTTCTCCTCCCGCTGCACCACTCGCGATGAACAGTGTCGCAACAGCCGCCACCAAGACGCTAGGTCCCCTACGCCAGTTCATTTTCTCCCCCCAATGTTCTCCCAGCTCGGATGCGCTGGTCCGCTAGTCAAGCGGTTCCGAAGCCGTCGAGAACTGTTTTCCTTTGAGTAGGACAATCGCGGCCTGCGGACGTCCGTCTTTCAGCTCCGGTACGGCACTCACGACCCGCACGACCGATCCCTCTCCCTTTGCCTGTCCGGTCGTCTTGGTTGCAACATCCCTTAGCTTTCCCTTTGCCCTGTCCATTGCGGCCTTTTGCGACTTGGCGTTGGTCAGGTCTTCGCCTTCGGTGATTGGCTCGACCTTGGTAACCGCTCCCGTCATGTGATCGACGATGACCTCAAAGAACTTTCCGTCCTTTTCTGTGTAGACGGAAAGCTGGAGTTTGCCGCCGTCGATCTCAAACTTTCCGGAAATCGGCTGGCCTTCCCGTTCGCTGGCCGCGAACGCCTGCTGCAAGCTTACCTTTACGTCATTCAATGCGTTCGCCAGTTCGGCCTGTTCTTGGTCAGGCCCAATCGCAAAAACCGGCTGCCGGCCAGCAAAGGACTCCAACACGGCGAACACGATGCCCAGCGCGGACGAAAGTAGGACTTTCCTTCTAGTCATGGGGTACCTCCCTTCATTGCGTCGAGATGCCCTGCCCTCAAGGCTGCTCTTTCACCATCCCCGAAATGGGGAGCGAGACGGTCCCGATCGCGGCCGTTGGGCTGCCGCGCGGCGAGCTTCGATCGAGTGCTCTGGTCGTCGCGGCAACATTGTCACACGCCGTTCAAGGTCGTGTTCCCGTCGGTCCAGTGGACCGTCCTTCGCAACCTGATTTTGGTCGTCTTTGAGCGCACCTTCCACTGACGAATTTCTGAAATCCCTGTCAGGAAGGCTGCGGCGCCGCTTCAGCCTTCATGCGGCTTCAAGTCCCTAATGTACTTGTGACGCCATGGTTCAATTTCATCATGCCTCACTCCATTTCGATCGAGATACCCTCTTGCCCTCCGTTGCTGCTATTTCACCATCACCCATGCCGGCTGCAGCAGGGGATAGGCGACAAGGCCAACTACAGCGGTCGCCGCGATAAGCAGCGGATTGCTCACCTTCCAGCGGAAGAGCACGGCGAGCGAAATGGATGCCGATTGCAGCTGTCAGCCAGTCGCCAATCGCGATCTTGCCCAGCAGGATGCATGCGCCCAGGATCGTCCCGATCGCGGCGGCATAGGCGCCTTTGACGAACCCTTGCACATTCGCGTTTTCGCGGTGCCGCGCCAGCAGGGGCGCCACAATCAGCACCAGAAGAAATGACGGAAGAAAGATGCCGATCGTGGAGACGAGCGATCCCCAGAATCCGGCCACCAGATAGCCGACGAAGGTCGCGGTGATCACCACAGGACCCGGGCTAATCATACCGACGGCAACCGCGATCAGAAATTGCCGTTCATCGAGCCAGTTATATTGCTGCACCAACCCCTGTTCGAGGAACGGCACGATCACGAGGCCACTGCCAAAGGTCAGGGAGCCGGCCTTGAGGAAGAACAACAGAAGCTTTGTGAGCGTGGAACTGGTTGCGACCGGCGCGATCGGCGCCGTTGCCGCCGGCACGAGAGCGATCCCCGGCAAGGTCGCCGGCGTACGCTTGAACAAGCTTCCATAGTAGAGAATTCCGACGAACCCGGCACCGATGAACAAGATCGCGACTTCGGCCTGCAGAATGACCGTGACTGCGAGACACACGGCCGCAATCGCCCATTGCAGCCAGTCATCCATGCCGAGCTTGGCCAGCCGATAGCAGGAATGCAGAATGAGCGCGATCACAGCAGGGCTGACGCCATAGAAGATCCCCGTCACCGGTTGAAGATCGCCGAGATAGACGTAGAGCGCGCCCAACGCGGCGACGATCACGAAGTTCGGCAGGATGAAACACCAACCACCGAGCCATGCGCCCCAGAAGCCGCCGCGGACCCAAGCGATGTAGATGCCGACCTGAATGGCTAATGGCCCGGGAAGCGACTGGCAGATAGCGATGGATTCGCGCATCTGTTCCTTAGTGAGCCACTTCTTATCGTTGACCAGCTCACGCTCCATCTGCCCGACCAGCGCGACCGGCCCGCCGAAGCCGAGAAAGCCGAGGCGCAGGAAGTACAGCGCCAGCTCTGTCATCCGGCCGCGCTCAGGAACAGTCGTCGTCATGTAGGGCTCCTTCTCAAAGCACCAGTTTGCTGGGCAAGGATCGCTCGCCGCTCTCAATCTTTCTCCGGAATTGAGCCCGGACTCATCATCAACACGTCCGCGTTGGCCTCCATGGCGCTGAGCGCAAGAGCAAAGCCAGCGCTGACCTGCTGGGCATCTATGACGGATTTCTCGCAGGCCGGCGTGCCTCCCTCGCGGCCAAT
>Ga0070714_100002992_pt1 | contig 12523 bp, 13 predicted proteins | sample LARL83metaG_FD_65450 | JGI IMG/M metagenome (GOLD analysis project Ga0070714, IMG submission 65450) | Corn, switchgrass and miscanthus rhizosphere microbial communities from Kellogg Biological Station, Michigan, USA - LAR L8-3 metaG | ecosystem: Host-associated > Plants > Roots > Rhizosphere ... | reverse complement strand
GCTGGCCGGGGCGGCGATCGCGGTGGCCGCCTCCCCGTTCCTGGCCGCGGGTCTGCCGGTGCTGCTCGGCCTGCTCGGCATGCTGGCCCTGAAGCGGAGGCGGCCGTGAGCGCCCTGACGCTGGTGGTCGCCACCGTGGTGCTCGGGGTGGGCACCTACGGGTTCCGGTGTGCCGGCCCGCTGCTCCGCAGCCGGGTGACGCTCTCGGCCGAGCTGGAACGGCTGATGGCCGCGGCCGCGGTGGTGCTGCTCACCGCGCTGGTGGCCACCGCCACCCTGGTCCAGGGCCACGGCTTCGCCGGCTTCGCAAGGTTGGGCGGCGTCGCCGTGGCAGGGGTGCTCGCCTGGCGCCGCGCCCCGTTCGTGCTGGTCGTGATCGCCGCGGCGGCGACCACTGCGGTGCTCCGGCTGCTCGGGGTTCCCTAGCCGGACGAGCTGCTCGGTGTCAGGCGACGTCGCCGGCGACCCGGAAGCCCTGGTTCGAGGTCGAGGAGTCCGCAGTGGTGTGGGTGCGCGCGGACACGCGGTAGCGGTTGCAGTAGGAGTCGTGGCACAGGTACGACCCGCCCCGGATCACCACCTCGCCGGCCGCGCCGGCCTCCTCGGCCGCGCGCTTCATCGAGCAGCAGGCCCCGTCCGCCGTCGGCAGGTTCCACGGGTCGGCGGTCCACTCCCACACGTTGCCGGTCATCTCGTAGAGCCCGAACCCGTTGGCGGGGTAGGACTTCACCTTCACGGTCCCGGTCCACCGCGGGTCGTCGGCGCGGTTCGGGAAGTCACCGCGGAAGATGTTGCACCGCGGGTAGCCGTCCGGCTCCAGGTCGTCCCCCCAAGGGAACCGCTTGGAGTACAGCCCGCCCCGGGCGGCGTACTCCCACTCCCGCTCGGTGGGCAGCCGCAGCCCCGCCCAGGCGCAGTACGCCAGCGCGTCCTCCTGGGAGATGTGCACGACCGGGTGCTGCGCCCGGTCGGAGTAGGAGCTGCCCTGCCCGAACGGCGCGCGCCACGAGGCACCGCGCACCACGCTCCACCACGGCAGACCGGGGCTGCTGCTGACCTGCCCGGAGCGGTGCGCCTGCGCGGTGACGAGAAGGTGGAACACGGCGCTCCACCCCTCCCGCTCGGCGGTGGTCACGTAGCCGGTGGCCTTCGCGAACGCGGCGAACTGCGCGTTGGTGACCGTGGTCGCGGCCATCCGGAACGGGGCGACGTGCTCGCGGCGGTACACCTCGGCGTCCGCGGGGTTCGCGTCCGCGTCGGTGGTGCCCATCATGAAGTCTCCACCGGGCAGGGTGACCAGCCCGCGCGCCGGGTCGGGGCCCCGCTTGCTCTTGCCCACTAGCCGGCCGCCTCCTCGGCGGAGTCCTCCTCGCGCCGGTCCTCCAGCTCGTTGAGCAGCGCGCGCAGCTCGGAGCGCACGTAGTCGCGGGTCGCGACCTCGCCGAGCGCCATCCGCAGCGAGGCCATCTCCCGGGCCAGGAACTCCATGTCCGCGTGCGCGCGGGTGTTCGCCTGCCGGTCCTGCTCGGTGATGACCCGGTCGCGGTCCTCCTGGCGGTTCTGCGCGAGCAGGATCAGTGGCGCGGCGTACGACGCCTGCAGGCTCAGCATCAGCGTGAGGAAGATGAACGGGTACTTGTCGAACTTTTCGGCCGACGGCGCCAGCCAGTTCCACAGCAGCCAGACGCCCACGAAGAGGGTCATGTAGATGAGGAACCGGGCGGTTCCCATGAACCGGGCGAAGCGCTCGGCGAACCGGCCGAAGACCTCGGGATCGTAGGTGGGCGTCCGGACCAGGCGGCGCCGGGTCTCGCGGGGCACGTCCAGCCGAGGGGACCGGTCCTGGCGCTGCTCGGGCCGGACGCCGGTGCGCGCCTGCGGCCTATCCACGGGTGCCCCCGCGGTGCAGCGCCGCGACCATGCTGTTCTCGAGCCGGGTGGGCGTCTCGCGCCAGTTCTCCGGCAGCAGGTGGTCGAGCAGGTCGTCGACGGCCACCGCGCCGAGCAGCCGGTTGTTCTCGTCGACCACCGGCGCCGCGACCAGGTTGTAGGTGGCCAGGTGCCGGGCCACGTCCTCGAGGGTCGCCGAGGGCGGCAGCGGCTCGAGGTCGGAGTCCAGCACGTGCCCGACCAGCGTCGACGGCGGCTCGCGCAGCAGCCGCTGGATGTGGGCCACGCCGAGCAGTCGGCCCGTCGGCACGTCCAGCGGCGGACGTACGACGTACACCAGGGCGGCGAGCGACGGGGTGAGCTCGGCGTTGCGGACGTGGGCCAGCGCGTCAGCAACCGTGGCGTCCGGGGGCAGGATCACCGGCTCCGGCGTCATCATGCCGCCGGCGGTGCGCTCCTCGTAGGACATCAGCCGGCGCACGTCCTCGGCCTCGTCCGGCTCCATCATGCCCAGCAGGCGCTCCGCGGTCTCCTGCGGCAGGTCCGCGATCAGGTCCGCGGCGTCGTCGGGAGACATCTCCTCGAGCACGTCGGCGGCCCGCTCGTTGTCCAGGTTGCCGAGGATCTCGACCTGGTCCTCCTCGGGCAGCTCCTCGAGCACGTCGGCGAGCCGCTCGTCGTCGAGCGCGGCCGCGATCTCGCTGCGGCGCTTGGGCGGCAGGTCGTGGATCACGCTGGCCAGGTCGGCGGCCCGCATCTCCTCCAGCGCCGCCAGCAGGTGCGTGGCGCCCTGCCGCTCGTTGGGCAGCGCCAGGCCGTCGACCTCGTTCCACTCCACGACGTGCGTCTGGCCGCGCCGGCCGAAGCGCTTGGAGCTCTCCTGCAGGGCGACCCGGCTCAGCACCCAGTCGTGGTTGCTGACCTGCTCCATGGCCACGTCGTAGACCGTGCCCTTGACGCCGGTGTCGCGGACGGTCACCTCCCGGTCGAGCATCTGCCCGAACAGCAGCGTCTCGGTGGAGCGCTGCTCGAAGCGGCGCATGTTCACCAGGCCGGTCGTGATCACCTGGCCGCTGTCGACATGGGTGACCCGGGTCATCGGCACGAAGATGGAGCGGCGGCCGAACACCTCGACCACCAGACCCAGCACCCGCGGCTGCCGGTTCGCGGTGCGCAGCGCCACGACCAGGTCCCGCACCTTGCCCACCTGGTCGCCGGCCGGGTCGAACACCGGCAGCCCGGCGAGCCGGGCGGCGAAGATGCGGGTGGGGGAAGTGGTCACGTCAGAGAGGTTAGCGTTGGTGCGACCATAGCGAGCATGACGCTGAGCTTCGACGTGGTCGACGTGTTCACCGAGCGCCCGTTCGCGGGCAACCAGCTGGCCGTCGTGCACGGGGCCGAGCGCCTCGACGCTGCGGCGTGCCTGGCGATCACCCGGGAGTTCAACTTCTCCGAGACCGCCTTCCCCGGGGCGGTCGACCCGGGCACGGGGGAGTACCCGAGCCGGATCTTCACCCCCGGCGGGGAGATCCCGTTCGCCGGTCATCCGACCCTGGGCGCGGCCTGGTCGCTGCGGTCCCGGGGGCTGATCACGACCCCGTCGGCCGTGCAGGTGTGCGGCGCCGGCCGGATCCCGGTGCGCTTCGGGGATGACGACCGCGACCGGGTGGAGCTGACCGCGACACCACGGGACCTGGTCGGGCCCCTCGACGACCGGATCGTCGGCTCCGTGCTGGCCGACCTGGGACTGTCGCCGGAGGACCTCGCCGGCCCGGCGTACGCCGCCGGCTGCGGGCTCACCTTCCTGCACGTGCCCATCGTCGCCGACGCGGTGGCCAGGGCCACGCCGTCCAGCAGGCCGCTGCGGGAGTACGCCGCACAGGTGGCCGCTCAGCACCCGTTCGCCGACCCGCTCGAGGGCATCAACCTGGTCGCGGTGACCGGCGCCGCGCCGCGGCTCACCGTGCACGCACGCGTGTTCGTCCCCGGCCTGCTGGTGCCGGAGGACCCGGCGACCGGTTCGGCCGCCGTGGGACTCGGCGTCGCGCTGGCCGCCGGTGGGACGCTGCCCTCCGGGGGCGAGCTGGACATCGCCCAGGGGCTGGAGATGGGGCGGCCGTCGCGGCTGCACGCGCGCGTCGAGGCGGAGGACGGCCGGGCGTCGCGGTGCTACGTCGCCGGCCGGGTGTGCCCGGTGATGCGCGGCGAGCTCACCCCGCCCTGATACCGGGCTCAGCTGAGCTTCGGGCGCCGGGTGCCGCGGCGGTGCAGGACCCGCGGGAGCGGGCCCCGAGTGGTGGCCGGCGTCGGGACGGGCGGGGCCAGGTGCGGGTCCTCGTCGAGCGCGCCGGGTCGCTCCAGCACCTCGCCGGTCGGGACGATCCTGGTCACCACGCTGTGCCGGGCCCACTCGTCGGGGGCGGCGGCCGGGTCCCGCAGGTTCAGCCGACCGGCGACGAGCGCGGTGGTCGCCGGCTCCCACGACTCCTCACCCGGGAGTACGACGGACACGGAACCGACCCAGGTCAGCAGCCGGCCGCCGTTCTCCTTGCTGCGCATGACCACCTCGATCCGGGTCTGCTGGTCGATGCCCGGCAGCGGCTGTTCGTCGCCGCCCGAGACCACGAACAGTGCGTCGGACACCCACACGTGCCACGCCGCGTGCGTCCCCCCGTCGTACCGCAGCCAGCACACGCCGGTCCGCTTCGCCAGCTCGGCGATCAGCGCACGGTCCTGCTCGGTGGCGGGGTCGGTCACGACAGTGAGCCTGCCACACGGGTGACCAACCGCACGCCCGCGCGCCCTCCCGGGCCGACGTGGGGCGGCGGTACGCTCCGACAATCTCGACATGCCGACGACCGACCCACCACAGAGAGAGGCGCGACCCATGCCTGAGATGCCCACCGCCGACACGGCCCGGCAGCTGCGCGCCCGCCGCTCCTGCCACGCTGTGCCGGGCTCGAACCCCCGCTTCCTCGAGAAGGCGCAGGGCCTCGCGGCCGACCAGGTGTTCTTGGACCTCGAGGACTCGGTCGCGCCGATCGCCAAGGAAGACGCCCGCAAGAACATCGTCGAGGTGCTCAACACCGGCGACTGGTCCGGCAAGGTCCGCACCGTCCGGGTCAACGACTGGACCACGCAGTGGACCTACCGGGACGTGATCGAGGTGGTCGAGGGTGCCGGGGCCAACCTCGACTGCATCATGCTTCCGAAGGTGCAGACGCCGCAGCAGGTGGCCACCTTGGACACCCTGCTCACCCAGATCGAGACCACGATGGGCTACCCGGTCGGCCGGATCGGCATCGAGGCCCAGATCGAGAACGCCCTCGGCCTCATCAATGTCGACGAGATCGCCACCGCGTCGCCACGGGTGGAGACCATCATCTTCGGGCCCGCCGACTTCATGGCCTCCATCAACATGAAGAGCCTGGTCGTCGGCGAGCAGCCGCCCGGCTACGACGTCGGCGACGCCTACCACTACATCCTGATGCGGATCCTGATGGCCGCCCGCGCCCACGACCTGCAGGCGATCGACGGCCCCTACCTGCAGATACGCGACGTCGACGGCTTCCGGCGCGTGGCCGGACGCTCGGCCGCCCTCGGCTTCGACGGCAAGTGGACCCTGCACCCGGACCAGATCGGCGCCGCCAACGAGGTGTACTCCCCGAAGCAGGAGGACTACGACCACGCGGAGAACATCCTCGATGCCTACGAGTACTACACCTCCGAGCGCGGCGGCGCGACCGGCGCGGTGATGCTCGGCGACGAGATGATCGACGAGGCGTCCCGCAAGATGGCGCTGGTGATCTCCGCGAAGGGCCGGGCCGCCGGCATGAAGCGCACCGGCGTGTGGACGGCTCCCGACTGACCCGGTTAACCTGCGCCTATGCGCGGGATCGGGCGGGAACCCAAGCGCGTGTACCTGCACGTCGGGCTGCCGAAGACAGGGACGACGTTCCTCCAGGGCGTGCTCGCGACCAACGCGTCGCGGCTGCGCGAGCACGGGTTGCTGTACCCGCTGGAGCACCGGGAGGCGATGTTCCACGCGGCGGTGGACCTGCGGGGCAGCTACGACCGGTGGGGCTTCGACGAGCGTCGGGTATCCGGCGCCTGGGACCGGCTGGCGGCCCAGGTGCGTCAGTTCGACGGCAGCGCGCTCATCAGCCACGAGATCCTGAGCAGCGCGCCTTCTGAACAGGTCAGCAAGGCCCTCGCTGACATCGGTGACGCGGAGCCCCACGTCGTGCTGACCGTCCGCGACCTCGGCCGGCAGATCGCCGCCTACTGGCAGGAGGAGGTCAAGGACGGCAGGGTCATCACGTTCGCCGAGTTCCTCGGACGGATCCGCGATGACCTGAATGCCGGGAAGTTCCGGGCCGCCTTCTGGCGGTCGGAGCATCCGATCCAGGTGCTCCGGCGGTGGGCCGACGGGCTGCCACCCGGCAACGTGCACGTGGTCGTGGCGCCGCCGCCGGGCGCCGACCGTGACGAGCTGTGGCGACGCTACGCCGACGCGGTGGGCATCGATGCGGCTGCGTGCTCCACCGAGACGGGGCTGCCGGCGAACGTCTCCCTGGGTGCCGCGCAGAGCGCGCTGCTCCGTGACGTGAACGAGGCCCTCGACGGGCGGATCGTCCGTCCGCCGTACACCTACGTGGTCAAGCGTTTCTTCGCGCAAAGCGTGCTGACCCAGCAGAAGGCACCGCGGCTCACGATCCCCGCCGACGTCTACGAGCCGGCTCGCGCGTTGTCGGAGACCTGGGTCCACAAGATCGAGGCGGCCGGCTACACCGTGCACGGCGACCTCGCCGAGCTGCTGCCGGTGCCGCCACCGGGCGATGCCCCGCCCGTGGAGGTGGCGGTCGAGGACCGCTACGCGGCCGCCACCGACGCGATCGCGGAGCTGCTGGTCGAGATCACCCGGCTGCGCGAGAACCGGCTGGTGCCGCTGGAAGGTCTGCGCGGCAGCCTGCCGCCACTGGTCCGGCGCATCATCGACCGGGTGCGCTGAGCCGGTTCGCCGCTGCGGGCGTGAGCCCACTCACAGCGCTGCTGCTCCGGTCGGGCCATACTCGGTGCCCACGAGCTCCGGCGAAAGGACAGTGAGATGGCACGGCTGTGTGAGACGGAGGGGCTGACCGACGTCCAGGTCGAGATCGTCAAGACCGTGCGCTCCTTCGTGGACGACAAGATCCTGCCGGTGGCCACCGAGCTGGAGCACCGGGACGAGTACCCGACCGAGATCGTGGCGGGGATGAAGGAGCTCGGCCTCTTCGGGCTGACCATCCCCGAGGAGTACGGCGGTCTGGGGGAGTCGCTGCTGACCTACGCCCTCGTGGTGGAGGAGATCGCCCGGGGCTGGATGAGTGTGTCGGGGATCGTGAACACCCACTTCATCGTCGCCTACATGCTGCTCCAGCACGGCACCGAGGAGCAGAAGCGGTACTTCCTGCCCAAGCTGGCCGCCGGAGAGCTGACCGGGGCCTTCTCGATGTCGGAGCCGGGCTGCGGCTCGGACGTGTCGGCGATCCGCACCAAGGCAGTGCGCAAGGACGACGGCTACGTGGTGGACGGGCAGAAGATGTGGCTGACCAACGGCGGTTCGTCGACGCTGGTCGCGGTGCTGGTGAAGACCGACGAGGGCGCTGACTCCGTCTACAAGAACATGACCACCTTGCTGGTCGAGAAGCCCGCAGGGTTCGGCGAGGTCGCGCCGGGCCTGACCGTGCCCGGCAAGATCGAGAAGATGGGCTACAAGGGCGTGGACACCACCGAGCTGGTCTTCGAGGGCTTCGAGATCGGGGCGGACAAGATCCTCGGCGGGGAGCCCGGACGCGGCTTCTACCAGATGATGGACGGCGTCGAGGTGGGCCGGGTGAACGTGGCCGCGCGGGGCTGCGGGGTGGCGCTGCGCGCGTTCGAGCTCGGCGTGGACTACGCCCAGCAGCGGGAGACGTTCGGCAAGAAGATCGCCGACCACCAGGCGGTGCTGTTCCGACTGGCGGAGATGGCGACCAAGGTGGAGGCCGCGCACCAGATGATGGTGCGGGCGGCGCGGAAGAAGGACGCCGGGCAGCGCAACGATCTCGAGGCGGGGATGGCCAAGTACCTCGCGTCGGAGTACTGCGCGCAGGTGGTGGAGGACTCGTTCCGGATCCACGGCGGCTACGGGTTCTCCAAGGAGTACGAGATCGAGCGGCTCTATCGCGAGGCCCCGATGCTGCTGATCGGGGAGGGCACCGCCGACATCCAGCGGATGATCGTCGGGCGTCGGCTGCTGGAGAACTACAAGAAACGTTGAGGGTGGAGAGCCCACATCAAGACGCCGCTGCCGGACGGCTACGCTTTCGCGGTTGGATGGTCGGAGAGATAGTTCGTCCGGGAAGACAGGTGACAGGCCGGCATGGCGGAACGCGTCATCCTCCACGTCGGAGCGATGAAGACAGGGACCAGCTTCATCCAGAAGCGGCTCGTCCAGAACGGTGAAGCGCTCCGGTCCCAGGGGATCCTGTTTCCCGGGCGGGGCTGGAACGACCAGGTGCTCGCCGTGAGCGAGGTGCTGGAACGCCGGCGCCAGGGTCTGGGGGGAGAGCGCACCGGGAAGTGGGCCTCGCTGGTGGAGGAGATGGCCGCCTGGCCCGGCACCGCCGTGGTGTCCATGGAGTTCCTCGGCCAGGCGGGCCCGCCCAAGATCGCCAAGGTCGTCGAGAGCTTCCCGGACTCCGACCTGCAGGTGGTCCTCGGGCTGCGCGACCTGAACCGCACGATCCCGGCGATGTGGCAGGAGGCGCTGAAGAACGGCAAGGCCTGGACCTGGGAGGAGTACCTCGAGGGCGTGCGCCGCGAGAGTGGACCAGCGGGCAACCAGTTCTGGCGCGAACAGGCCGCCTACCTGATGGCCAAACGCTGGGTGGAGGCCGTGGGCCGGGAGCACTTCACGCTGCTGACGGTGCCCCCACCTGGGGCCGCCCCGGACGTGCTGTGGGGACGGTTCTGCCAGGTGGCGGGCATCGATCCGGGGTCCTGCGCGCCGGTCGCTCCGGCGAACGAGTCGCTCGGCGCCGCATCGGCGGTGCTGCTGCAGCGGGTCAATGCCGTGCTCGAGGAGGACGACGTCGAGTGGCGCGGCTACCTCAAGCACGTCAAGCACGGGCTGGCCAAGAAGATCCTGGCGCCGCACCGCACCGACGAGGAGCCCTTGGGGCTACCCGTGACGTCCTGGGTGCAACAACGGTCTCGCGTGATGGTGCGCCGTCTGGGGAAGCTGGGAGTGCGCGTCGTCGGCGACCTTTCGGAGCTGGAGCCGGTCGACGTCCCGGGTGTCGACGCCGGCTCGGTGACCGACAGCCAGCAGGTCGACGCCGCAGTCGCGGCGCTGGTCGGGCTTCTGGAGCGGCAGATCCGCGAGAACGGCAACGGCGGTCCCCGGCAGTCCGGGAACCCGCAGCAGGGCAGATAGGGTGCTGCCCATGCGCGGTATCTCCCTCCGGCGGAAGCAGGAACCGGGCTCGACGCCCGGACTCCGGTCCGGCACCGGCCGGCCCACGGTCGCCGCGATCACGATGGCGCGCGACGAGGCGGACATGCTGCCTCGCTGGGTGCGCCACTACGGCGGGCAGCTGGGCGAGAGCAACCTGCTGGTCTTCGACGACAACAGCACCGACGGTTCGACCGACGACCTGCCTTGCACCGTGCACCGGCTCCCACAGCTGCCCGGGCGGCACGGCTACGAGACCAGTCGCATGGAGCTGATGAGCGGCATCGCGCAGGGCCTGCTCGCGGTCTACGACTTCGTGATCTTCGCCGATGTCGACGAGTTCATCATCGCCGACCCGGACCGGTACGACGGGCTGGTGGACTTCCTCGCGGACCGGCGCGACAGGTCGGTGATCGCGCCGGTCGCCCTCAACGTGGTGCACCACCCCGGGGCGGAGGGGCCCCTCGACCCTGCCCAGCCGCTGCTCGGGCAGCGCCGGTTCGTCAAGTACGTGCCGCTGATGTGCAAACCCTCGGTCAAGGCGGTGCCGGCGGCCTGGGCCGACGCCTCGCACGGCATCAAGGCCCCCTTCGAGGTCGACCCGGAGCTCTTCATGCTCCACATGAAGTTCTACGACCGAGAGGCGTTGCGCCGGGTCGCCGAGCGCCGCAACAGGCTGGTGGAGGTCGACGGGCGCGCCAAGAAGTCGAGCTGGTCGCTGAGCGGGGACGAGATGGCGGCCAAGCTCGACTCGTTCGTCGCCGACACCGACCCGGAGGCGGTGCCCGAGTTCGACCCCCGCAAGGTGGACCTGAGCGGAGCGGTGCACAAGGAGGAGGGTGACGTCTGGCGCACCCTTCGTGAAGGCCAGGTCAAGGCGATGCAGACCCGGCGGCTGTGGCGGGTCCCCGAGCGGCTGGTCGGACGGGTCTGACCAGCCGGGCCGCAGCCGACCCACCACCACGCAGGAGAGGCGATATGCAACCACCGTCCTGGCTCACCAGGATCAGCGGCCGGCGCCGGCCGGCTGCTCGTGACTACCGCTACGTGTTCGTGGTGACCTACGGACGTTCGGGCTCCACCCTGGTGCAGGGGCTGCTCAACACGCTGCCTCGCACGCTGGTGCGCGGGGAGAACAACTTCTACATCCTGCCGCAGTACCGGTCCCTGGCCCTGGTGCGCAGCTTCAAGAAGACCCACGCCGCGCACGGTCCGGCGAAGACCAGCTCGGCCTTCTTCGGACTGAACGAGATCAACGCCGGTGACTTCGTCGACAGCACCCGGAGCCTCGTCACCCGGCAGATCCTGGGGACGCGCAAACCCAGCGAGTTCGACGTGCTCGGGTTCAAGGAGGTGCTGTGGCACCGGGTCACGCCCAAGGAGACCACCGGCTTCTTCAACTTCATGGACGACTGCTTCCCCGGCGCCCTCTACGTGCTCAACCAGCGCGACCACGAGCAGGTGGCCGGGTCCGGGTTCTGGCAGAAGCAGGAGCCCGACGAGGTGATGCGGGCCATCACCCGGGTGGAGGAGATCCAGCAGTACCTGCGGGAGACCCGGCCGGACCGGGTCTTCGACGTCCGCTACGAGACGCTGACCGGCGAGGACACCGGCGCCGTCGAGGCTCAGCTGCGCGGGCTCAGCCAGTTCGTCCACGGCGGCTGTGACGACGTCCTGCTCGCCGCGCTGCGGCAGACCCTCAAGCAGGGCCACGGCCCCAACCCGTTCGGGGCCAGCCGCGGGCGGCGTGGCTCGGCGAGTCGCTGACGGGGCGCCGGTGCGCATCGCCGAGCACTTCCGCCGCCAGGCCGCGGCCTGCGCGCAGCTGGGGTCACCGATGTACGCCGCGCTGCTCGCCCGCTGCGCCGAGGACATCGACGCCGGGGGCGTCACCCGGGACGTGCTGGCCGGCCACGAGGACGATCCCGGCCCCTCCGCGCTCGCGCTCCGGCTCGCCGGCAGCGTGCACCGGCTGGTGCTCGAAGGGCGGGCCGGCGAGCTCCCGTCGTACTATCCGAGCGTCGGCGGACGGTGGGAACCGGAAGCCGGGTGGCGCGCGTTCGAGGCGCTGCTGGGCGAGGCGCCCGACCTGGTGCGGGAGTGGCTGGACCGCCCGCCGCAGACCAACGAGGTGGGACGTGCCGGGGCGCTGTTCGGTGGCCTGCTGCGCGTCCCCGACGCTGCCCGGCTGCCGGTCCGGCTGCTGGAGATCGGGTCCTCCGGAGGGCTGAACCTGCGCGCGGACCTGTTCGGCTACACCGACGAGGCCGGCCGCCGGTGGGGCGACCCGCGCAGCCCGCTGGTGATGGAGGGCGCGTGGCGCGGCCGGCGCCTCGACCCGTGGCCGGAGCTGGACATCGTCGAGCGGCTGGGCAGCGACCTCAGTCCCGTGGACGTCACCACCCCAGAGGGTCGGCTGCTGCTCACGGCGTACGTCTGGCCCGACCAGGAGGTCCGGCTGGCGCGGCTGCGTGCGGCGTTCGCCATCGCGGAGGCCTGCCCCGCAGAGGTACGACGCACCGACGCGCGGTCGTTCGTGGACCGGCTGGAGCTCGTCGCCGGCACCCTGACGGTGCTGTGGCACAGCGTGATGTGGCAGTACCTGCGTCACGAGGACCGGGACGCCATCGACGCGCGCATCGAGGAGCTCGGCGCCGCCGCCGGCGAGGACCGTCCGTTCGCGCACCTGTTCCTCGAGCCGCTGCGCCGCACCCCGGACGCCGAGCACCAGTTCCTGGTGGTGCTGCAGCTCTGGCCGACCGGTGAGCGGCGGGTCCTCGGAAGCTCGGTGGGGCACGGGATCCCCACCACCTGGGAGTGAGCAAGCCCACCCGGTTCCCGGCCTCCCGCCGGACGCCCGCATTGGGCACGATGGGCGGAACACTGTCGGACGGAGGAGCACGCGGATGCAGTTCGGACGGACCTACGAGGAGTTCGAGGTCGGGGCGACGTACAAGCACTGGCCGGGCAAGACGGTGACCGAGGCGGACGACCACCTGTTCTGCCTGATCACCATGAACCACCACCCGCTGCACCTGGACGCCCACTACGCCGAGGAGACCACCCAGTTCGGCAAGAACGTGGTGGTCGGCAACTACGTCTACTCGCTGGTGCTCGGCATGAGCGTGCCCGACATCTCCGGGAAGGCGATCGCCA
>Ga0070714_100002987_pt1 | contig 12531 bp, 9 predicted proteins | sample LARL83metaG_FD_65450 | JGI IMG/M metagenome (GOLD analysis project Ga0070714, IMG submission 65450) | Corn, switchgrass and miscanthus rhizosphere microbial communities from Kellogg Biological Station, Michigan, USA - LAR L8-3 metaG | ecosystem: Host-associated > Plants > Roots > Rhizosphere ... | reverse complement strand
GCGGCATGATGGCGTTCTGGTACCACTACGCGATCCTGTTCGAGGCGCTGTTCATCCTCACCACGGTGGACGCCGGCACCCGCGTGGGCCGCTTCATGATCCAGGAGATCGCCGGCCTCATCCACAAGCCGCTGCAGGAAACCGAATCCTGGACCGGCAACCTGCTGGCCACCGCGATCTGCGTGTTCATCTGGGGCTACTTCCTGTACCAGGGCGCGGTCGATCCGCTCGGCGGCATCAATACCTTGTGGCCGCTGTTCGGCATCGCCAACCAGATGCTCGCCGCGATCGCGCTGATGCTGTGCACCGTGGTCGTGGTGAAGCTCAAGCGCGAGCGTTACGTGCTGGTGCCGGGCATCCCGGCGCTGTGGCTGATCATCTGCACGCTCACCGCCGGCTACGAAAAGCTGGTGGGCCCGATCAGCTTCACCACCGCCGCCAACAAGTACTCGGCCGCGATGCAGCAGGGCCAACTGCTTGCCCCGGCGAAGAGCGCCGCCGAGATGCAGCGCATCGTCACCAACAACTACGTCGACATGGCGCTGACCGGGTTGTTCATGGCACTGATCGTGGTGATGGTGCTGTTCTGCCTGCGCGCGCTGATCCGTGCCTGGCAGACGAACCATCCCACCGCGCACGAGGAGCCCTACGTCGCGCTGAGCAGCGTCAGTCCCTGAGGGCCCGACCATGAACCTGCCGATGCACGTTCTCGACGCGCTCAAGCCCGGCTGGAAACGGGCGGTGCAAACCGCCCGCCTCTGCTGCGGCGTGCCCGACTACGACGCCTACGTGAAACACCTGCGCGAACATCATCCGGAACGCGAGGTGCCCGACTACAACGCGTTCTTCCGCGAACGGCAGCTGGCGCGCTACAAGGGCGGTGGCGGGCGTTGTTGTTGAGGGAAGTGCTTCAGACGTTCGGCCAGGCAATCGCATAACGGGTGAAGTCGAAGCATCGCGGTGGGTCGAATGCACGGCAGGCCGCGCAGCTTCGACTCGTCGCGTTCGGCGTCGGCATCCGCGAGGGTTCGCTGGCTGGGCTGCTCAGGGAACCCCTCAACGCGCCAGCTCGAAGCGCGTCACGCGCTTTACCGGATCAGCCTCGACCAGCGTCACCCTGACTTCGGCGCCGAGCGGCAGGGCCGAGGTGGAGGAGACGCCCGCCTCGATCGCCGGATCGCGCACGATGACGGTGCCACGCGCCGGATCGCCATGGGCGACTTCGACGATCGCGCCGCTGAAGGTCTCGCCCACGCGCGGCGCGAGCACGGCGGCTTCGGCCAGATCGAGCACGGCCTTTTCGTACTGGTGGGCACGCTGGGCCGAGGCCTGCATGGTGGCGGGCAGACCCGCCAATGCGGACAGCGCCCAGGCGGGTACGGGCTGTTGCGCGCACAGCGCCACGCAGACCTCGCCGGTGTAGCGATCCACCAGCCGGCGCAGTGGCGCGGTGACGTGGGTGTATTCGGCAGCAATCGCCGATTGCATCGGCTGCACGGGCAGCGCGCCGTTGAACGCCACGTAGCCGGCGCCGCGCAGCACCGTGGTGCAGGCGGTGAGCATGGCCACGTTGGTGTCCTTCGACGGATCGAGCGAGCGGATGAAACCGGCATAGCCCAGCTCGATCGGCCAGTCGATGGCGAGCGCCTTGGCGGTGAGCCGCAGCCGCGCGATGTCGCGCGGATCGGGCTCGGGCAGGGTCCGCAGCAGGCCGATTTTCGCCTGCACCATCAGCTGCGCCGCCGCCATGCCGGTCAGCAGCGAGATCTGTTCGTTCCAGTCTTCCACCGCCAGCCGTGCGCGGAACGCCAGCGACCAGCGGCCGTCGACGACGTCGACCTCCTGTTCGGGCAGCGGCAGGCTGACGCCGCCGCGCGCCTGTTCGCGCTGCTTGCGCCGTTCGCCGATCTCGCGCAGCACGCTCCACATCGGGTCCGCGCCACCGGCGTCGATGCTTCGCTGCACGCCCGCGTAATCGAGCTTGGCGCGGCTCGTGACCCGCGCGCGCCGCACGTCGATGCCGGCGATCTCGCCGGTGGCATCCAGTTCGATGGTCCACAGCAAGGCCGGACGCAGCTGGCCGGGCAGCAGCGAGGTGGCGTTTTCGGACAGCACCTTGGGGTGCAGCGGAATCTTGGCGTCGGCGCCATAAAGCGTCTCGCCGCGGCGGTTCGCTTCCAGATCGACCGGATCGCCCGCGCTGACGAACGCCGCAACATCGGCGATCGCGTAATACACCCGGTGGCCGGCGCCGTGTCGTTCGACGTACAGGGCCTGGTCGAGATCCATCGATTCGGGCGGATCGATCGTCACCAGCGGGAGGTCGGTCCGGTCCAGCTCGGGCAGCCGCGGCTGCGCGGCAGCCCGGGCGGCGGCGGCCTCGACTTCCGGCGGAAACGCCGACGGCAGCTTCAATTCGCTCTGGATATCGCGCATGCCCTGCGCGAGCACCGGCTCGTCGGGAACCTGGATGTGAAGGCGGCGGGTAGTGGTCGGCACGGGCGGTTCCCCTGACGCGGTGGCCGTCGCGGATGCGACTTCCAAAAATATACATGGGCCGGAGGGTCTTCCACGCTCATCGCGCAGGGTGTAGAAACGGCGGCGACGCCTCTTCGCACCCATCGCCACTCATGACCGACACATCCCTGCTGATCCGCCTGGCCGAAGACGACGACGATTTCATCCTGGCGCAGGTGCCGCGTTTCGTCGATTTCACGCTGCCGCCGTGGCGCCGGCGCCACGAGTGCATCGAGGGCATCCGCAACGACCTGCTGCGGCACCTGGAGGATCAGCCGGCCAACAGTTATCTGTTCGTGGCCGAAGATGCCGATGGCGAGCGGGTCGGTTTCATCCACCTGCAGCGCACGGCGGATTTCTTCACCGGGCGCAGCAATTGCCACATTTCCGATCTCGCCGTAGTACCCGGCCGCGAAGGCAGCGGGATCGGCAAGGCGCTGCTGGCTCATGCGGAGGCATGGGCGCGCGAGCATCATTGCCAGCTGGTCACCCTGGCCGTGTTCCCCGGCAACGAGCGGGCCCGCGCGCTGTACGAAGCCGCCGGCTATGCGCCGGATCTGCTGCGGTTGGCCAAGTCGATGCATTGAGGCCGGGATACGTGCCCGTAAACGAAGAAGCCGCCCGAGGGCGGCTTCTTCACGATCGTGCCGATGGCGGCAACGCTCAGTTGGTAACGCCGCCGCCCGCGACAGTTTCGGCCTGCTCCCGCTCGTCCAGGCGCTGGGCCAGACGATCGATGTTGGCCAGCGACAGCAGGTGCGCGTAAACCCAGCCGAGCACGCCTTCGCGCAGGAACTCGTGGGTGACCTTCTCGTCCAGTGCGCGCAGCTTCTCCTCGCTGACCACGAACAGGCCATTGAGGTTGATCGCCTTGCCTTCCTGGCCGTCCTTGCCGTCCTTCTGCAGGCGCACGTTGCGCGGCTCGAGCAGGTCGTGCTTGAGCAGCTGCTCCATGAACCAGCGCGTGCGCGTGACGTTCTGCTGGAACTCGCCGAGGAAACCGACCGCCTTGGTCAGCATCTCGCTGTCGCTGCCGTCTTCCAGGAACAGGCGCTCGCCCTCGCTGGCGTTGAAGCCTTCGTAGCGTTCGTCGAGGAATACGGTGAAGTCGTCGCCTTCCTGATCAGCCGGCTTTTCGGCCAGCACGAACGGATAGCGGCGCACGAAGGCGGGCATGTAGGTGTTGGGCGCCCACTGGCCTTCGGCATCGACGTACAGGTTTTCGTTCTGGCGCAGGCCCAGCAGGGCGACCGGGCCGGCATTGGCCATGTCGGCGCCGGCGAACACGATCAGCAGGTCGCGCGCGGCGACGCCGAACTCCACGCCGGTCAGCGGAACCGAGTGCGCGTTCATCGCGAACTTCACGTTCGGCACGCCCTTCAGGCGCAGATCCTTGTGTGCGGCGCGGTTGAGCGGCACCGGTTGCTCGTAGAAAAGAACTTCAGCCACGTTACTTACCTCTGCCCCCGCCGTGCCGGGTCACCACCGAAGCGCCCCTACCAAACCCGGCGTCGGGTCTGTGTTGACTGGCAATCATATCAGCGCTTCCACCCGGCGGCGACTGTCTGCGCTGGCCCGCCTGCCGCATTTGCATGCGGATTGCAACGAAATTGTTCTATGCTGGCCCGCATCACGCATTCCGCATTATTGAAACGCTCTTTCGAAGCCCTGGCTGAAGGACGATTGCATGCTGATGGAAGTGCCGACTCGGGCCGACCTCAACGCGACCCGCGTGTTGTCGCTGGACGCCGCCGGCCGCATCCTTGACTGGATAAGCTGGCAGGACGCGGTATGCCTGTACGTTCGCGGCGCGGTGGCCTGGACGCTGGGCGACCCCTGCGTCACGGTGCACGGCGGCCACAATCGCGTGCTCGGCTTGCAGAGCCACATCGACCTGCACCCGATCATCGCCAGCACGGGCCACTGCCGCGAGCACGCGGTGGATCCGGCGCCGGCGCTCACCAATACCGCCCTGTTCGCCCGCGATCGCCACATCTGCCTGTACTGCGGTGAACATTTCAGCCGCGCCGAACTGACCCGCGACCACGTGCTGCCGATCTCCAAACACGGCAAGGACGAATGGGAGAACGTGGTCAGCGCCTGCCTCGCCTGCAACCTGCGCAAGAGCAACCGCACCCCGCAGCAGGCCAACATGCCGTTGCTGGCGGTGCCGTACCGCCCAAGCTGGGTGGAGCACCTGATCCTGTCCAACCGCAACATCCTCGCCGACCAGATGGAGTTCCTGGTCAGCCGGTTGCCGCGGCAGCGCCGTGGCGACCGGCTCGAGCAGGCCAGCCTCGTCTAATCGACGGCGTGATCGCCGTTTTCGGCGCTCTGCTTCTCGCGGTTCTTCTCCAGCTCGCGATCGATCTCCTCGACCTCCGCGCAGGCTTCTTCGGCGACCTCTTCCTGCCCGGCCTTTTCGGCCGGCGCGGCCTGCGCGCCTTCCCTGCGGCTGGCCAGCTTGCGGTAATTTTCGCGGATCCGTTCCAGCGTTTCCTCGTCCACGTCCTCGAGGTCCAGCAGGCTGTTGTGCGCGGCGGTGGTGCGGATCAGCTCGTCCAGCTTGATCTGCAGCGCGGCGCTGTCGCGGTTCTGGCTGTTCTGGATCAGGAACACCATCAGGAACGTGACGATGGTGGTGCCGGTGTTGATGACCAGCTGCCAGGTATCGCCGAAGTGGAACAGCGGACCGGTCACGGCCCATACCAGCACGACCATAACCGCGAGCAGGAACGCCGCCGGCCGGCCGGTGTTGCGCGCGGTCGCTTCGGCGAAATGGCGAAAATGCTGTGAAAGTGTGGCCATGACTGACTTCCTGGCTGATCCAGCGCAGCATGCAGCGCCGTTCGTATGCTGGATGTGCACGCGAATTGCCCGGGAAAACCCCATGCGTTCACGCTCGCTCCCTTGCTCCGCCTCGCCGCTGGGCCAACAATACGCAGATGAATGATCTCTCCCGCTTCCCCCATCTGGCACCGATCGATACGCCAGCCGACCTTCGCCGCGTACCCGATGAGGATCTTCCTGCCGTAGCCGACGAGCTGCGCCAGTACCTGATCGAAGCCGTCGCCAGCTCCGGCGGGCATTTCGGCGCCGGCCTGGGCGTGGTGGAACTGACCGTGGCCTTGCATCACGAATTCGATACGCCGCACGACCGGCTGGTGTGGGACGTCGGCCACCAGTGCTATCCGCACAAGATCCTCACCGGCCGCCGTGACCGCATCACCTCGATCAAGAAGAAGGACGGCCTGGCGCCGTTTCCGCGCCGCGAGGAAAGCGAATACGACACCTTCGGCGTGGGCCATTCGTCCACCTCGATCTCGGCGGCGCTGGGCATGGCGATCGCCGCGCAGCGCAAGGGCGATCCGCGCAAGGTGGTGGCCGTGATCGGCGACGGCGCGATGACCGCGGGCATGGCGTTCGAGGCGCTCAATCACGGCGGCGACGTCGAGCCGAACATGCTGGTCGTGTTCAACGACAACGGCATGTCGATCAGCGAAAACGTGGGCGCGCTGACCAAGATGATGGCGCGCGCGATGGCCAGCCGCCGGCTCAACCAGCTGCGCGAGCGGGCCAAGCGCGCCATCCCGAAGCAATCGTTTGCCGGCCGCTGGTTCAAGCGCTGGGAAGAGCATGCCAAGGGCATGTTCGTGCCGTCGACGCTGTTCGAGGAGCTGGGCTTCCACTACACCGGCCCGATCGACGGCCACAACATTCCGCAACTTTTGCAGGCGCTGCGCACGGTGAAGAACCTGCCCGGCCCGCAGCTGCTGCACGTGATCACCACCAAGGGCAAGGGCTATGCGCCCGCCGAGCAGGCGCAGATCGAATATCACGCGGTCGGCCCGTTCGACCCGCAGGCCGGGCTGGTGAAGAAGAACGCGCCCGCCAAGCCGACCTATACCGACATCTTCGGCGACTGGCTGTGCGATCAGGCCGCGGCTGACGAGCGCCTGCTCGCGATCACGCCGGCCATGCGCGAAGGCTCCGGTCTGGTGCGCTACTCGAAGGAATACCCGCAGCGCTATTTCGACGTGGCGATCGCCGAGCAGCATGCGGTAACGCTGGCGGCCGGCATGGCCTGCGAAGGCGCCAAACCCGTCGTGGCGATCTACTCCACTTTCCTGCAGCGCGCCTACGACCAGGCCATTCACGACGTGGCGCTGCAGAACCTCGACGTCACCTTCGCCATCGATCGCGCCGGCGTGGTCGGGCCGGATGGCGCCACGCATTCGGGCAGCTTCGACCTGAGTTTCCTGCGCTGCCTGCCGAACATGCTGATCATGGCGCCGGCGGACGAGAACGAGTGCCGCATGATGCTGAGCACCGGCTTCCACTATCACGGCCCGGCGGCGATACGTTACCCGCGTGGCACCGGTCCCGGCGCCGCGATTCATCAGGAACTCGACACGCTTCCGATCGGCAAGGCCGAATTGCGCCGGCGCGGCCATGGCCTCGCCCTGCTCAGCTTCGGCGCGATGCTGGCGCCGGCCGCCACCGTCGCCGCCGAACTCGATGCCACCCTGGTCAACATGCGCTTCGTCAAGCCGCTGGACGAAGCCATGATCGTCGAGCTGGCCAGGACGCACGATGCCTTCGTCACCCTGGAAGACAACGCCATCGCCGGCGGCGCCGGCTCCGCCGTGGCCGAGTGCCTGGCTGCGCACGGCCTCACCTTGCCGATCCTGCATCTCGGCCTTCCAGACGTCTATCTGGAACACGGCAGCCGCGAGGAAGTACTGAGCATGGCCGGACTGGATCTCCCGGGCATCCGCCACGCCATCCATGCGCGCTTTCCGCAGCTGAATACGGCCAGCCTGGCCAGCGCCAGCTGAGATCAGACAACCAGCACACACACCAAAACGCATCGCTTGGCCGCTGGGCCATTCTCGCTCGCCCCAGCGGACATCCACGGAAGGAATGACGGTGACAGACTGGATGCAAGGCTCATGGAGTCAACTGGAACGCTGGGCAAGTCGGCGCGTTGCCGGTATCCGCGGCGAAGCGAAGCCGTTCGCTATCGGAGGCGGACGATGATTGGGCGCGATGAGGCGATTGGTTCAGCCAGAAGAGCGTTGGCATTGCTGGGTGAGCGCATGCCAAGGAACCCCGGCTATGGCGTTTACATCCACGCCAGCGACCAGCTCGGCCGGATGGTGGCAGAACTGGGCCAACGCTATCTGCCGCCTGCGGCGGAACGCGGATGGGTCGATATCGGGCTCATGGCGGTGAAAGAGCTCGAGGCGGCAGACCCGGACTTCGCCAACGCACTGATGGACGCGGACTACGACTTCAAGCACGCCATCTGATACGCGATGCCGGCTGGCTCAAACGCCTGCGGCGATGCCGGACGCGTCTGATGAAGCGGCCGTTTGTCCGCCGCTGACACGGTCCCGCTGTTCCAGGTCGCGCGCGGTGAATACCGTGCAATAGCCTGCCTCCTGCAGCAGCTCGCGGGCCGCGTCGCCCTGGTTCCAGCCATGTTCGAACAGCAGCCATCCGCCTGCATCGAGATGCATGCGCGCGTCGCGCACGATGCGGCGGATATCGTCCAGCCCATCCACGCCTGAAGCCAGCGCACTGGCTGGCTCGAAGCGCAGGTCGCCCTGCGCAAGATGCGGGTCGGCCGCCTCGATGTACGGGGGGTTGGAGACGATCAGCCCGAAGCGCTGGCCGGCCAGCGGCGTCAGCCAGTCGCCGTGCACGAAGGCGACGTTGCCCACGCCATGGCGTCGTGCATTGCGCTCGGCGACGGCCAGGGCATCCGCGCTGGCGTCGGTGGCTATGACCTGTGCGTGCGGGCGTTCGCGTGCAATCGCCAGCGCGATCGCGCCGCTGCCGGTGCCGAGATCGGCCACCACGCAGGCGGATTCTTCCGGCACCCGCTGCAGTGCCTGCTCGACCAGCAGCTCGGTTTCCGGGCGCGGAATCAGCGTGGCCGGCGTCACTTCCAGATCCAGCGACCAGAAGCCGCGTCGGCCCGTGATGTACGCCACCGGTTCGCCGGCTGCCCGGCGATCGAGCAGTTCCGCATAGGCCGTCTGGACGTCCGTTTCCAGCACGTCGTCCGCGTGCGCGAACAACCAGCTGCGCGGCTGCCGCACGACATGCAGCAACAGCAGTTCGGCGTCGGCACGCCCGCCAAGCCGCTGCGTGGCCGCAGCGAGCATGCGGCGGACATCAGGCACCGGTCGGCGGCTCCGCGCCGGCCAGCGGCAACTGCGGAGGCGCCGACGCCGCTTTCGGCTCGCGCTTGCGCCAGTAGCCGCCGCGCGTCCACGCATCGAACGCCCAGCGCAGCCAGCCGATCAGCGCGTTCGCCAGCCACAGCGCCCACGCCAGCATGGCCAGCTTGTAGACCCACAACGAAACGCTGAGCACGCCGCCGCCCGGCAGCGCATCGGCGCTCTGGTCGGCGAACCAGCGCAGGCTCCAGGCGCTGGAATCGTTGCCGGCCACATGCATGTCCGGCAGACCGAGCAGGCCCTTCGGTACCGCGCTGATCAATACGGCCAGGGCCACCAGCGTGAGTACGGCGAGGCCGGTCTGCAGCAGGTTGAATCTCGTCGCGGTCATGGCCCCGGTCGATGTTGCGCGAGCGCGCAGGCCGAGCAGGATCAACCACAGCACCACCAGCGCGTATGCGCTCCAGGCGAACGCGGAAAAACCCAGCCCGAGCAGCAGCCAGTGATGGAAGCGCAGCGGGGTCGGCGCAAACCGCGCCAGCAGCCACGCCGCCAGCAGCAGCACGATCAACTGCGACCAGTACAGTACGGCCGGCCCCGCGGTGGGTCCCCACGTCCACAACACCCAGCGGTCCTGCGGCAGCTGCAGAGCGAGGCTGATGTTGGCGACCGGCGCATGCAATGCGAACGCCGGCGTGCGGATGCGTGCGGCCACACCGCGCGGTTCGCGCAAGCGCAACGCGTAGTCGTGCGTGCCGGGCAACAGCGGCAGGCTCAGCTTGCCGTCGCGCACGGCAAGGTTGATCGGCTGGTTGTCGCGTTGCGCCTCCAGCAGTTCGGCGCCCGTCGGCAAATCGATCGCATGCTCGCCACCGCGCGTGCTGCGTGCGCGCAGGTCCAGCGTGGTTTCCGTGACCCGTTCGCCCACCGTGCTGACTGCGCGCACGGCATCGACAGCCAGGCTGTCGCCCGCCACCGCGGTCGGCTGATTGAAGGACAGCTGCAGGCTTTCGCCAGGCAGCGGCTGGTAAAGCAGGCCCTCGTCGCTGGCGCTGGTGGGCACACCCTTCGCATCGACATGCCACATCGGCGCCGCGTGGATTTCCCACACCTCGGCGCGTTCGCCGAGCGCTGGCGCCTTCAGCACAAGTTGCGTGGCGTGATCGAGGCGGCTGGTCCAGCTCACGCTGTCGCTCGTCGCGTTGAAGGTGATGCTGATGCGTCCGTCCTTGACCGTGGCATCGTCACCCAACGGATGCTCCCCCGGCAGCAGCGGCAAGCTGGTGCTGAAGCCGCCCTGCTCGGGCGCGATGCGCTCGGCCGTGTTGATGACGGTCCAGTCCAGGCCCAGCACGAGGCTGCGGGTCAACCGTACATATGGCGGGAAGCTCTGCGCGACCGGCAGGCTCTTTCCGTCGCCGGCGGTACGCATCCGGTGCAGGGCGAGGCTGTCGCCCAGCGCACGGCCGTTGTCGACGCCGTCCAGGGCCCAACCCTGGCCGGCGAACGTGACGCGCTGCGGACGCTGCGCAAAACGCAGGCTGACGCTGTCGGCGTCACCCATGCGATAGCGCAGGCTGATCCGGTGCACGCCGCGATCCAGCCGCAACAGCAATTGGCCGTCCATACGCGTGAGCGGCGCATCGGTGTGGCCGTCCACCGCGGCCTCGAGCAGTTGCAACGCGTCGTCGGCCTGTGGCAGCTGCAGCGCGACCGGCGCGCCGACATGCGCTTCCAGCTCGACGCCGAGTGCGTCTCCGCTGGCCTGCAGTTGCGCCTGCGCCACCTCGGCGCACGCGGGTGCGCATTTCGGCGCCTCGGTCAGACGGCTGCGCAGTTGGTCGAGCAAGGGCTGGCTCGGCAGGCTTTGCGCATTCGCGCCATGCGGCAACAACGCAAGAACCAGTAGCGCGGCGCCTGCCGCATGGCGTCCGCGCCAGCCAGCCCAACGAGCACGCCATGGCAACAGCAACGTCTTCACCAGCTGCGCCAGCAAGAACGCCAGCAATGCCACCATCGCCACCCGAAGCAACCGCACCAGCCATGCGGGCGCGATCACCAGTCGCGTGCTCTGACCCGCCGTGACCGGTCCGGACCAGCTCAGCCGATAATTGTTGCCTTGATCCCAATGCGGCATGCCGGTGCCAGCCTGGATGACGCTGCTGGTGTCCAGCTGCCTGATCGACGGACGCGCCGCGCGCGCCAGCGGAAATGACGACAGTTTCTCAGCCGTGACAGCCATGCGCGCATCGACACCTGCGGCAACCACGTCCTGCGCCGCCGGCGCCGACAATTCAGACGGCGGGGCGGGCGGCGCAGGAGGTGGCGGGGGCGGCGGGGGCGGCGCCTGCACCGCATTCAGCGAAGCCTCTTCGAGGGCGGCTTGCGGGGCGAAAGCGGCCGAAGCCATGCGGCCCTGATTGCCAGACTCCAACTGCGGGTGCAACGCGTACTGCAGTTGCGCAGCGGCGAACGGCAGCGTCCACAGCACGGCCAGTGCAAGGACCGCCGTCGCGCCGATGCGCGCGGTGGAGCGCAGGCGGCCTTCCGGCAACGCGCGCAGCAGCAAGGTCAACGCGAGCGCGACGGCCAGGGTCCACAACGGCGCGGCGTCCTCATGCTGGGCGAGCACGAGGTAACCGGCCGCCAGCAGCGCCCATGGCCAGCCGAGCAGGCGGCCGGCCAGCAACGCGATCAGCGCCACCACGAACAGGTCGAGCAGGCTCCATTGTCCGATCCAGGAATCGGGCGAACGATCGGCGCCGACCGCGCCGAGCAGGCGGTAGCCGGAGGGCAGATGCAGGGTCGCCTGGATGCTTTCCAGCGGCAGCTGCCAGCCGGCGCTCGGGATCGCACCGGCATGGCCGGGAAGGCGCAGCCCGGCCTGCAAGTCCAGTTGGCGATCGCGCAGTTCGATGCCGCTGCGATCGTTGCCGGCTTCGGTGATCAGCAACGGCACGCCGGCCTGCGCGGCGCGTTGCAGCTGCCACGGCGCTGCCACGTCCAGCCGCTGGTGATGGCGCAGCTGACCAGCCAGGTGATCGGCGATGCTGAGGCCGGCGCCGCTGAAATCCAGCCACATTTCGCGCTGCAGATGCAGCTGGTCGCCCTGCCCGCCTTCGTCGCCACGCGTGCCCTGCTCGACCGACAGGCCGGCGTTGTCGTCCAGCGCATAAGCCGGCAAGTCGGCCCAATCGGAAGGCACGCCAGCCTGTGCGGCGTCGGTGGCGTTGCCTTCCACCCGCGTGCTGCGCAGGCCGGTATCGTCCGCGTAGCTCCAGATTTCCTGGCGTGGCCATGGTGCGGCGGGAAGCTTCAGCGCGACCTTGGCCAACGGCGCAGAACTGCGCGCGTCCAGCGTGGTCGTCCACTGTCCTGGTCGCAGCTGCACACGCAATTGGCCATCGCTCTCCAGGCGGGCCGGCAGGTCACCGGACAGCGCCGTCGCCACGAAGCCCGCCGGCAACGCCGGACCGAGCAACTGCTCGCGCGCGCTGCCGGTGACGTTGAGCTGCAACCGCGTTTCGAGCGTGGCCGGCAGGCCGTCCTCGAGACGGCGATAGACCCGCAGCGAAAGCGCGTCGGCGGCGCGCTGCGCGGCGGCGGCTTCGCCGAGCGTCAGCTGATCGCCGTTGCGTTCGACGCGCGCGACCGCGACACCGTCGACGCTCAGCGCGACCAGCCCGATCGCAGCCGGCACCCGCAAACGCGCCGGCCGCGACGTCCATGGCAAGGTGCCGCTCAACGAATAGTCGCCCGGCGCCAGCCACACCATCGGGACGCCGCCACGTTGCAGCACGGTCGCCGGCTGCCTGTCGACATCGAC
>Ga0070714_100002985_pt1 | contig 12536 bp, 12 predicted proteins | sample LARL83metaG_FD_65450 | JGI IMG/M metagenome (GOLD analysis project Ga0070714, IMG submission 65450) | Corn, switchgrass and miscanthus rhizosphere microbial communities from Kellogg Biological Station, Michigan, USA - LAR L8-3 metaG | ecosystem: Host-associated > Plants > Roots > Rhizosphere ... | reverse complement strand
GCGGTGCCGTGAAATGGTCGCACACGCCCGGCCAGATGGCGCGCCGATCGCTCTGACCGTTTTTCCGGGAGTCCATCATAATTTCGATGTCGCTCAATTGACCCCCGGCGTCCGCTATCTCGGCCACTGGCTCGAATACAACGAGCCGGCGGCCAAGGACGCGGCAGAAAAGACGCGCGCATTCCTCGCCGCCCATCTCGCCGGAACATCTCCCGGCGAGCCGACCGCAAAGTGAGGAAGACCTCATGTGGGCCACACGTCTCCTGATCGCGGCCTTGGCCGGTTGCTCGCGATCCAGGTCAAGACATAGGCCGGAATCACCAGCAAGGGGCTTCATCCGGCCCCTTAGCCTCGATCCTACTCAGGGTTGGCTATCGCCTGATCGGCATTTACGCCGGCAAGATCCTCAAGGGCGCCAAGCCGGCCGATCTGCGGGTCGACCAAATTCGAGCTGGTCGTAAATATGAAGACGGCGCGCGCGCTCGGCCTGTCGATCCCGACAGTGATCCTCGCCGGCGCCGACGAGATCATCGAATGAGCGACAGGCAAATGACCGGTTTTGGCACCAAGCGAGGTTAGGTCGATCTTCCGCTTAGGGTCGACTGCGGCGGTTTAGAAGAGGCCCGGTGAACGGCGGCTGTTTGGCACTTGTACAACGATTACTCAGCGCCTGACCCTAGTCGGCATTTGGATCACGGACACTCGGCTAGCGCGGCCCTCTTCCGGTTATGAGCACGCGCCCTAGTTCACCGAACCTACGGTGGCCGATTTGCCCGGTTCTCCGCCCTTCCTTGCCTGATGCTCGGAGTGCCGCCTTTGAGATGCGGGATAACTGGACAGGTTCGGCAAGCGCGCGCAGCGCCCGGCGAGCACCCCGCTTCCATCCCGTTGACAGTTCTCAGCCGAGGATCGCTGATGCCGAGAATTGGCGCTTGGATGTGCACCAGGCGTCTATCTCAAGCGTCCACGTCCACCCTGTTCCGTTCTAGGAAAGTGTGGCGCGATCAACCGGGTTTTTGGGCGATGTGCGCCGCGTCCGCTGAGAATGTCGTGGACGCCGTGCCGCAGCATGCGGGGACGGTCGCCTCACTCGACGCGGCAGCGGCAAACGCACTGCAGTCGGTTCAGAAATATCCGCGTCTTCGCGAGATCCGGGACGGGCAGTGATCCAAGCGCGACCCTCTTCCGCCAGAATGGTCGGGAACACCCGTATCTTGCTGGGTATCAAAAAGCGAACCGCTTTCACGGTAAGTCTGACCCAGCCGATATCGGTGACGATCGCGACCCGCTCACAGCACGAAGCATGTTCCAGTCCGAGGTCGATCTCGTCCCACGCGGCGCCCGGAAACCGCGAGTTGAGCTCATAATAAAGCCGAATTTTGTCGTGCCGCCTCAGAGACTTCTCCATTGCGGGGACCAAGACGTCCCGGCAGTCCTGCATTGTCAGACGCCCACTTACCGCGATGCCGACGATATTGCCAGGGAGTCCTTCGATGAGTTCGAGCATCGCCCGCTCCTAGAAGGCCACACGCCACTTGGCAATGAGCACCTGCTCTTGGCCTTTGCCGTTGGCGACAACGATGCGCTTGCCATACATGTACTGGACGCCGGTGGTGATGAACGCGGCCGGGCTCCACACCAGATTGACGAAGGCGTTCCACTGCTCCTTGCTCATTGAGCTGGACTGGTTCGGCCCGATCAGCTGCGAGTTGATGTCCTGGTGGGCGATGCCGGCCGCTATGGTCGACCGCAGGTTCGGCAGCCACCAGTGCTGATAGCCGCCATTTGCGCTGTACCCGAAGACAGTGTCGAAGAGGACGTTCGACGCCGCGCTGCCGCCTAAACAGCCGGGTTGCGGCGTCCTGCACGCGGTCGTGACTGTGAAGTTGGTCGCCAGCGGAACACCGAGGGCCCATCCGCCGCTCATATCGTTGCCGATCGCTTCGCCGGCGACGAAGCTGAACAGGAAATCGTCCTTGTTCCAGCCAAACCAGCCGGGCTTCACATCGCCGGCGATATGCCCGCCATAGCCGAGGAACTTCCGGGAGATGAAGCGGCCGTCGTTGACATCGAGCGGGACGAGGATGCCGGCGAAATCGACATGCCCCCACGGCTGTGCCCAATAGGAGGCGAAGGTAAGGTTGGGCGCGATGGTCCTACCTATGTTGCCCTGGATTGCGGTGCCCGCTCCGGTGCACGGCACGCCATTGCAGAGCGCGGAGATCGGCGTCGGGGCCCCGGGGCCGCCAGGAAGTGCACCGACGTTCGAGTCTGAAGATAGAATCCCTGCCGGAGTTATCATGGAGGTGGTGGGTTGTTCCGCCGACACCGAAAATGCGCTGCCCCAGGGACCCGCGATTGTGTAGCGCACCTGCGGGATGCGTCGGCCGCCGGTCGAGCCCATCGCGCCGCCGAATTCCATCGATTCGGTGTCGGCATCGGCGTCGGAGAAGTTCGAGATGGCTTGGCCGGCGAGGAACCCGCCCAACGTGCCATAGGCGAATCTGAGGCGCGGAACCAGGCTGTCACCGCCGCCCTGCTGTACGGTCTGACAGCTGAAATTGGTGCAGCCGGCCCAGTCCCACTCGAAAAACGTCCGCGCCTCTCCCCAGGCTGTCGGGGTGCGTGTCTCGACGTTGAACCGTGATTGCTGTGGGCTGAACATGAACACGCCGTTGCCGCGCGAATGATTGATGGCGGCCGGGACACTGCCGAGGCCGGGGACGAACTGCTGGCCGATGGGCAGCGCATTCAGGTTCCCGTTCTGGCCGGAGTTGGACGTAGGCGTGCCGGGATTCCCATTGTTGGAACCCTGCAGAAAGTAAAGCCCGGTGAGGTCGATGAAACCGCCGACGCGGATCGAGGTGTCGGTGCCCGGGATCAGGAAGGAGCGCGGGAAGCTGCCGCCGATGATCGGTTGACCCGGTATCGGCTCAGTGCCCATCGCCGGCGCAATCCCGGGCGCAATTCTCGATGGCGGTATAGCACCCTGCGCCAGTTGGTCGATGCGGCGCTGCAGCAATTCCTGATTGGCACGCAAATCGGCCAGCTCGTCGGCCTGGGCTGCGGGAAGACCCGTCAGCAATGCGATCGTCGCGGTTGCGCCGGCAATGGCAGCCAATCGGCCAGTGCGATCCGTTCTTTTCATCGTAACCCACCCCGCAAATCAACCCCTAAATCGAAGGTTGATTTCGCTTGGGCGTGGCCGCGAAGCTATCCATCGTTAGGTTGAAATCAGGTTGAGTGAGAGATTTGAACCTAACTGGTGTTAGACGTAAAACTTACGCGAAATAGATCTAAATCTAATCGGCGCTCTATCTTGAAATGTTTCAGGTTTTTCGATGGTGTGAGACAGCGCGAGATAAAGACCGTTGAGGCGGCTAGCTTCGCCGGAGCTGTCGATGTCTGCTTAGTGTTGCTCTCAGGCAACACTGTTTATTCCTGGCACGCCCTGATCACCGCGGGCGTGTGAACCGCGATCGGCCGAAGTAGGCCGAGTTGACCCCGGCCATCAACTCGGGAAGCAATATTGGTTTGGCCGCCCGTTTCGTTGCAGACTAGCCGATGGACTATCGGGAATGGTGCCCGTGCCCACGCAAGTGGTCGGCGACCTCGCTTCGACGCCGCAGGCTCAGTTTCCCCAAGAGGTTATGGACGTGTGACTTCGTTGTCGCGAGGCTGATGTTCAGCCGGCGGGCGATTTCTTTGTCACTGAGACCACTCTTGATCAATTCGGCCGTTTGACGCTCGCGTCTCGTGAGCGCAGGTGTTGCAATCAGCCCAGTGCGGCGGGTGCTTCCACTAGCGGTGTGAGCGATGCGCCGGAGCAGACCGGCCGCAACCCGGCCCGAGCAGACCTGCTCGCCATTATGGATTTCCATGATCAAGCGCACGAAATCGCCCAGAGGCGTGGTTCCTGGAATATAGCCGATCACCCCAGCCTCCGCCCAGGCGACGACGTCGTCTTCCGTCTCCCTCACCGAGGAGACGACAATGCGCATACCCGGCGCCACGTCGAGAACGCGCCTGACTGCAGCAGCCCCCTCGGGCATCCGTGCGTCCAGGAGTACGATATCCGCCTGCAACGCAGGAGCGAGCACCACTGCCTCGGAGATATCGGCGCATAGCTCGACGGCCGAGACCAGGGGATCGCGTCCAAGGAGTTCGACAAGGCATTCGCCCGTGAAGCGCACTCCCCATACGAGCAGGATGCGCAATCCCCGACCGCCACGGCTAGGATCTACCGCCCGGTCCGGTGCGACGTTTGCCTCCACAGCCCATTCCTCCCGTCCCCGCAATTCCACGCGGGAGGCTCACGCCGGGTTGGAGCCCGACGAAGCACGAGTGGAGCCTCCTTTTTCAGGGCCGGTTTCTCGACCACACGATAATCGATCCGACCCTCGTCGCCGCAACCGCCTGGGCCGTGTTTTGTCACTTCGTTTCAGGCCTTCAAGGCCGCCGCGGCGCTTTATTGAGGAGAGTAATTCAACCTTTCGTAACCGTCCAGCGGGACGTCATGCGCTCAGTTCTGTTGGAATTGCTCGCAGCGCCGTGGCATGCGAAACCCAAGCCAGACTGGGCTCCCGACTAGCCGAGCGAGGCGATGATCTCGCGGTAGGCGGCCTCGGGGAAGGCTTTCAGCGTCTTGGTCCTGACGCTGCCGAGCATTCCGAGCATCAGGCCGAACCGCGCGGCTACGGCATCGTCGGGCGCCTCGTAAACGCCGACGAGATCATACTCGCCGAGCGTCATGTAGACGGCCTTGAATTCGCCGCCCATGTCGAACAGAGCCTTCTTCGCGGTTTCGAGCCGGCGCGGCGAGTCCTTGACCTTCTGCGCGCCCTGCTCGGTCCAATTGGCAAGGATGATGTACGTCGGCACGGTATCCTCCCTTGATCCTCTCTGCTTTCAGGGCGCGCTCGCAACGGCGATGCGATCGAGCTTTGCCGCCATGATGAAATCGTTCTCGTGGAGCCCTTTGATCTTTTTGGTGTGCAGCGAAACCCTCGCGTAGCCCCAGCCGAAACCGATGTCGGGGTGGTGGCCTTCGGCTTCGGCGAGCGCGGCCGCGCGCTCGACAAATCCGAACGCTTCCGCGAAATTCCTGAACCGGTAGGTTCGCTCGATCCGCTTGGCTTGATCGAGCAGTGCCCAGTCCGGCGCCTGTGCATGATAGGCTGCGGCCTCCTCCTCGGTCAGCGGCGGTATGCCGCCGCGGCACGGCGTGCAACTCTTCTCGGCGAGTGATACCGGCATCTCATGACCTCCTCGATTTTGCGGCAGGATAGCACGACACGTGGCGCCATGCCGCCGTGGTTCTGTAGGGGGCTCTGTTCGATGAAATTGGCGGTTTGTGTTCGCCTTCTTAGTATGACGCTGCTTCTCGCAACGCTCGGCTGGCTGGGCCCCGCGCTGGCCGGCGCGGCTGGGGGGTCCGGGACTTGGCAAGTCGTCCTCACTGCCGGTGACGATGCAGAACCGGTATTTGATAATGCGACCCGCGAAATGAGCCGCCGGCTCGTCGCAGCGGGTATCCCGGCGGACAACATCCACCGGCTCAGCGCGAGCCCCCCCGAGCTCGCCGCCGGCGCCGAGCCGGCGACGGCCCAGCTTCTCTTGCGCCGCATCTCGGACCTACCGGCCCGGCCGGGCGACCGATGCCTGATTTTTTTGACCTCGCACGGCGAGCGCGGCAGTGGTGTGTGGCTAGCTCGTTCGAACCGGGCACTCACCCCGGACGAACTCGCCCGCGCGTTGTCGGGCGGCTGCGCCGCAGTGCCCACGGTCGTCATCGTCTCGGCCTGTTACAGCGGCAGCTTTGCAACCGGAAAAATGGCGAGAGCCAATCGCGTCGTTTTGACCGCGGCCCGCGGCGACCGGCCATCCTTCGGCTGTCAGGTCCACCGCACCTATAATTTCTTCGACGAATGCCTGCTCGGAGTGTTGCCGCAAGCGGCGACCTGGCGTTCCGTGTTCGATGGAGCCGACCGCTGCGTGCGGCGCATGGAGCACGCCCTTGGCGCACGCCCATCGGAACCTCAGGCTTATTTCGGCGGAACCGTCGCAGCAATGAGGGTTGGATTTTAGATCAGCGGCCAAAACTCAACGCACGATGATGATCGGCACCTTTCCCTGGCGACGCGTGATGTCGACCGAGACCTCGCTGCCGTAGCGGCGCAGCAGGATATCGGCCACACCGTGCCGCGCCTGCAGCCCGCGCAAATGCAGCTGATCGAGAAAATCCGGCAGCACCGGCCGGTCGAAACGGATCTCCTCGCCGCTCTGATCGAAACTCAGACTGAGACTTGCCTGCAATAGTGCGAACACGGTAGCGCTTGCCCAGGCCTGCGGCGCGCAGGCAACCGGGTAGAGCGTCGGTGCGGTTAACTGTCGCCAGGCAAATCCGCAGAACAGCTCAGGCAGCCGACGCAAGTCCATATAGCTCGCGGCCTGAAACAGCCCCTTGAAAATTCGCAGCACACTAGATTTCAGGCCATAGCGAGCGAGACCCAGAGCGATCACCGCATTGTCGTGCGGCCAAACCGAGCCGTTGTGGTATGAAATGGGATTGTAGCGCGCAGCCGATCGGGCGACAGTGCGCACACCCCACCCCGAAAAGCAGCCGGTGCCAAGCAGCACGTCGGCCATAACCGCGGCGCGCTCTGGGGCGGCAATCCCTGTCAGCAGGGCATGCCCGGCGTTGGAGGAAATCACGCGGCACGGCTGCTTGGCGCCGTCCAGCGCGAGCGCGTAGATCGCCAAATCGTCGCACCAGAACGCCGCCTCGAACCGCTCGCGCAGTACGTCCGCCTGATGCGAGAGGGTCGCGGCGGTTACCGAATGGTCTAGCGCCAGCGCCAACGCTGCCGCGTGCCGCTTGGCCCCATAAACATAGGCCTGAACTTCGCACAGAGCGATCGGGCCTTCGGCCATGCGGCCATCTTCATGAAAGACGGCGTCGTGCGAATCCTTCCAGCCCTGATTTATCAGGCCGTCGGCGTTCTTGCGCTGATATTCCACAAATCCGTCGCCGTCCGGGTCGCCATAAGTATCGATCCAATGGAGGGCAGCTTGGATATTCGGCCAGAGCTCCCGGACAGTATCGAGATCTCCGGTGCGTTTGAAGTACTCCCCGACCAGCAGCACAAAGAGCGGCGTCGCATCGACGCTGCCGTAATACCGCGCAAATGGCACTTCGCGCAGCCGCGCCATCTCCCCGTCCCGCATTTCGTGCAGGATCTTGCCAGGCTCGGCATCGCGCTCGGCATCAAAATCGGTCGATTGTGTGGCTGCCAGGAAGCGCAATACGCCCTTGGCGATAGACGGATCGATCCATAAGGCGAACAAGGCCGTCAGGATGCCGTCGCGCCCAAACGGTGTACTGAACCATGGAATGCCGGCGAAGGGATAGGGACCAAAGGAGGTTTCGGTCAGCAGCATGTAAAGATCAGCGACCGAGCGGCGAGCGAACTCGTTAAACAGCGAGTTTGAGCTGTCAATACTGGCCGCGCGCCCGCTGGTAGCTCGCAGCGTACGCCGCGCCGTGCGAAGTGAACTGTAGAACTGCCGACCGACTCCAATGTTCTGGTCCCCATTGTCCCTGCAGGCAACCCGAATCACGGATCGCGCTCCTTCGCCCGGCGCAAGCGACAGCTCATAAAGCGCTGTGGCCGCATCGAGCCGGGTCGGTGCCGGCTCGAACTCGAGACTGGTGAACCTCGGGACGCCATCGAGGCCGAAGTACCGCAAGACGACGCAGGAGGCCGACCGGCGCTCGACAGAAATCTGGCCTCTGTGAGCCCGGCTCTGTCCCCTCACCTCAAAGAGGTCGGCGAAATCGGCGGCAAATCTGAGCCCGAGCCTTACATCATGGTTCCGCGTGTCAAAATTGTGCACGAGGAGCCGCTCGTAGCACGCGTTTTGCCAGATGTATTTGAGTCTGTTCACATGGATCAATTCACCGCGCAATGCGACTCCGTCGCGCGAGATCAACTCGGGGTTTGCCAAGTCCACAGTCAGGACAGCGTTGTCTTCCTGCACATTCGAGCTGAGCAGGAGGAGCGGCGCGCCGTTAAGGCGCAACTCGAGCTGCGATAGAAAACGCGTATCGTGAAGGTAGATGCCGTCGGAGTTGCCTTCGCCCGCCACGATATCGCCGCGGTGATCGAACAAGGCGAAAGCGTAGCCGGATTTCAACGTCCGCGGTCGGCGCTCCTGAAATGAGACGTTGGATTCGATGTAAAACGGCGACGCCTCGTCCTCGCCAACCTGCCCTGGAGCCGGCGTGGTCTGGTCGGTATTAGGCTCGGAATTCAGGCGGCGTCTCGCCGGCCGGCTGCCCTGGCGCTCAAGACAACCGCGGTCGCTGAGCCGCGGTGGAGCACATCGCCGTAAAGGTCAGCGTAATCGCGCGCCATGCGCTCAGCCGAGAACCGCTCCTCGAAGCGGCGTCGGACGACCCGCCGATCGAGCGCTATGGCCCGCGGGACTGCGGCAACTGCCGCATCGATATCGTCGACGACAAATCCGGTCATTCCGTCGTCGATAATCTCCGGGACCGCGCCGCGCCGGCAGGCGATGACCGGCGTGCCATTGGCCATCGCCTCGATCGTGGCCAACCCGAACGGCTCCGGCCAGTCTATCGGGAACAGCAACGCCATCGCACGACCGAGAAATTCCTCCTTGTCGCGATCGCCGATCTCACCAATGAACTCCACCCCCGGGCCCTTCAGTAATTTTTTGATCTTGCGATGGTAGTAGTCGAGATCGACTTTGTCGACCTTGGCCGCGATTTTCAATAGTATCCCGGCGCGGCGGGCTATTTTGATCGCCTTGTCCACCCCCTTCTCGGGGCAGACTCGACCGATAAAAGCGAGATAGCCGCCGTCCCCGAGACCCGGTGAATATAATTCGGTCGGAAGACCGTGGTAGACGGTGCCCTGCCAACTCGCCCAGGGAACGGGGACCCGCTGAGCATCGGAGATGGACACGATCGGCATCATCGGAAATTCGCGAAAGAGAGGCGGCAGATCAGGCAGATCGAGGCGGCCATGGGCCGTCGTCAAAGTCTTGCCCCATCGAGGTGCGAACAACGGAAAGTGAAGGAAATCAGAGTGAAAATGGATAATGTCGAATGCTTCGGCGTTCCGCGCGACGCGGTTGAGCATTACCAAATGGTGGGGAAGTGAATCTTTGCATCGAGCGTTGAGACGCAGTGCGCGATCACATGGCGCACGCAGTGTTGCCGCAGTCTGTGAGTCGCCACTAGCAAACAGGGTGACCTCATGCCCTTGGCGCACCAGCTCTTCCGTAAGATACGAGACGACTCTCTCGGTGCCGCCGTAAAGCTGCGGCGGACAACTCTCGTACAAGGGGGAAACTTGCGCGATCCTCATTTACAAGATTCCTCATGTGTTGCCGCTGGTTCTCAGAGGACTCGCCCGACCTACAATCGAGTTCGCTAATACAGCGACTCCAGTTCAAGAACTGTTGAGGGAATCGAGAAGTTCCAGGGCCCTCACAAAGGATCGGCCGCGGCCCGCAAAGGTTCACAACCCATGCTGCTTTCGTCTGCCGAATTACATGGACAAGTGGTGGGCCCGCGGGTCGTGCCCGGGTGTTCTCCAGCGCAGACCGTGGCTTTAAAGGGCGGCTTCGAATGTCGACCGACCGCGAAATCGATGCTCCTCATAACCACATCCTCCGACGAGCAACATGGATACAAGGCGCGACGACACTGTCGCGACTGCCGCCCGCCTGGCGGCCGATTAGGATCTAGGTACTCCGCACCGCCGTTCAAGGTTTGTTGACCTTGTAGGCCGCTGTTTTCATTGGCAGATTTTGGAGTTGACTAAGAGCTTGAAGATCCTCCCCGCATGATTAAATCGAAGCGCGCCGGATGCCGACTAACGGGTCTCGGCAGGGAATGAGGCCAGACCAGAGATGCGTCGGCTGCGGTCATGTCGCTTCGCTGTGAGGATGTGATCGAATTGCGTTATCCCCACCTCCTCGCGCGCAGCCCGTTGCCGAAACCCGTTCCCTGTGCCGCGCTAGTCGCGACCCGCATGTGTTATCAGGGTGAACATGCAGAGAGGTAAACCATGGCGCTTTCAGAATTTCCTAGATTGGGGTTCGACCCCTTTGTCGAGCTGCGGCGAATGCAGAGCGAGATGAATCGGCTGTTTTCCGGCTTCAGCGCTACGGCAACGCGCGATTTTCCACCGATAAACATCTGGCTCGGCGAGAACAGCGTCGTTGTGACGGCCGAATTGCCGGGCGTTACCCACGACGACGTAAATCTCAGCCTCCAGGAGGATGTGCTGACCCTAGCGGGCAAGCGGGAACCAGAAACGCAAGAGCAGAATCTCAGCTGGCAACGCCGCGAGCGCGCCTACGGCACTTTCTCACGCGCCGTCCAGCTCCCGTTCCGCGTCGATCCCGAAAAGGTTCAGGCGAGGTTCAACAACGGCGTTCTGGAAATCGAGCTGCAGCGGCTGGAAGCGGATCGGCCGAAGAAGATCGAGATCCGTGTTGCGTGACCTGAATGGAGGGAGTGCAATCATGGCCCAGGAAGTCAGAACCGTCGAGCAACAGACGCCGACCAGTCAGCGTGTGCCGCCGCGGCCGGTATTTCTGCCGCCTACCGATATCTATGAAACCAAGGAGAGCATCGTTGTACTGGCGGAAATGCCCGGAGTGCCGCCAGACGGGGTCGATATCAGCCTTGAACGCCGCGTCTTGACGATCCGCGGACGCAGTGCTGCCAACGAGCACGGCGGATACCAGCGGGTTTACAACGAGTATGCCGGCGGCGATTACGAGCGCGTTTTCACACTGTCGGAAAACATCGACCGCGACCGCATTGAGGCGACTCTCAAGGACGGTATTTTGCAGCTCGTTCTGCCTAAGGCCGAAGCTGCCAGAGCGAGAAAGATCGAGCTCAAGGCCTCCTGAGCGGTCCAAGTTTTACTCGTGCATAGGGGCGCAAACGGGCACCAACACGTCTCCGCTCCTATTTCGGTGTGCGGCGGCTACGAGCCTCGGACGAGCTGGCCGCGGATTTCCCCGGCCTTATTGGCTTCCGTGTGAATGTTGACGTACCACTTTCCGGCCTCGAGCTGAGCGATCTGCGCATCCGTCAGTGTCGCCGAACCTTTAATCGGGCTGGCGAGGTTCCCGGTGAACGGCACGACGATCCCGGCATTTGCCCCCGGGTCGGCCGGACCATGAATATGCGCAGCGGTAGCGGGACCGCTGAGGCCAGAATAGTCGACGGTCCAAGTCAGCGTCTTTGTCGCGGTATCAAGCGACGCTGTCGCCGCGCCCTTGCCTTGGCTGGCTATTCCCGGACCGGCGGCGAGATCCGCCTTGAATCTCACCTGTTCTGCCTGCGCAACAGCGCACACGAGAAACAGCGCGAGAAAACCGAGGCTGAGCGATACCGCACGGCGCATCTTCTTTCCTCCCATCAAGTCGTTCCACAGGCAGAGTATTATCGCCGCAGTCGATCGGGAAGTCCGAAATTGGACCGGCCGCTGCCGATCTACCACAACGGATAAATATTCTTGGCTTCCTTGTCCGGCTGACGGCGCTTGGTCCGGCGTAGCCGGTTATGCACACCGATCGTCAGGGCTACTAGGACGAGACCAAGCAGAATCCACCACTCCATCACCTAGTTTCCCCCCCAACAGTACGAGGTGAAGCGCGGCTGAGCGCGCCGACCGCCTCCGCGACGATCGGCAGCATCGCCGCAGCCACAGCCGCGTTGCCCGCCTCCGACAAGTGATACAGATCGATATAGACGGGGTCGGCACAATCGTCAAAAAGCGCCGAGAGATCGATAGCGTCGGGGGCAGCGACGAGTTCAGGGAGGCGGCGACGCACGCCGATGACCGCGTCATAGAGCAGGCGCCGGCGCACGGGGTCGCTCGTATAGTCATCGGCCCAGCGCTGCTCGTCCGCAGTTTTGAACTTCTTTGTCGTGATCACCGGCTGCCAGAAGAAGAGTGCCCGGAACCGGTATTCACGTGCCAACAGGCGTACGAGCCGCACGTTGCCGGCATAGGCCGCAACGACCTCGCGGGCGAGTTTGGCAAGATCGATCCGCGCAAGGTCCGTCTGTTCGAGCGGTAGCGGGCCGCGCAACGGAAGACCGGTCAATCGGCGCAATCGCCGCAATGTGCGCGGCGCCGACCTGATCAATGCCGCAGTGATCAGATCCCCCAGCCGATCCGGATGAAGCAAGTTGAACTCGGCCCGTCGGCGCGCCTCATTGAACAGCCCGTCGGCACGGCCAGTCTGCTCGGCGCACGCCATCTCGTTGATGCCGTCGTAAAACAGGGCAATGTCGATCCGCTCGCCGGACTTCAACAGCTGCTGCAAGGTGATGACCTCCTGCGTGCTGTTGTGTCCGAGCTGACCATAATTGGTTACAGAAACCCGGTGTCCGCGCTCGGTGAGCTGCCGGGCCAGTACTGCAGGTATGGTTTGGTCGCCCCGCGCCCCCATTCCCATCATCGTTGAGCCGCCGAAGCACA
>Ga0070714_100002984_pt1 | contig 12537 bp, 9 predicted proteins | sample LARL83metaG_FD_65450 | JGI IMG/M metagenome (GOLD analysis project Ga0070714, IMG submission 65450) | Corn, switchgrass and miscanthus rhizosphere microbial communities from Kellogg Biological Station, Michigan, USA - LAR L8-3 metaG | ecosystem: Host-associated > Plants > Roots > Rhizosphere ... | reverse complement strand
AGAAAAGGGCTTCGTGTTGAAAAAGGGTGCAAATCCGGCGCCTTTTTTGACAGAGAGCACTTTTTCGACATGAAAGTCGGCCGCGTGCGGCCGATGGATGGTGCGAAACGGGGCAATCCGCAGAGACTGGCGCGCAGCGGCGGGACTGGGCGGGCGCCAGCGATGCGTGGGCTGGAGTGCGGGTTCGAGATGGGCGATGCTGTGACGCGCCAGGGTGACTATTCGGACATAACCCGAGTGCTAGGACGAACTGCTTGACTGTGCCTGTATTTTTATCGCGTGCCATCGCCCTCCGCTACCGATGATGAGGGCATAACTCCGTCCGTGGAAGACCTGGCTACCGGGCGCGATGCACTGGACGTGGAGTTCGTGGAGATCACTAGCGACGCGCCCGCTGACGTCGGCGACCGTCGGGCGAAGACGGCCGAAGAACCGCAGTCCGGGTCGTCGAAGGCCCAGAAGCGGAGCACCGGCCGGACGAGGACGCCGCGCAAGGCCAGGGCGGCGAGGAGCACCAAGCCGACGCCGCAGCCGGGCGCGGAAGCCGGACAGCCTGGATCCGCCGCGGGACCGAAGACGTCCGCGTCGAATTCACCCGCCGGACCGCCTCACGCCAATGGCCAGAAACCGGGCACCGGGTCACCCGAGAGCGCCGCGCGGAAGGCCGCGGGCGGGCGCTCGCAGGCCGCGGGCGGGCGCTCGCAGACCGCGGGCGGGCGCGCGCAGGGCACGGGCGGGCGCGCGCAGGGCGCTCCCCAGAAATCTGGGCGCAAGCCCGCGGCCGCGCAGTCGCGGGCGGCTGGCCAGAAGACTGCTACCGGATCCCCGCAGGCGCCGGCGCAGAAGCCCGCCGGGCCGCCGCAAGCACCGGGACAAGGGCCAGGCACCGGATCACCACGGGGCGGGGGGCAGCCGGTCTCGGGGCAAAAGCCGGCCGCGGCACACCAGCCCGCCACTGGGCCCATGCCGGTCGCGGAGCCACCGGGCGGCTGGCCTCGTCTTGGCGCCGCTGTCAGCGCGCCGGCGCCGGCGACCGACACTACCGCCGCCGCGTCCAGGACGACGTCCAGCGCGACGGCCGCAACCGCTGCCAGCGCAACCGCCGCCAGCGCGACAGCGCCGCACGGCACCGCTACAGGCAAGGCCACGGGCACCGCTACAGGCAAGGCCACGGGCACCGCTGCAGGCGCTGCCACGGGCACCGCGCCGAGCGTGGTCACGCATCCAGGTACCAGCTCGCAGCCGGGCACCGCCGCTCCCCCGCCGCTGCCCAAGCGCCCCGTCCCGGCCTGGCACCCGGAACGCCCGGCGCAGAGCCACACCGTGCACACGGGCCACACGGGCCACGCGACCGCCACGGCAAGCCGCACCGCGACACGGCCGGCCGGCGCGGTACCGGTCGCCCCTGGACCGGTCGCCCCTGGACCGGGCCAGGGCGCGCCCCCGGCGGAAACCGTCCCGCCGGAGGAGGTCGTCCTCGACGAGGAGCTCGAGGAACTCGAGGAAGACCTCGGCAAACGCCGCCTCCCCCGCCGCGCGCTGCTCCAGGCCGCGCTGATCGGCGGCGCCGGGATCGCCGCGCTGCCGCTCCTCGCGGTCATCAGCCGCCTCACGAAGTCCGGCCCGAAGCCGCTCGCCCTCACCTACCCGCTCAACGACGGCTGGCTGTTCGGCGGCGAGTACCAGCCGGGCACCGAGGCCACCGGCTACGACGACACGAGCTTCGCGCCGGTCACCATCCCCCACTGCGTCACGACCCTGTCCTGGCGGAACTGGAACCCCCACATCTGGCAGAACATCTGGATCTACCGACGCCACATCGACAGCGACCAGCTGCCCGGCATCGCCGCCAAGACAAACCGGGTGTTCGCGCACTTCGACGGCGTCATGGTGAATTCCACGGTGATCTTCAACGACCAGGTAATCGGCACCCACCAAGGCGGCTACCTGCCCTTTCAGGTCGAGCTCACCGGGCACGTAAAGCACGGCACCAACGTGCTCTCGGTGGCCGTGGACTCGCGGGCGGTAGCGGTGCCGCCGATGGTCAGCGGGACTTGGGCCGGCAACTACGACTTCCTCCAGCCGGGCGGCATCTACCGGGACGTGAACCTGCGGGTCGTCCCGCAGGTCTACGTCTCCGACGTCTACGCCGCCCCGGCCGACGTGCTGAGCGCACAACCAAGACTTGACGTGCAGGTCACCATCGACGCGGCCGTCAAGTCACGGCATCCCGCCACGCTCCAGGTGGACCTGCTCGACGCGACCGACGGCAGCCGGGTCGCGACAGCCACGAAAACCATCACCATCGACCAGCCGGGCGTCACCACCACCGCGCTCACCATGACCGGCCTGGGCGGGATCAAGCTCTGGTCGGTTACCTCGCCGAACCTGTACACCGTGCAGGCCACGGTGACCGTGCCCGGCGTGGGCGCGCACCTGGCCACCACGCGCACCGGCTTCCGCGACGCCAGGTTCCGGCCGGACGGCTTCTACCTGAATGGCAAACGGCTCCAGATATTCGGCCTGGACCGGCACCAGCTGTTCCCGTACACCGGCATGGCGATGCCTGCCCGCGCGCAGCGCAAGGACGCCCAGCTCATCAAAACCGAGTTCAACTGCAACATGGTGCGCTGCTCGCACTATCCCCAGTCGCCGCACTTCCTCGACGCGTGCGACGAACTCGGCCTGCTGGTCTGGGAGGAGGCGCCCGGCTGGGACCATGTCAGCCACGCCAGGGAATGGCAGGATCTGGTCATCCAGAACGTCAGGGACATGGTGACAAGGGACCGGAGCCGGCCTTCGGTGATCGTGTGGGGCACCAGGCTGAACGAGACCCACAAGTATCCGGCGCTGTGGGCGGCGACCCGCCAGGCAGCCGCCGAACTCGACCCGGCCCGGCCCAGCTCGGGCGCGATGGACGACCGCAACATGGACGACTGGGCCGAGGACGTCTTCGGGTTCAACGACTACAGCTTCAGCAAGGTCACCGGCAACGCCGAGCTCCAGCCGCCGGTGCCGGGCGTGCCGTACCTGATCACCGAGTCTGTCGGCGTCGTGGAAGCCCAGCCGGAGCACTTCACCTGGACCGATCCGCCGGCCCTGCTGGCCAAGCAGGGAGCGCTGCACGCCCAGGTACACAGCCTCGCGGCGGCCGAACCCGCCTACGCGGGCCTGATCGCGTGGGCCGCCTTCGACTACGGCTCGCTCCAGGGCCGGCCGGACACCATCAAGTGGGCGGGCGTCGCCGACACGTTCCGCGTGCCCAAGCCCGCCGCCGCCATCTACCAGGCACAGGTCGACCCCGCGAAGCAGCCCGTGATCATCCCGATGTTCTTCTGGGACCAGCAGGGCGCGAACCCGGGCCCGGCGGCGATGATCGCCAGCAACTGCGAGCAGCTGACGATCTTCATCAACGGCAACCGCGTCGCCACCGCGCTGCCGGCCGCGGACTCACCGCTGTACAACCGCCTGACGTACCCGCCGTTCCTGGTCACGCTCCCCGGACTCCTCATCGGCGACCAGCCAGAAGAGCTGCTCATCCAGGGCTACGTGGGCGGTCAGCGCGTCGCCGAGGCCAAGATGTCCGCCAACCCGGCCGGCGACCACCTCGCCATCGCGGTCGACGACAACGAGATCGACGCCGACGGCTCGGACGTGACCAGGGTCGTGTTCCGCGCCGTCGACTCGTACGGCAACCTGATCCGGACCGGCAACGGCCTGGTCACGCTCACGATCAGCGGTCCCGGCGTTATCGTGGGGGACAACCCGTTCGAGTTCGGCGCGTACGGAGGGCTGGGCGCGGTGTGGGTACGCTCGGTGTCCGGGCAGCCTGGCACGATCACCGTTACCGCGGCCCATCCCGTGCTTGGCAGCGCACACGTCAGCGTGCAATCCCAGTAACGTCTGGGGAGGTGAGACCACGGCTCGTTATGCCATAACCGAACTTGATTTTCACGGTTTTACCGATAGACTCGAACAGTTCATCGAGGTGTATACGGCGGCGATGCGGCCACCGCAGGACCAGCTCGCCGGCCGGTATCCGATCATGGCCGAGCACGCCGCTAACCCGGGCTTCCGTACGCTGACGGCCACCGTGGACGGGACGCTCGCCGGGTTCTGTTACGGCTTCCACGGGGCGCCCGGGCAGTGGTGGCACGACCGGGTCAGGTTCGCGCTCGGGCAGCCGGCCGCCGGGGAGTGGCTCGGCGACTGCCTGGAGATCGCCGAGCTGCATGTGCTACCGGAATATCAGGGCCGCGGCATCGGCTCGCGTCTGCTCCGCGATCTCACCATAGGGCGCGCGGAACGTACGGTGGTGCTTTCTACCAGCGACAGCGAGACGGTCGCGAGGCGGCTGTACCGCGATAACGGGTTCACCGACCTGCTGACCGGGTTCTTGTTCGACCCGCTGATGCCCGCCTACGCGGTGATGGGCGCCGAGCTGCCGCTGCGGGCCGCCAGGCCCAGCCGCTCATAGATCTCGCGGGTCGCCTTGGAGAAGTTCAGGGTGTAGAAATGCAGGCCGGGGACGCCTTCGGCGAGCAGCTGCTCGCACATCCGCGCGGCGTAGTCCACCCCGATCGCCCGGACCGCGGCCCTGTCTTCCCTGACTTGCCGCAGGCTGGCCCACAGTTCTTCCGGCACCCGGCAGCCGCCGAGTTCTATCGCGCGCTCGATCACCCGCAGGCTGGTCACCGGCATGATGCCGGGAATGATCGGCACGTCACAGCCCAGCGCGGCGACCCGGTCGCGCAACCGCAGGTAGTCCTCCGGGTAGAAGAACATGTTCGTGATCGCGAAGTCCGCGCCGGCCCGGCACTTGGCGATGAAGTGCCGTACGTCGGTGTCCGGGTCGGGCGAGGCCGGATGCTTCTCCGGAAACGCCGCCACGCCGATGCCGAAGTCGCCGGACGACTTCACGAGGCTGACCAGCTCGGCGGCGTGGGTGAGGCCGTCGGGGTGGGGCACCCACGGGCCGTTCGGGTCGCCCGGCGGGTCGCCGCGCAGCGCCAGGACGTCGCGCACGCCGACGGCCGCGTAGGAGCCGATCACGTGCCGCAGCTCGGCCACCGAGTGGCTGACCGCGGTCAGGTGGCCGACCGGGGTCAGCGTGGTGGCCGCGGCGATCCGGCCGGTCATCCGCACCGTCGTGTCCCTGGTCGAGCCGCCGGCGCCGTAGGTGACCGAGACGAACGTCGGATGCAGCGGCTCGAGGCGGCGGATGGCACGCCAGAGCTGCTGCTCCTCGGCCTCGGTCTTCGGCGGGAAGAACTCGAACGAGAACGACTGGCGACCGCCCGTGAACAGGTCGCGCAGCGACTGCCGGGGGCGCTTCGCGACCGGCTGGGGGCGCCCGGCTCCGACGGCTCTTCGCGGACTTGGTGGCACAGAGCCACCCTAACCCGTCTCGCTACAAGGCGAGCGCCTGCGCGCGGCGGTTGACTTCGGTGCCGCGGCGCCTCGCCATCGCGCTGATCGGCGTGCCGGGCAGCGTTTCGTCGGCGGTGAACAGCCAGCGGAGCGCCTCGGCGTCGTCGAATCCGCAATCGCGCAGCAGGGTCAGCGTGCCTGGCAGGCCTTTCACGACCTGCGCGCCGTCGAGGAAGGCGGCCGGCACCGAATGCGAGCCGTCGGGCCGGGTCACCGCCAGCAGCTTGCGGTCGCGGAGCAGCTGCTTCACGCGCCCGGCGGGGATGCCGAGGCGGGCGGCGACGTCGTTCAGGGATAGCCATTCGCCGACAAGAGAGTCGGTCAAGGGGTCAATCTGGGCCACGAGACCAATGTCCCACGTCCGAGCGCTCCTCAAACACCGGGTTAACCCCTGCTGACCGCCTCTTTCACGGGAACGGCCGGGTCGGCTAGGCGGCCGGGGTCGAGTACGGTCCCGTCCGCGATGGCGCGGCGGCCCTGGACCAGGTCGCGCGGCCGGTCGACGGTGAGGATCGCCCTGAGCTGGTTGTCCGCGTTCAGCCAGCAGACGGCCCACTTCGCGGCCGCTTCCGGACTCCCCCGCCACAGGAGCCGCGTGGCGTCCCCGTGGTGTCCGGCGTACTGGAGCATCCGGCCGAACTGCTCGGACCAGAAGTACGGCACCGCGTCGTACGCCTCGTCGCCGCCGAGCACGTTGGCGGCGACCACCTCGGGCGCATGCAGCGCCACGTCCCAGTGTTCGAACCGCAGCCTTCGGCCGTACCGCCGCGACCAGACCGCCGCGCAGTCCCCCACCGCGTACACGCCGGGCACCGAGGCGCGCAGGCCCGCGTCGACCTCGACCCCGTTGCCCGTGGCGATCCCGGAACCGTCCAGCCAGCCAATGGCTGGCCGCACGCCCACCGCGGTCACCACGACGTCGGCGGGCAGCCAGGCGCCGTCGGCGAGTGCGAGCCCGCCCGTCTCGACAGAGCCCACCTTCGTGTCGGTGCGCAGGCCGACCCCGGCCGCCTCGTACCAGGCGGCGGTCAGTGCGCCGAGTTCGGCCGGCAGCGCCGTGGCAAGCGGCGTCGCCGCGGCCTCGACCACGGTCACCTCGCACCCGTAGCCCGCCGCGGCGGTCGCCAGCTCCGCGCCGATCCAGCCGGCTCCCACGATAGCCAGCCGGGCACCTTGCTTTATCGTGTCGCGCAGCGCCAGCGAGTCCTCGTACGTCCGAAGGAACCGCTGCGGGCCCGGCCCGGGCAGCGCGACCGGCAGCGCCCCGGTGGCGATCACGAGATGATCCCATTCCGGGACGTCGTCCAGGCTGGTAATGGTGCGGCCCGGCTGGAACGCCACGTCGGATGCCGCGAAGTCCGCCCGCAGCGACGGATCGGGCGGATCCGCCTCGATCAGCACCTTTTTCGACAGCGGTGGCCGGTCGTACGGCGGCCGCTGCTCGGCCCCGATCAGCTCGATCCGCCCGCGGTACCCCCGGCCGCGCAGCTCTTCGGCGGTCCGCCAGCCCGCCAGGCCCGCTCCGACGATCACAACACCCATAGCCAGAAAGCCTATTTAGTGTTGGTTACACGCCGGTTCGATCATGACAAACTCATTAACTCCGCCAGAAACGCTGGATGAACCGTAAACTCGCATCCGATGGACGATACGCTTGCCGACCCGATCGCCGGCCGTCTGATCGATGGTCGTTACGCGGTGCAGGCGCGCGTTGCCCACGGTGGCATGGCGACCGTCTATCAGGCGATCGACACCCGGCTGGACCGGCGTGTCGCGCTCAAGGTCATGCACGCGGAGATGGCCAGGGACGCGGGCTTCGTGCAGCGGTTCATCGCCGAGGCCAAATCCGTGGCGCGGCTGTCCCACCAGAACGTCGTCGCGGTCTACGACCAGGGGGCCGACGGGCCGTTCGTGTACCTGGCCATGGAGTTCGTGTCCGGCCGGACGCTGCGTGAGCTGCTCGACGAGCGCGGCCGGTTCTCCCCCGCCGCGGCGCTTGACATCATGACCGGCGTGCTCGACGGGCTCGCCGCCGCGCACGCGTCCGGCATCGTGCACCGCGACGTGAAGCCGGAGAACGTGCTGGTCACCGTCGACGGCAGGGTCAAGGTCGCGGACTTCGGGCTGGCGCGCGCGCAGGCGGAGGCCGGTCACACCAGGTCTGGCATGATCATCGGGACGGTCGCGTACCTGGCCCCGGAGCAGGTCACCGGCGAGGCGCCGACCGGGCCGCGCAGCGACGTGTACTCGGCCGGCGTGCTGCTGTACGAACTGCTCACCGGGTCCAAGCCGTTCACCGGGGAGACCCCGATCTCGGTCGCCTACCAGCACGTGAACGCGGACGTGCCGCGTCCGTCCGCGAACCTGCCGGACATCCCCGCCGCCGTGGATCAGCTCGTGCTGGACGCGACCGACCGGGATCCGTCGCGACGCCCGCCCGACGCCTTGCAGTTCCTGCGGGCGGTCCGGCGGACGCAGGACGAGCTGGGTTTGCCGAGGTCGTCGTCCGGCCAGACCGACGCAGATCAGGCGGGCGACCGCGGCCTCACCAGCCTGCTGGGCGTCGGCGTCGAGGGTCTGGCCGAAGCCCCCTGGCTGGACTTCGATGCCGCGCGCTTTGGCGGAACAGGCGCCCGGCCGACTCAGCCCGACGGCCGGGCTCAGCCCGCCGGCCGGGCTCAGCCCGCCGGCCGGGCTCAGCCCGCCGGCCGGCACGCGGCCGGCGGATCCGCCGATGGCTGGGGCGGGCCGCCCGGCAGCGGCGTACGCACGGACGGCTGGGGCCAGGAGTCCGGCACCGGTGAGTACGTGGCTGGGTACGCGACTGACTACGCGGCGGACGGCGGCAGCGGTAACCATACGCTGATCGTGCGTCGCGACACGGCGGACCGGTACATGCGGGGCCGTGATCCGTTCCTTGGCCGCTGGCTGTTCAGCCGGCGGCTGGTCGTCGTGGTACTCGCCCTTGTCCTGTTTGCCGTGGCCGGCTACGGCGGCTGGTACCTCACCTCGGGCCGGTACGCGACGGTGCCGTCAGTGACCGGCGACTCGCCCACGCTGGCCAGCCAGTTGCTGTCCGCGCAGGGTTTCAAGGTGCTGTCGGCCGTGGGCAGCCAGCACAGCAACACGATCGCCAAGGGACAGGTCGTCGCCACGAACCCGTCCGGCCGGGTGTCCAAGGGCACCACGATCGAGCTGCTGGTCTCGGCCGGCCCGTTCACCTCTGTGGTGCCGGCCGTGAAGGGCGAGATGCTGGACAAGGCGAAGACCGACCTGGCTGGGGTTCACTTGCAGTACCAGGTCGTCATGGTCGGCTCGAACCTCCCCGTGGGCACCGTCGTCAGCGTGAGCCCGAAGGCCGGCTCCATCCAGCCGCAGACCCAGCCGGTGCGGCTCACGGTGGCCGGCGGCCAGCCGCTGCCCGACTTCACCAACGAGCAGTTCCAGCAGGCCCAGCAGCAGGCCCAGCAGGATGGCATCACGCTCCGGGCCACCGGCGGCAACCAGGGCAACGGCGCGGTCATCAGCGCGCAGAGCCCCAAGCCCGGCTCGATCATCACCAAGGGCGAGGTCGTCCAGGTCACGCTGACCCAGCTGAATGTGCAGGTCCCGTCCGTGATCGGGGATACCCTCGCGGCGGCCCGGCGGGAGCTCGCGTCGTTCGGCCTCAAGATCCAGGCGGACAACAACGCCATGTTCGGCCTGGTCATTGACCAGAGCCCGGCACCAGGTAACAGCGTGCCGTACGGCAGCACGGTGCAGGTGACCGTCTTCGGCGTTCGAAACGACAACGGGAACGGGAACGGCAACGGCAACGGCAACGGCAACGGGAGCGGTTTTCCTTAGCCCCGGCTTGGGCCCCCGCTGGATGCGGTAGGGTCTTACTCGTGTGCCAGCAGTTCTGGTTTTGGTTTGGCTACCGGCCCGGTTCCCGGACGGTCGCCTGCCAGGCCTTGCGCTGACGCAGCCGACTTAATCAGAGCCCCGGGCCAAACGGCCCGGGGCTCTTTTCGTGAAGGAGTGATCGGCATGGTTGTAGTGATGGCCACGGAGGCCGGAGAACCCGAAATCGAAGGCGTCGTCGACCTGGTGCGCTCGGCGGGCGGCGACGCCTTCGTCAGCCGCGGCGTGACGCGGACGATCGTCGGGCTGGTCGGCGACGTCGAGCACCTCGGCACGCTGAACCTGCGCGGCATGCCGGGCGTCAGTGACGTTGTCCGGATTTCCGCCCCGTACAAGCTGGTCAGCCGGGAGCACCACCGGGAACGCTCGGTGATCCGGGTCGGCGGGGTGCCGATCGGCCCGGACACGCTGACGGTCATCGCCGGGCCGTGCGCGGTGGAGACCGCGGAGCAGACGCTGGCCTCGGCGCTGATGGCTCGTGCGGCCGGCGCCTCCTTGCTGCGCGGCGGCGCGTACAAGCCGCGCAGCTCACCGTACGCGTTCCAGGGTCTGGGCGAGACAGGCCTTCGTATCCTCGCGGATGTGCGCGCCGAGACCGGGCTGCCGGTCGTCACCGAGGTCGTCGACCCGTCAGACGTCGATCTGGTGGCGAGCTACGCGGACATGCTCCAGGTCGGCACCCGCAACATGCAGAACTTCCCGCTGCTCCAGGCCGTGGGCGGCGTCGGCAAGCCGGTCATGCTCAAGCGCGGCATGAACGCCACCATCGAGGAGTGGCTCATGGCGGCCGAGTACATCGCGCAGCGCGGCAACCTGGACATCGTGCTCTGCGAGCGTGGCATCCGCACGTTCGAGAAGGCCACGCGGAACACCCTTGACATCAGCGCGGTGCCGGTCGCTCAGCGGCTCTCCCACCTGCCGGTGATCGTGGACCCGTCCCACTCCGGCGGCCGCCGCGACCTGGTGCTCCCGCTGTCCCGCGCCGCGATCGCGGTCGGCGCCGACGGCATCATCGTGGACGTGCACCCGCACCCCGAGCAGGCGCTGTGCGATGGCCCGCAGGCACTGGTCGAGTCCGACCTGCGCGAGCTGGCCAGCGTGGCCGCCCACCTCTCCCCGCTTGTCGGCCGCACCCTCACGCCGGCGCCCGCGGTCGCTTCGCTCCCCGCGTAACGGAATCCAGTTCACACTTCCGGCTAATCGGGCGGAGACTGAGAGCATGTTTGAGCGATTTACCGACCGCGCCCGCCGGACCATCGTTATCGCGCAGGAAGAGGCGCGGCGGCTAGACCATAACTACATCGGGACCGAGCACATCCTGCTCGGCGTTCTCCGCGAGGACCAGGGCCTGGCCAGCCACGCGCTGCAGGCCATGGGGCTCGACCTGGCGCAGTTGCGCGAGGAAATCGAGGCGCGGGCCGGCCGCGGCTCGAGCGCGCCATCGGGGCACATCCCGTTCACTCCCCAGGCGAAGAAGTCACTGGAGCTCTCGCTCCGCGAGTCGGTACAGCTCGCGGCCGGATACATCGGCACCGAGCACCTGCTGCTCGGCCTCATCAGGGAGAGCGAGGGCCCCGGCGGGAAGGTGCTGGCCGCGCACGGGGTCACGCTGGACGGGGCCAGGGACACCGTGGTCCGGCTGCTTCGCGAGCGCGGTGCCGAAGGGCGCGCGGACGTCCAGCTGAAGCCGGGCGGAACCTCGCTGGATCAGATCGCCACCCAGCTGCAGGCCGTCCTGCGCCGGCTTTCCGCGATCGAGGCGAAGCTCGGTGTCGAGCCGCCGGCCACGCTGGTGCGCCTGCGGGAGGCGGAGGCCGCGGTAGCCCGGGTACGCCGGGAGAAGGAGCTAGCCATCGACGCGCAGGACTTCGAACTGTCCGCCCGGCTGCGCGACCAGGAAAAGCAGCTGCTTACCCAGCAACAACAGGCCGAGCAGGACTGGCTCAGCGAGCCCGAGCCGGGCGCGCAGCGGGGTGCGGAGCCGGTTGCGGAGCCGGTTGCGGAGTCGCCCTCACCCGGCGCCGAGTCCGCCTAGCCGGTTACTATCCGGTGTGCTGCCGATCATCCAGTTCACCGAACGGCCCGGCATCCTCGACATCGGGTGCGGGCATCCCGACCCGGCGCTGCTGCCGGTCGAGCCGTGGCTGGCCGCCGCCTCGGCGGCGGCTCGCGACTACGGCTGGCGCTCGCTGACCTACGGGACCGTGGCCGGTCCCGGTCCGCTGATCGACTGGCTGTCCGATCACCTGGAAACGACCAGCTTTTTCATAACGGCGGGTGCTTCGCACGCCCTCGCCCTGGTCACCGAACTGCTCGCCGCACGCGGGGACACCGTTCTCGTGGACGCGCCCGCGTATCACTTCGCGCTGCGCATCCTGCGCGACCGCGGCGTCCGGATTGTCGCGGCGCCGGTTGACCTGGAGGCGTTCATCGCGGACCTGCGCGCATCGGGGCAGCGAGTGCCGCTGCTGTATCTGGTCCCGACTTTCGGGAACCCGACGGGTTTGAGCGTCCCTGACGACCGACGCCGGTACCTCGTCGACGTGGCGCGGCGCACCGGTGTGACGCTCGTCGAGGACGACACGTACCGCGAACTGGTGTACACCGGAGCCGCCCCCGTGTCGTTGTGGGACCTGTCGGGCGGCGACGGCAGCGTCGTCCGGATCGGCTCGTTCTCCAAGACGGTCGCGCCGGGCCTGCGGCTAGGCTTCGTCAACGGGTCGCCCGCCGTCGTGCGCCGGCTGATGGACCTCGGCTACGTGGACAGCGGCGGCGGCGTGAACCACGCCAGCGCGCTGACCATGGCTTGTTTCTGCGCGTCCGGTGCGTACGAGCGGCACGTGACGTCGCTGCGCTCGGCGTACCAGGCTCGTCGCGACACTCTGGTGTCCGCGCTGCGGCCGGCGTTCGATGTCTCGCCGCCCGACGGTGGCTGGTTCGTGTGGCTGCGCCTCCCCGACGGCGTGACCGCCACCAAGCTCCTCCCCGTCGCCGAACAGCACGGCGTCTCCTTCGTCCCCGGCGTTTCCTTCTACCCTGACGGCACGTCCGGCGACCAGTACGTGCGCCTAGCCTTCTCCTTCCTCTCCGCCCCCGACCTCACCGAAGCCGCGACCCGCCTGCTGAAAGCCATCAGCCTGCGCTAAACGCCCCGCCTTCACTTCAGCCCCCGCCTTCACTCAGCCCCCGCCTTCACTTCAGCCC
>Ga0070714_100002982_pt1 | contig 12544 bp, 11 predicted proteins | sample LARL83metaG_FD_65450 | JGI IMG/M metagenome (GOLD analysis project Ga0070714, IMG submission 65450) | Corn, switchgrass and miscanthus rhizosphere microbial communities from Kellogg Biological Station, Michigan, USA - LAR L8-3 metaG | ecosystem: Host-associated > Plants > Roots > Rhizosphere ... | reverse complement strand
ATGCCGAATATGGCTGTCTTGTCATCCTCTCCACTGCTGGCGAAGTTACCGGGATGCCCGAAGAAAAGCTGATTGTGCGCGGTGCCCGCGAGCACAATCTTCAGAATGTCGATGTAACGATCCCGCGGGATAAGCTCACCGTCATTACCGGACTCTCCGGATCCGGGAAGTCCTCCCTCGCCTTCGACACGATCTACGCGGAGGGGCAGCGCCGGTACGTCGAGTCGCTGTCCGCGTACGCGCGCCAGTTCCTCGGGCTGATGGAGAAGCCCGATGTCGACGCGATCGAGGGGTTGTCGCCCGCCATCTCGATCGAGCAGAAGACCGCCGGCCACAATCCGCGCTCGACAGTCGGAACCGTCACCGAGATCTACGATTACCTGCGCCTGCTCTACGCCCGCGCCGGAACGCCGCATTGTCCCACCTGCGGCGAGCCCGTGCAGCGGCAGAGCGCGTCGCAGATCGCGGATACCGTGCTCACCTGGCCCGAGGGCACGCGGATAGAGGTGCTCGCGCCGCTGGTGCGCGGGCGCAAGGGCGAGTTCAAGGACCTGTTCGAGATGGCGCGCAAGCAGGGGTTCGTGCGCGCCGTCGTGGACGGGAAGCCGATCGAGCTCGCCTCCGCGCCCAAGCTGAGCAAGCAGCACAACCACAACATCTCGGTGATCGTCGATCGCCTGATCGCCCGCACCGAGGATCGCGGCCGGCTCACGGATTCGCTCGAGACCGCGCTGCGGCTCGCCGATGGCATCGTCGACGTCGTGCGCCACGACACCGGCGCGACGCAGCTCTTCTCCGAGCGCTACGGCTGTCCCACGTGCGGGCTCTCGCTTCCCGAGCTCGAGCCGCGGCAGTTCTCGTTCAACTCCCCCTTCGGCGCGTGCGCGCGCTGCGGCGGCTTGGGCGTGCAGAACGAAGTCTCCGAAGAGCTCATTCTCGGCGACGCGAGCGTGTCGATCCTCGAAGGTGTGATTCTACCGTGGGGCGAGCCCAGCGGGCATTTGCGGAAGACGATCCTTCCCGCGCTCGCGAAGCAATTCAAGTTCGATCTCAACGCGCCATGGGGCTCGCTCTCGCCCAAGACGCGCGCGCTCATTCTCTACGGCTCATCGGGCAAGAAGACGAAGTTCCGCGTGGACTCCGGCACGATGCGCGGCGACTTCGAGAGCGCCTGGGAGGGCGTGCTCGCGAACGTGCAGCGCCGGTACAACGAGACGACGTCGGATGGCGTGCGCGAGGAGCTCGAGGAGTACATGATCGAGGCCCCGTGCCCCGAGTGTCAGGGGCGCCGGCTCAAGCCCGAGTCGCTCGCGGTCACGATCAACGAGCTGAACATCGGCGAGGTGACCGAGTTCCCGATCACCGAGGCGCTCCGCTTCTTCGACAGCGTGCCCGTGCGCGAGAACGGCCGCCCGGGGCTCGACAAGGACATTGCGGGCCCGATCCTCAAGGAAGTGCGCGAGCGGCTGCGCTTTCTCGTGGATGTCGGGCTCGACTACCTCACGCTGGGGCGCGCGGCCGAGTCGCTCTCCGGCGGCGAGGCGCAGCGCATTCGCCTGGCGACGCAGATCGGATCGCGGCTGGTGGGCGTGCTCTACATTCTCGACGAGCCGTCGATCGGACTTCATCAGCGCGACAACGCGCGGCTGCTCGCGACCCTTCGCCAGCTGCGCGATCTCGGCAACACCGTGATCGTGGTGGAGCACGATGAGGAGACGATGCGCGAGGCCGACTACGTGATCGACATGGGCCCTGGCGCCGGAAAACACGGCGGATTGATCGTAGCCGAGGGCACCGTGGACGAGGTGATCCGGAACCCCGGCTCACTCACCGGAAAGTATCTTAGTGGTGAGATGAAGATCGCGATCCCGTCTCATCGCCGGGAGCCGCGAAACGGCTTTTCGCTTCGGATAGAGGGGGCGCGGGCGCACAACCTGAAGAATCTCAGTGCTGAGATACCTCTGGGATTGTTCGTCGCGATCACGGGTGTCTCCGGCTCCGGAAAGTCGACGCTCATCGAGGACATTCTGCACAACACGCTCGCGCGCCACTTCTACCGCGCTCGCGTGATCCCGGGCGACCACGATCGCATCACGGGGCTCGAGCACATCGACAAGGTCATCGACATCGACCAGAGCCCCATCGGACGCACGCCGCGCTCGAATCCCGCCACGTACACCGGGCTGTTCACGCCCATTCGCGAGCTTTTCGCGGAGCTGCCGGACGCGAAGATTCGGGGCTACGGGCCCGGCCGCTTCTCGTTCAACGTGAAGGGCGGACGGTGCGAGGCGTGCCAGGGCGATGGGCTCGTGAAGATCGAGATGCACTTCCTCCCCGACGTGTACGTCCCTTGCGAGGTGTGCAAGGGGAAGCGCTACAATCGCGAGACGCTCGAGGTTCGATTCCGCGGCGCGAGCATCGCGGACGTGCTCGACATGACAGTCGAAGACGCGTGCGCGTTCTTCGAGAATCAGCCGCGCATTCGCCAGAAGCTCGAGACGCTGCTTGATGTCGGGCTCGGCTACGTGCACCTTGGCCAGAGCGCGACGACGCTGTCGGGCGGCGAAGCGCAGCGCGTGAAGCTCGCGACTGAGCTCTCCAAGCGCGACACGGGGCGCACCTTCTACATTCTCGATGAGCCCACCACCGGCCTGCACTTCGAGGACGTGCGGCTCCTGCTCGAAGTGCTGCACCGACTCGTGGACAAGGGGAACACCGTTCTCGTCATCGAGCACAACCTCGACGTGATCAAGACCGCGGACTGGATCATCGATCTCGGCCCGGAGGGCGGTGCGCGCGGCGGCAACATCGTCGCGGAAGGCTCGCCCGAGGACGTCGCGCAGGTCACGGGATCGCACACGGGCCACTATCTGCGCCCGCTGCTCGCGCGCCCCTCGCGGCAGAAGGCGGGGTAGCGATGGTCTCGCTCCTCGACATCATCGGGCCGGTGATGGTCGGCCCGTCGTCATCGCACACGGCGGGTGCGTGCCGCATCGGGCTGCTCGTGCGAGGGCTCGTGGGCGGAACGCCGGATCGCGCGCGCATCGAGCTGCACGGCTCCTTCGCGCGAACGGGCGAGGGACACGGCACCGACAAGGCGCTCGCCGGCGGGCTGCTCGGCTTTCGCCCCGATGACGAGCGCCTGCGGGACGCGCTGGACATCATGGAGCGCGAAGGGCTCGACTTCCACTTCGAGAAGACGACGCTCTCCGAGGATGCCCATCCGAACACGGTGCGCCTCACCGTCGAGCGCGCGGGGCAGACGGCCACGGTCATCGGCTCATCGCTCGGCGCCGGCCGCATTCGCCTCACCGAGATCGACGGCTATCCGGTGGAGCTCACGGGTAATCTGCCCACCATCGTGCTCGTCGCGGCGGACCAGCCGGGCTCTGTGGCGCGCATCGCGGGGATTCTGGCCGAGAAGCAGGTGAATCTCGCCACCATGCGACTCACGCGAAAAGAGCGGGGCGGCGACGCCTTCATGGTGATCGAGTGCGACGAGCCGCCGGGCGACGATGCGCGCGCGGCGATCGAGGATCTCGACTGGGTGCACTGGGTGCGCACGCTGGACAAGGTCGGAGGTTAGGCGATGTACAAATCGCTCGCTGATGCGATTCGGGATGCGGAGGCGAGCGGACGCACGCTCGCGCAGACCGCGCTCGCGCTCGAGAGCAAGGATCAGGGGCGCACGGTCGACGACATTCGCTCGGCGCTCAAGCGCGCGCTCGAGGTGATGCGCAACGCGGTTGAGCGCGGCCTGGAAGGCGATCTGCGCTCCGCGTCCGGGCTCGTCGGCGGCGACGCGCTGCTCGTCGCGAAATCGCGCGCGGGCCCGATGTCGGGCACGCTGTTCAGCGACGTGCTCGCGCGCGCGCTCGCGGTGCAGGAGGTGAATGCGGCTATGGGCGTGATCGTCGCCGCGCCGACGGCCGGCGGCGCCGGCGTGCTCCCCGCGGTCCTCACGGGACTCGCGCGCGATCGCAGCATTCCGGACGAGAAGGTGATCGACGCGCTCGCGACCGCGGGACTCATCGGCGCGGTGGTGGCCGAGCGCGCGTCGCTTTCCGGCGCAGAGGGCGGCTGCCAGGCGGAGACCGGTGCGGCGGCGGGGATGGCGGCGGGCGCAGCCACCGAGATGCTGGGCGGCACGCCGTCGCAGGCCGGCCACGCGGTGGCGCTCACGATGCAGGGCACGCTCGGCCTCGTCTGCGATCCGCTCGGCGGGCTCGTCGAGCTGCCGTGCGTGTTCCGCAACGCCACGGGCGCCGCGCTCGCCCTCGCCGGCATCGAGATGGCGCTGTCCGGCATCCAGTTCGCGATTCCCGTCGACGAAGTGATCGATGTCATGGGCGAGATCGGGCGCAACATGGATGTCCGGTACCGCGAGACGGCGGGCGGTGGGCTGGCGGCGACGCCCACGGGGCGGCGCCTGGCGAAGGAGCGTCTCGTGCAGATCCGGACGGCGCCGCGCTAGAGGCGCCGGCGTGTGCGGCGCGCGCGCTGTCGCGTGCTTCGCATCCGCGCTATCTTCTGTCTCCACGGCTTCTTGCGTCGCCCGGAAACCTCTGCTCGCCAGGCGACGTAGTGTCGATCGGATACACGCAACTCCGGCAATTCCACGATCTGTTCCCCACAGGTGCGGCATGGTGACGAAAGAAGATCTGGAAGGCTTTCTCGACAGGCTGCAGGTCGACGGGGCCAGCTACACCGAGATCGAGCCGGGAATGTGGGTGGTGCATCCGGGCGGCCAGCTCGATGCCGACGTCGTGGTGCATTATTCCCCGCCCGTCGTGCTCCTGCGACTCAAGGTGATGGATCTCCCCAAGGACGAGAGCTCGCTGGCGACGCTGTCGCGGCGCCTGCTGCAGTTCAACGCGTCCGAGCTCGTGCACGGCTCGTACGGCATCGAGGGCGACTCGATCGTTCTCACCGAGGCAATGGAGCTGTCGCATCTCGACTACGAAGAGTTTCTCGCCGCATACGAATCGATGACGTTGGCGCTGGCCTCGCATCTGCGGGAGCTGGCACCATACCGCGAGGCACGCTGAATCATGGGCATCTTCGACCGGCTCTCCACACTTCTCAAGTCGAACATCAACGATCTCATCTCCTCGGCCGAGCATCCCGAGAAGATGCTGAATCAGATTCTCGTCGACATGCGCACGCAGCTGGCGAAGGCCAAGCAGCAGGTCGCCGCGTCGATCGCCGATGAGAAGCGCCTGCACGATCAGGTCGAAGCCGAGTACAAGCAGGCGGCCGAGTGGGAGCAGCGCGCGATGCTCGCGATTCGCGAGGGACGCGACGATCTCGCGAAGCAGGCGCTCGTGCGGCAGAACGAGCACGGCATTCACGGGCAGCAGCTCGAGGCGACGTGGAACCAGCATCGCGCCGAAACCGAGAAGCTGAAGAACTCGCTGCGCGACCTGAACGACAAGATCGAGGAGGCGAAGCGCAAGAAGAACCTGCTCATTGCGCGTGCGAAGCGCGCCGAGGCGCAGGCGCGCATTCAGGAGACGATGTCGTCGATGTCGGAGAAGTCCGCGTTCGAGGCCTTCTCGCGGATGGAGACGAAGATCGAGGACAACGAGCGGCGCATGCTCGCCAACGTCGAGATCGACGAGGAGTTCAGCGGCGACAAGCTCGCGAGCGACTTCAAGGTGCTCGAGAAGGGCGCGGGCGCCGCGAGCGCGGATTCGGCATTGCTCGCGCTCAAGCAGAAGATGGGGATGCTGCCCGCGGGCGCACCGACGTCGAACCGGCAGATCGGCGCCGGCGCCGAGTCGGGCGACGAGATCGCGCATGCTGAAATCGAGGAACCGCCCGAAGAGCAGAAGAAATCGTGACGACGGCGGGCACGGGGCGACTGCGCATCGCCCCGGTGTTGATGGCGATCGTCCTCACCGTCCTGCTGATCCTGCTGGTGGGGGAGGCGGCGCACCTCTTCCTGCTCCTCTTCCTGGCCGTTCTCATCTCGCTCGCACTCGGCGCGCTGGCGGAGCTCGTCACGCGCTACACGCACGTGCCGCATCGGTACTCGCTGCTCATCGCGGTCGTGATCGCGCTCGGAATTCTCACGGGGTTCATGTGGCTGATCGTGCCCGTGGTGATCGAGCAGACGCAATCGCTGCTCGGCACGCTACCGGACCGGCTCGTCGCGTGGCAGCACGGCATCGATGAAGCCGCGGCACGGGTGACGGCGCTCAAGGGCGTCTACAAGCCGGGACAGCTCCTGATCGCGAGCTACCAGCAGCTCTCGTCGTCGGTTGGCGGGCTGTTTCCGAAGATCGTCGGCGTGGCGAACGTGGTCATCGAGGTGCTGGTCGTCGGGATCCTGAGCATCTATCTCGCCAACCAGCCGGGACTCTACCGCGAGCTCCTGATCTCGCTCTTCCCGCCGGTGCACCGCGACCTCGTGCGCGATGTGATGGTGGACATCTCGCAGACGCTGCGCGCGTGGATTCTCGGCCAGCTCACGTCGATGTTCCTGCTCGGCGGCCTCGCGGCGATCGGCTTTTCGATTCTGCACGTGCCGTACGCGCTCACGTTCGGCCTGTTCACGGGGCTCATCGCGATCGTGCCGATCTTCGGCACGCTGATCTCGACGATTCTCCCCGCCGCGTTCGTGCTGGGCGAGGGCGGTGCAGGGCAGGCGCTGGCTGTGATCGGATGGGGCGTGATCGTGCACCTGCTCGAGAGCAATCTGATCTCGCCGCTCATCATGGCGCGCCAGGTTCGCCTCGCGCCGGTGCTCACGATCATGGCCATTCTGATCATGGGCAAGCTGCTGGGCGCCGTCGGGCTGCTCGTCGCGGTTCCCGCGCTGGCGGTGATCGACGTGATCATCCGTCGCATCCTGATCGGACGCGTGTACGAGGGGCAGGGATTTCGCCGGCTGCTGCGGAACGGAGCGCTCGTCGTGCGCGCCCCGCTGCCGGGCGGCGACGTACTCGTCGGCACGCCGTCGGGTGTCGACGTAATTTCCCTCGCGGAGGCGCGCGACCGCGCGCGATCCGCCTGAACCCAACAGTCACCGAATGCCACGCGAACTTCGTTTTCTCGTCCTCGCTGAAGGTCAGTTCGGACCCCTCACCTCCAAAACCGCAAACTCCTGCATTCGCTACACGCCCGAGCGCGTAGTCGCGGTCATCGACTCGCGTCGTGCGGGACGCACCTCCCAGGACGTGCTCGGCTTCGGCGGTGAGATCCCCGTCGTGTCGACCGTTGCCGAGGGGCTCGAGCGGATGCCGACGGCGCTGCTCATCGGTGTCGCGCCGCAGGGCGGGAAGCTGCCCGATGAATGGCGCGCCATGATTCTGGCGGCGATCGATGCCGGGCTCGATGTGTGGAGCGGGCTGCACACCTTCATCGGCGCGGACCCCGAGTTCGTCGCGCGCGCGGAGAAGAAGGGCGTCGACATTCACGATCTCCGCCGGCCGCCACTCGATCTGCCGGTGGCGATGGGCCGCGTGCGCAAGGTCGACTCGACGGTCGTGCTCACGGTGGGCACCGACTGCAACATCGGGAAGATGACGTCGGCGCTCCAGATTCGTGACGGGCTGAAGGCGCGCGATCGCAAGGTACGATTCGCCGGCACGGGACAGACGGGGATTCTCATCGAGGGATGGGGCATCGGCGTCGATGCGGTGATTGCGGATTTCATCGCGGGTGCGGCGGAGAAGCTCGTGCTCGATGCATCGAACGGCGCGGAGATCGTGCTCGTCGAGGGACAGGGCTCGATCATTCACCCCGGCTACTCGGGCGTGACGCTCGGACTTATGCACGGATCGCTGCCGCACGCGATGGTCATGTGCGCGCAGCCCTCGCGCACGCACATCAACAACAATCCGTGGATCGAGATCCCGCCGCTCCCCGAGATGATCCGGATGCACGAGATGCTCGTGCGGCACTTGCGGCCGGCGCCCGTGATCGCGGTATCGCTCAACACCTACGACCTGTCGGACCGTGCCGCGCGCGCCGCGATCGAGAGAACGCGCAGGCAGACGGGGCTTCCGACCACGGACCCCGTGCGCTTCGATCCCGGACCGGTGGTGGAAGCGATCGACGCGTTCCACCGGAAGCGCGGGAGCGCGGGGACGCAGCGGGCGGCCGCCCGTCGTGCGCCGGCGAAAAAGAAGGTGGCGGCGAAGAAAGTGGCGGCGAAGCGCAGGTAGGCTCGCCCCGCGCGCGCCGGCGTGGTACGGCGCGCGTTCGAACGATGTCGGGCGCCAAGTGCGCGCTCGCCATACTCGCGTCGTACACAGGACGGCGCGCCGCCGCGCGCGGTCCCGACCCAGCACCTGCGAATCGAGCACGTCGTGGCGCCCGTGATCGCGCCGATGGCCGAACGCAGCCCGGATGACGCACTGGTCTCGCATCGACCGTCGTGGCGCGTTCTCGAGGCGCGCCGGTCGCAGGCGCGGCGCTCGGAGGGCGTCTCCCGTGGTGGCGATCACCATCGGTCAGCACCGCGCACACGTCGGATCGGCGGCCGGTTGAGTCCACGTCAACAGTGTGCGGGGTGCAGTTCACGCGAGAGCACCTCTCATGCACCATCGCATTGCAGTCATCGCAGTTGCCGTCATCGCGCTCACGATCGCCGCGTGCGCGGATCAGGAAGGAGGATCGCGGTTGTCCACCGAGCCGGGGAACGCCACTCCAGCACTCGATTTCGTGACGAGGGGGAGTGCGGCTGTCGTGAATCCGAGATCCCATCGGCTGGAAACGGTCGCACCCGCATCCACGCCTGATGGAGTGAGCGCGTCCATCGTCGGGAGCACCTCCACGAGCTACGCGATACAGGTCGGCTCCTACGAGCCGGGAATCTCGACTTCGGCAGGCTCAGGCAGCTGGACGTTCACCGACAGCCTGAAGCACGTGCAGAAGATCGTACTGCTGTACCGAACCGGAGGAGGACCACCGGCGGCCATGCAGCACTACACCGACGGAGCGCTCGTGAGCACGACTGCATACGTGTGGCTGAAAACGGCCACGGGATATCTCCGCACGCGGAGCTACATGCAGTACGTACGCAACGGCGCCCTGGTCGGCACCTACACCACAGTTACCGATCTCCCGAAGTCTCCGCTCACCCCCGGGCCGGTGCAGACCGTCCGTCTGGTTCACCCGCCCACGGTGAGCCCGGTGCAGCGGACGCTCGGCAGCGTCGCCTATGCGCTTGCGTTTGCCTTCGCGCCGCAGGATGCGACCGCTCAGAGCTTCTACTTCTATGCCTGCAGACAGCAATGGCTGCATTACGCCGGATCGGCTGCACTCTTGAGTGGTGCTGCCGCGGCCGTAGTGGCGGCTCCCGAGTTGACGCCGGCACTCGCGACGTCGTTCGTGGGCCTCCTGGCAACGACGGCGGCGATGGAGGATCTGCTGATCGACTGCATGATCGCGAACGACTCCGTCGCTTCCGGTGGCTTCGGTGGCAGCGGCGGCTTCGCGTCGGGAGGCGGCACCGGCGGCGCGGGGAGCGGATACAACGACTGTCTCGAAGGCTCGTACGCCGCGCACTGCACCACGCCATTCACCCTCTGATAGGGAGCAGTCCATGACTCCAACGGCAGCCCGGCGACGTGTACGGAATGGGCTCCTGTGGCTCGTGTTCGTCGTGAGTCTGGCGCTGCTGACGCCGTGGGGAATTGCCCATCGCCACACGCTCGAGCCCAGATTCGAGCTCATTGCAGTGGTCTTCGGTACGTTGTCCTTCGCTTCGTTTCTCGTGACGGGGGTCATGGCGATATTCGGCCGGACGGGCGGGATGCGAGCCGCCATGTTTCCTCTCTGCGTGGCGATCAGCTCGTTGCTGGTCGTCGCGACGTTTCTCTGGGCCCGGAGCTCGCCTGTGGCCCAGACGTTCACGCTCGCAGCTGCTGCAGCGTTCATGATCACTGGAGCGGTGCTGCAGCTGCGTGCGCGCGAGCGCTCGGAGTCGCGGTGAGTGTCGCGCGCGCGCGTGTGCGCGCTGGCGCGTGGGCGCGCGAGCCCGGCTCATGATCGCCCTGTCGATCACCTCGTTGTCGAAGAGTTTTCGCGCGGGCGCGGCCGGATGTTCGGCCAGCGTGTCCGTGCTCCGCGATCTCGACCTGGCGCTCTGGCCGGGCGAGGTCGTGGCCCTCGAGGGCTCGCGCGCGAGCGGGCGATCCACCCTCATCGCATGCGCGGCCGGCGTGCTCAAGCCGGATGCCGGCGCCGTGCTCCGGCTCGGCGCGCGCATGCCGCAGTCCGGCGCAGTCGTGTACGCGCGCTCGCGCGCGGCTCAACCCTCGGGGGCGGGGAGCTTCGCTCGCGGCGAGCGCGGCGCGCTGTTCGCTTCGCTCACCGCCGCCGCGCCGCCGGGGCGCGCGAGGCTCCTGCTCGTCGATGATCTCGACACCGCGGCGCCCATCGAGCGCCGTCTCGTGCTCTCGCTATTGTGCGCGCACGCGCTCGCCGGCGCGGCCATTCTGTTCGCGGCAGACGAGGAGCTCGGTGCCGTCCCCTTCGTCACTCGCGCGGTCTCCCTCTCGAACGGTGTGCTCGTTCAGCGCAGAAAACGCTCGGCCGCACGGATCGCTGCCTCGTCCCGCTCCTCGCGCGCGCGTGCGAGTGCGCGCTCGACGTACGGGCGCAGCTTGCGCTCGCCCCAGTAGTAGCCCGTTGCGACCTCCGCGCTTTCCGTGTCGCCCTCCGCGGCGCCTTCCAGCAGCGCCAGCGCGGCGGCTTCGTCGTACCCGGGATCATCTCGAGCGGGGAGCACGAATCGCCGCAGCGGCGAATCGCGGCCGCCGGAATCCTCGTTCACGAATGCTCGAGACATGGGACTCTCCGCTTCGGGTAGTGTCCGCACGCCCGGCGTGGCGTGCGCGCTTCCATATTGGTTGTGGCCCGAGCGTTGAATGAGCGCACTCGGGAGCCTAACTTCTCGCGTTCGCCCGCATGGGGCGCCGATCACGTTTTCAGGACGCGCATGCAGCTCTACAACACGCTCACCCGCTGCGTCGAGCCGTTCGCTCCCGCGGACGGAACGACCGTCCGGATGTACACGTGCGGGCCCACGGTGTACAACCCTGCGCACCTCGGCAACTTTCGCACCTTCCTCTTCGAGGACCTGTTGCGGCGTGTGGTGCGCCTGAACGGCTGGACCGTGCTCCAGGTGATGAACCTGACTGATGTGGACGACAAGATCATCACCCGCTCGGCCGCGCAGGGGAAAACGATTCGAGAGGTCACGGAGCCCGTCACCGAGATCTTCCATCGCGACCGCGAATTTCTGCGGATCGAGCCGGCCGAGGTGTACCCGAAGGCGACGGAGCACATCCCGGAGATGATCGCCCTCGTCGAGCGGTTGATGTCGCGCGGCCTCGCGTATCAGGCGGAGGACGCGTCGGTGTATTTCGCGATCGCGCGCTTTCCGGGCTACGGAAAGCTGTCGCGGCTCGACACGCGCCAGATTCGTGCGGGCGCCCGCGTGGCCGCGGACGACTACAACAAGGAAGACGTTCGCGACTTCGCACTGTGGAAAGCCGCGAAGCCGGAGGACGAGCAGACGGGCGCCGCGTGGGATTCGCCGTGGGGGCGCGGGCGCCCCGGCTGGCATCTCGAATGCTCGGCGATGGCGAAGCGGTATCTGGGTGACACGCTCGATCTGCACGCTGGCGGCGTGGATCTCATCTTTCCGCATCACGAGGATGAGATCGCGCAGTCCGAAGGCGCGAACGGGGCGCCCTTCGCGCGCATGTGGTGCCACGGCGAGTTCCTGCTCACCGAGGGCGCCAAGATGGCGAAGCGCGTCGGCAACGTCGCGGGTGTCGAGGATCTGCGCGCCGAAGGCATCTCGGCGGCCGCGGTGCGCCATTTCATGTTCTCGGTGCACTATCGGAAGCAGCTGAATCTCGCCGGGGAGTCGCTCGAGGCATCGACGAATGCGGTGCGGCGCGTGGGTGATTTCGCGGAGCGGCTGGCGGCGGCAACCGCCGGCACACAGAACATGTCGACGCTCGCGGCCGAGCTGCAGCGCACGGCGACCAACGCGTTCAACGATGATCTGAACGCGCCGGAGGCGATGGCGGCGCTGTTCGAGTTCATCCGAATGGTGAATGCGGAGCTCGACTCAGGTGGGACCGACGCGGCCGGGCTGGACGCCGCCCGAAAGGCGTTCGCGCTCGTGAATAGTGTGCTGGACATCGTGCCGGAGGAGCCCGAGGTGGATGACAGCCTGTCGGAGTGGGTGGAAAACCGGCTCGCGGCGCGGAGGGACGCGCGGGCCAGGCGGGATTTTGCGGCGGCTGACGCGATTCGTGGCGAGCTCGACGGGAAGGGAATCGCGATCGAGGATACGCCTCAGGGGACGAGGTGGAAGAAGGTGCGGTAGCACGACATACGTGCTGTGCGCGCGCTTGACGCACTCGTCAAGTCCTGTTATTCTATGAGTCTTGCGCAAAAACGCCGTGCGCTGATTTGAGCTCACGCTGACGTAGCTCAATTGGCAGAGCACCTGATTTGTAATCAGGCGGTTGCGAGTTCGATTCTCGCCGTCAGCTCTGGTTGGGTGCACAGCCTC
>Ga0070714_100002979_pt1 | contig 12547 bp, 11 predicted proteins | sample LARL83metaG_FD_65450 | JGI IMG/M metagenome (GOLD analysis project Ga0070714, IMG submission 65450) | Corn, switchgrass and miscanthus rhizosphere microbial communities from Kellogg Biological Station, Michigan, USA - LAR L8-3 metaG | ecosystem: Host-associated > Plants > Roots > Rhizosphere ... | reverse complement strand
GATCATCTCTGCGCTCGGCGACCCGTACACGACGTATCTCGGTCCGACCGACTACCGGCTTCTGCGGCAGGAGACCGCGTCGAGCTATTCCGGCATCGGCATCAGCGTCCTGCCGGTGGCGGGCGGGTTCGTCGTGAGCTCGCTGCGCCCCGGCCCCGCGCAACGGGCGGGCGTGCATGTCGGCGACACGATCGTGGGCATCGGCGGCCTGTCGGCGGCGAGGCTCAGCATGGCGCAGGGAGCCGCGCACATTCTCGGTCCGCGCGGGACGCTGGTTCGTCTTTCGCTCACGCGGCCGGGCCGCAAGCCGTTCACCCTGAGCATCCGCCGCGCGCGCGTGCACGCGCCGACCGTGGAAGCACGCCTGATCTCGTATGCGGGTCGTCGGTGGGGCGTGCTGCATCTCTCGGCGTTCCGGATCGGCGGCGCGGTCGTCCTCGGCCGTGAGCTCCGGCTGCTGGAGCGTCAGGGCGCGCAGGGTTTCGTTCTCGACCTGCGCCAGAATCCGGGCGGGCTCCTCGAGCAGGCGGTCGCCGTCTCGTCGCTCTTCCTGAACCACGGCATCGTCGTCTCGCTCGCCGGTGCGCACAAGCCGCGCGAGGTCCTGCGCGCGCAGCGGCGCGTCGTCTCGCATGCGCCGCTCGTCGTTCTCGTCGACCGTTACAGCGCGAGCTCGTCCGAGATAGTGGCGGCCGCGCTCCGCGACAATCACCGTGCGACCATCGTCGGCGAGCGCACGTTCGGCAAGGCGCTCGTGCAGTCGATCGACCCGCTCGGAAACGGAGCGGCGCTCGAGCTCACGATCGCGCATTACACGACTCCGGCCGGCGCCGACATCTCCGGCGTCGGCGTCTCGCCGCAGGTTCACGCGGTCGACAATCCGCGCACGTCGAAGGACGAGGCGCTGCTCGCGGCGCTCCGCGTCCTCGCCCGGCCTACGAGCTGAGCGCAGCTACGGTGGGATGCCGTGTCCCACCGTCGTCAAAAACGGCCGAGCCGTAGCGAGCGGCACCGGCGGCGGCAGCCGCCGCTGCGCAAGTCGATCTCCGACCTGACCGTCCGGCTGCCCGAGCGCACGGTCGAGCCGGAGACGACGATCGCGCATCTCGGGCCGACGAACTCGGGCAAGACGCACGACGCGCTGCGCTTCCTCGTCGAGAGCGGGCGCGGCGTCTACGCGGCGCCGCTCCGCATGCTCGCGCAGGAGGCGCACCGACGGCTCGAAGCGGAGGTGGGTGAGGCCAACGTCGGCCTCGTCACCGGCGAGGAGCGCGTCAACCCGGATGCGCCGATCATCTGCTGCACGGCCGAGATGGCGCCGATGCGCGGCGAGACGCTCGTGCTCGACGAGGTGCAGTGGGCAGAGGACGAGGAGCGAGGCTCGGCGTGGACGCGGCTCATGCTGGGCGGCGAGTACCGCCACGTCCTGCTGCTCGGCGCCGTCGAGGCGTTGCCGCTCGTGCGGCATGCGTTCCCGCAGGTCGAGGTGCGGTTCTTCGAGCGCAAGGCGCCGCTCGACTGGCTCGGCCGGCGCGGCATCGCCGGGCTCGGGCCTGGCACCGTCGTCGTCGCGTTCAGCCGCCGCGCCGTGATCGGCCTCGCAGGCGAGCTGAACCAGTTCCATCCGGGCAAGGTCGCAGTGCTGTACGGCGCGATGCCGCTCGCGTCGCGGCGCGAGGAGATCGAGCGGTTCATCTCCGGCGCGGCCGAGGTGTGCGCGGCCACGGACGTGCTCGGGCACGGCGTCAATCTGCCGTGCGAGACACTGCTCTTCGCCGAGACCGACAAGTACGACGGGCGCGAGCGCCGCGACCTCGAGCCGTGGGAGATCGCGCAGATCGCCGGCCGCGCCGGCCGCTTCGGCTTCCACGAGCGCGGGCACGTCGGCGTGTTGACGGGCATCCCGTGGGCGCATCCCGATCCCGAGCTCGTGCGTAGCGCGCTTACGCCGACCGTCGAGATCGAGCAGGGGCATTTCGGCTATCGCATCGTCGACACCGGCCGTCTGCGGCCGCAGCTCGCCGACCTGAACGTGACGCGTGTCGACGAGCTCGAGCCGGCGCTCTACGCGTGGCGCCAGGCGGCGCTCCGCTACTGGAGCGTCGAGGGCTGGCTCACCGTCGAGTCGATCCAGCCGCTGCTCGCGCGGCTCGATGCGGTGCGCGACGCGCTGCACCAGGCGCGCCGGCGGCTCGAGGTCGCGGCGGTGTGGAAGCTGATGCAGGCGCCGGTCGACGAGGACGGGCTCGAGCTGCTCGGCGTGTTCGCGTGCGCGGTGTCGGGCGACACGACGCAGCGGCAGCTGCTCACGTGGCTCCTCGATCCGCAGCGCTTACATGGTGCGAGCCTGAGCGAAGCCGAGGAAGCGGCCCGCGAGGCCGCGCATCTGCGCTGGTTCGCGCTGCAGTACCCCGGCGTCGCCGGCGTCACGATCGAGAAGGCGGCCGCGCTCGAGGAAGCGGCGGCCGCGCGCGTCGTGCAGGAGCTGCGCGCCGAGATCGACGACCCGACGATCGGCCGCTGCCGCGTCTGCGGCTCGAAGACGGCACCGTGGGCGAAGCTCTGCGACCGCTGCTTCATGTCGCGCGGCTACCGGCAGCGTTAGCAGCACTTGACACGAGCGCGCAGCAGGCGCGGCTTATCACCGTGGTTGTAGATGCGACTCGCGACGTGCTGGGAGAGCTTGCTCCTGGTGGATGCGTGCGACTCCCCTGACCGGGATCGCGGTCGATGATCGAGAACGTCCTCACTCGTAAGCGGTTCGTCGCAGGCGCGGCGGCGCTCGGCGCCGCTTCGGTGCCGGCGATCGCGCGCGGCGCGCTCACGGCGTCGAAGACACAGCCGGTCTACAAGCTCGTGCGGAACGGGCACACGTGCAAGGCGTGCCTCGCGCACGACTCGAACTCGCTCTTCGCGAGCGCGAAGGCCGCGAACGGCAACCGCGCGCACGTCGGGTGCAACTGCAAGATCGTCGGCGGCAGCCTCGACTACGGCACGTACGTCGCGCTCTTCGGCAGTCCGAAGCAGCTCGAGGCCTACCGGGTCGATCTGCGCTCCGCGCGCGTTCGCGCGGTCTTGCTCAACCACGCGCCGACGTTCTAGCGCAGGACGAGCTGCGTGCACCGAAACAGCGCGAGCGTGCGCTCGTCCGGATCGCGCACGGTCGCATCCCAGATCTGCGTCGTCCGGCCGCCGTGCACGAGCGTCGCCTCGCACGTGATCGTGCCCGCCTTTGCAGTGCGCAGGAAGTTCGTCTTCAGCTCGATCGTCGTGAAGCCGGTCGCGCCTTCCGGCAGGCTGAGGAGGCAGCCGTAGCCGCAGGCCGAGTCGGCGAGGCCGATCACTGCAGCGGCGTGGAGGTAGCCGTTCGGCGCGAGGTGCTTGTCGGCGAGCTCCATCCGTCCGTGCACTCGCCCGTCCACGAACGACTCGATCTCGACGCCGATCAGCCCCGGAAAGAGGCTCCGGCCGGCGTCGTTGAGCTGCTCGAGCGTGAGGTCCACCGGGCGACCCTACACTTCGGCCCCATGGCCAAGCCCGTAGGGGAAAAGCTGATCGTCGACAACCGGCGCGCGCGTCACGACTACCACCTGACCGACAAGGTCGAGGCCGGCCTCGTGCTCGCCGGTACCGAGGTCAAGGCGCTTCGCGACGGCAAGGCGACGCTCCAGCACGCCTACGCGGAGGTGCGCGAGGGCGAGGCCTGGCTCGTCGGCCTGCACATCCCGGAGTACGGCCAGGGGAACCGCGCGAACCACGAGCCCGACCGCCCGCGCAAGCTCCTCCTGCACCGCCGCGAGATCGACCGGCTCTACGGCCAGGTACGGGAAAAGGGCTTCACCCTCGTCCCGACCCGGCTCTACTTCAAGGACGGGCGCGTGAAGGCGGAGATCGCGCTCGCGCGCGGCAAGGAGCTGCGCGACAAGCGGCGCGCGGTCGCCGACCGGGACGCGAAGCGGCAGATCGACCGCGAGCTCAAGTCGCGGCGCTAGGCAACGTTGTATGCTCGCCGCTGGTGAGGACCGTGTCCCTCACGGTGAACGGCGTCCCGTACGAGCTCGATCTCGATCCGCGTGAGCTGCTCGTCTACGTCCTGCGCGACCGGCTCGACCTGACGGGAACGGTCGTCGGCTGCGACACCTCGTCGTGCGGCGCGTGCACGGTGCTCCTCGACGACGAGTCCGTGAAGTCGTGCACCGTGCTCGGGGTCCAGGCCGACGGACGCGAGATCACGACGATCGAAGGTCTCGCGGAGAACGGAACGCTCAACGCGCTGCAGGAGAGCTTCCATACGCACCATGCGCTTCAGTGCGGCTATTGCACGAGCGGCATGGTGCTCGCCGCGACGAGCCTGCTCGCCGAGAACCCGAGCCCGAGCGAGGACGAGATCCGCCACGCGCTCGAGGGCAACATCTGCCGCTGCACCGGCTACCAGAACATCGTCGACGCGATCGGCGCGGTCGCGCGATGACGACGTCGACCGAGATCGAGGTCGGCCGCGCGATCGGTGCGCCGGTCGAGCGGCGCGAGGATCAGAAGCTCCTCCAGGGGCAGGCGCAGTGGGTGGACAACATGCGCGTTCCGGGAATGGTGTACCTCGGAATCGTGCGCAGCCCGTATGCGCACGCGCGGATCGCCGGCGTCGACGTCATGCCGGCGCTCGCGCACGCGGACGTCGTCGGCGCGTGGTCGGGCGCCGATCTCGACGCCGAATGGCAGGGCTCGCTCCCGTGTGCGTGGCTGCCGACCGAAGATACGAAAGCGCCGGAGCACAAGCCGGTCGCCGTGGACAAGGCCCGCTATGCGGGCGATGCGGTCGCAGTCGTCGCCGCGACGAGCCGCGGCGCAGCGGAGGACGCGGCGGAGCTCGTCCAGGTCGAGTACGACCCGCTGCCCGCAGTGGTCGATCCGGTCGCCGCGCTCGCGGACGGCGCGCCGATCGTGCACGACGAGCTCGGCACGAACGCCTGTTACACGTGGACGCTCGTCGAAGGCGACGTCGACCGGCTGTTCGCCGAGGCGGCGGTCACCGTGAGCGAGCGCTACCGGCAGAACAGGCTGATCCCGAATGCGATCGAGCCGCGCGCGGTGTTCGTGAGCGGGATTCCCGCGACGGGCGAGTTCACGCTCTGGTCGACGACGCAGGTGCCGCACATAGCGCGGCTTCTGCTCAGCGGCGTCGTCGGGATCCCCGAGACGAAGCTGCGCGTGATCGCGCCCGACGTCGGCGGCGGGTTCGGCTCGAAGCTGAACGTGTATGCGGAGGAGGCGCTCGCGCTCGCGGTCGCCCGCCGCCTCGGCCGCGCCGTCAAGTGGACCGAGACGCGCAGCGAGGGCTACCTCTCGACGATCCACGGCCGCGACCAGGTCCAGGAGATCGAGCTCGCCGCGGACGCCGACGGGAAGATCCTCGCAGTCCGCACGAAGCTGACGGCCGCGATGGGCGCATACCTGCAGCTCGTCACGCCCGGCGTGCCGCTGCTCGGTGCGTGGCTCTACGCAGGCTGCTACGACGTTCAGGGCTACAGCTTCGAGTGCACGGGCGTCTTCACGAACACCGTCCCGACGGATGCGTATCGCGGCGCCGGGCGGCCGGAGGCGACGTACGCGATCGAGCGCGCCGTCGACGCGCTCGCGCGCGCGGTCGGCAAGGACCCGGTCGAGGTCCGGCGGCTGAACTTCATCCGCGAGTTCCCGGCCGCGATCAAGGCGGGGCTCGTGATCGACTCGGGCGACTACGACGCGTCGCTCGACGTCGCGCTCGAGGAGTCCGGCTACGACGCGGTGCGCGCGGAGCAGCGGGAGCGGCGCGCGGCCGGCAATCCGAAGCGGCTCGGCATCGGGCTCTCGACGTACGTCGAGATGTGCGGGCTGGCGCCGTCGGCGATCCTCGGCGCGATCCGCTACGCGGGCGGCGGCTGGGAGGCCGCCACGATTCGCTGCCTGCCGACGGGCACGGTGCAGGTGCTGACGGGCTCGACGCCGCACGGGCAGGGCCACGAGACGTCGTGGTCGCAGATCGTCGCCGACCGGCTCGGCTACGAGCTCGACGACGTGGAGGTGCTGCACGGCGACACGTCGGTCGTGCCGCTCGGCATGGACACGTACGGCAGCCGCAGCCTCGCGGTCGGCGGGGTCGCGCTCTACTACGCCGCCGAGAAGATCGTCGAGAAGGCGAAGAAGATCGCCGCTCATCTCCTCGACGCCGAGGTCGAGTACACGCGCGGCGTCTTCAGCAGCCCGGGTGGATCGGTGACGCTGAAGGAGGTCGCGTTCGCGGCGTGGACGGCGCACAACCTGCCCGAGGGCGTCGAGCCGGGGCTCGAGGAGACGTACGTGTACGACCCGCCGAACTTCTCGTGGCCGTCGGGATCGCATGTCGCGATCGTCGAGGTCGATACGGAAACGGGCGCGGTCGAGCTCCTGCGCTACATCGCGGTCGACGACGTCGGCGTCGTCGTCAATCCGACCATCGTCGACGGCCAGGTGATGGGCGGCCTCGCGCAGGGCGTTGCGCAGGCGCTGTACGAAGAGGCGGTCTACGACGACGACGGCAACCTCATGACGGCGAACATGGTCAACTACCTCGTGCCGTCGGCGGCCGAGTTCCCGCGCTGGGAGCTCCATCGCACGGAGACGCCGAGCCCGACGAACCCACTCGGCGTGAAGGGCGTGGGGGAGACCGGCGCGATTGCGTCGCCCGCCGCCGTGATGAACGCGGTCGTCGACGCGCTTGCGGGCGACGGCGTCGCCGACGTCGACATGCCGGCGACGCCCGAGCGCATCTGGCGTGCGCTCGAGGAGGCTCGGCAATGATCCCGGCGCCGTTCGACTACGAGGTTGCGGAGTCGGTCGGCAACGCGATCGAGCTGCTCGGCTCGCGCGAGGACGCGAAGGTGCTCGCGGGCGGGCATTCGCTCTTGCCGCTGCTAAGGCTCCGGTTGACCCGGCCGTCGCTGCTCGTCGACGTGGGACGTATGACCGAGCTCTCCTATGTGCGGGACGTGGGCGACGCGATTGCGATCGGCGCGTTGACGCGCCATCACGACATCGCGACGTCCGATGTGCTGCGTGCCGGCAATCCGCTGGTGGCGTTCGCGGCCGGGCTGATCGGCGATCCGCAGGTGCGGCATCGCGGCACGATCGGCGGCTCGCTCGCGCACGGCGATCCCGCCTCGGATCTGCCCGCGATCATGCTTGCGCTCGACGCCGACATCGACATCGCCGCTGCCGCAGGCGTGCGCACCGTGCCGGCGCCGGAGTTCTTCCGCGGCGTGTTCGAGACTGCAGTCGGGCCGCAGGAGCTCGTGACCGAGATCCGTGTGCCGAAGCTGACGAGCGATCACGTCTGGAGCTACCTCAAGTTCCGCCGGCGTGCACAGGACTGGGCGACCGTCGGAGTCGCCGCCGTCGCGCGGCGCTCGAACGGCGGAGTCGCCGATCCTGCGATCGTTCTCGTGAACATGGGAGCGACGCCGCTCCGGGCGCAGACGTCCGAGGAAGCCTGGGGCGCCGGTGAGCCCGATCCAGGTGCAGACGCCGATGCGGGCACGGAGCCGCCGAGCGATACGGCCGGCAGCGCCGACTATCGCCGCCATCTCGTGCGTGTACTCGTTCGGAGGGCGGTCGCGGAGGCGGTTGCCCGCTAGAATCCGGGTAACGAACATACGGGGGCGACCTGGTTTCGACGTGGTCGATACATCCGGATGAGCTGCAAGCCGAGGTCGCCGGTAGGCCTCGTTAATCAACCGGCACCAATCAAATGCGAATCAGAACGATCTCGCAATCGCTGCCTAAGGCGACTTAGTCCAGCGACGTCTCGTCGGAAGCGCCTGTGATCCGACGAGACGCTAACGAACAGGCTCGGCACCGAAGAAACGCCAATCGTCGGAGGTGCGACTCTTAAGGATGGCTGGCTCGTCGGTAGGGCGGTGGCACTCCGGCCGGCGAGCGAGATTCAAGTGCCACCTATGCTTGTAGACGCTCAGCCGGTGCGGCTGCGGACGCGGGTTCAATTCCCGCCGCCTCCACTGGAGTTGTTGTCAGATCTGTTTGCAGAACTGCCCAGGAGCCGCCCGAGAGGGCGGCTCCGTCGTTCGAGGGGTCTGCGCGCGGCCGCGATCTGTCGAGGTCGTTTTCCGCACGGAAACGTCGGCCGCTGGGTTGGCCCGTCCGGGTGGCGGTACGCGCTTCAGTTTGCCGGGCTCAACGCTGATAGCGGTTCCCGCTAGGCCCTCGCATTCGGTATGACGAAATGCGCTTAGTGGCTGAGCGCCGGGCAGTCGGCCGGGTCGAGCTGGAAGCCGCCGCAAGGGTCGATGGTCACGAGCGCGCCCACGCTTGCGTCCGCGATGAAGTCGAAGCCGAAGTTCACAGTTGCGTTCGGCTGGACGGCGGCGCCGGCGCTCTCTGAGTCGCCGCCGATCAGGTTGCCGCTGCTGTCGCGGTAGAGCGCGTAGATCCGCGCGCTTGACGGGAGCGGCTTCGTGTACGGGTTCGTCAGCTGCCCGACGAGCGACGGGGACGAGAAGGAGAATTGACCGGGCTGCACGTGTACGTTCGCAACAGGCGGCAGGACAAGCTCCTTCGGCTGGCTGCGTGAGACGTTCACGTTCACTTGGAGCGAGGAGATTGACAGGGAGACGTTCGAGAACGCGCCGCAGGTTGCACCGACGGTCGCTCCGGCAGGAATCCCGGTCAGGGTCGTCTTGTCTGTCGCGACGGAGCGGCCGAGCTGGTCGACGAACGCGACGTCAGCTTCGACTCCGATCGCGTCGGTGTTCGGCGACCGATTCGTTAGTTCGAGCTCGCAGGTGATCACCGTCCCGCTGCTCGAGCTGTCCTGCTGGAACGCGCTCTTTACGACGGCCACGTCCGCGGGCGGCAGCTGTGCCGCTAGGCGGGCGCTCGCGACGAGCCGGCGAAGGTCTCCCGGAGCGAGATAGCGGCGATCGCTCGCCTCGACTTCGAGTGGTTTCTGCTTCGAGCCGACGCAGACCCATGCTGTGCGCGTGCCGTTGTGCTCGCTCATGTAGACGGTGTGGCCGCTGACACGCACACCGTGCTCGAACGAGAGCGCCGGGCAGTCGAACGTGTCCGAGGGAACCGCCCAGATGACCTTGTGGCCGGCGCGGGCGAAGTTGACGGTCAGATCGCCAGTGTCGGAGTCGAAACCGTTTGTGCGCTGCCAGCCGGTGTAGAGGAAGCCGGCGGGCGTCCGCGACGGCAGGTACGCGCGGCCCGCGAACGCGCCGGCGATCTGCTGTGTCGCCATTACCGGTACCGGTGATGACGTTGAGCTCGCGCTTGCAGGGAGCGCGATGCCCGCGCCGATCGAAGCGATCGCGAGCGCGACTAGAATCCCGACTCCTTTTGGCGACACCACTCGTTCGATCGTAGGGCGGGGCGTCGTCAGACTCAACCGGCCGGGGCCGGCTATTCGTCGTCTTCGAGTGCGTCGAGCGCCATGTCCACGTAAAACAGGGCGCCGGTGATCGGCGGATCGTCGGGCGCGCCAAGAACCGTCGTCTCCGGGTACGCCACGAAGCGAACGGGCCACTCGAGCATGCCGTCGATTCGCGGCGGGGCGTTCGGCTCTGGCGGGTGCAGCTCCGCGATTTCCTGACCGTCGACGCTGAAGACGAGCACGTCGTCTTCGTCCACGCTCCGGTCGATCGTGATCTGCCGCCCACCGTTGCTTGTGCGGGTCTGCGGAAACTCCGGGAGTCCCATCAACCGGACAGTAAACGGTGGTGCCGGCAGCCGCATCTGGACGTTGTCTCATGACAGAAGTAGGGTCAGAGAAGACGGGTCAGCGGGCGAGAGGAGCAGGGCGGATGGGCGGTTTCCGGATGCGGAAGTCGATCAAGGTCGCGCCGGGCGTGCGGCTGAACGTGTCAAAGCGCGGGGTCGGAATGAGCGCTGGCGTCGGCGGCGTCCGCTACTCGGTCCACTCGTCAGGCCGGCGCACCACGACCGTCCACAGCGGCGTCCCTGGCGTCTACTACCAGTCAAGCCGCGGTGGAGGGCGGCGGCGCGTCTCGGCCCCGGCTCGCGCGGCGTCGTACACACCGCCGGTGCCGCGGCCCGTGAAGCCTGGGCTGTTCGCGCCGAAGGGCGAGAAGCAGCTGTTCAAGGCGTGGAAGGCTCAGAACGCTGAGCTGATCGAGCAGGCGGGCAGCGAGCATCAGGAGTTCCGGCTGCCTGCGTTCGCTCTCGCCGGCCTGATGTTCGCGTCGGTCGACGGCGACCGGTCGCTCAAGCTCCTCGAGCAGGCGTTCGCCGACGGGGATGCGGCATCGACCCAGTTCTTCCGCAAGTACGCGGGCACCTCGGCGATCGAGTTGAAGATCGCCGACGGCGTGATCGCCTACGCGCCGTTAGGCCGCGACGCGGTCGGCCTGACGCTCGCCGAGCTGTACCAGTCGGACGACAAGCTCGACGAGGCGATCAACGTCGTTGAGCAGCTCGAGCCGACGACGTACACGGCCGTGTCCCTTGCCGAGCTGTACGCGCAAGCGGGCAGGTTCCAGGACGTCATCGAACTGACCGAGGGGATCAAGAACGAGGACGACGCGAGCGCGCTACTGCTCGTGTTCCGCGGCGTCGCGTTCCGCGAACAGGGCTTCCACGATGCCGCGCACGAATCGTTCAAGGAGGCGCTGCGCTCGCGCTCGCGCGAAGCGACGATCCGCCATCACGCGCTGTTCGAGCGCGCGCGCAACTACGACGCCCAAGGCAAGAAGGCGATGGCGCGGAAGGATCTCGAGCGGATCCTTGCCGAGGACTCCGACTATCCCGGCGTGCGCGATCAGCTCCAGGCGCTCCAAGCGTGAACCGCGCAGCCGCACTCGCTGCGGTCGCGAGTGTCGCCGCAGGTCTCTCAGGCTGCGGCGGCGGCGGCCACCACGGACCGGCGAGCTACCTCGACAACGCGCCGAACGGGGCGGTGTTCGTGCAGTGGACACGCGACGGAAGCAAGCTAAACGGCAGCTTGTCCGAGGCCTACATCGATGCCTCCGACCCGCTGCAGTTGCAAAGCGAGAACGCCGCTTTCCACGGTGTGATCAACGGCTCAAGCGTGACCTTGACGTTCGACCAAGGCTTCGGGACATCCACGAACTGGAACGGCACGCTCGACGGCGACCATCTGACACTCACGTACACCGGCAGCGATGGGACGGTGAAGACACTCGACTTTCAGCCGGGGACGATCGACGACTACAACCAGGCGGTTGCCGGCACGAAGCAGCGGGTCGCGGCAGCACAGCGTCGTAAAGCGCGCGCCGACGCTGCAACAGCTGCCGCAGCGCAGCAACAAGCATCCGAGCAGACGGCCGACAGCGACGCATCCGCGGTCGGCACGGACATCTCGAGCGTTGGCAGCGACGCGAGCTCTCCTGGTTCGGACATCAGCAGTACCGCGAGCGACCTGCAAAGCATGCGCGGCGACCTGAGCACCGCGGCCTCCGATTTGCAAGCGACACGGAGCGCACCGCACGACGAGATTTGCAGCGACGCGGACACCGTCTCAAGCGACGCCGACACGGTGCAGAGCGACCAGGACACGCTCATCAGCGACAACGACACCCTCACGAGCGACTTTCAGTCGATCACCGGCGACATCCAGCAGCTGCAATCCGACTGGTCGAAGTACAAACGGGATCGGCTCGCAGTACCGGGCTACACGCCGCAAGGAGCGCCAACAGCAGCAGCGGTCGCGACGGTGATCAGCAAGGCGAAGCAGGCAATGCAGTCGTTCCAGCGCACGATGAACGGCTACCTCGCGACAGCTCGCGGACTCGTCGCTCAAGCGAACGGGTTGGCGGCCGAAGCTCAGAAGATCTGCTCGAGCTCGGGGTGAATTCGGCCTGATGGCGATCACCGATCGAACCCGGAAGCTGCTCTGGGGCAGTGCCGGCGGACGGTGCGCAATCTGCGGACGCATGCTGACCGAGGCGCCGGCGGAACCCGACCCAGCAGTGGTCGGCGAGGAGTGCCACATTGTGAGCGGGAAGCCCGGCGGTCCTCGCTACCGATCGCTCGAGCTCTCCCAGGTCAACGCGTACGACAACCTGATCTTGCTCTGCCCTTCTGACCACGAGATCGTGGATAAGCAGCCGCTCCACTACAGCGAGGAGCGGCTCCGTGAACGCAAGCGAGAGCATGAGCGCTCAGTGCGCGAGCTCCCCGGTCCGCCGCGGCTGCGTGTCGGTCGCGACCGTCGCGACCGTTCAGTCGAAGCGCAGCTCGTGTACCTCACCGCGAGCGGTCGCGATTTCATGGCTGCCGCTGGAGGCGCGCACGCCGCAGAGGTCTTGACTCCGGAGGTTGCGAACACGGCCGAAGCTGACCTCGTCGGAGGCTTCGTACAGGCCGTTCAGGACTGGGGTGAAATCTGGGACGAAGTCCCGATGGCTGAACGCTTGAAGGCCGAGCTTGATCTGACCACCGCGGTTAAGGAGCTCCAGGAGGCGGGGTTCGTTGTCTACATCGGCCATCGCCGGGACGCTCTCGAAGGCAACGGCGCGCCGACATCGTGGAACGT
>Ga0070714_100002978_pt1 | contig 12547 bp, 12 predicted proteins | sample LARL83metaG_FD_65450 | JGI IMG/M metagenome (GOLD analysis project Ga0070714, IMG submission 65450) | Corn, switchgrass and miscanthus rhizosphere microbial communities from Kellogg Biological Station, Michigan, USA - LAR L8-3 metaG | ecosystem: Host-associated > Plants > Roots > Rhizosphere ... | reverse complement strand
ATCGAGCGCGACATCGACGCGTACCTCGACGCGCACGAGCACAAGAGCCTCCTGCGCTTCATCACGTGCGGCTCGGTCGACGACGGCAAGAGCACCCTGATCGGCCGGCTCCTCTACGAATCGCAGATGCTGTTCGAGGATCAGGTCGCCGCGCTCGAGAGCGACTCGAAGCGCGTTGGGACGCAAGGCGAGGAGCTCGACTTCGCGCTCCTGCTCGACGGGCTCGCCGCCGAGCGCGAGCAGGGGATCACGATCGACGTCGCGTACCGCTTCTTCTCGACCGACACGCGCAAGTACATCGTCGCCGACACACCCGGCCACGAGCAGTACACGCGCAACATGGTCACCGGCGCCTCGACCGCCGACTGCGCCCTGATCCTGCTCGACGCGCGCAAGGGCGTCCTCACGCAGACCCGGCGGCACAGCTACCTCGTCTGGCTGCTCGGGATCCGCCACGTTGCGGTGGCCGTGAACAAGATGGACCTCGTCGACTTCTCGGAGGAGCGCTTCCGGGAGATCGAGCGCGAGTACGGCGCATTCGCCGACCAGCTCGGGCTCGAGGACTTCACGCTGATCCCGCTCTCGGCGCTGCAGGGCGACAACGTCGTCGCGCGCTCGGAGGCGATGCCGTGGCACGACGGGCCGACGCTGATGGAGTATCTCGAGACGGTCGAGGTCGACCAGGAGCGGATGCAGGATGCCCCGTTCCGGCTGCCGGTGCAGTGGGTCAACCGGCCGAGCTCGGACTTCCGCGGCTTCGCCGGCACCGTCGCCGGCGGTCAGGTCGCGCCGGGCGACCGCGTCGTCGTCCTCCCGCGCGGGACCGAGACCACCGTGAAGCAGCTCGTCACGTACGGCGGCGACCTCGAGCGCGGAGTCGCCGGACAGGCGCTGACGCTGACACTCGCCGACGAGATCGACGTCAGCCGCGGCGACGTGATCGCCGCTGCCGACGAGCCCGCGGGAGTCAGCCAGCAGTTCGAGGCGACCGTCGTCTGGATGGCCGAGGAGCCGCTGCTCCGCGGGCGCACGTACCTGATGCGCGTCGGGACGAGCACCGTGCCGGCGACCGTCGCACCGATTCGCTACAAGCTCGACGTCGACACCCTCGAGCAGATCGCCGCGACGCAGCTCGACCTGAACGAGATCGGCGTCGTCCAGGTCGAGCTCGGACAGCCCGTCGCGTTCGATCCGTACGTCGAGAACCGCGACACCGGGGGCTTCATCCTCATCGACCGGATCACCAACCACACCGTCGGCGCCGGGCTGCTCGATCGCGCCCTGCTGCGCAGCGAGAACGTCCGCTCGCAGGCGCTCGAGGTCGACCGTGACGCGCGCGCCGGGCTCAAGGCGCAGCGACCGTTCGTCGTCTGGCTGACCGGGCTGCCGGGCGCCGGTAAGTCGTCGATCGCGAACGCACTCGAGAAGCGGCTCTTCGCAACCGGACGCCACACCGTCCTCCTCGACGGGTCGAACCTGCGCCGGGGCCTCTCGAAGGACCTCAGCTTCACCGACGCCGACCGCGCGGAGAACAACCGCCGCGCCGCCGAGGTGGCGAGGCTGATGACCGACGCCGGTCTGATCGTTCTCGCCGCGTTCGTCTCGCCGTTCCGCGCCGACCGGGAGACGGCCCGCTCGCTCTTCGACGAGGGCGAGTTCGTGGAGGTCTTCGTCGACCTGCCCGCGGAGCTCGCGGCCCGGCGCGACACGACGGGTCTCTACGCCAAGGCGGAGACGGGCGGCGTCATCAACCTCACCGGAGTCGACTCGACGTACGAACCACCGGAGGAGCCCGACCTGCGGCTCGACATGACCGCCCTCGACGTCGATGCCGCCGTCGACCGTGTGCTCGCGCTGCTCGACGAGCGCGGCCTGTTGTCATGACCTGGCAGTTCACGCTCACCGGCCTCGGCCTCGGCCTGATCGTCGGGCTGACCGGAGTCGGCGGCGGGTCGCTGATGACGCCGATCTTGATCATCGTCTTCGGCTTCAAGCCGACGTACGCGGTCGGCACAGACATCTTCCACGGCGCGATCTTCAAGTCGTTCGGCGCGATCCGGCATCGCCGGCTCAAGACGGTGCACGGCCACCTCGCGTTCTGGCTCTTCGCCGGCTCGGGGCCGCTGGCGATCGCCGGCGTCGTGACCTCGGTCATCCTCCGGAACCAGATCGCGAACGCGCAGACGATCCTCGGCTACGCGATCGGCGTGGCCCTGATCGGCGGCGGCGCCGGCTTCCTCGCGAAGTCGTTCATCAAGCGCGGTGTCCAGCCGAGCGACAAGCCGTTCATCATGAGCCGCCGCGACAAGCTGATCGCGATCACCACGGGCGCCGTCTTCGGCTACATCGTCGGCCTCACCTCGGTTGGGAGCGGCACGTACTTCGGGCTGATGATGGTGCTCGTCTACCCGCTCACGATGCCGCGGATCGTCGGCACCGACATCTTCCACGCCGCGGCGCTTCTCTGGGTCGCGGGCGTCGGCCACCTGATCGTCGGCGACGTCGACCTGCACGCGACGGCCTGGCTCCTCCTCGGCTCTGTGCCGGGGATCCTCATCTCGAGCCGCTGGACGTTGAAGGTGCCGGATCTGACCATCCGGGCCGGCCTCGGCGGGATCCTCATCATCAGCGGGCTGAAGCTCCTGAACGTGCCCGAGGCGAACTGGGTCCTCGGCGCCGGCCTCGCCACGCTCGTCGTCGGCCTCGGCATCTACACGGCGCTGGCGATGCTCGGCGAGCCGCGTGGCACGCCCGAGCAGGCCTAATCACTTCCTTAACCGCGGGGTCTTAGAATCAGCGGGCTTTGCAGCGGGTTCTCACGACGGTCACCCTTCTGGGCCTGCTGGTGGCCACCGCTGCCGCCTTCGCGATCACCGAGCACCTGAAGCTGATCCGGAGCCCCGTCTTCGGGACGCTGGTGACGAAGGTGTTCTCGCCGGTCTGCAACTGCTCGACGAACCGGGCGGTGGTCCGCATCAAGCTGCGTCATGCCGACAAGGTGACGGTCACGATCGTGGACTCCGGGCACCACCGCGTCGCGACGGTCGCCACGGGAGTCCACATGGAAGCCCGTCATCCGCGCAGCTTCCCCTGGCACGGCCGCACGAGCTCAGGGGCCGTGGCGCCCGACGGCGTCTACTACCCGTGGGTCCACCTCGAGCACGCGAACCACACGTTCGAGTTCACGAATCGGATCACCCTGGACACGACGACGCCGAAAGTGCTCTCCGCGACCGGAGCGAAGCCCGTTCTGGTCGCCGGCCCCGGTCGCACCGTCGCCCTTCGTTACGAGTTCAGCGAGCCGGCGAACGCGCTGGTCTACCTCGGGAACCGGCTGGTCATCCGCGGCCGGCCGACTCGGGAGCACGACAAGGTGAAGTGGGCGGGGACGCTGGACGGGAGGCCGCTCCCCGCCGGGACCTACGCGCTCTCGGTGGCGGCCCGAGACGCCGCCGGTAACGAGACTCGTGCCACAGGACGCCAGAAGGTGACGGTCGTCCTCCGCTACGCCGTGATCAGGCCGAGTCGGGTCGACGCGCGGGCAGGCCGGCCGTTCACCGTCCACGTGCAGACGGCGGCACCGCGCTACACATGGCGGCTCGCGCACAAGCACGGTTCCCGGCGCGGCAGGCTGCTGCGCGTCCACGCGCCGACGACGCCGGGCACGTACCGGCTCGTCGTGACCGCGAACGGGAACCCGACCGTCGCCATCGTCCGGGTGCGCGCGAAGTGATCGGCCTCGCGGAGATCGCCGGCCCGATCGCCTGCCTTGGCCTCGCCGTGCTCTTGCTGGCGCGGACGCGGAAGAACCGGATCGCCGGGCTCTGTTATGCCGCCGTCGGCACCGTCCTGCTCATTGCGTCGCTCTCGCCGGCCAGCTGGCCACAGCTCGTCGCAGCCATCGTCGGCGCCATCGTGCTCGTGCCGCTGCTCGCCTGGGTCTTCCGGCGCGAGCCGTGGCTCGTCGCCTACGCCACCCTCGCCTTCGTCCCCGCCCGCGTCCACTTCCTCGGGCACCAGCTCCTCGTGCCGCTCTACGCGGTGGCGGCCGGCGCTGCGGGGCTCCTGCTCTGGCAGCTCGTCGACGGAGACGACAGGAGGCGCGAGCTCGGGATCGCTGCCTGGCCGCTCGCCCTCTACCTCGGGTGGATCGGGCTGTCCCTCGAGTGGACCGTCGATCTCCACACCGGCGTGATCGACCTGCTCGCGTTCTACATCCCGCTCACGATCCTCGCCGTCTCGATCGCGCGGCTGCCGTGGCAGCCGTCTCGCGTGAAGATCCTCTACGCCGAGCTTGTGGCGATGGCTCTCGTCTTCGTCGCGGTCGGCTTCTACCAGTACGAGACGCACACCATCTTCCAGAACGCGAAGCTCGGGACGATCAACGCGTACGCGGCCTTCTTCCGCGTCAACTCGGTCTTCTTCGACCCCTCGATCTACGGGCGCTTCCTCGTGATCGCGATCGTGCCCACGGTCGTGCTGATCATCCGCGGACGGCTTTCGACGCGCTGGGCGATCGCCGCGCTGGCCTTCATCGCGGTCACGTGGGTCGGGCTGCTCATCTCGTTCTCGCAGTCGAGCTTCGCGGCGCTGATCGTCGCCGTCTTCGCCGCGGCGGCGGTCGTCTGGCGCTGGAAGTCCCTCCTCGCGCTCGCGGCGGTGATCGTGATCGCCGGCGGGCTCACCGTGACGCAGCCGAAGCTGATGCACGCCCTCCGGCACCACACGTCCGGGGGACTGAACAGCGCCACGCACGGCCGCGCGAGCCTGATCGCGAACGGGATCCGGATCGCCAAGGCGCACCCCGCGCTCGGCGTCGGCCTCGGCGGCTTCGAGCACGCCTACTCGAAACGGACGCACCGCACGCCGAAGAAGAGCGCCTCCCACAACACGCCGGTGACGGTGGCCGCGGAGCAGGGCGCAATCGGCTTCGTCATCTACTTCTGGCTGCTCGGAGCGCTGCTGCTGGCCGCGCTCCGGCGCATCAACCACCCGGTGTACGGGCTGCTCGCCTTCTCGGCCGGACTCGGCCTGCTCGCGATCTTCGTCCACTCGCTCGCGTACAACGACTTCTTCGAGGACCCGACCACGTGGCTGCTGATCGGCCTGATCGCGCTCGCGGCACCGCTCCGTGTCCGCGCTCCACGGCCGGTGCGGCCGGTCGAGACGCCCGAGGCCGTCCCTGAGATGATCGCGCGATGATCGAGCAGTGGCGGAAGGCGCTCGTCCTGGCGCCGCACACCGACGACGGAGAGTTCGGGTGCGGCGGGACGATGGCGCGCCTCGTCGAGGGAGGCTGCGACGTGCGCTACGTCGCGTTCTCGATCGCGACCCGCTCGCTCCCGCCGGGCTTCCCGCCAGACACGCTCGCGCGCGAGGTCGCGGAGGCGACGGGCGAGCTCGGCATCCCTCCCGAGTCCCTGACGGTGCACGACTTCGACGTCCGGACGTTCCCCGAGCGGCGGCAGGACATCCTCGAGCTGCTCGTCGCGCTGTGGGAGGAGTGGGAGCCGGACGTCGTCTTCCAGCCGAGCCTCCACGACGTGCACCAGGACCATCGCACCGTCGCGGAGGAGGGCCTGCGGGCCTTCAAGCGCACGACGATCCTCGGCTACGAGATCCCGTGGAACAACTTCGACTTCGAGTACCAGTGGTACGTCGCGCTGGAGGAGCGGCACGTGAAGCTGAAGGTCGCCGCCCTCGAGCGCTACGCGTCACAGCAGCACCGCCGCTACGCGAACGCCGAATACGTCCGCAACCTCGCGCGCACGCACGGCGTCAACGTGAACCGCGCGTACGCCGAGGTGTTTCAGGTGTATCGGGTGGTTGCTTGAGCGCGAGTGCCTCGAGCAGCGTGCCGACTTCGTAGCCGAACTGGGCCGAGTGCCGCATCGCGTGCTCGCGGTCGACCGTGTAGGTGTTGCGGCGCCCGACGCGCGTGGTCTTCACGTAGCCGGCCTCGACGAGCTCGGCCAGGATCCGCTGGGTCGCTCGTTCGGTGATGCCGACGCGGTCGGCGACGTCACGCAGCCGGACGTCGGGATCCTCGGCAAAGCACAGGAGGACCTGGGCGTGATTGGTGAGGAAGGTCCAAGTCTTCGGTTCAGTGCTTGACATACGACACTAGTATCGTGTATTTAATATCGCGTCTTGCACGTCGGGAGATTGTAGCTAACCGGAGCGTCCAATGGAACGCAAGGGTCTTTTCGGTCACGTCAACGACTCGATCCGCGGGCTGGCGACCGAGGGGCCGCTCACCGAGACGTGGGAGTTCATCTGTGAGTGCCCGGACGTCGCGTGCCACATGATGGTGAGCCTCACGCTGATCGAGTTCGACGAGCACAGAACTGCGACGCCGCCGTCGCCGATCCTGGCCGAGCACCACATCGACAGCGTGTGTACATAGCAAGTCTGCTATGACTCGCCTGGAGTGGCGAGAATCAGCTACGACGAGCAGACCGCGGCGGCGTACAAGACGGTTCGCGAGCTCCCGCGTGAAGGGCTGGGGGAGTGGCGTGACGCGGTTGAGCGTCACCTTCGCCCGGCGCGCGGGATGACCCTTGTGGACGTCGGCGCCGGCACCGGCGCATTCGCCTCCGCCTTCGCCGACTGGTTCGGCATCGACGTCGTCGCGGTCGAGCCGTCGGCCGCGATGCGTGCTCGGATCCCGCGTACTCCGGCCGTCGAGGTGCTAGAGGGCGACGCCTCTCGCCTGCCGCTGCGGGATCGATCCGCCGACGCCGCCTGGCTCTCCCTCGTCATCCACCATGTCCCGGACCTGCAGGCCGCCGCGCGCGAGGTCCGCCGCGTCCTCCGCCCTGGGGGCCCTGTCCTCATACGACAGGGCTTCTCGGATCGGCTCGACGACCGGATCGAGATCGTTCGCTGGTTCCCGGAGACCGCGCGGATCGTCGGCACGTTCCCCACGTTCGAGGACGTGAGCGAGGCGTTCGCCGCCGCCGGCTTCCGGCAGGAGGCGCGCGAGGAGATTCGCGAGACCTACGCGGGCAGCCTCGCCGACTTCCTCCGCGAGGTCGACACCTTCCGCGAGGCGGATACGACGATGCGCGATCTCACCGAGGAGGAGTTCCTCCGCGGCAAGGATCGCCTCCGCCGCGCCGTGGCAGCAGGGAGCGTGGAGCTCCGCAGCAACTGCCTCGATCTCCTTGTTCTACGGTGAGCGCCAGCGGGACTTGCCCGCGCTGATGACGAGATCGATCACGGGCAAGCCCTCACCCCGTAGCCGAGGTTCCTCGGGGTCTGGCAGGGATAGACGCCGACGCTCCGTGGGTCTTGGGGCTGCCTGTAGAGCGCGTGACCTTCGCGGTCGAGGGCAATCACGGTCTGAAGCCGGGTGCCTTGCTTGTAATGCGCAGGCGTGATCTCGGCGAGCACCAGGCCGTCAACCGGGGTCAGCCGCTCGCGGCCGCCGTTCTGGTAGCGCAGCTCGACCGTGGCCACGTCGGGCTTCGTCTCCGCGAAATAGAGGAGCGGATCGGAACCGCCGTTGAGGCCGCCGTTCAACGGCGGTATCCCCGGGCCGGAAGCGATGCAGCCCTGGCCGCGGTTGAAGAGGTAGCAGGATCCGCCGCCGGTGCGAGGCATCAGCCAGACGTACGCCTCGGAGCCCTTCGTCGTGCGGAAGCTGATGACCTTGCGGGCACGGGCTGCCTGCCAGCCCTTCGGCAACGAGAATCTCCTCCCGTCGGGCAGGGTCTGCATGACGTCCTCGTCGAGCGGCTTCGTCAGCGAGAAGTCCTGCCTGCCCACCGCATTGCCGTGGGCGTCGAGTGCGACGACGGACGCGAGGGCATCGGCGCGGGTCAGGTGCGCGGCGGGCACGGGATAGACGAAGAAGCCTGCGCTGATCGGAGCCGAGACCCAGGTGACGGGGATCGTCGCCGTCGTGCCGTCGGCGAAGCGAGCCTCGACCGTCGCGACGTCGTCGGTACGCACCCAGCCGCTCGCGAGCACCGTGAAGTCGTCGGCGAGCCAATCGACTCCGAGCGGCCGCCCGCTCTTGGCCTTGGCGCAGCCGCCGCTGTAGTCCGTCCAGAGAAAACAGAACCCGCCGCCTTTGGCGGGCGCGACGTAGAGCGTGTGGAGGGTCGGGTGGTCGGGCGGGACATGGTCGGCGTCAAAGGTCGCGGCTGTGATCTTCCGAGCCTCGCCCGGGATCGCGTGGGGGCTCATCCCCGGCGCGGCGACGTTCTGGGCGCCGAAGAAGTTCTTCACGTTGCGCGGGGCAGGGGGCGAGCTGAAGAAGTCGATGAGCGTCTGGGGCCAGCCGAATGCGACGGCGGTCGCGCCCACCGCCAGGATTGCGAAGGCGGCGGCGAGCGCAACGCGCGTCGGCGCTCGCCGCAACCGGGACCCGTGACCGACGGAGGCGCGAGCGAGCACGTCGTTCCAGTCACGGTCGTCGCCCGGGTTCGCGACCGCGTCGAAGCGAGTCTGGATGAGCCGATCGATGGTCTCCGTCATGGTCGGGCTCCTTCCCGGTCCAGGCTCTCGGCGAGCGCGTTCTTCGCCTGGGCGAGCGTTGCGGCGACCGTGCCCTCGTCGATCGCGAGTGCTTCGGCAATCGTCCGGTACGGCAAGTCGGCGAAGTAGCGCAGGAAGACGATCAGCCGTCGCCGCGAGGGCAGCGCACGCACTGCGGCCGCGAGCGCGAAGTCCCGTTCCGGCTCGACGAACACCGGCTCGACCTCCTCGAGCGAGACCTTGGCCTCCGGCCGGCGCTGCTCGAGCGCGGTGCGGAGCACGATCCGCCAGACCCAGCCCTCCAGGGATCCGCGGCCCGAGTACTGGCGCCTGCTGCCCAGCGCCCGCGCGAAGCCCTCCTGCACGGCGTCGTGGGCGGTGTCGTAGCTGCCGGTGACCGTGGCGATCCCGTTCCTGAAGCGCGTGTAGCGCTCCTGGTAGAGACGTTCGATCGCGACGGCCGTCTCGTCCACTAGAGCGAAGAGGCTAGATCGACGCCGTTTCTTTAGCCGGCCATCGTGAGCGGCTAGGCAGGTCGGCTACGTGGCCTTTCACGGACGGCTGGCAGCGGCCTCGTATGCGCAGAGCGTCGCCGTCGGGCTCCTGGTCGTCTCAGCCGTCGCCCCCGCCGGAGCCCGCACGGGGATCGGCATCGCCGCCGTCGTCCTCTCCTTCGCCGCGCGCGTCACCGTCGCGCGGGGCTTCGGTGCTCGGGTCTTCTCCGTATCGACCCGCTCGGTCATCGCGGCGATCGTCGCGTTGACCGTGTTGTTCTTCGTCGGCACCACCATCGGCGGCCGCATTCCTGGGCTCGTGCGTGTACCTCGTGGCCAGGCGCGTCCGCCGAGCCTGAGGCTCAGGCCGGACGAGGGTGTGAGCGGCGCCAGAGCGGTGAACGCTGGTACGTCGCCGCGGTCGCATTCCAGCTCTTGCTGAGCGCCGCGAAGCGAGCGATCTCCCGGCGTCCCTGCCGCGTCGGATGGCTCGCCTCCGGCTCGAGCAGCTCGTAGCCGGCGCTCCGCAGGACGTCCCCGGCGACGCCCTCGAACGCGAGCGCGTCCTCGCGGCTCATCTCGGTGCGCCAGTCGCGGAGCCCGGCCGTTGGCGGCTTCGCGATGTTCCGGTGCTCGGGCATCTGCGCCACCTCGCTCACGCCCGTGTGATCGAGCATCGCCGGCTCCCACGGCAGCGACGCGTGCTCGCACACGCGGCGCACCTCGCGCTCCGGCTCGGCGACGAGGTCCTCGTAGCGCAGCTCGAGGTAGTGACCGCGGATCCGCCGCGCGGCCAGGATCTCGCTACGCCAGCGCGCCGCGAACTGCGCGGCGGTCCGCGGTTGCGCCCAGGTCTTCCCCGAGAAGCCCTCGGGCAGCGCGAGGAAGGAGAGCGCAGCGTCGCGCCCGTCGCGCACGAGGTGGATCCAGACCGCGTCCGGGAACAGCCGCTCGAGCAACGGGAGGCTCTGCATGTAGAGCGGCGTCTTGTCGCCCCAGCGCGGCTTTCCGCGCTGCTCTGCGTACGTCTCGAAGATCGCCGCGATCGCTTCCCCGGTCGTCATCCCCTCGCGCAAGCGCGGCGCGACGTCCTCCGGGGCGATGCCCCACTCGCGCAGCTGGGGGAAGCGCCCGACGTCGTCGAGGAACGCGACTACCCGCGGCCGGCGGCCGTGCCGGTGCGCGAGAGGGAGCACGAAGAACGACTCGTAGGGGATCGCGAGCGTCGTGTTCCGGTCGAGCATCACCCGCAGGAGCGTCGTGCCCGAGCGGCCGACGCCGAGGACGATCACTGGCCGGGGCATCGGCGGAGACTAGAGGACGAGTTCCGCGAGCGTCCGCAGCGCCTCGGGCTGCAGCGTGCCGAGCACGAGCGCCGTGACCGGCGTCTCGCGCCACGCCGCGAGCCGCTCGGCGATCCGCTCCTTCGGCCCGACGAGCGAGACCGCGTCGACGAGGTCGTCCGGCACCGCCGCGATCGCCTCTCGCTGCTTGCCCGCGAGGTAGAGCTCCTGGATCCGCTCGGCCTCCTCCTCCCAGCCGTACCGGCGGACGAGCGAGTTGTAGAAGTTGCGGCCCTTCGCGCCCATGCCGCCGACGTAGAGCGCGACGTGCGGCCGGAGCGCGTCGAGGAGCGCTCCCACGTCGTCGCCGACCGCGACGCTCACGGTCGCCGCGATCTCGAAGTCCTCCGGCGCCTCCGCGAGGCTCGGCCCGAACACGTCGCCGAAATGATCCGGATCGACGAAGATCGGGAGCCAGCCGTCCGCGATCTCCGCGGCGAGCGCGACGTTCTTCGGCCCGAGTGCGGCGAGGTAGATCGGGATCTCGCTGCGCAGAGGGCGCAGCATCAGCTTCAGCGGCTTGCCGAGACCGGTCGCGGCCGGCCCGTCCCACGGGATCCGGTAATGCTCGCCTTCATGCTCCACCCGCTCGCGCCGCAGCGCCGTGCGCACGATCTCGACGTACTCGCGCGTCTTGCCGAGCGGCTTGCCCCACGGCTGCCCGTGCCAGCCCTCGACGACCTGAGGCCCCGAGGTGCCGAGCCCGAGGAGGAAGCGACCGCCGGAGAGGAGGTCCAGTGTCGCCGCGGTCATGGCCGCGTTCGCCGGCGTGCGCCCGGGGATCTGCATGATCGCGGAGCCGAGCTTGATCGTCTCCGTGCGCGCCGCGAGCCAGCCGAGGACGCTGACCGCGTCGGTGCCCCACGCCTCCGCCACCCAGACCGAGTCGAAGCCGAGGCCTTCCGCTTCCTGCACGAGCGGGAGGAGGTCGGCCGGGTTCGTGCCCGGGGGCGCGTAACCGAGGCTGAGGCCCAACTTCATTAGGGTGACTGTATGGCTCACCCCGAGCTCGCAGCGGAGCAGGCCTACGTCGACCGCGCCTACGACCAGCTCGACCGGATGCGCTCCACCGTCGCCCGCACCCAGGAGGCGATGGCGACGGAGTGGGCGGCGCTCAACATGGAGGCGTGGGCGAAGCGGCGGATGCGCACGTTCGAAGACGCCGAGCGCGGCCTCGTTTTCGGCCGCCTCACGCTCGACGGGACGCCTCGGCCGCTCTACGTCGGCCGCCGCTGGGTGCACGACGACGAGCACGAGTCGCTCGTAGTCAACTGGCAGGCGCCCGCGGCGCGGCCGTTCTACACGGCGACGCCCGAGACGCCGCACGGCGTCCAGCAGCGGCGCCGCTTCCGCGCCGAGGGTCGGCGCCTGCTCGACATATCCGACGAGTCGCTCGACGGCAGCGCCGTCGAGGGCGCGAGCGTCTCGGACTTCCTGCTCGAGGAGCTCGAGCGCCGCCGCGACGTCCGAATGCGGGACATCGTCGCCACGATCCAGTCCGACCAGTACCGCCTGATCACCGCCGAGCCGGAGGGCGCGCTCGTCGTGCAGGGCGGCCCCGGCACCGGCAAGACCGCGGTCGGGCTCCACCGCGCGTCGTGGCTCCTCTACACCCATCGCGAGCGGCTGCGCCGCGTCCTCGTCGTCGGGCCGAACCCGACCTTCATGGACTACGTCTCGCACGTCCTGCCGACGCTCGGCGAGGAGGCGGTCGAGCAGCGCGCGGTCACGGAGCTCGTCGACGGCGTGGAGGCGCTTCGGGAGGAGGAGCCGGACGTCGCGGTGCTGAAGGGCGACCCGCGGTTGCGCGAGGTCGTCGCGCGAGCGGTCGAGATCGCGGTCGTGCCGGCCCCGGAGGAGCTCTATGCGCGGATCGACGGCATCTTCGTCCGCGTGCGCGAGCGCGACGTCGCCGAGCTTCTCGACGAGGCATTGGAGGCGGGTGATCCGGTCGGGCTCGCGCGCGAGCGGTTCCGAATGGCCGTCCTGCGCCGCTTCTACGAGCGCTACGGCGAGCTGCTCGGCCCGCAGGCGTTCCGCAGCTTCGACGAGCTCGAGCGTGCGCTGCGCCGCGGCGGGTTCCTCACGCGCTGGCTCGACCGCGTCCTGCCGCTGCCTCAGCCGCAGAGGCTCGTGGCGCGGCTGCTCACCTCGCCGGCGGCGCTCGCGGCGGCCTCCCAGGATGTGCTGGACGACGACGAGCGGAAGCTCCTGCTGCGCGACCGG
>Ga0070714_100002975_pt1 | contig 12559 bp, 10 predicted proteins | sample LARL83metaG_FD_65450 | JGI IMG/M metagenome (GOLD analysis project Ga0070714, IMG submission 65450) | Corn, switchgrass and miscanthus rhizosphere microbial communities from Kellogg Biological Station, Michigan, USA - LAR L8-3 metaG | ecosystem: Host-associated > Plants > Roots > Rhizosphere ... | reverse complement strand
GCCTCCTTCAGCCGCAGCGCCACGCCGGGCGACCTCCTGGAGGGCGCACCGCTGGTGGTGTTGGTGGACGGCGGCACCGCCTCCGCAGCGGAGATCGTGGCCGGCGCACTCAAGGACAACCACCGCGCGCTGGTGGTCGGCACCCCCAGCTTCGGCAAGGGTTCGGTGCAGACCGTGATCCCGTTGCCGGATGGCGATGCCATCAAGCTCACCACCGCGCTCTACTACACGCCGTCGGGTCGCTCCATCCAGGCCGAGGGCATCGACCCCGACGTGGACGTGGATGCGCTGCAACTCGCGGAGTCGGACCAGGGCGCCGCCTCCCAGGAGCGGGAAGCCAACCTGCACGCGCACCTCTCCAATCCGGATGCCGCGCCGGTACCGGTCACCGGCGCCGCCGCCGTGAAGCTGGAAGACGCGCTGGCAGGGAAGGATTTCCAGCTCTATCAGGCGCTCAACATCCTCAAGGGTTTGGCTGCCACTTCCCACGTGACCCACAAGAGATGAAGGCGCTCGGGGCGCTGCTGCCGCTCGCCTGCCTCTGCGCGGTCGGCACTGCCATGGCCGACGCGCTGCCGCCGCGACCGGCCCTCATCGCCGTCATCATCGACGACCTGGGCAACAGCCGCGAGGAGGGCCAGCGGGTGGTGGCCCTGCCGGGGCCGGTGGCCTGCTCGATCCTCCCCCATACCATAGACGGCCCGGACATCGCGGACCGGGCCCACGCCGCCGGCAAGGAAGTGCTGCTGCACCTCCCCATGGAGTCGGTGGGCGACAAGCCGCTCGGCACCGGCGGCATCACCCTGGACATGACCGAGGGCCAGATCCGTGCCACCGTGGCAGACGACCTGGCTTCCATCCCGCACCTGGTAGGCGTGAACAACCATGAGGGCAGCCTCATCACGCAACACCCGGGCGACATGGCCTGGATACTGGAGACCCTGCATTCCGCAGGGTCTTATTTTTATATAGACAGTTACACGTCATCCGACAGCGTCGCGTATCAGATCGCTCGGGAGCAGGGCGTCCCAACGGCACGCCGCAACGTCTTTCTGGACGACGTTAATACCGAGGCTGCAGTCAGGGAACAATGGGATAGGTTGCTGAAACTAGCGAAGCGCAGGGGCTTTGCATTGGCGATCGGTCATCCCCGCTCAATGACGTTGAAAGTATTGGAAGCTGAACTGCCAAACTTGGCGGCACAGGGCATCACGCTGGTAGCCCCGTCCAAGATCGTGGCATTGCAGGAACGCCATCCATTACCGGATGCTGCGACACTGAGCGCGCCACCGGCTGCAACCGTCCACTAAGGGCTCACCACCACCCGGTTGCGCCCCTTCTGCTTCGCTTCATACAGCGCCCGGTCCGCGGCGTTGATGAGTGCAGAGATGCCGCCGGTGCCGGCGTTCAAGCTCGCCACGCCGATGCTGATGGTGACCTTCACCGGGCCGCCGGACGACGTCACCGTCAGGTCTTCCACGGCGCGGCGTAGCCTTTCCGCCGCATCCTGGGCCACCACCGTCGGGGTCTCCGGCAGCATCGCCACGAACTCCTCGCCGCCGTAGCGGCCGATCACGTCCTGCCGGCGCAGGCTGCCGCGGCAGGTGTCCGCCAGGACCCGCAGCACCCGGTCGCCGGTCTCGTGACCGTGGCTGTCGTTGATGCGCTTGAAGTGGTCCACGTCCAGCATCAGCACCGAGAGCGGCCGCTGGTAGCGGCGACTGCGCTCGAACTCCTGATGGGCCCGTTCCAGGAAGCTCCGGCGGATGTGCAGCCGCGTCAGGCTGTCGGTGGTGGCGAGCTTCTCCAGGTCCTTGATGAGCAGCGCGCGGTCGAGGGCCACGCTCACCTGCTTGGCCATGGCGGCGGCGATGTCGAGGCCCTGGGTCTGGATGGTCTTGGACTCGCGGCCCACCAGCAGCAGCCGGTAGGGGCTGGTGGCGGAGGCCAACGGCACGCCGAAGTAGTGGCGCGGAGGCTGGCCGGCGGATTCCAGCGTCGCCGCCTCCGCGAGCGTCAGCAGGCGCGGCGCCTCGTGCCGGCGCAGGCTGTCGGCCACGCCCATGTGCGCGGCAGGCCAGCGCTCGTAGTGCAGGTGCTCGGCCGCATCGCCGCCGCGGCTGCTGACGAGCATGAGCCCACCCGGGCGCTCCACGTAGAACAGCGCCCGGTCGTACTCGATGAAGCTCTTCAGCGTGTCCAGCAGCACGCCGGCGATGGCGCTCTCGTCTTCCAGCGCCGTGACGGATTGGATGAGCTGGTGCAGGGCCTCGGCCCAGCGGCGGCGGTTGCGCTCCTCCACGTAGTCCTGGCGGCGTCGCAGCGAACGGGCGAACAGCCTGAAGCTGGCGACGCCCAGCACCAGGATCGTCGCCACGTAAGCCACGTAAGCCCACCAGGTGCGCCAAGGTGGCGGCAGCACCTGGATGGCCAGCGTCGCCTCCTGTTCCGACCAGTGCTGGCCGTCGTCGGAACCCTTGAGGTGCAACACGTAACGGCCCGGGTCCAGGTTGGTATAGGTGACCTCATGCTCGCCGCTGCCAGTAGTGCGCCAGTCCTGGTCGAAGCCCTCCAGCATGTAACGGAAGCGGTTGTGGGTCGGTTCCGCGTAATCGAAGGCTGCGAACTCGAACCCCAGGATGTTGTCTCGGTAGCGCAGTTGCGGTGCGCCGTCGCCGACCGCATAGGGCTTGCCGAGCACCGTGAAGCCGGTGATGGCGGCATCCGGTGCGCGCAGCTGGCGCTGCAGCGCCGCGGGATAGAAGCTGTTGAGGCCGTTGGAACCGCCGAAGAACAGCTCGCCGTCAGCAGCGGCGTAGGCGGCGCCCTCGTTGAACTCGCCGCGCTGCACGCCGTCCGGTTCCGAGTAATGGCGCAGCACCGCGCCCTGCGGCGCGAAGCGCACCAGGCCCTTGTCGGTGCCGAGCCACAGCTCGCCGCTACGGTCCTGGAGCATGGCGGCGATATCCAGGTCCGGCATGCCCTCGGCGAGGCCGAAGCGCTGCACCCGGTCGCCCCTGGGGTCCAGCAGGTCCAGGCCGTTATCGGTGCCGACCCAGACCCGGCCCGCCCCGTCGCCCAGGCAACTCAACACCGAACCACTGGACAGGCTGTGACGCGGATCGCTGCCCTCGCCGTAGACCTGGAAGCTGTCGTGCTCGCCGTCGAAACGAGCCAGGCCTTTCAAGGTGCCGATCCACAGCGCGTCGTCATGGCTCTGGCAGATGGCGTTCACCTGGCCGTTGGGCAGCGCATCATCGCGCCTGTCATCCGGCACGAAACGCCGCACCACCTCGCCGCTGGCAGGATCGACCCGCAGCAGGCCGGCCTCGGTGCCCACCCACAGGCGCGACTGCGCATCCTCGAAGAGGACGCTCACGCTGGTCTGATAGGGATTGCCGCCGGCAGCGATGAGCTTGTGGAACTCGAAGCGGTCTGCGTCGGCACGATACCGCGCCAGGCCATAGTCGGTGCCGACCCAGAGCCGGCCTTCGTGATCCGCGTAGACGGCGTTCACCGCCGTGTCGTCCTGGGCATAGCTCGGGCGCCCGGGCATGAGGTAGCGCCGGTAGTGCTGGCGCGCGGCATCCATGCGGGTGAGGCCTTGCAGCGTGCCCACCCACAAGCTGCGGTCCGGCTGCTCGTACACGGAGGTCACCATGTTGCCGGCCAGGCCCTGCTCGCTGCCGGGATGGGCATGGTAATAGCCGAAGGCACGGGTGCGCGGGTTGTAGATGTCGATGCCGCTGTAGTAGTCGCCGATCCAGATGAGTCCGGTATGGTCGCGATACATGACGCGCGGGTTGTCGTCACGCAGGCTCGCGGGGTCGGTGGCATCGTGCAGGTACACGCTGAAACAGCCGCTGGCGTCGAGGTGGGCGAAGCCGCCGTGGAGCAGCGCCAGCCACATGCCGCCATCCTCGTCCTCCAGCAGGCCGCGGGTGTGGTCGCTCTGCAAGCCGCAATCCTTGCCAGGCTGCTGGGTGTAGAAGCGGCTGAGTTCACCGCCCCGCTCCAGCACGCCGATGCCGTGCTCGCTGCCGATCCACAAGCGCCCGCCCCGGTCGCCGTACAGGAGCACGATGGGCGCGGTGTCCAGAACCGCCATGGCTGCGGCCACCGCTGCGCCGCCCTTGGGCACGAGACGCACCAGTGCGTCGGCCCTGGCGTCGTAGCGGAACACGCCGTGGTCGGAACCCACCCAGAGGGTGCCGTCCGGGGTCTGGTACAGGGACAGGATCCTCTCGCCGTTGGGCAGCGTGGAATGGGTCACGTAGTGGTGGAAGGCACCGGTGGTATCCATCCGGTCCAGGCCCTGGTCGGTGCCCACCCATAGCCGGCCCTGCTTGTCGAACAGCAGCGCGAACACCCGGTCATCTGCCAGCGACTCCTCCTTTTCCCCGTCGTGGAGATGATGGGAGAAACGGCTGCTGCCCGGCGCCAGGCTCTCCAGGCCCTCTGACTCTGTGCCCGCCCACAGCGTGCCGTCCGGCGCGAAGGCCAATGCGGTCACGATGTTCTGGGACAGGGACGCCGCGTCCTGGGGATCATGCACGTAGGTGACGAAGCGGTAGCCGTCGTAGCGCTGCAGTCCGTTGTCGGTGGCGATCCACATGTATCCGGCGCTGTCCTGCAGCAGGGCGTGTACGTCGCTGTTGGCCAGGCCGTCCTCGGTCCCGATGTGGCGGAAGTGCGGCGTGGAGCCGGGCGGGAAGGGGCCGGTCGCGGCCTGCGCACCGGTCGGACTCGCCGGCAGGATCAGGATCGCGGTGATGAGCGCGAGACAGCGCATGGAATTCAGATCCCCGGCGGCCGTCCCCGTGCGGCCGTTTGGGGATTGTTCTCCCATTTCCGCGAATCGTCTAGACCGAGGCGGTCAGGAAACCCCATGCCAGCAGCGCGGCGCCAGCCACGCTCAGGATCCAGCCGAACTCCGACCAGCGTCCGCTGAAACAGGCCAGTACCAACCCACCCAGGAGCAGCGCGGCTCCGCTGGCGGCCCGGTAGCGGTGACGGATGGCCGAGGCGGCGGTCTCGCGCTGCAACAGCACCTGCGCCTGCCGCTGTTCCAGCGGATCCTCCCCCGCCAGCCGGCGCAGCAGCAGGTTGAGCCGGCCCGGGGATTCCAGCAGCAGCTCCCGTACCACCGGCAGCCCGGCCTTGAGGCGCTTCAAGGTGGCCCGCGGGCTGTAGCGCTCCCGGGTCCAGTCCTCGAGGAAGGGTTTGGCGGTCTTCCACAGGTCCAGCTCCGGATAGAGCTGGCGGCCGAGGCCCTCGATGTTAAACAGAGTCTTCTGCAGCAGCACCAACTGCGGCTGGATCTCCATCTCGAAGCGCCGTGCGGTCTGGAACAGGCGCAGCAGCACCTGGGCGAAGGAGATCTCGTTCAGGGGCTTGTTGAAGATGGGCTCGCAGACGCTGCGGATGGCCGTCTCGAACTCGTCGGCGCGGGTGCCGGGCGGCACCCAGCCGGATTCCACGTGCAGCTCGGCGATGCGCTGGTAGTCGCGCTTGAAGAAGGCCAGGAAGTTCTCGGCCAGGTAGTGCTGATCGGCGGCGCTCAAGGTGCCGATGATGCCGAAGTCCACCGCCTTGTACACCGGACGCGCCGGGTCCTGCACGTCCACGAAGATGTTGCCGGGATGCATGTCGGCATGGAAGAAGTTGTGCTTGAACACCTGGGTGAAGAAGATCTGCACGCCATTTTCGGCTAGGCGCTGCAGGTCGGTGCCGCGTGCGCGCAGCGCCTGCAGGTCGCTCACCGGCACGCCGTGGATGCGTTCCATCACCATCACGTCGCGACGCGTCAGGTCCCAATGCACTTCCGGCACGTACAGCAGCTCGGAGCCCGCAAAGTTGCGCCTGAGCTGGGCCGCATTGGCGGCTTCTCGCACCAGGTCCAGCTCGTCGATGACGGTCTTCTCGTATTCCGCCACCACTTCCAGGGGCCGCAGGCGCCGGCCGTCAGCCGAGTAGCGGTCCGCGAGGCCCGCCACCAGGTACAGCACGTCCAGGTCGGCGCGGATGCGCCGCTCCACGCCGGGACGCAGCACCTTGACCACCACCTCCCGGCCGTCCTTGAGACGGGCGGCGTGCACCTGCGCGATGGTGGCGGAGGCCAGGGGCTGCTCGTCGAACTCCGAGAACAGCTCTGTCACCGGCTGCCCCAGGGACTTCTCCACGATGGCGCGGGCCTGCGCGCCGGGGAAGGGCGGCACCCGGTCCTGCAGCTTGGCCAATTCGTCCGCGATGTCGGGCGGCAAGAGGTCGCGGCGGGTGGACAACACCTGGCCGAACTTCATGAACACCGGCCCGAGCTCTTCCAGGCACAGGCGGATGCGCGTGCCGCGGCCGATGGACTTGCTGCGGGTCCAGTAGAAGGGGTTGAGATAGATGATGAAGCGGATGGGCCGGAACAGGTGCGCGGCCAGCACGATCTCGCCCAGGCCATGGCGCATCAACACCCAGTTGACGCGCCACAGGCGCCAAGCCTGGCGGGCCGTGATCATGTGGCTTTGATCCGCACGGCGGCACGCTTCAGCCGCGCATCCAGGCGTTCCGCGTCGTCGCGCAGGCGATCCACGTCGCTGACGAAGCCCTGCACCTCGTGGCGCGGCGGCAGGTCGCGGGACTCATAGTGCAGGTAGTCGGCGAGATCCTGTCCGAGCCGCGCGCCGGAATCCCTGCCCCAGCGCAGGAAGCCCCGCAGCGCGTTGCCCACCTGGTGCGCCGCCACATCGCCGATGCGCTGGGCCAGCAGCTCTTCCCAATCCATGTCGGCGTTGCGCAGCAGGCGCGAGAACACCTGCGCCGTCTCCGCCTCGCCGCTCATCTGCATGCCCTTCGGCACCGCTTCGGGGTCGCGCCGCAGGGCCGCGGCAACCAGCGAGGCAGCCGGCACCTGCACGCTCACCTGCGCGTCGCCGTAGTAGTCGGAGGCGACGCTCATCTTGCCGCCCTCAGCCAGGAAGTGCAGCGTCAGCGGCAGGCCGGTGAGGTCGAGCCGCACCACCTTGCCCTCGAGCTTGGCGAGGTCAGCGCGCGCCGCGCCGGAGTTCCTGAACGCCGTCGCCAGGGCCCGCTCCACGCCGGCAGCGATCAGGCCGGCGAAGGGCAGCGTGCTCACAGCTTGTAGCCCCGGTGCAGAGCCACGATTCCGCCGGAGAGGTTGAAGTAGTCGCAGCGGGCGAAGCCCGCCGTCTGCATCATGCCCTTGAGGGTCTCCTGGTCGGGATGCATGCGGATGGACTCCGCGAGGTAGCGGTAGCTGGCCTCGTCCTTCGCCACCACTTTGCCGAGCCAGGGCAGGACGCGGAAGGAATACTGGTCGTAGATGGGCTTCAGTCCCGGCGCAGTGGGGCGGGAGAACTCCAGCACCAGCAGGCGGCCGCCCGGCTTCAGCACCCGGAACATGCTCTCCAGGGCCTGCTGCTTGCGCGTGACGTTGCGCAGGCCGAAGCCGATGGTGACGCAGTGGAAGCTGTCCGGTTCGAAGGGCAGCCGCTCGGCGTCGGCGATGGCGTATTCCACGTTGGAGGAGGCACCGGCATCCACCAGCTTGGCGCGGCCATGGGCCAGCATCGCCGGGTTGATGTCGGTGAGGAACACCTTGCCCTGTTCACCGACCTGCTTCGCCATGCCGAGCGCTAGGTCGCCACTGCCGCCCGCCACGTCCAGGGCCCACTGCCCGGGCTTGAGTCCGGTCTGGCCGAGGGCGAAGCGCTTCCATAGGCGATGTATGCCCAGCGACATCAGGTCGTTCATCAGGTCGTAGTTGTCCGCCACGGACTCGAACACCTGGCGCACGCGCCCGGCCTTCTCGTCGATGCCGACGCGCTGGTAGCCGAAGTCGGTGGTGTTCTGATCGGCGGGCTTGTTCATATAAGGAAGGATGGAGCCTCGGGCGGGCTCCATTCTATCAGCCGGATACGACGGGCCGGAAACGGCCGTTAAACGGGGGTTCAGGCCCAGCGTCCAAAGACGAGAGAGGAGTCTATTCCAAGGTAAAGCTGCCCCAAGCCCGCGCGCAGCAGGGCGAGAAACACGGTTTCGAGCGAGCGTGAAAGGCCGAAGACCCGGTTTCTTCGTCTTAGTTCCAGCGTTTGAAGATCAACGCTGTATTGATTCCGCCGAACGCGAAGTTGTTGCTGATGACGTGCTCGGTCTGGAGCCGGCGTCCCTCGCCCTTGATGTAGTCGAGCTGGGCGCAGGCCGGGTCCACTTCATCCAGGTTGAGGGTGGGGGAGAACCAGTCCTCGCGCATCATCTCGATGCTGAGCCAGGCTTCCAGGGACCCGCAGGCGCCTAGGGTATGGCCGAAGTGACCCTTGAGGGAACTGATCGGGATCCCTTCGCCGAACACCTTCTGGGTGGCGATGGACTCCGCCACGTCGCCGCGGTCGGTGGCGGTGCCGTGGGCGTTGACGTAGCCGATGGTGGCGGCCGGGAGTCCCGCGTCCTCCAGCGCCAGCTCCATGACCCGCGCCATGGTCTCCATCTGCGGCTGGGTGATGTGCGCGCCATCGCTGTTGGTGCCGAAACCCACCACCTCGGCATAGATGCGCGCACCGCGCGCCTTGGCGTGCTCCAGGTCCTCAAGCACCAGCGTGGCCGCGCCTTCGCCGATCACCAGGCCGTCGCGCTTCTTGTCGAAAGGCCGCGGCGCGGTGGTGGGTGCGTCGTTGCGGCGGCTGGCGGCGAACAGCGTATCGAACACCGCGGTGGGACCCATGCTCAACTCTTCAGCGCCACCGGCGATCATGACGGTCTGCTGTCCGTGCTTTATGACCTCGTAGGCGAAGCCGATGCCCTGGCTCCCGGAGGTGCAGGCGCTGGTGGAGGGGATCACCCGGCCGGTGATGCCGAAGAACAGGCCGATGTTGACGGCGCCGGTGTGGCTCATCATCTGCACGTAGGTGTTGGAGGTGAGCCCGCGCAGGCTGCGGTGCTCCCCCATGCGGCCGAAGGCCATGGTGGCTTCGGCACCGCCGGCACAGGCGCCGTAGGCGATGCCGGTCATGCCGGACGTCAGGATGGGATCGCCGATGAGGCCCGCGTCCTCCAGCGCGATCTCGCTGGCGCGAGTGGACATCACCGCCACCGGCGCCATGCTGCGGCGCACCTTGCGGTCGTAGTGCGGGGGGAGCTCATAGGGCGCGACTGGCGCCGCCAGCTTGCTGCCGAGGTCGTCGAGCTTCTCCCACTCCTGCATGCGCACCACGCCGGAACGGTTGCCGCGCAGGCCGGCGGCGATGCTCTGCCAGTCGTGGCCGAGCGCGGTGAGGCCGCCGCACCCGGTGATGACGACGCGCCGCGTCACGGGCGGGCGCCGGCGGTGGGCAGGGGATATGCGTCGGCGGGGGGCATGCAGGGGGATCCGGGGACGGGGGTCGGCTCAGGGCGCCGGAGTCGAGAGCAGCTTCTCGATGACCTGCTGCACGTCGGCCACGGTGCGCACGCTCTTGAAGTCCTCCGGGCTGATCTTGCGGCCGGTCATCTCCTGGAGCTTGATGATCATGTCCACCGCGTCGATGCTGTCGAGGTCCAGGTCCTCGTAGAGGCGCGCCTCGGGCGTGATCTTGTCCGCCTCGATGTCGAACTGCTCGACCAGCGTGTCCTTGAGGGCCTTGAATACGTCCTGTGGGAGCATGCGGGCTCTCTGTAAGTCTTTGTTATGTATGTGATGTCTGGCCGGGATATCCCGGCTTCCCCTCGCGACTCCAGCCATAGGATGCCGCCGGGCTATGTTAACGCTTCCAGCCGGAGTGGCAAGGGCAGAGTCTGGACCTGGGCTAGATCCCCGGCAATTCCGTGAGTGCGACCGATTCCAGCCCCTTCGCTTTTAGACCCTCCAGGATCAGCCGCACTGCCGGGACGCAGCTCTTGCGTTTGCCCGGCACGCGGTCGCCGTCGTGCAGCAACACCACGTCGCCGCCGCGGATGCGTCGCAGCACGCGCCGCGCCATGGACTTAGGGTCAGGATCCACCGTATCGCGGCTGTGTATCGACCAAGCCACCACCTTCAGGCCCAGCGCGCCGATGGCCCGGGCCTGATCGCCGGTCTTCATGCCCACCGGCGGCCGGTACAGCCGGCTGGAAGGATGGCCTGTGGCGGCCTCGATTGCATGCTCGGCACGCGCGATCTCCTGCATCTGCCAATCTCGCAGCCGGAAGTTCTGCAGGTAGGAATGTTGCCAGGAGTGGTTGGCGAGCAGGTGACCCTCGGCCACGATGCGCTGACCCAGTTCCGGATGTGTCGCCAGTTGCTGGCCGATGACGAAGAAGGTGGCCTTGGCGCCATGGCGCTTGAGTTCGTCCAGCAGCGCCGGCGTCACCTCGGGATCAGGACCGTCATCGAAGGTGAGAGCCACCTTGCCGCTGTCGCGGGCGCCGTGGGTGGCGGTGGCGATGAACCAGCCGGAGCCGGCCCGCACCACGCTGTCCACGGCCACGGCCATCGACAGCAATGCCACCAGCCCCGGCCACAGCAGCGGCCAGCCCAGCCACAGCCAGCCGGCCAGCACCAGCAGGCTGTACAAGAAGGCGATGCGCGGCTGGTACCAGCGCAGCCACCAGTAGAACTGCTTGAAGGGGTGCATGGAGGGTGTCTGGAGTGACGGGACCGGCCTGGACATATCTATATGATAATGCGCGGCCTCAGCCTCCCGCCACGGTGCCTGGATCGGACAGCGCCATCCGGCGCCACGCCGCGCCATCGCGGTGCCAGCACGCCACCTCCGGAGCCCCGTCCGCGCCGTGCAGCGCCAAGGCCAGGCACCAGTCCGCTGCGAAATCTCCGTAGACGAAATGCCAGGAGCCGGGTGGGAAGGGCGGGCTCAGGTGGCAACGTCCCGCATCCAGGTCGAAGCATGCGCACCGCAGCGCATCCCAGACCGTGAGTCCCGCCGCCTTGCAGGCGGCTTCCTTCAGCGTCCACAGCCGGTAGAACTGCGGCAGCGGATCGGTCTCCCCCGCCAGGTGCTGCACTTCCTTGGCGCAGAACATCCGCGCTGCCTGTGCCACCACGCCGCGGGGCCGCAGGCGTTCGATGTCGATGCCCACCGGTACCGGTGCCTCCGCCGCCGCCAGCCACTCGCCGCTGTGGCTGAGGTTGAGATGCACCGGTGTCTTGCCGTAGCGCACGCCGCCGTGCTCCGCGGTGAGCAAGCGTGACGGGTCCGCATCACCCTGCGTGTGAGCGAGCGCCGCCAGCAACAGCTCACGGCCTGCGAGCCAGGTGTGGCGGCGCGTGTTGGCGCTGAACGCCCGGTAACGCGCCTGCTCCGCCGCGGCGAGCCGCGGCAATAGCGTCGTCTCCCGCTCCGCATGGGCCGCGGTATCCAGTGGGGCCAGGTGGATATGCGCGTGTGTCGCCAAGGGCCGAACCATAACACGGCGGCGGACATGCTAAATTGGCCGCCTCTGCCGGGGAGCAGCGTGTGATCGAGATCCGGGACCTCCGTTTCCGCTATCCAGGTGCGGCGCGCGACGCGCTGCAAGGCCTGTCGCTGCAGGTGCGCGACGGCAGCCTGTTCGGCCTGCTGGGTCCTAACGGTTCCGGCAAGACCACGCTGATCTCGCTGCTCACCGGCCTGCTGCAGGCCTCCGCCGGCGAACTGCGCATCGGTCCCGGCGCGCGCGCCCTGGTGCCCCAGGATTACGCCTTCTATCCGCGCCTCACGGTCGCCGAGAATCTGCGCTGCTTCGCCGGCGTGCTGGGCCTGCAGGGCGTGGAACTCAGGTCGCGCCTGGACGAGGTAACCGCAGTGGCGGGATTGCAGGAGTTCCTCCCCAAGCGCGCCGAACATCTCTCCGGCGGCCTGAAGCGCCGCCTCAACCTCGCCATCGGCCTGCTGAATCGGCCGCGGCTGCTGTTCCTGGACGAGCCCACTGTGGGCATCGATCCGCAGTCGCGGCAGTTCATCCTGGAAGCCATCCGCCGCCTCAACGCCGAAGGCGCCACGGTGATCTACACCTCCCACTACATGGACGAGGTGCAGCAGCTCTGCGATAGCATCGCGGTGCTGGACGAAGGGTGCCTGCTGGCCCAAGGCAGCCTCGATGAGCTGCTCAAGGCCGCACCGGGACATCGCAACCTGGAGGAGATGTTCCTGCACCTCACCGGCCGCAGGTTGAGGGACTGAAAATGATCACCCTAGCTCTCATCCGCAAGGAATTGCTGCTGCTGATGCGCGATTGGCACGCCTTGGCGCTGCTATTCGTGATGCCCGCGGGTTTCATCCTGGTGATGTCGCTGGCGCTGCAGGGCCGCTTCGCCGCGGACCAGGGCGTGAGCCTGAGCTACTACCTGGTGGACCAGGACCGCAGTCCCGCCAGCGAAGGCCTGGTGCAGCGGCTCGCCTCGTCCAAGGAGCTCAAGCGCCTGGACAGCGATGCACCGGTGGATATCCAGCGCTACGCGGTACACGAGGACAAGGTGCAGTTCCTGGTGGTGATCCCCAGGGGTTTCGGCGCGGCGCTGGATGGCACGCCGTCGGCGGTGCAGCTCCAGTCCGGCCCGGGCGTGGAACCCGCGGTGGCGGAGCTGTTCGCGGCCCGC
>Ga0070714_100002974_pt1 | contig 12559 bp, 10 predicted proteins | sample LARL83metaG_FD_65450 | JGI IMG/M metagenome (GOLD analysis project Ga0070714, IMG submission 65450) | Corn, switchgrass and miscanthus rhizosphere microbial communities from Kellogg Biological Station, Michigan, USA - LAR L8-3 metaG | ecosystem: Host-associated > Plants > Roots > Rhizosphere ... | reverse complement strand
TCCGCATCACCCCCCTGGGCGCCGATACCGGGTACGAGCAGCGGCATGTCGCCGACGATCGAGCGCACTTCGGCCAGCTCCCTCGGGTAGGTGGCGCCGACCACGAGCAGACAGTTGCCGCGCGAGTTCCAGCGGCGTGCGGCGAGCTCGGCGACCACCTGGTAAAGGGGGCGGCCGCCGACCGGGAGATCCTGCAGGTCGACCGCGCCCGGGTTGGAGGTTCGGCAGAGAATGATCACGCCGCGCTCGCCGTGGCGCAGGAACGGCTCGAGCGAATCTCCACCCAGATACGGATTCACCGTGACGGCATCGGCGCCGTAGCGCTCGAACGCCTCGATGGCATAGCGCTCGGCGGTGTTGCCGATGTCGCCGCGCTTGGCATCGAGAATTACCGGCACGCCCGGGTGGACCCGGTGGATGTACTCGATGGTGCGCTCGAGCTGGTCTTCCGCCTCGTACGCCGCGTAATGGGCGAATTGCGGCTTATAGGCGCACACGAGGTCGGCCGTCGCATCGATGATGCTGCGGTTGAACTGGAAGATCGGCGAAGGCGTGGCGCGGATGTGGGCGGGAAAGCGCTCGATCTCCGGATCGAGACCGACGCACACCAGCGAGTCGTTCTTTTCCCAGGCGCGCTCGAGCTGCTGCACGAACGCGCTCATGCGACCTTGGGGGGCGATGCGAGCGCGCGCTTCTTCAGGTGGACGAGCAGGATCGAGACCGCTGCCGGGGTCACCCCCGGAATGCGGGCGGCCTGTCCGAGCGTGGCGGGGCGCGCTTCGGTGAGGCGCTGGCGCACCTCGTGCGAGAGCCCCGTGAGGCGGCCGTAGTCGAGATCGGAAGGTAGCGCCGTCTCCTCGTTGCGGCGCGTGCGCGCGATTTCCTCGTGCGCCCGTTCGATGTAGCCGGCATAGCGTGCGTGCACCTCGATATCGGTGCGGATCTGCGGCGGCAGGCGGTCATCGAGGGCGGCCCACTCGGGCGGGTAGATGAGCTCGAGGAGCGCATCGTAGGTGACTTGCGGGCGCCTCAGGAGCTCGAACGCTGTCGTGTCACGCGAAAGCGGCGCCCCCAGTACGCGCGCCGCCCAGTCCGTCGGAACCTCAGCCGGTCGGAGCCGCAGCGCCTCCAAGCGGGTTTTTTCCTCGGTGCAGGCACGTTGCTTGGCAAGGAAGAGCTCCCAGCGCTCATCCGGGACGAGCCCCAACTCGCGGCCGATGGGTGTCAGCCGGGCGTCGGCATTGTCCTCGCGCAGCAGCAGGCGATGCTCGGCACGGCTGGTGAACATCCGATAGGGCTCGCGCGTCCCTCGGGTCACGAGGTCATCGATCAGCACCCCGAGATAAGCTTCGCTCCGCTTTGGAGTCCAGGGCTCGCGATCGCGCAGGCCGAGCGCCGCATTGATTCCGGCGATCAGCCCCTGCGCCGCGGCCTCCTCGTAACCGGTGGTGCCGTTGATCTGCCCGGCGAAGTACAGGCCGCCGAGTGCGCGCGTCTCGAGCGAGCTTTTCAGATCGCGGGGGTCGAAGAAGTCATACTCGATCGCGTAACCGGGACGGGTGAGGTGCGCCTTCTCGAAGCCGCGGATCGTGTGTACGAACTTGCACTGCACATCGAACGGGAGACTCGTCGAGATGCCGTTCGGGTAGATCTCGTGCGTGGTCAGCCCCTCGGGCTCGACGAAGATCTGATGCGAGGACTTGTCCGCGAAGCGCACCACCTTGTCCTCGACCGAGGGGCAGTAGCGCGGCCCGATGCCCTCGATGGCGCCGGTGAACAGCGGCGAGCGGTCCGTCGCCGATCGTATGATGTCGTGGGTTACCTCGTTTGTGCCCGTAATGAAACAATCAACCTGCCTTGGGTGGTCACTGGATCTCCCGAGGAATGAAAACACTGGAGTCGGACTGTCTCCGGGTTGCCGAGTGAGAAGAGGCCAATCGACCGTACGCCCATCGATCCGGGGCGGCGTGCCGGTCTTCAGCCGAGCGACGCGCAGCGGCAGCTCGCGCAGCCGTGCGGCCAGATGATTCGAGGGAGCATCCCCGGCACGGCCACCGGCGTAACTATCGAGCCCGACATGCATGCGCCCACCCAGGAAAGTGCCGACGGTCAGCACCACCGCGGACGCCTCGAAGGTGATGCCCGTCACCGTGACGACCCCGCGTATCCGGCCGCCCTCGACGACCAGGTCTGCCGCCTCCTGTTGAAAGAGCCTGAGGTTCGGCTGGTTCTCGAGCCTGCGGCGAATCGCCTGGCGGTAGAGCTGGCGGTCCGCCTGCGCACGGGTCGCGCGCACCGCCGGACCCTTGCTCGCATTCAGCGTGCGGAACTGGATCCCGGCCTCGTCCGCTGCGCGCGCCATCGCGCCTCCGAGCGCATCGATCTCGCGCACCAGGTGACCCTTGCCGATGCCGCCGATGGCGGGATTGCAGCTCATCTGTCCAAGCGTCTCGATGCTCTGTGTCAGGAGCAGGGTGCGCGCGCCCATGCGCGCGGCGGCGAGCGCGGCTTCGGTGCCGGCGTGACCGCCGCCGATGACGATCACGTCGCAGGTGGCAGTCGGCTTGGGATGCTTCATCGATGTCGCGGGGAGGACCGGCCAAGTGCGGCGGACGCGTATTGTAGGACAAACTTGCCTTATCCTTGCCGCGGATGACCCCAGTCCCCGGCTCACGATCGGCGCATGCGACGCGCGCGTAAGGCTGTCGCGCTCGGCAGCCTTCTCGCAGCCGGCGCTGCACGGGCAGCGCTCGCCGCCACGACCCTGACACTCGCCCCCTGTGAGATCGAGCATCCGCTGCGCCTGTCGGTCATCCCGGCCGAGTGCGGCGTGCTCGAGGTGGCCGAGAACCCCGCCGAGCCCCACGGGCGGCAGCTCGGGCTGCGCGTGGCGCGGGTCGGCGCCATCAGCCGCCGCAAGCAGCCCGATCCACTCTTCGTGCTGGCGGGCGGACCCGGTGCGGGGGCGGGCACCTTCTATGCCTCGGTAGCGCCCGCTTTCGCCCTCATTCAGCGCGATCGCGACATCGTGCTCCTCGATCAGCGCGGTACCGGTGGCTCCAATCCGCTCGCATGCACCGAGCCCGCGGATCTCCCCGAGCGCGCCAGCGAGGCGGAGATCGTCGCCGCTACCCGTGCGTGTCTGGCTGCGCTCGCCGGCCGCGCCGATCCGGCCTACTACACGACGAGCCTCGCCGTACAGGATCTCGAGCGGGTGCGCGCAGCGCTCGGTCTCGAGCGCATCAACCTCTATGCATCCTCCTACGGAACGCGCGTCGCGCAGCAGTATCTGCGCCGATTTCCGCTGCGCGTGCGCAGCGTGATCCTCGACGGGGTGGTGCCCATCGCCGAGCCCATGGGCCCCGCCACCGCTATCGATGCGGAGGCGGCGCTGGCAGACATCCTGCGGCGCTGCGCGCAGGACGCTCACTGCCGCGACCGCTTCGGCGATCCGGCGGCCGACTATCGTGCCGTGCGTGCCGCGCTCGCCGGCAACCGCGCGGTCGCGGTGAGCATCGTCGACCCCACGAGCGGGGAGGCGCGTCGTCTGTCGTTCACGGCCGAGACGCTCGCGACCGTTCTACGCCTGCTGAGTTACGTGCCCGAGTACGCCGCGCTGCTCCCACTTCTCCTGCACGCCGGCGCACAGCAGGACTACGCGCCCCTCGCCTCGCAGTACCTCATGGTGGAGCGGGCTTATGCCGAGACGATCGCGACTGGCATGCACAACAGCGTGGTATGCGCCGAGGACGTGCCCTTCTTCGGCGCACATAACATCGAGCGCGCGCAGCTTGCGGCCACCTACCTCGGCACGCGCCAGCTCGATGGCCTCGAGGCGGTATGCCGTGTGTGGCCGCGCGGAGCGGTGGATGAGGATCTGCATGCACCGCTCCACAGCGAGGTGCCGGCGCTGCTGCTCTCGGGGAGCGACGACCCGGCGACGCCGCCGGCTTATGCGCACGCGGTCGCGCGCGGCTACACCCACAACCTCGATCTGGTCCTCGAAGGCTTCGGCCACGGTCAACTGACCACCCCGTGTATCGATCGGATCATGGCGCAGTTCATCGCGCGCGCGAGCGTGGAGTCGCTCGATGTGAGCTGCGTGCGCTGGGCCCGCCCACTCGCTTTCTTCACCTCGTTGAATGGGCCGCCGCCGTGATCGAGGCGTTGCGGCTCGCCAAGCATTTCGGGGCGGTGACGGCGGTGCGCGAGGTGAGCCTGCGCGCGACCGATGGGCGCATCACCGGGCTCCTTGGCCCCAATGGCGCCGGCAAGTCGACCACCCTGCGCATGCTCTACACCGTGCTGCGTCCCGATCGCGGCGATGCGCTGATCGACGGACACAGCGCCGTGCATGCGCCGCTCGCCGCCCGTGCGCAGCTCGGGGTGTTGCCGCACGGTGCCGGCGTGTATCCGAATCTCACTGCGCGCGAGAACATCCTCTACTTCGGTGCGCTGCAGGGCCTGAAGCGCGCGGCACGCCGCTCGCGCACCGCAGAGCTCCTCAAGCTGCTCGAGATGGAGGAGTTCGCCGACCGGCCGGCGCGCGGCTTCTCCCAGGGTGAGCGGCTGCGCACCGCGCTGGCGCGTGCCCTCATCCACGCCCCGCGCAACCTGGTGCTCGATGAGCCGACCAACGGGCTCGATGTCATGGCGGTGCGCGCCTTGCGGCGGCTGCTGCAGCAGCTGCGCGATGCGGGCCACTGCGTGCTCTTTTCCAGCCACGTGATGCAGGAAGTGAGCGCGCTGTGCGATGAAGTCGTGGTGATCGCCCAGGGGGTGGTGCTCGAGCAGGGCACGCCGGAAGAGATCCGCGTGCGCACCGGTGCCGGCAGCCTCGAGGAGGCCTTCGTGCGTCTCATCGGCTCCCGCTAGCGCCATGCGCGCGGTACTCACGGTCTTTGCCAAGGAATTTCGCGAGAACCTGCGCGAGCGCCGCACGCTGCTCTCGGCCCTGATCCTGGGGCCGGTTCTCGGACCGCTACTGTTCGCCGGCGGCCTCGCGCTGCGCCTCGAGCGCGGGATCGGTGAGAACGACCGCCCGATCGAGCTCGCCGTGTCCCATGGCGAGCGTGCGCCGAACCTGCTGGCGTATCTGCGTGCCCACCGGGTGACGATCACGCCGGTCGACTTCGATGAGGCGGCGGCGCGCCTGGCGGTGCGTGCCGGCCGCAGGCAACAGGTGCTGGCTGTGGATGTGGACTTTGCCCGGCGCCTCGCCGCAGGCCTGCCGGCGCCGCTCGAGCTGTACGCCGATGCCTCGGATCTTGCCGGATCGGGCGACAGCGCGCGCGTGCGCGCCCTCATCGCTCAGTACTCGTCCCTGCTCGGCAGGCTGCGCCTCGCCGCGCGCGGCATCGATCCGCTGCTGGTATCACCCATTGCAGTGCAGGATATCGACGTCTCTACGCCCACGACCCGTTCTGTGCTCGTTCTCGGCACGCTCAGCTACCTGGTACTGCTCACCATGCTGATGGGCGGCATGTATCTGGCCATTGACGCGACCGCCGGGGAGCGCGAGCGCGGCTCGCTCGAGCCGCTGCTCACCGTGCCGGTGCCGCGTGAGCAGCTGATCTACGGCAAGATCCTGGCGGCTTGCGCCTACATGGTGCTGTCGCTGACGCTCACCGTGACCGCCTTCGCCATCGTGCTGCGTTTCATTGGCCTCGAGCGCCTCGGCATGAGCGTGAACCTCGGGCCACATGTGGCGTTGCAGGTGATCCTGCTGACATTGCCGCTCGTGCCGCTCGGCGCTGCGCTGATGACACTGGTCGCCGCGTATACCCGCAGCTATCGCGAGGCGCAGACGTACCTGGCACTGATGCTGCTCGTGCCGACCCTGCCTCTTGCCTTCGCCGGGCTCATGGGTCTGCGGCCGCGGCTCGCGCTCATGGCGATTCCCTCGCTCAGCCAGCACTTCCTCATCACGAGTCTCCTGCGCGCGGAATCCTTGCCCGCGGGCTGGATCGCGCTTTCCGTGGGGGTAACGCTCGCGGTCGCCGCGCTCCTCATCGTGGCGGCCGGCGGCCTCTACCGGCGCGAAGCGCTGCTCGGCTGAGCCGCCATGGCCGACGCGGTGGGTGCGTGCGCGAGCAGCGCGTGCAGCTGTGGTGCGTTTTGGTCGGCGAACGCCCGTGCCTCGACCTCGAAGCGATTGTTCCAATATCCACGCCTGAGACACTCGAGCACATAACGGCGCACGGTGAGCGATCCGGTCTGCCACTGGTGCAGCACGTGGCAGTACTCGTGCAGCATGAGCCAGGGGTTGCTGAAGAAGTCGGCCGCGCTGCCGCGCAGGTAGATGCGCTTCAGGCGGGTAGTCGCGCAGGCGCCATGCAGGCGTGCGAACCAGGAGTGCTCGATCACCTTCACGTGTGCGATCGGCCCCCCGAGCAGCCGCTCGAGTGCGCCGCCGATGGCCTCCGGCACCGGGATTTCGCGTCCGGCGCGCATGCGCGCCTCAGGCCTGCGTGTGCACCCACCCCATGGACGGGCGGAAGCGCAGGCGGCGTGGCTGACCGGTGCCGACATCCTCCGGCAGCAGCGTGACCTTCTGGTCCTCGAGAAAGCGCTTCACCAGGGAGATCACACTGTCATAGACCGCGCGTGCCTGCGGGGTCTCGGCGAGGTGCGCAAAGATGCGCGCCTGCAAGTCGCGTGCGGCGGGGGCGGTCTCGCGCAGCGATTGCAGACAGCGATCGAGCAATAGCAACTCCGTGGCGAGCGTCGTGTCGGTCGCATCGGCGGGCTTGGAGCTCTTCACGATGCAGCGCAGGTGCAGCAGCGCACCCGCCTCCTCGGCCGCATCGTACAGGCAGATGGCGATCGCCGAGGATAATTCGGTGACGAGCAGCGACTCGTCCGAGGAGATCTCGAAACGGTCGGCGGCGACGTGAATTTCCCGACTCTCCATGCACGACTGTATACCTGCCCGCCAGCGTCGCCCGCGCGGCCTGCTGGTCAAACTATGAACTGCCGCACGCCGCATGCGTAGAATATGCGAATGCGTTCCCCCCGGTTGCGACACTTGCGTGGATTGTTGCTGAGTGTGCTCGCCTGCGGTGCAGCGGCGAGCGCGCTCGCGCAGCAACCGCCGCTGTCGTCGATCCGCGTCACCGGTGATGCGCGCGTGACCGCCAAGCCCGACCGCGTGCAGATCGACATCGGCGTCACGACCCGTGCAGCCTTGTCGCAGGATGCGGCATCGCAGAATGCGCACGCGGTGGACACTGTGCTCGCTGCAGTGCGCAAGGTCGCCGGACCCACCGCGGTCCTCAAGACCACCAGCTATACGCTCAACCCCAACTATCGTTATCACCCCAAGGAAGGCGAGCCGACCATCGACGGCTACACCGCGCTGAACGTCGTCGAGGTGACGCTCGATGACCTCGGCAGGATCGGCGCGGTGATCGATGCCGCGACGCAGGCCGGAGCCAATCGCATCCAGGGCATCCAGTTCACGTTGCGCGACCAGGACGCGGTGCGCGCCCAGGCGCTGCGCGAGGCCGCTACGCGCGCGCGCGCCGAGGTCGACGTGCTCGCGTCCGCGCTCGGCTTGAAGGTTCTGCGGGTGCTCACCGTCGAGGAGAGCAGTCCCCGTGTCATGCCGCTGCGCGTCTATAACGGCGCGGCCCGCGCCGCGGCCGCGGACGCCGCGCCGACACCGGTGGAAGCCGGCACACTCGACATTACTGCCGACGTCACGCTCAGCGTGGAAGTGGGACCCGCGGCGCGTTAGGCTAAGCTCGTCCGAGGGCTAAACCGATGATCAGCGTGCGGCAATTGCTCGACCGTAAGGGACGGGAGGTGTTCTCCATCGACCCCGGCGCGGCGGTGCTCGATGCGGTCCGCATGATGGCGGATCGTCACGTGGGCGCGCTGCTCGTGATGCAGGGCGACAACCTCACCGGCATCATTTCCGAGCGCGACTACGCCCGCAAGGTCATCCTGCTGGGCCGCTCCTCCGCCGACACTCCGGTGCGCGACATCATGAGCGCGCCGGTGCTCACGGTGCAGCCCGAGACCACGGTGGAAAAGTGCATGCAGATCATGACCGAGCAGCGCGTGCGGCACCTGCCTGTCGCCGAAGGCGGACGCATTGTCGGCATGGTGTCGATCGGCGACCTGGTGAAGGCGGTGATCGCCGAGCAGCAGCAACAGATCGAGCAGCTCGAGAGTTATATTCATAGCTGATTCATAGAACAAGAGCTACAGTCGTCGCTCAACCAACAGTCGACTCGGCATCGGATGCCCCGTCTAATTGCGCTCTGCTGCGCCCTGCTGTTGAGTGCGTGCACGGCACTCCCCGGCCGCGACTATCCGCGGCCCCCGTCGCCATTGGCCACGGCACCGCCGAATCCCGAGTTGCTGCAACCGTCCTCCGGCGCCGCGTACGCCAAAGGCGGTGAGTCGGGTTTCCGGCTCTACTCCCTCGGCATCGATGGTCTGCTGCTGCGCCTCGAGCTCATCGACGCCGCGCACAGCTCGCTCGATCTGCAGTACTACATCTTCCACGGCGACGAGTCGGGCAAGCTGGTCACCGAGGCACTGCTGCGCGCGGCCGCACGCGGCGTGCGGGTGCGCGTACTGGTCGATGACGTCGAGACGATACGCGGGGATGAGCAGCTGTTCGCGCTGGCCGGGGAAAAGAACGTCGAGGTCCGCGTGTTCAACCCCTGGCGCTATCGCGGCCACAATACCTTCCTGCGCGGTGTCGAGTATCTCTTCAGCCACCACCGCCTCGACTTCCGCATGCACAACAAGCTCTTCATCGCCGACCGGGCGGTGGCGCTCATCGGCGGCCGCAACATCGGCGATGAGTACTTCCAGGTCGATCCAAACTGGCAGTTCGCCGACGACGATGTGCTCACCACCGGCCCCGCGGTGCAGCAGCTGGCCGTCTCTTTCGAGGAGTTCTGGCAAAGCGAGCTCGCCATCCCGGCGCAGGCACTGCAGCCGGCGAAGGACACGGATGCCGCGGCAGCAGCGGCTCTGGCGCAGCGCGTGACCGCGCCGAAGAAGGCGGCCAGTGCCGGCTCGCATTACGAGGAACAGCTCTCGGCCGGAGAACCGCTCGCCAGTGTGCTCGCGCGACGGGCGCCGCTCCATTGGGCCAGCGCCGAGGTCGCGGCCGACAGTCCCTACAAGGGCAAGGAGCACGCGCAGGAGGCGCACATCAGCAGTCTGCTGTTCGCGCCGGTTGCGGAGGCGATTCACAACACGCGCTCGGAGCTGGTGATGGTGAGCCCCTATCTCGTGCCCTCGCCCCATGAGATGCGGTTGCTCGAGGAGCTGCGCACGCGGCAGTGTGCGGTGCGCATTCTCACCAGCTCGCTCGAGGCCGAAAGCAGCCACGCGGCGCAGGCGGGATACATGCACTATCGCAAGCGACTGCTCGAGTCGGGCGTGCAGCTGCACGAGATCCGTGCCCGCCCCGAGAATCCGCGCGGCACCGGCCAGACGGAGAAGCTCTCGCGTTACGGTCATTACAGCCTGCACGCCAAGCTGCTGGTGTTCGACCGCAGTGTCACGTACGTCGGCTCGATGAACTACGACGAGCGCTCGCGCCATCTCAACACTGAAGACGGCGTCATCATCCACAGTACTGCGCTCTCACAGGAGGCGGCGCGGCGCTTCGACCTCATGACGCAGCCGGAGAATGCCTACACCGTCAGCTTGCAGGAGCAAGCGCCGGGCGATGCGCCCGAGCTCACCTGGAGCACGCAGAAGTCGGGCGAGGCAGTGACGCTGCATACCGAGCCCGCGCGCAGCGCGTGGCAGAAATTCGAAGTGCATTTCCTCGAGCTTTTTCCCATCGACCGCGAGCTGTGAACCTGAAGGCCACCTGAACCGGTGACCGCGCCAGCCGCCTGCGGCACACTCCCCGGCACCTGCCCACGTCATCTGCAGGCGCGCGCCTACACCGCACGGCTGACGCACATGTTGTACTCGCTGCGCATATAGTTATGACGCTGGGAATTGGCCCACGGAGGAGCTGATGATGAAACTGACAGTGGTTACCGCGGCACTTGCGACGGCGTGCATGCTCGCCGGTACGGCGGTGTACGCGCAGGATGTCGATGCCGACCGGTCGCAGCCGAAGGCATTCGTGAAGGACTCGGTCATCACCACGAAGATCAAGTCCAAACTCGCGGCCGATCACCTCACCAGCCTCGGGCACATACGGGTCGATACGGATGCGAACGGCGTGGTGTACCTGAGCGGCACGGCGCACTCGAAGGACGAGATCACCCGTGCGGTGGATATCGCCCGTGACACCGACGGTGTCCGCGGTGTGCACAACTCGCTGGTCGTCAAGTCCGACGAGTGATGTAGATCGACTTAGCGGAGTGTGGGTAAGGCTGACGCCGCCGGGAGTGCGCTCCCGGCGGCGTCATGCTGTTGGCGCGCGGTCGCCTGTTGAGTCGACCCGCCGCGACTCAGTGGCTCTGCGGCGGCAGCGGTCGCGCGAGCGGGTCCGGGCCCGTGGCGCCGCCGGCGGCGCGCTGCGCATCCGCATCAGGCAGATAGATTTTCGCGATCGCCAGCGCGAGCGCATAAGCTTCCGGGGCGTCGCGGTTGGTGAGCACGATGACCGTGAAATGCCGGCGCGGATAGCGAATGATCACGTTGCGGAATCCCACCGTCTCACCCGAGTGCCACACGGTCTCCCCCGTGATGCGCCAGCCGAAGCCGTAACGCACCGCGGGATCGTCGGTCGGCGTCGCCGGGGTGAAGCCGAGACGCAGGCTGCTCGATGAGAGCACACGCGTGTCGTAGAGCGCCGCATCCCACTTCGCCAGATCGTCGATGGAAGAGTACACCCCACCATCGCCGAGCACCGCGCTCGTCACGCTCTGGTCGGTGCGCTGCCATGCCCCCTGCTCGAAGGTGTAGCCAAACGCGCGGTGCTCGATGCGGGATACGCCCGCCTCGTAGGCGACCGTACCGGTCATGGCGAGCGGCACGAAGATCCGCTCACGCAGATAAGTAGCGAAGTCCTTACCGGAGGCGCGCGCCACGATCAACGCCAGCAGCGCATAGCCGGTGTTGCTGTAGCGGTAGCTCGTTCCGGGGGCGAAGTAAGTGCGGTTCTGCGACTCGAGCAGCCGCAGCACATCCGCATCGTGCACCTGTTGCGTCGTTTCCGCAGGTATCAGGTCCTCGTAGTCGAGGAGGCCGGAGGTGTGCGTGAGCAGCTGCCGTAGCGTGACTGCGTCCGCGGCCGCTGGCAGCGATGGCAGCCACCTGCGCACCGCATCATCGAGCGACAGCCGCCCCTCGTCGACGAGCGCGAGCACCGCCGCTGCGGTGAACTGCTTGGTCATGGAGGCGAGGCGATAATTGGTGGCGGGGGTGGCCGCAACGCGCTGCTCGAGATCGGCGAGTCCGTACGCTCGTCGGATGAGCGGGGCGCCATCGCGCAGCACCAGCAGCGCAGCTCCTGGCACGGCGCCGCTATAGGCGCGCATGAGCGCATCGACGCGCGCTGTTGTGTCCGGTGCGTGGCGCGTGCACGCCGCGAGCGCAAGCGCGCCGCACAGCGACGCAAAGCGTCGCGGCATCCGGGTGCACTGCGCGATGATCGCACGCACCGCGCCCGTCACCTTCGCCAGTAGGCCGGCCGGAACAGCACGATCACACTGAACACCTCGAGACGACCGAGCAGCATCGCCGCGGTGCACAGCCAGATCTGCACGCTGCTGAGCGAATGGAAGTTGTGGACCGCGCCGGGGACGCCGAAGCCGTGCGCGGTGTTGTTGATGGAGGCGACCACTGCGCCTGCGGCGTCCGCCAAGCTCATGTCGGTGAGCAGCATCGCGAAGGTGAGCAGCGTCACGGTCATGAAGTAGACGAAGATGAAGGCGAGCACCGAGGCGCCGACTCCGTCCGGTATCGGCCGGCCACCGATGCGCAGTGGCGCCACTGCGGCCGGATGAATCAGCAGCTGCATCTCGCGTCCCGCCTGGCGTGCGAGCAGCAGCGTGCGGAACATCTTGATGCCCCCGCCGGTGGAGCCGGTGCTGCACACGATGCAGGAGAGGAACAGCATCCACCAGGGGGCGAACACCGGCCACTGCTGAAAATCCACGCTCGTGAGGCCGCTGGTGGTGGCCTGCGAGATGACGTTGAACCCCGCGTAGCGCAGCGCCGGCAGAAAATCGGCGTACACGCCGCGCGCGCTGAGCAGCGTCGCGACGCCGATGACGCTCAGCGCGAGGACGAGGAAAATCGCCTTGGCTTCCGGGTCCTGCCGGTAGGTCGCGAGCGACAACCGCCGCAGCGCAATGATGTGGCGGCCGAAGTTGAGTGCGGCGATGACCATGAGTGCCATCAGCACGAGCTCGATGGCCGGTGAGTTGAAGTAGGCGATGCTGCGGTCGTGGGTCGAGAAGCCCCCGAGGCTTACCGCGGAGAACGCGTGGCAGATGGCGTCGAACCACGACATGTGGCAGATGCGCAGCGCGAGGATGCCCGCGGCGGTAATAAGCGTGTACACCAGCCACAGCTGCTTCGCCGTCTCGGTGATGCGCGGGGCGAGCCGCTCGTCCTTCACCGC
>Ga0070714_100002973_pt1 | contig 12563 bp, 11 predicted proteins | sample LARL83metaG_FD_65450 | JGI IMG/M metagenome (GOLD analysis project Ga0070714, IMG submission 65450) | Corn, switchgrass and miscanthus rhizosphere microbial communities from Kellogg Biological Station, Michigan, USA - LAR L8-3 metaG | ecosystem: Host-associated > Plants > Roots > Rhizosphere ... | reverse complement strand
CGCGCTGGGTGGGAAGGGCGTCGACGCGACGAGCCTGGTGCTCGGCGGCCGGTTGCCGAGCAACGACACGGGCGTGGCGGCGTTCGTCCGCGACGCGCTGTATGCGGCGTCGCACCACGTTTTCGTCGCGTTGGTCGTGGTCGCGGTGCTCGGGACGGCGGCGCTGCTGCTGATGCCGCACCGGACCGAGCAGCTCGTGTTCGACTGATCGTGATCGGGTGGTACCAGGCAAGTGAAACCGCCCACAGGACTGCAGCCTGGGCCGATAGTCTCCCTGGCGTGGACGAGACCGGGCAGTGGCGGCACCGCCGACGTACCGGTGCTCTCACGTTCCTCTGGGGAATGCTCTGCGGAATGGCCGGCATGGTGTACGGCCTGGCCACCGGTGACCAGCCGGACACGCCGACGTTCGACATGTTGAGCGCGCTGGGCATCGTCCTGCTGTTCATCGGCCTCGGCGTGGCCGGGATCGGGCTGCTCAGCTGGCTGGTCGCGGTGGTCGCGCTGCGCCGGCGTCATGAGCACCGTCCCTAGCGACCAGCCGCACCGACCGTCCCGCGTGCGCGACGACGTCCCCGTCCCGCAGTTGCCGGCCGCGCCGCGTCTCCGCCCGGCCGTTCACGGTGACCTCGCCGTCCTCGATCATGGCCTTGGCCTCGCCGCCGTCGTCGGCCAGCCCGGCGAGCTTCAGGAACTGGCCGAGCCGGATCGCGTCGTCGCGGATCGTCACCTCGGGTACGCGTGTCACGGGGAGCATCTCACCGCGCCGGCGGCGCGACGACAACTCCGCCCATCTCGTGCGGCTCGTGCGGCCGCATCCACCCGAACGTCAGTTCCACGGCCCGCCGCCAGTTCGCGTACTCGGACGTGCGTCGGTCCGGGTCCATGCTCGGCGACCACTGCGCAGCGCGGTGCCAGTTGCGCCGCAACCCCTCCAGGTCCGGCCAGTACCCGACGGCGAGCCCGGCCGCGTAGGCCGCGCCCAGCGACACCGTCTCCACCACCATCGGCCGCACGACCGGCACGTTCAGCACGTCCGCGATGAACCCCATCAGCAGGTTGTCCGCGGTCATGCCGCCGTCAACCTTCAACGTGCTCAGTTCGAGCCCGGAATCGGCGTTCATCGCGTCGACCACCTCGCGGGTCTGCCAGCCGGACGCCTCCAGCACGGCCCGCGCCAGGTGACCCTTCGTGATGTACGACGTCAGCCCGGCGATCACGCCACGCGCCTCGCTGCGCCAGTACGGCGCGAACAGCCCGGAGAACGCCGGCACGATGTAGCAGCCGCCGTTGTCGTCGACGGTCCGCGCGAGTGTCTCGATCTCCGGTGCGCTCGTGATCAAGCCCAGGCCGTCCCGGAACCACTGCACGAGCGACCCGGTGATCGCGATCGAGCCCTCCAGCGCGTACACCGCCGGTTCCTCGCCGATCTTGTAGCCGACCGTGGTGAGCAGGCCGTGCGTGGAGTGCGCCGGCGTGGCACCGGTGTTCATCAGCAGGAAACTGCCCGTGCCGTACGTGCACTTCGCCTCACCGGGCGCGAAACACGTCTGGCCGAACAGCGCGGCATGCTGGTCGCCGAGGGCGGCGCCGATCCGGATGCCGGGCACGACGCGGGTGGTGCGGCCGTACGTCTCGGTGGAGGATCGGATTTCCGGCAGCATCCGGCGTGGAATGTCGAAAAAGGACAGCAGCTCGTCGTCCCACGCCAGCGTGTGCAGGTTCATCAGCAGCGTGCGGCTGGCGTTGGTCACGTCGGTGACGTGCACGCCGCCGTCCGGGCCGCCGGTCAGGTTCCAGATCAGCCAGCTCTCCATCGTCCCGACGACGACGTCACCGCGCTCCGCCCGTTCCCGCACCCCCGGCAGCCGGTCGAGCAGCCATTTGATCCGCGGCGCCGAGAAGTACGTGGCCAGCGGCAGGCCGGTGCGCTCGTGCACGGTCGCCGCGAACGGCCGCGCGGCCAGGTCCTCGACGAGTTCGTCGGTTCTGGTGTCCTGCCACACGATCGCGTGACCGATCGGGACGCCGGTGTGCCGGTCCCACAGCACGACGGTCTCGCGCTGGTTCGCGATGCCCAGCGCGACCACCTGGTCGGCGGCGATGCTCGCGTCGCGCAAACACTGTGGCAGCAGCCGTTCCAGGTTGCGCCAGATCTCGACGGCGTCGTGCTCGACCCAGCCCGGCTTCGGGTAGTGCTGCTGATGTTCCTTCTGCACCAGGGAATGCAGACGACCACGCTGGTCGAACAGAATGCATCTGGTCGACGTGGTGCCCTGGTCGATCGACATCACATAACGCTGGGCCATGGCGCTCCCGTCAGATACCCCCTACCACCGCGAAGCCCCGAGATCCCGGGAGACCGCGCGCGCCGCGTCCCGAACATAGCCGACCAGGGCCGATGCCGGCTCCCCTCGTCCGTCACACAGTCGTTCCACGCCACCGGAAACGCCGATGGCACCGACGACCAACCCACCGTAACCGCGGATCGGCGCCGCGATGCTGGCCTGTCCCGGCGCGTACTCCTCGACGTCCGCGGCCCAACCGTGGTCGCGTACTTCGGTGAGTGCCCGCGCGAGCACTTTCGGTGCCACGATCGTGCGGCGCGTGAACGCCGTCAGCTCGCCGCGCTGCAGGACGCCGACCAGTTCGACGTCGTAGGCCAGCAGCACCTTGCCCAGCGCGCTGGCGTGCAGCGGCAGCAGTGATCCGACGTCCAAGGTCTGGAGCGAGTCGTCCGGCCGGAACACGTGGTGCACGACGAGCACCGAGCCCTCCAGGGGCGCGCCGATCCGGACGGCCTCGCCGCTGCGCGCGGCCAACGCGTCGGCCCAGTTGATCGCGCGCGAGCGCAGTTCGTTGACGTCGAGGTAGCTCGTGCCCAGGTGCAGCAGGGCCGCGCCGAGCTGGTACTTGCCGGTGGCCCGGTCCTGCTCCACGAAGCCGACGCGTTGCAGTGTCCGGAGGATCCCGTGTGCCGTGCCTTTGGCCAGTTCGAGCGAACTCGCGATCTCCCCGACCCCGAGACGTCCCGAGCCACGGGCGAGCAGCCGCAGGATCGCGGCGGCACGCTCGATGGACTGCACGGGGCCGGGCACCCGGCGACCATACCTCTCGTTCGACATTGTCGACCCATGGTCGTTGCCCTGGAATTGACGCCGACTTAACGTCCGACCATCCACAGCTCAAGGAGGCGTCATGGTGGAGCAGCTCAGGGAGAAGGGGTTACTCGGTGAGTTGGCGGCCGAGTTCGCCGGCACTCTGATCCTGATTCTGTTCGGTGTCGGTGTGGTGGCCCAGGTGGTCGCGGGCGGGCTCGGCGGGCACGACAGCATCGCGTGGGCCTGGGGTTTCGGCGTCACGTTCGGCGTCTATGTGGCCGGCCGGATCAGCGGCGGCCACCTGAACCCCGCCGTGACGATCGCGCTGGCCGTGTTCAAGGGCTTCGAATGGCGGAAGGTGGGGCCGTACGCGCTGGCCCAGACGCTCGGCGCGTTCGTGGCCGCGCTGATCGTCCGGTGGAACTACTCCGAGGTCCTGACCAAGATCGACCCCAGTCACGGGATCAAGTCCCAGTTCATCTTCTCCACGCTGCCCGGCAACGGCGCGCTGCCGGTCAGCGACTGGGGCGCGCTGCGCGACCAGATCATCGGCACCGCGATCCTGTTGTTCCTGATCGTCGCGATCACCAATGTCCGTGCCACGCCGCCGGCCGCGAACCTGACGCCGGTCGTGATCGGCTTCGTCGTCGTCGCGATCGGCATGGCGTGGGGCACCGACGCCGGCTACGCGATCAACCCGGCCCGCGACTTCGGCCCCCGACTGGCCTCGTTCCTCACCGGGTTCAATCACGCGTTCAGTGACCAATACGGCGATCCGTACTGGTGGATACCGATCGTCGGTCCGATCATCGGTGGCATTCTCGGCGTGGCGCTGTACGAGGTGCTGGTCGGCCGGTTCATGCCAACGGCAGGCCCGCAGGAGCCGGGGCGCCTGCCGGAAAGCCCGGAGAAGTTCGAGACGACTGCCTGACACGGAAAGATCGGAAAGAGAAGGATCATGGCTGACTTCGTGGGAGCGGTTGACCAGGGCACCACCAGCACCCGATTCATGATCTTCGACCACGGTGGCAACGAGATCGGCCGCCACCAACTCGAACACGAGCAGATCCTGCCGCAGGCCGGCTGGGTCGAGCACAACCCGGTCGAGATCTGGGAGCGCACCCGGTCGGTCATCCAGACCGCGCTGCAGAACGCGAACCTGACCGCGTCCGACCTGGCCGCCGTCGGCATCACCAACCAGCGCGAGACCAGCGTGGTGTGGAACCGGAAAACCGGCCGGCCGTACTACAACGCCATCGTCTGGCAGGACACCCGTACCGACCGGATCGCGTCCGCGTTGGACCGGGACGACCGCGGCCAGACCATCCGCAACAAGGCCGGCTTGCCGCCGGCGACGTACTTCTCCGGCGGCAAGATCCAGTGGATCCTGGAGAACGTCGAGGGTGTTCGCGCCGCGGCCGAAGCGGGCGACGCGGTGTTCGGCAACACCGACTCGTGGTTGCTGTGGAACCTGACCGGCGGCCCGGACGGTGGCGTGCACGTCACCGACCCGACCAATGCCAGCCGGACGATGCTGATGAACCTGGAGACCCTCGACTGGGACGACGAACTCCTCGGCTTCTTCGGCGTGCCACGGTCGATGCTGCCGGCGATCCGCCCGTCGTCCAACCCCGACCTCTACGGCACGACCCGCGCGGACGGGCCGTTCGGCGGCGAGGTCCCGTTGACGGGTGACCTCGGCGACCAGCAGGCGGCCACCGTCGGGCAGGTGTGCTTCGAACCGGGCAAGGCCAAGAACACCTACGGCACCGGCAACTTCTTGCTGCTCAACACCGGCACGGAACCGGTCCGCTCACAGCACGGCCTGCTCACCACGGTGTGCTACCAGTTCGGGTCCAACCGGCCGGTGTACGCGCTGGAGGGCTCGATCGCGGTGACCGGGTCGGCCGTGCAATGGCTGCGCGACCAGTTGGGCATCATCAGCGGCGCCGCGCAGAGCGAGGCGCTGGCCCGGCAGGTCGACGACAACGGCGGCGTCTACTTCGTGCCGGCGTTCTCGGGGCTGTTCGCGCCGTACTGGCGGTCCGACGCGCGTGGCGCGATCGTCGGATTGTCCCGGTACAACACGAACGCGCACCTGGCGCGGGCGACGCTCGAGTCGATCTGCTACCAGACCCGGGACGTCGTCGAGGCGATGGAGCAGGACTCCGGCGTGACGCTGGACGTGCTGCGGGTGGACGGCGGTGTCACGTCCAACCAGCTGTGCATGCAGTTGCAGGCGGACATCCTCGGCGTGCCGGTGTCCAAGCCGGTCGTCGCGGAGACCACCGCGTTGGGCGCCGCCTACGCGGCCGGGCTCGCGGTCGGCTTCTGGAAGACGACCGACGAGTTGGAGAGCAACTGGAACGAGGATCAGCGCTGGCAGCCCGAGTGGGACGACGACCAGCGCACCAAGGGTTACGCCGGATGGAAGAAGGCGGTCGAGCGCACGCTGAACTGGGTGGACGTCGACTGATCCCGGGTGGGAGGTGATGGAGGGCCCGGTATGCGTACCGGGCCCTCCGCGTTGATTACGAACTGATGGCGGCTGCGGGGACTGTGTGCCAATGGCCTGGGAACGTCGGGCATCAGACGGATACCTTGGTAGTGATGAGGTTTCAGCTCGAACTGCGGTTGGCGGCCGGCGAGGGGGTCTCGCCGGCCATGCTGACGTTCCGGCCGCGCCGCATGGCCCGCGTCATCGCCGCGATGACCGAGCTGAGGATGGTCGTCGACGCGGGGCCGCCGCCGAAGTTCCCGCTCTGGGCGGTGTACGGCGTGTCCGACTTCGACAGCAGCGGCCGGCCGGTGGGCGGGCGGGCGCAGGAGTACGAGGTCGCGTTGGGCCGGATCCTCTCGTCCCACGGCCAGACCGACGAGGAGGGCATACCGCTGCACAAGCTGCGCAGCAACCTGGGCTGGCACGTCACGGCGGACGAGTGCCGGGCCGCGATCAAGAGCATGGAAGCGGCGGACGGCCCGGTGCCCAACGCGATCGGCCCGGAGCTCATCGGTTTTCTCAGAACGGCGATGGTCCGCGATGGTTTCGAGGTGCACTAACTGTCGAGGAATTCGGCGGTCGAGCCGCCGATCGGCATGGCGGGCAGGCCCAGCTTGCGGTGGTCCCACGAGCGGGCGCGCGACGGCACGATCCGGACCACGACGCGCTTGTTCATCAGTGCGTCGACCATCGGCCGCTGGTCGTCGGTGTACGGGCCGTAGTAGCGCTCCCACACGCTGATGCCGACGCGGAGGATGTCCTCCGGATCGTCCGAGATCACGGCACGGCCCTCGACGGCGACACCACGCAGCACGTCGTACGTCCGGCCGTCCTCGATCATGCAGGTGACGCGGTCGTCGCGCTTGATGTTCTGCACCTTCTGCGACTTGGCCTTCGTCTCGAACCAGATCTCGCCGTCGATCACCGCGTACCACATGGCGACCAGGTGGGGTAGCCCGCTCGGGCCGTTCGTCGCCAGCGTCGCGGTGCGGCTGCGCTCGACGAACTCCGCGACCTCGGCCTCGCTCATCCGGATCTGCGCCCGCTGGTTCACTCCCATCCACGGACCCTACCCTCCGGACCTACCTCGTCCGGGGGATGACGTACGTCACATCCCCGCTACTATCCCAAATGGACGACCTTACCCCGAACATCCGCCGCCCAGACCAGTTCGGGGAGGCAAGATGACTGCCACCGATGTACGTGTCGAACCAATCCAGCCGTTGACCGAGCCGGTCGCATCGCTGGCGCAGTATCGCGCCACCGGCGGCGGCACCGGTCTGGCCGAGGCGTTGAGCGCCGGGCCGGAGGCGGTGATCGCCGAAGTACGCGCTGCCGGACTGCGCGGCCGCGGTGGCGCCGGCTTCCAGACGGCGGCCAAGTGGGCCGCGACGAGATCGTCGGACGGGCCGGTTTCGGTGGTGTGCAACGCCGCCGAGGGTGGGCTCGGCACCTTCAAGGACCGATTCATCTTGCGCCGCAACGCATATCAGGTGCTGGAGGGGCTGGCGATCGCGACGGTCGCCGTCGGGGCGCGGCGCGCGTACATCGGGATCCGCGGGGTGTGCCGGGTCGAGATTGCCGCGCTGGTACGGGCGCTGGACGAGATGTGCGCGGCGAGACTGCTGGGCCCGGCGTCGATCCGGCTGGTGGTCGGGCCGGACGAGTACCGGTTCGGCGAGGAACACGCGATGTTCGCGGCCGCCGACGTCGACTCGTCGGTCGTCGTCAACAACGTCGAGACGCTCGCCCACGTGCCCGCCGTGCTTCGGTTGGGTGCCAACGGTTTCCGTGAGGTCGGCACGCCGGACTCCCCCGGTACGACGGTGTTCACGCTGTCCGGTGACGTGCGGGTGCCCGGCCTCTACGAGTTGCCGCTGGGTGTGCCGTTGCGGGTGCTGATCGACCTGTTCGGCGCCGGCACACCGAGCGGCCGGCCGGTCAAGGCGGTGTTCCCGGGAGCGGGCGCGGCGCCGTTGACCGGGGCGCGCCTGGACGTGCCGCTGGACTACGAGTCGCTCGGCGCGGTCGGCTCGGCGCTGGGCGCCGGTGGCCTCGTCGTGTACGACGACTCGACGTGCATGGTCGCCGCGGCGCTCGCGTCGTGCCGGTTCCTGGCGACGCAGCCGGCCGGCCAGTGCCGCGCGTGCCAACAGCGCGACCAGCGCATCGCCACCAGCCTCGGACGGATCGAACGCGGCGAGGGCACCAACGGCGACCTCGCCGTGCTGCACCTCGGTGGCGGCCAGCGCTGCTGCCCGCCGACCGGCACGGCGACACTCGTGCGCGGCCTGCTCGCCGAGTTCGCCGACGAGTTCGCCGCTCACGTGGGCCGCCCGTGTCCCCGGCCGCGCGACCTGCCGACCCCCCGACTGGCCGATTTCGACGAGGACGGCGCCCGCTTCAGCTACGCCTAGCTGATCATGAACTCCCGCACGTCCAGGGCGCGTTCGACGATGCGCACGTCGCCGAGCCAACCCGAGAACACCTGGTTGATCACGCCCGCGTACTCGTAACCGCCGAGCAGCCACTGGAAGCCGAGCGTGGTCAGGCCCATCGACGGGGTCGACGGGTTGCGCACCACGGGGCAGCCGTCTACGTACATCACGGTGTGCCGGGTGTCGTTGACCACGGCCACGTGCCACCACGCGTCCAGCGGCAGCTCGTGGCCCCAGTTGGTGGCCGACGCGGTCTGGTTCGTCGGGTACACGCACCACTGCAACTCGCGGTCGCCCGACAGGCTCAGCGTGGCGATCGGCTCCTGTGGATCGGTCGCGCCACCGCTCTTGCCGGCCTGCCCGCTCATCCCCCACCTCGACACCAGCGACTGCCACGCGTTGTTGCTCGGGTCGAAATCGGCCGGGATCTTGAAGAACGCCTCGACCGTGTAGCCGCGCTGGAACGTGTTGCCGTTGAGCGGCGCGCCCATCGCGGTGTTCAGATACGCGCCGTGCAACGGGTTCTGGCCGCCGGTGAACCGGGCGCTGCCGTGGCCGGGCTGGTCCGGGTGGTGGTCGGCGGTGTACGTGAGGGTCGGCGGCGCGCCGGCCACGACCACGCTGAGATCGTTGTGGTTGCTGGACATGTCCAGGACCGTGTTCACCGCGGAGCCGTCGACGTGGCCGTCGAAGCGCCAGTACGCGACCGTGCCGGGCACCAGCATCCGCGACGCCGGCCGGGCCGGACGCGGTGGCACCGGGGCGAAACCGGCGAATCGGGCGGTGAAGTCGATCGGCACCGAGAAGTAGTCGAGATCGCTGGTGAGCTCGACCTCCTCGCTGGCCAGCTCGTTCCGCGCCTCGGCCGGCTGGGCGAGGATCCACGGCGAGATCGTCCGCACGTCGATCGTGTCGCGGGCCAGGTCGAAGTGGTAGAGCCGGATCATCGCGGCGCCACCGTAGTAGCGGTTCTGGTAGTTCGTGATGTGCAGGTGCACGTCGTGACCGGCGGCGTTGGACATCGTCGTACGGCCGGACGGCCAGTAATGCCCGTTGAGCGTCAGGAAGATCTGGTCGTTGCGGCTGATCAGCTCGTCCCACAGCTGCTGGCCCCAGTCCGACAGGCTCGCCACCGGGTCACCGGCGTTCGCGCCGACGATCTCGTGCGTCGTGAGGATCACCGGCAGCGTCGGGTGCGCCGCGATCACCCGGTTCGCCCATGCGATGCCACCGGCCGACGGGCGCCAGTCCAGCGCGAGCAGCAGCCAGTCCCGGCCGCCGGCGCGGAACCGGTGATACGTGTTGTAACCGTCCGGCGTCGCGCCACCGAACGTGGGCGCGCCGGCGAACCGGGCCGGGCCGAAGTTGTCCAGGTACGGCGTGTCGCCGCGCTGGTCGGTCCCGCTCACGTCGTGGTTGCCGGCGACGACGCTGTACGAGACCCAGTTGTCGTCCAGCACGCGGAACGCCTTGTCCACCGCCGCGAACTCGCCGGCCTGCCCGTTCTGCGTCATGTCACCCAGGTGCGCCATGAACACGATGTTGTGCTCGGCCTGCTGGTTGATCAGGTAGCGGAACGACGCCTCGATCGGCTCCGGGTGAATCCGGTCCTGGTCGAACAGGTACTGCGTGTCCGGCATGACGGCCAGCGTGAACCGGGGGCTCTCCACATCCGGATGCCACCCGTGCGTGGTCAGTTGGTCCACTGTGGCCGGTGCCGCGAACGCGGCCGGCGCGCCGATACCCAGGCCGGCCACACCGAGGCCGGCCACACCCGCCGCCCGCAGGAAACCCCGCCGGCTGGGCCCGTGATTCGTGTCGCACATGGCGTGCGACCGTAGGCAACCCGTCCGAACAGACCGGTTCGAACGGGCTAACTCAAACGGAACAAACGATTTCAGTCGGCCAGGCTCTGGGCGTAGGCCGCGAAGTCGTAGGTCGCGGCGAGGCTGCCCGGCCGAGGTGGCTCCGTGGGCTGCCAACCGAGGTCGCGGTCCTCGATGACCTGGGTCAGCAGCGGCGCCCACCGCTGGTCGAGGGTGGTCAACGCCCATTCCAGCGCGCCGCGCTTGGAGGCGACCTGCGCGGTGCGGAGGGTGTACAGCGTCCGGCAGTAGGTGGCGACGATGTAGCGCTGCGTCCAGGCGACGTCCGGCGGGGCCCAGGCCAGGATGTCGGTGAGAACCGTGGGCATGGCAGCACGCATGGACGAGCGCAACGCTGCCGGCGGGACCTCGTCGACCAGGTCCTCGATGGGTGGGCCGTCGACGGTGATGCCGTGGTTCCGGAGGATCCACCGGCTGTACGCGTTGTTGCAGTGCGTGTCCCAGGTCAGCTCCCGGTGACCGTGGTCGTTGAACAGCCACGGCGTGCCGATGCCGTCGACGCTGCGTAGCGACGGGGCGTCGGCGTACGAGCCTTCGAGGTGCTTGGTCCAGTGGCCGGGGCGGGTGGGGATGTCGTCGTGCAGTGCCCGCAGTTGCTGCTCCGGCATGCCTTGCGGTGCAACGGTTGTCACGATGATGAAGTCGCAGTCGCTGTGCATGTCACCGGCGCCGAGGGCGAAGGAACCTTGGACGTACGTGCCGATGTAGGTGGAGCGGAGGATGTCCCGGACCGAAGCCACGAGGTCGGCCAGGACGGCATTGAGTTCGCCGAAGGGCGTGCACATAGGAATCCGAACGGTAGCCAAGAGGGTGCGACCAGCCAACCGAATTACGGATGCCACCGGCGCCAGACCAAGACCGGCCAGGCCACGGCCAGGTTCCGATCGACGCGCGTCGGCGAGCGCGGCCGGACTCAGCGCACCCGGCGCACTGACCGCCGGGCGGTCCTCAGCGCCCGACGAACCCGCAGAGCCAACGCCGCCCGATGAGCCATCGGTGGCCGGCGAGGCTGCCGAGCCCGACGAACGATCGGTGGCCGGCGAGCCAATCGATGCCGACGAATCGGCGGCCGGCGAACTCGACGAGGCCGCCGAGTCGGACCGGTCAGAGGGCATGTTCCAGCCGTATCGGCAGCCGGCGGTGTCGTTTGCCGGTGGCGTGGTACACCGCGTTCGCGATGGCCGCCGCCACGCCGACCATCGCGACCTCGCCGAGTCCCTTCACCCCGACCGGGTTGAACAGCAGGTCCGGCTCGTCGACGAAGTCGACGTCGATGCGATGTATGTCGGCGTTGACCGGGACCGGGTACTCCTCGAGTGTCGTGTTGAGGAAGCCGCCGAATCGTTGATCTACCTCACTTTCCTCGCGTAGTGCGGCGCCGATCCCCCACACCACCGCGCCCCTGATCTGGCTGGCGGCCGTGACCGGGCTGGCGACCCGCCCACAATCCACCACGCTCACCACGCGCGGCACCCGGATGCGCCCGATCCCCGGCTCGATGCGGACCTCGACGAAGTGCGCGATCCAGCTGAACGTGACGAACTCGCCGAACACGGGCCCGCCGATCGACACCAGCCCGGCCCGCGCCCGGTCCAGCATCTCCGCCGGCATGCCCGGGCCGAGCGAGGCCACCTCGACCTCGACCGTCGGCCGGCCGGTCGCCAGAACAGCAGCCGCTACGTCGACGTCGCCGCGTTCGGGCGCGTCCAACAGCTTGCGCAGCTCGGCAAGTCCGGAGTGGACTGCCGGCAGCGCGGTCGCCGTGCCCCACGAACCGGCCGTCAAATGCTGCGGCGCCACCCGTGTGTCCCCTATCCGCACGATCACCCGCGTGACCGGGATACCGAGGTTGTTCGCCACGAGCAGCGCGATGGCCGACCGGATTCCTTGCCCCATCTCGTGTCCGTCGACCGCCACCGTCACCGTGCCGTCGAGTGCGGCCGTCAGATGTGCGACTGCGGGCGCGACGTTGCCCGGATAGTTGCCGACCGCGACGCCCCAGCCGATCGTCGATCCGTCATCGGCTCTCATCGAGCCCGGCTCGGGGTCGCGGGCCGCCCAACCGAATCGGTCGGCGCCGCGCCGCAGGCACTCGCCCAGGTAGCGGGTCGAGAACGGCAGGCCGGTGACCGGATCGACAGCCGTGTCGTTCGCCAGGCGCAGCGCGACCGGGTCGATTCCGGTGGCGTATGCCAGTTCGTCCATGGCCGACTCGAACGCGAACATCGCCGGGCTCTCGAACGGCGCCCGCATGTAACCCGGTGTCTGCACATCCGTCTGCACGAGCCGTTGCCGGCCGCGGAATGCCGGGACCGCGTACAGCCGCGATGTCACTTCCGTTGCCAGACAAGGAAACAGGTCGTGCCGGGAAGTCTGCTGGTCGACCTCGTGCACGGCGGCCAGCAAGTGACCAGTCTCGTCGGCGCCGAGGCTTACCCTGTGCCGGGTGGCGGGCCGGAAGCTGGCCGCGTGGAACGTCTGTGGCCGTGGCAGGACGAGCTTCACCGGCCGGCCGAGGCGACGTGCCGCGATGGCCAGCGGGCCGAGATGGGGTTGGAGCGAGTTCTTCTGCCCGAAACCACCGCCCACATACGGCGACCGCACCTCCACGTTCGCCGGGTCGATGCCGAGCAGGGCG
>Ga0070714_100002970_pt1 | contig 12565 bp, 10 predicted proteins | sample LARL83metaG_FD_65450 | JGI IMG/M metagenome (GOLD analysis project Ga0070714, IMG submission 65450) | Corn, switchgrass and miscanthus rhizosphere microbial communities from Kellogg Biological Station, Michigan, USA - LAR L8-3 metaG | ecosystem: Host-associated > Plants > Roots > Rhizosphere ... | reverse complement strand
CAGCTCTGCGCCGAGGACAACATGCAGGTCGTCTACTGCTCGACGCCGGCCAGCTACTTTCATGCGCTCCGTCGCCAGATGCGCCGCAAGTTCCGCAAGCCGCTGATCGTGATGACGCCGAAGTCGCTGCTCCGGCACAAGCTCTGCGTTTCGTCGCTCGCCGACTTCGGTCCCGGCACCGCGTTCCATCGCGTGCTGCCGGAGAGCCAGGCGATCGCGCCGGACGCGCAGGTGCAGCGCGTCGTCCTCTGCTCCGGCAAGATCTACTACGACCTCCTCGAAGCGCGCGAGAGCAAGGGCGTCAAGAACGTCGCGCTCGTCCGTCTCGAGCAGCTCTATCCGTTCCCGCAGAATTCGCTGGCCGCCCAGCTCGGACGCTATCCCAACGCGGAGGTCGTGTGGTGTCAGGAGGAGCCCAAGAACATGGGCGCCTGGACTCACGTCGACCGCCGCATCGAGGCGACGCTGTCGGGCCTCAAGGTCAAGGCGCGGCGCCCGGTCTACATCGGCCGTGCCGAGGCGGCCTCGCCCGCCACCGGCCTCTACAAGCGCCATGTTCGCGAGCAGACGGCGCTGGTCGATCAGGCCCTGGCGGCGGCCTCGGCGGTGCGCGCTGCGGAGTAGCCCGCAAGGCGGTTTTCACCCCGGCTCGACGTGCTAAATTGCTCACGGAATTCGATGGACGCGCGCCCATCGGCGCGCGCGGACGGCAGCGGACAATAGGATCATGGCTCAAGACATCGTCGTACCCACCCTGGGCGAATCGGTCACCGAGGCAACCGTCGCCAAGTGGTTCAAGGCCGAAGGCGATCGGGTGGAGATGGACGAGCCTCTGGTCGAGCTCGAGACCGACAAGGTCGCGGTCGAGGTCAACGCAAAGTCCGCCGGCACGCTCGGCGAAATTCTCGTTCAGCCCGGCGGAGAGGTGAAGGTCGGCGGCGTGCTGGGCCGCATCACCGAGGGCGCGGGCTCGGGTGCGCCACGTCCCGCGGCGAAACCGATGGCGACGCCCGCGAGCGCGCCCAAGATGACTCCGCCGCCGGCCCCCAGCCAGCCGACCGAGCCCAAGGCGCCCGGCATGCCGCTGGCGCCCGCCGTGCGCAAGATCGTCGAGGACAACCGGCTCGATGCCGCGCGCATTCCCTCGACCGGCAAGGACGGACGCCTGACCAAGGGCGATGTCCTGACGTTCATGGAAACCAAGGGGGTGTCGGCCTCGATCCCGGTGCCGGCGGCGCGCGCGCCCGAAACCGGCCCGCGCGAGGAGCGCGTCAAGATGTCGCGGCTTCGCCGTCGCATCGCCGAGCGCCTGAAGGAGGCGCAGAACACGGCCGCCATGCTCACCACCTTCAACGAGGTGGACATGAGCGCGATCATGGCGCTGCGCGCGACCTACCGCGATGCGTTCGAGAAGAAGTACGGCATGCGCCTGGGCTTCATGGGCTTCTTCGTCAAGGCGTGCATCCAGGCCTTGAAGGAAATCCCCGAGGTCAACGCCGAAATCCAGGGCGACGAGGTCGTCTACAAGAACCATTACGATATCGGTGTCGCCGTCGGCACGGAGAACGGCCTCGTGGTGCCGGTGGTGCGCGACGCGGACCGGCTCTCGCTCGCGGAGGTCGAAAGCACGATTGCCGCGCTCGGCAAGAAGGCGCGCGACGGCAAGCTCGCCATCGAGGACATGCAGGGCGGCACGTTCACGATCTCCAACGGCGGCGTCTACGGCTCGCTCTTGTCGACGCCGATTCTCAATCCACCGCAGTCCGGCATTCTCGGCATGCACAAGATCCAGGAACGTCCGGTCGTCGAGAAAGGGCAGATGGTCGTCCGCCCGATGATGTATCTGGCGATGTCCTACGATCACCGCCTCGTCGACGGCCGCGAGGCGGTCACCTTCCTGGTCCGGGTCAAGGATTGCCTCGAGGATCCGGCCCGGATCCTCCTCGACATCTGAAGCCATCCCGCTTTGCCTTATGGGCGCCTTCGGCCGCCCCGTTTTTTACCTCCCCTTCCCTTCGGCTGAGGCTTTGCCATGAGCGACCAGAGCTTTGACGTCATTGTCATCGGCGGTGGACCCGGCGGCTACATCGCCGCCATCCGCGCGGCCCAGCTCGGCCTGTCCGTGGCGTGCGTCGAGAAGCGCGGCAGCCTCGGCGGCACCTGCCTCAACGTCGGCTGCATCCCGTCGAAGGCGCTGCTGCACTCGTCCTATCTTTACGAGCACACCAAGGCGGGCCTGGCCTCGCAGGGGATCAAGGTCGGCGCCGTGGATCTCGATCTGCCGACGATGCTCGTCCGCAAGGACAAGGTGGTGACCGACCTCACCAAAGGGATCGAGTTTCTGTTCAAGAAGCACAAGATCGCCTGGCTCAAGGGCTCGGGCCGCCTCGCCGGCGGCGGCAAGGTCGAGGTCACGGCCGACGGCGGCAAGACCGACACCTACGGCGCCAGGAGCATCGTCATCGCTACGGGGTCCGAATCCACGCGCATTCCCGGCCTCGAGGTCGACGAGAAGAAGATCGTCACCTCGACCGGTGCCCTGTCGTTGCCGAAAGTGCCGGAGCACCTCGTCGTCATCGGTGCCGGCTTCATTGGCCTTGAGATGGGATCGGTGTGGCGTCGCCTCGGCGCCAAGGTGACGGTGATCGAGTTCCTCGACCGAATTCTTCCGACCATGGACGGCGAGGTCGGTCGCGAGATGCAGAAGATCCTGACTCGTCAGGGCCTCGTCTTCCGCCTCGGCACCAAGGTCACCGGCGCCAAGGCGAATGCCGTGGGCGTCGAGCTCACCCTCGAGGCCGCCAAGGGCGGTGCAGCGGAGAAGCTTGCCGCCGACGTGGTGCTGGTGTCCGTCGGCCGCGTTCCCAACACCGATGGCCTCGGCGTGAAGGAAGCGGGGGTCAAGCTCGACCCGCGTGGCCGCATCGAAGTCGACGGTGCCTTCCGCACCAGCCTATCCGGCGTTTATGCCATCGGCGACGTCATCGCCGGCCCGATGCTGGCCCATAAGGCGATGGACGAGGGCGAGATCGTCGCCGAGATCATTGCCGGCCAGACCGGACACATGAATTACGACACGGTGCCCGGGATCGTTTACACCCACCCCGAGGCCGCTTCGGTCGGCAAGACCGAGGAAGAGCTCAAGGCCGCGGGGGTCAGCTACAAAGCCGGCAAGTTCCCAATGACGGTCAACTCGCGCAGCCGCTGCACCGGCGACACCGACGGCTTCGTGAAGATTCTGGCGGATGCCAAGACCGACCGCGTGCTGGGGGTCCATATCATCGGCGCCCAGGCCGGCACGATGATCGGCGAGGTGGTCCTGGCGATGGAGTTCGGCGCTTCGTCCGAAGACATCGCCCGCACCTGCCATGGCCATCCGACCGAAAGCGAAGCGATCAAGGAGGCGGCGCTCGCCGTCGCCGGCCGCACGCTTCATCTGTAGTCTGTCAGCAGCGGAGTACGTGCAATGCGCCGATGGCTCGCGTTTTCCATGGTTGGGATGTTCCTGGCGTTCGCTCCCGCGGCATTCGCCCAGGCGCAGCGCGGCGACCTCACCATCCAGGACGTCTGGACGCGCGCGACGCCGGGCAATGCCAAGACCGCGGCCGTCTATTTCACGGTGGTCAATCGCGGCGGCGAGGCCGATCGCATCGTATCGGCATCGAGCCCCGCCGCCGATCGCGCCGACATGCACACCGACATCCACGATGGCGACATCATGCGCATGCGGCGCGTCGTTGGCGTCGATGTGCCGGCGGGCGGACGGGCGCAATTCTCGCCGAACGGCTCCCACGTCATGCTGACCGGGCTCAAAGCGCCGCTCAAAGCCGGCGATACGGTGCCGCTGACGCTGCACTTCGAGCGCGCCGGCGACATAACGGTCACCGTAACGGTGCGAAAGTAGGGACTCGAATCAGCCACGCGCCGATTTTCTGGCGCGCGGGTGGGCGTCCGCGTAAACCTTCCTCAGTCGCGCCGCATCGACCTTCGTGTAGCGCTGCGTCGTCGACAGCGACGCGTGACCCAGCAGTTCCTGGATGGTTCTCAGATCGCTGCCGCCCGCCATCAGGTGGGTCGCGAAGCTGTGGCGCAGCGCGTGCGGGGTCGTCGTCTCGGGCAGATTGAGCCGTCGGCGCAGGGCGCGGAGCGCCCGCTGGGCGATCGCCGGCGCAAGGCGATCGCCACGGGCGCCGACGAACAGCGGGCCGTCGGCGGCAATCGCGAGCGGCAGCGCCGCCAGATAATGCGCGATGGCATCGGACACCGCCGGCAGGATCGGCACGATCCGCTCCTTGCCGCCCTTGCCGCGGACTTTCAGCGCGTGATCGCTGCCATCCGCTTTCGGCGCCTCGTCGCGCTGGAGGGCGAGCGCTTCGCCGATGCGAAGGCCAGCGCCGTAAAGCAGGGTGAACAGCGCGCGGTCGCGACGCTGGATCCAGCCATCCTCGGATTCCATTGCCGCAAGCAGGGACTCGGTCTCGTCCTCGGCCAGGGCTTTGGGGATGCTTTTCGCCACTTTCGGCGTGCGCACGATGCGGATCGCCGGGATGTCGCCCGTGCCCTGGCGCGCGAGCCGTTTGGCCAAGCTTCTGAGGGTCGAGAGCGCGCGCGCGGTCGAACTCGCTTCGAGCCCGCGGCCCGCGCGCGCCGCGAGCCACGCCCTGATGTCGCGCACGGCAAGCTTCCCCAAATCCTGCAGATCGGGCGTGCCGCCGAGATGATCCGACAGGAAGCGGAGGAAGTCCTCGAGATCGCGACGGTAGGCGGCGAGCGTATGGGGCGAGGCGCGGCGCTCGGCAGCAAGCCAGACCAGCCATTCCGACGCCGCTTCGGCGAGAGCCGGGGCGGCCGGGGCGTTCAGGCCTTGGGCAGTCCGAGCCATGTGCGTATGCACAGCTCCACGACGCGGCCCAAGAACGCCAGCAGCTCGGTCCCCTGGCCGGGATCGAAGGTTCCCTCTGTGCGCGAGCCGATTGCCAGAACGCCGGTGGGGCAATGCACCGACGGATGCATCCGGAGCAATGCCTCGGAGCGGACGAGGTCCGTTGCCGGTCCGAAGATCGGTCGCGGTTCGAACATCTTCGCGGTCAGCACCACGTCGCGCCCGGGGCCGAGGATACGATCGGTTTCGCCCCGTGGGATCATCTGCACGCCGGCGATGAGGCGTCCCGGCAACGCGTCGTCGCCTTCGGATTCGACCGCGAGCACGACCGCGTCCACCCCGAGCAGGACGGCGAGATCGGTGGTCACCGCCTGGATCAGCGTCTCGAACGTGGTTGCCTCGAGGAGCGCCAAGGCCGCCGCGTGAACGCGCGACTGGCCGGTCAGATTGGCGCGGCTGATGGTGACGATCTCGCCGTTAGTGCGCTCGAGCTGGCGCGTCTTGGCCTTCAGCCGATCGATGACGAAGGTGCGCAGATCGACCACGCCTTTGGCGTCGTGGCTGCCGGGGATCTGCAATCCTTCGGCGGCCTCGGGGTGACGGACCAGAAAATCGGAGTGCCCCGCGAGGTAGGCAAGCACGTCTGCCGCGGTGATCTCGGAGGGATCCCTCTTGCCGTCCGGAGCCTTGGCTCCTGAGGCCTTGGCGGCGGGTTCGCTCTTGTCCCTCATTCCGCCGCTGCCGCGCCGGTGTTGCCGAGGATCGATTGCCCGGTTTTCTTCCAGTCGGCGAGAAACGCGGCCAAGCCCTTGTCGGTCAGAGGGTGATGATAAAGCTGGCGCAGGACCGACGGCGGCATCGTCGCGACGTGGGCGCCGAGGCGCGCCGCATCGATGATGTGGCGCGGACCGCGGATCGAGGCCACCAGCACCTCGGTCTTGAAGTCGGGATACTGGCGATAGATCGTGACGATGTCATCGATCAGCTTCATGCCGTCTTCGGCAACGTCGTCGAGGCGGCCGACGAACGGCGATATGAACGAGGCCCCGGCCTTGGCGGCCAGGATCGCCTGACCGGCCGAGAAGCAGAGCGTGACGTTGACCATCTTGCCTTCGCCGGACAGCACCTTGCAGGCGCGCAGCCCGTCATGGGTGAGCGGCACCTTGACGGTGACGTTCGGCGCGATCGCCGCCAGCTTACGGCCCTCGGCGACCATGGCCTCCCATTCGGTGGCGGTGACTTCGGCCGAAACCGGGCCGGGGAGGATCGAGCAGATCTCGCGGATGACATCGGTCATGGACCGTCCGGCCTTGGCGATCAGCGTCGGGTTGGTCGTGGCGCCGTCGAGGAGCCCGGTCGCCGCGAGGTCGCGGATTTCTGCGATATCGGCGGTATCGATGAAGAACTTCATAGCGTGTCTCTTTGGCTTCGGATCGTTTCCGGAGGATACGCTCGGCATCCCAGTTTCGCGCCGTTGCGCTAAAGTGTAGCCGATGGCGCACCCCCATTCCAGCAACGATGGCTCGACCGGCATGATTATGACCGGCGCGATCGTGACGGTTCTTCTGCCGCTGCGCTTGCCCGCACCGTATCACTACGCGGTCGCGCCCGGCGTAACGCTGGTGCCGGGCGACATCGTGCGCGTGCCATTCGGCAAGCGCGCAGAAATAGGCGTCGTCTGGGAGAGCGAAACGATTCCGCCCGACGGCATTGCGCTCAAGACCGTCGCCGAGCGTTTGTCCGTGCCGCCGTTGAACGTCGATCAGCGCCGGTTCGTCGATTGGGTTGCGGCCTATACGCTGACGCCGGCCGGCATGGTCCTGAAGATGGTGCTGGCCGTGCCGGAAGCATGCGAACCGCCGCGGCGCGTCGTTCGCTACGCGCCGGCGGGCCGCCGACCCGATAAGCTGACTGCGGCGCGGACGCGCGTTCTCGATGAAGCTGCGAAGGAGCCCGGCACCGCCACCGATCTCGCCGAGCGTGCCGGCGTCGGCGCGGGCGTGGCGCGCGCCATGGCGCAGGCGGGGCTCCTCGAGGCGCTGCCTGCCGCGCCGGAACCGCTGCTTCCGGCACCCGATCCCGCCCGTCCGGGGCCCACGCTCTCGGCGGCGCAGCAGGCGGCGGCCGACGCATTGCGCACGGCGGTCGCCGAGCATGCCTATTCCGCCTTTCTTCTCGAAGGCGTTACCGGATCGGGCAAGACGGAAGTCTATTTCGAGGCCGTCGCCGAGGCGATCCGGCAGGGCCGGCAAGCCGTCGTGCTGTTGCCGGAAATCGCGCTCTCCGCACAATGGCTTGCACGATTCGTGCAGCGCTTCGGAGAGAAACCGGTGGTGTGGCATTCCGAGATCGGACTCGCCGAGAAGCGCCGCGCGTGGCGCGCGATTGCCGATGGCGCGGTGCCGGTCGTGGTGGGTGCGCGCTCGGCCTTGTTCCTGCCGTATCCCAAGCTCGGTCTCATCGTCGTCGACGAGGAGCACGACACCTCCTACAAGCAGGAGGAAGGCGTTCTCTATAACGCCCGCGACATGGCGGTGGTGCGCGCGCATCTCGCTCGGGCGCCGGTCGTGCTCGCCTCGGCGACGCCGTCGCTCGAAACCCTCGCCAATGTGCGCGAGGGGCGCTATCGGGCGCTCGATCTTCCCGAACGTCATGGCGGCGCAGAGCTACCCGCCATCGACGTGATCGACATGCGCGCCAATCCACCGGAGCGCGGCGAGTGGCTGGCGCCCGCTTTGCGCGCGGCCATCGCCGACACGCTTGCCGCCGGCGAGCAGGCACTGCTTTTTCTCAATCGCCGCGGCTATGCGCCCCTGACTTTGTGCCGGACGTGCGGCCATCGCATGCAGTGCCCGAACTGCTCGACGTGGCTGGTCGAGCATCGCAGCACCAGAGCGCATCATTGTCATCATTGCGGCCACACCGTCATGCTGCCGCCGGCGTGTCCGGCCTGCGGTGGCGTCCACTGGGCCGCGTGCGGTCCCGGCGTCGAGCGGGTCGCTGAGGAAGCGACCCGGCTGTTTCCCCAGGCACGCGTCGCGCTCGCCGCCTCCGACACGCTGACGACGCCGAAGATGGCCGAGGCGCTGATCGCCGATATCATCGAGCGCCGCATCGACATCGTCGTCGGAACGCAAGTCGTGGCGAAGGGACATCATTTTCCGGCACTTACCCTGGTCGGCGTGGTCGATGCCGACCTGGGCCTCAGCGGCGGCGATCTCCGCGCCGCCGAGCGCACCTTCCAGGTCCTGTCCCAGGTTGCGGGCCGGGCGGGTCGCGCCGAGCGCCCCGGTCGGGTGCTGTTGCAGACGTATCAGCCGGACCATGCAGTGATGCGGGCGCTCACGTCCGGCCGGCGCGAGGATTTCCTCGCTGCCGAAACCGGCGCGCGCGCGAGCGCACATATGCCGCCTTATGCGCGGCTGGCGGCCGTCGTGCTGTCCGGACCTGACGAAACGAAGGTCGAGCGTGCGGCGCGAGCCCTGTCCGCCAAGGTGCCCCACCAAGCGGGGCTGACGGTGCTGGGCCCCGCCCCGGCCCCGCTGGCTCTTCTGCGCGGTCGTCACCGGCGCCGGTTCCTGATCCGCGCCGAGCGCGATCTTGCCTTGCAGGCGGTGCTCCGGCGCTGGCTCGAGGACGTCCGCGTGCCGTCCTCGGTGGACGTTCGGGTCGACATCGATCCGGTCAGTTTTCTCTGATCGCGGAAGCCGCGAAGAACCCCGGAATTGCTAGGTTTTTTCGTGACATGCGCCGGTTGCAACCGCCGGGGCGCTATGCTACCTAACGCACGCTTTTCGGCGGGCGCGGAATGCCTTTTGGTCGCGCCGACCGCCGTTCGGTTGCCAATTTCCCTCAGGTTTTCGGGAGAGTTTCGGAAGTGCCTACGGCCTCCTCAGGCGCGTCCGGCTTGGCCGGGCGTTACGCGCAGGCTTTGTTCGATCTCGCCGGCGAACGCGGCGCGCTCGACGCTGTTGCCGCGGACCTCGACGCGCTAAGCCGCATGTTCGACGACAGCCCGGACTTCGTTCGGCTCGTGCGCAGTCCGGTGATCAAGCGCGATGCCGCCGGCAAGGCGGTCGCCGCGCTGTCCAGAGGCGGCGATTTCAATGCGCTGACCGCCAATTTCCTGGGCCTTCTCGCCAAGAACCGTCGCCTGTTCGAGCTGGCGGCCATGATCGCGGCGTTCCGAAGCCTGCTGGCCGACAGTCGCGGCGAGGTCGCGGCCGAGGTCGTCAGCGCAACGCCGCTTTCGGACAAGCATATAGCCGCCATCGCCGACGCGCTCCGGGCGTCAACCGGCGCCAAGGTGGCCTTGAGCCCGCGGGTCGACCCTGCGTTGCTCGGTGGAATGATCGTGCGGGTCGGTTCCCGCATGGTGGACTCGTCGCTTCGCACCAAGCTCTCGAAGCTTGAGCTGGCAATGAAAGGGATCGGTTGATGGATATCAGGCCTGCGGAGATTTCCTCCATCCTGAAGCAGGAAATCGCCAACTTCGGCACCGAAGCCGACGTGGCGGAAGTGGGACAGGTGCTGTCGGTCGGCGACGGCATCGCTCGCGTCTACGGCCTCGATTCGGTCCAGGCCGGCGAAATGGTCGAGTTTCCGGGCGGCATCAAGGGAATGGCGCTCAACCTCGAAACCGATAACGTCGGCGTCGTGATTTTCGGCGACGACCGCACCATCCGCGAGGGCGATCTCGTCAAGCGGACCGGCGCCATCGTCGACGTGCCGGTCGGCAAGGGTCTTCTGGGCCGCGTCGTCGACGCGCTCGGCAATCCGATCGACGGCAAGGGGCCGCTCCAGACCACCGAGCGCCGTCGCGTCGAAACCAAGGCGCCGGGCATCATTCCGCGCAAGTCGGTGCATGAGCCGATGCAGACCGGCCTCAAGGCGATCGACAGTCTGATCCCGGTCGGCCGCGGCCAGCGCGAGCTGATCATCGGCGATCGCCAGACCGGCAAGACCGCCGTCGCGATCGACGCCATCCTCAACCAGAAGAAGGTCAACGCCAGCGGCGACGAGAAGCAGAAGCTGTACTGCATCTATGTCGCCATCGGCCAGAAGCGTTCGACCGTTGCCCAGATCGTGAAGACCCTCGAGGAGCGGGGCGCGATGGAATACTCCATCGTCGTCGCGGCGACCGCGTCCGAGCCCGCCCCGTTGCAGTTCCTGGCGCCCTATGCCGGTGCGGCCATGGGCGAGTTCTTCCGCGACAACGGCATGCACGCGCTCATCATTTACGACGATCTCTCGAAGCAGGCCGTCGCGTACCGCCAGATGTCGCTTCTGCTCCGCCGGCCGCCGGGCCGCGAGGCTTATCCCGGCGACGTGTTCTTCCTTCATTCGCGCCTGCTGGAGCGCGCGGCGAAGATGAACGACGCCAACGGCTCGGGCTCGATGACGGCGCTTCCGGTCATCGAGACCCAGGCCGGCGACGTGTCGGCCTACATTCCGACCAACGTGATCTCGATCACCGATGGCCAGATCTTCCTCGAGACCGAGCTGTTCTATAAGGGCGTCCGCCCGGCGGTGAACGTCGGCATCTCGGTGTCGCGCGTCGGCTCGGCCGCGCAGATCAAGGCGATGAAAAAGGTCGCGGGCTCGATCAAGCTCGATCTCGCTCAGTTCCGCGAGATGGAGTCGTTCGCGCAGTTCTCGTCCGATCTCGACGCTTCGACGCAAAGGCTGCTCGCCCGCGGCGCGCGCCTCACCGAGCTCCTGAAGCAGCCGCAGTACTCGCCGATGCCGGTCGAGGAGCAGGTCGTGGTGATCTACGCCGGCGTGCGCGGGTATCTCGACAAGATCGAGGTGCGCGACATCGGCCGCTTCGAGCACGGGCTGCTGGCCACCATCCGCGACAAGCACGTGGGTGTTCTCGATGCGATCCGCACCGAGAAGGATCTCTCGGCGGGCACCGAAGAGAAGCTCAAGGCCGCGCTCTCCGCCTACGCCGCCAAGTTCGTCTGACCCGTAAGGCCAAGGTCGTTCATCGATGCCGAGCCTCAAGGACCTGCGGGTCCGCATCAAGTCGGTCCGCAACACGCGCAAGATCACGTCGGCCATGAAAATGGTTGCCGCGTCCAAGCTGAAGCGCGCCCAGGACCAAGCCGAAGCCGCGCGGCCCTACGCCGAGCGGATGGACCGGATGCTGGCTTCGCTGGCGGCCGGCGTCGCCGGGACCGCGGGCGGGCCCAAGCTCCTCGCCGGCACCGGCGGGGACGCGGTTCACCTCGTCGTCGTCATGACCTCCGATCGCGGTCTTTGCGGTGCGTTCAATTCGTCGGTGGTGCGCGGCGCGCGCGTCTTCATCCGCAGGCTTCTCGAGCAGGGAAAGACGGTCAAGATTCTCACCGTCGGCCGCAAGGGCCGCGATCAGCTCAAAGGGGAGTTCGGCCGCCTCATCGTCAAGTCGATCGACGGCATCGGCAAGCCGCGGCTCACCTTCCAGAACGGCCTCGCGATCGCCGGCGAGATCCGCCGCATGCTGGACGCCGGCGAGTTCGACGTCTGCACGCTGATCTACAACCGCTTCAAATCGGCGATCTCACAGGTTCTGACGACCCAGCAGCTCGTGCCGCTGCCGCTGCCCACCGCTGCCGCCGCGACCGGCGCAGGTCCGCAGGCGACCTACGAATTCGAACCCGACGAGAGCGAGATACTCGACCAGATTCTGCCGCTCAACCTCGCGGTTCAAACCTACCGCGCGCTGCTCGAAAGCTTCGCCGGCGAGCAGGGCGCTCGCATGGCGGCGATGGACAACGCGACCCGCAACGCCGGCGACATGATCAACCGGCTTACCCTCAACTACAACCGCACCCGCCAGGCCGTGATTACCAAGGAGATGATCGAAATCGTCTCCGGGGCCGAGGCGATCTAGGAGTCGAAGCGATGGCAAAAAACAACGTCGGTAAGATTACTCAGATCATCGGCGCCGTCGTGGACGTGCAGTTCGATAGCGATCTGCCGAACATCCTCAATGCGCTCGAGTGCAAGAACCAGGACAAGCGCCTCGTCCTCGAGGTCGCCCAGCACCTCGGCGAGGGCACCGTCCGCACCATCGCGATGGACTCGACCGACGGCCTCGTCCGCGGCAAGGAAGTCGTCGACACCGGCGCTCCGATCAGCGTTCCGGTCGGGCCGGAGACGCTCGGTCGCATCATCAACGTGATCGGCGAGCCGGTCGACGAGCGCGGCCCGGTCAACACCAAGACCAAGTTTCCGATTCATCGCGCGGCGCCGGAATTCGCCGAGCAGTCGACGGAATCCGAGATTCTCGTCACCGGCATCAAGGTCATCGATCTTCTCGCGCCCTACGCCAAGGGCGGCAAGATCGGCCTGTTCGGCGGCGCCGGCGTCGGCAAGACCGTGCTGATCATGGAACTCATCAACAACGTCGCCAAGGCGCACGGCGGTTACTCCGTGTTCGCCGGCGTCGGCGAGCGCACCCGCGAGGGCAACGATCTCTATCACGAGATGATGGAGTCGAAGGTCATCGTTCCCGATGGGCCGGGCTCGAAGGTGGCGTTGGTGTACGGTCAGATGAACGAGCCGCCGGGTGCGCGCGCCCGCGTCGGCCTCACCGGCCTCACGCTTGCCGAGTACTTCCGCGACGAAGAAGGCCAGGACGTGCTGTTCTTCGTCGACAACATCTTCCGCTTCACCCAGGCCGGCTCCGAAGTGTCG
>Ga0070714_100002969_pt1 | contig 12566 bp, 12 predicted proteins | sample LARL83metaG_FD_65450 | JGI IMG/M metagenome (GOLD analysis project Ga0070714, IMG submission 65450) | Corn, switchgrass and miscanthus rhizosphere microbial communities from Kellogg Biological Station, Michigan, USA - LAR L8-3 metaG | ecosystem: Host-associated > Plants > Roots > Rhizosphere ... | reverse complement strand
CGGTTTGGGTTCAACTGCCAAATGCTTTGTGTATGATTTCCATCTTGACTCCGCGTTCGACCTTAGTCGAGCGCGTTTGTGTCAAGCTTTTCGCGAACTCAGTTAAAACGCTGGCGTGCCGGATGCCCGCTCTGCGAGCAATGCTGCGTTGCAGCGTCGGGCGGCGCAAGCTCGCCCACTGAATAGCGGCTTATGTCAGTTTGCCGGAGAATTTTTCGAGGTGCGACCAAGCCTCCTCGCCGTACTTGGCTTTCCAGTCCTTGTAGAAACTAGTCTTGGACAAAGCCTGCCGGAATGGCTCCCGGTCGACGTCGAAGAACTGAATACCCTTGGCGGTCAACTCCTCGCGCAGCGACACATTGAGTTTGGCGACATCAGCGCGCTGATCGGTTGTCGAGCGGTCGAACTCGCGGGCGACGACCTCCTGCAGATCCTTGGGCAGACGCTCGAATGCGCGCTTGTTGGCAAGAATCCAATAACCATCCCAAACATGTCCGGTGAGGCTGCAGGATTTCTGCACCTCGTACAGCCGGGTGGTGGCGATGATGGCCAAAGGGTTTTCCTGTCCTTCGACCACCTTTGTCTGCAGAGCCGAGTAGAGTTCGTTGAAATTGATCGGCGCAGGTCCCGCATCGAGGGCCTTGAACAGCGAGGTTAGCATGGGGGCTGGCGGGACGCGGATCTTGAACCCCTTGAGGTCATCGGGAGTTTTGATTTCTCGGTTCGAGGACGTGATATGGCGGAAACCGTTATCAAACGGGCGCGCCACGGCGATGATCGGCGTTTTTCCGATCTGGGTTCTAATGTACTCGCCGAGCTCGCCGTCTGCCGCTTTCCAAACGGCATCATAATCCTTGAAGGCAAAGCCGGTGTTCAGAATGCCGGCAACCGGCACGAAGGTGGCGAGAATCGAGGTCGACAGGTTGAAGAACTCCACGCTGCCGTTGCGCACTTGACCTAGCAGGTCTGTGTCGGAGCCCAGCTGGTTGGCGGGGAACAGCTTGATGTCGAGCCTGCCCCCGGTCGCCTCCCGGATACGGTCGAGCGCCTCCTGGGCGCGCGTGTTCACGGGATGTTTCGGATCCTGTCCCGTCGCGAGCTTGTATTCGAACTCAGCTGCGAAGGCAGAACGCCGCAGGATGGCGGGCAAGGGCGTCGCTATGCCGACCGCGAGCAAGGCGCGACGCGTCATCCCACGATGGCGAATATTTGAAGTGATCATCAATTCCTCCGCTTTCTGTCTTGCGTGGTCGGAGCGACCGCTCTCGTTTACTGCGCTTGCCACGCCTTGATTTTCTTCGCCACGGCTTCGGCCGAGATGCCGTAACGCTCATGAAGGCTTGGCAGAGCCCCCGCGTCCAGGAACTCATCCGGAAGCCCGATCTGACGGAATATCGGAGTTATCCCCGAACGCAGCAGCAGGCCGGCAACTGCCTCACCGAGGCCACCGACGGTCGTGTGGTTCTCGGCTACGATCACCATCCGGCCGCTTCGCGCGGCTTGCTTGCAGATTGTCGCCTCGTCGAGCGGCTTGATAGTGGGCACATGCAGCACGCCGATATCGACCCTGTCGTCCCGCAGCGTCTCGGCGGCCTCGAGCGCGCGCATGGTCATGAAGCCCGTCGAGATGAGCAGCGCATCGCGCCCATCGCGAAGGAGCTTGGCTTTCCCGAGCTCGAACTCATAGTCGTATTCGTCGAGAACCAATGGGACATTGCCACGCAGGAGCCGCATGTAGACCGGACCCTTGTGGGCAGCGATCGCGGGAACGATCTGCTCGATCTCGTGTGCATCGCACGGATCGATAATCGTCAGGTTAGGCATCCCCCGGAAGATCGCAATGTCCTCCGTTGCCTGATGGCTCGGCCCGTAGCCCGTCGTCAGACCTGGCAGGGCACACGCGATCTTCACGTTAAGGTTTTCCTCGGCGATCGCGAGACAGATGAAATCGTAGGCTCGCCGCGACGCAAACACCGCGTAGGTCGTTGCGAACGGCATGAAGCCCTCGCGCGCCATCCCGGCGGCTGCGCTCATCAGAAGCTGCTCCGCCATTCCCATCTGGTAGAACCTGTCGGGATGGGCATGGGCGAAGATATGCAGATCGGTGTACTTGCTGAGGTCTGCGGTGAGCCCGACGATGTCGGGCCTCGTCTGCGCGAGAGTCGCAAGAGCATGGCCGAAGGGCGCGGGTTTGGTGCGTTGGCCCGGGGCGGCAAGGGATGCAATCATCGCCGAAGTGGTAAGGCGGGAGGCGCCCTTCTGACCGCCCTCGCCCTGCTCCGTGAGCCTGACTGGCCTTGTGTATTTCGAGCGCTTCACGACTTTCTCCCGCCATCGAGGATCTGGATAGCCTTCTGCCATTCGTCCGGCTCGACGCGCAGGAAGTGATTGCTTTCGCGTTGCTCCAGAAACGGCACGCCCTTCGCCATTTTGGTATCGCAGATGATGATGCGCGGCTTCTGCTCGGATAGCAGGCGAGCGGTGTCGAAGGCTTCGACCAGGGCGTCGATATCGTTACCGTTCACCCGTTGCACGTGCCAGCCGAATGCCTCGAACTTCGGCGCCAGGGGCTCGAAGCACAGGACCTTGGTCGACGGCCCGTCCGCTTGCTGATTGTTGACGTCGACGATGCCGATCAGATTGTCGAGCTTGAAGCTGCCGGCGGACATTGCCGCTTCCCAGGTGGAGCCTTCGTCCAGCTCGCCATCCGAGAAGAGGTTGTAGACAAGCGACTTGGAATTCTTGCGCTTGAGCGCAAGGGCAAAACCAATGGCGATCGGCAGACCGTGACCGAGGGAACCGCCGGTGATCTCCATGCCGGGCGTGTAGGCTGCCATGGCCGACATGGGCAGACGACTGTCGTCCGCGCCATAAGTCTCAAGCTCGTCTTCGGGCAGAATGCCCGCCTCAATCAGTGCCGCGTAGAGAGCGATGGCATAATGACCGATCGAAAGAAGAAAGCGGTCGCGGCCCTCCCACTCGGGGTCATCGGCCCGATAGCGCAGCGCATGAAAATAAGATACCGCGAGAACATCGGCGATACCGAGCGCCTGCGCGATATACCCTTGCCCCTGGACCTCGCCCATTCGCAGCGCATTTCGGCGGATGCGGTAGGCTCTTTCGGCGAGCGACACGTTGGAGAGAGCAGACCGGGCCGTGGCTAGTTGTTCGCTTTGCATTCTTTTCTCCTCCCTCGGCGCCTCGCTGCAAGCGACTTGAGGACTCCCAATCTCAATGGATCAGCATTCCGCCGTTTACGTCTATGACTGCACCGGTAACGTAGGATGACAGATCGGAGGCCAGAAACAGACACACATTGGCAACGTCAGCGGCGACGCCGAGACGTTTGAGCGGAATACCTTCGATGATCTGTGCCTTGATGTCCTCGGTGAGCTTGCCGCCGGTGATGTCGGTCTGGATCAGTCCCGGCGTGACCGAATTTACGCGTACGCCATCCGGCCCGAGCTCTCTAGCCATGGCCTTGGCGAGCCCAAGTACGCCGGCCTTTGCGGCGCTGTAGTGCGGGCCGCCGAAGATTCCACCACCGCGCTGGGCCGAGACTGATGACATGCAGACGATGGATCCGGAACCTTGCCGGCACATGTGCGGGATCACCGCCTGGCTCATGTAGAGCGTTCCGCGGAGGTTGACATCGAGCACGGCCTCGTAATGCTTCGCCTCGATGTCCATTACCTTTAGCGGCTGAGTGATCCCGGCATTGTTGATCAGCACGTCGATGCGGCCGAACTCGCGGACCACCTGATCGATCGCCGCCATGCAGACGGTCCTGTCGGTGACGTCGCAGGCGAGGCCGCCATGACCATCCCCGATTTCCGCAGCGGCCAGCTTCGCCTGCTTCTCGTCGAGGTCTAGGATGATGGCGCGGCCGCCCTGGTGGGCAAAGACACGCGCCGTCGCGCGGCCGATGCCGCGTGGTGAAGCGGCGCCCGTGATGATGCAGATCTTCTCAGATAGGAGCATGCATCCTCGCTGCGGCGAAACACCGGCTCGATCCGCGCTGAATTTATTCAGTTTGCAGGTTGGCGCAGGGTAGTCGCCGCAGGGCAACAGCGGGCCAAGTCTCCCGCCTCCTCGTGCCTTCCCTAGGCCAGCGTTCGCTCACCCATTCTTCTTTTATTTGCAGTGATTTTTATCAGTCCACGCTGCGATTACAAACGCAGCGTTTGCAACTATTCTTGAATCTGATTCATGTGTCTCCGACCGCAATTTGCAGGGAGGTTCAGCCCCGGACGCGATCGAGCTTCAGCTCGCGCGACAGCCATTGAGTGAAAAGCCGCAGAGGTCTGCGCTGGTGGAGGCCCTTGGGCGAGGCCAGATAGTGGCCGACATAATAGATGCTTTGCGAGCACTCTAACAGCGGCGCAACCAGGCGACCGCTCGCAATCTCCCGTTCCGCCAAGAGCGTTGACTCGAGTGCCACTCCGAGCCCATCGACAGCCATGGCGATCGCAAGGAAGCTGCGGTCGAATCGGAAACCGCGTGTTGGCGGAGCTGCAAGTCCATTCAACGCAAACCAGTCCGGCCAGCGGACTTGCTTGTTGTCGCTCTGGATCAGGTTCTGCTCGAGAAGATTAACCGGGCTGCGGATTGATCTGGCGAGCTGGGGCGCGCACAGCGGTGTTACGGTTTCCTTGCCCAGGGGCAGCACTGAAACGTTGGGAGCCCGGGGCAGGCCGTATGTGATGTCCGCATCGTACTCGTCGTCGGTCGTGAATCGGGCGTAGTCGGTCCCGGCGGCGAGGCGCACCTCGACTTCTGGGCACTCGGCCTGAAACCGTTTTAGCCGCGGCGCCAACCATTGGGTGGCGAAGCTCGGCGCGGAATGCAACCGCAGCAACTGAGGGCCGTGCGTGGATACCAGCTCGATACCTCGGCGCAGCTCGGCGAATGCCGGCGCGACATGACGCATCAGCGCCTCGCCCTCGGCACTCAGATTGAGGTGACGACCGCTGCGCTCAAACAGCACGACGCCGAGGGCTCGCTCCATCTTGCGGATCGCATGACTCACTGCGCTGGCTGTGAGATGCAGTTCCGCAGCGGCGGCTTGCAGCGAATTCCGACGACCCGAGGCCTCGAAGATGCGCAGCTGGGCCACGGGCACTTTCGACAAAATATCCGTAGAATGAGTTCGGTTCGTGGATCTCATGTCAGGTTGCTGGTCGGTGCACGTGCAGCAGCCCACAACGCCATGCCGCTTTTGGCAGTCAAATCGTTCTCCGCTGTGTGCATCTTGCCTGACCGACGGTCAGGTTGAACTGCCAAATGCGTTGTGTATGATTTCCATCTTGACTCTGCGTTCCAACTTAGTCGAGCGCGTTTTTGCGGAAAGCTTTTCGGAGCCAAGCATGGGAGCAAAGACTGGCGCCCGGCATCCGGGATAAAGCACCGCAGGAATATGCTGCGCTGCAGCGTAGGTTGAGTCTGCCAACGGCGGCTGTGCGACGACCATCTGGCGCACCCTGCCAAATGCATCGGCAGCAAGACGTCGGCTGGGACGTTTCCAACCGGAGCGAGAGATGGCCCGTAATTGGCTGAAGGGAACGGCGTTGGCGGTCGATTTCGGAGCGCCTGTGCGCAGTGCGGCCGAGTTCGTTTTCAAATGGGGCACCAACGTGCCGGCGGCGCACCCTCTCAACGTGCACGCACAGAGGGCCGCAGACGCGATCAGGCAGGAGACGGATGGCCGTTTTGAGCTTCAGCTGTTCCCGAATAACCAGCTGGGGGGCGACACTACCATGTTCGCCCAACTCCGCTCGGGAGAGCTGGAGTGCTTCTCGCTGTCCGGCGTGAATGTGCTGTCTTCTGCCGTTCCCGCCGCGGCGATCTACGGCTTGGGGTTCGCATTCAGGAGCTACGATGCGGTCTGGAAGGCGCTCGACGGCAAACTGGGCCTGCACCTTCGCAAACAGATCGAGAGCTCCGGATTGGTGGTGATGGAAAGGATCTGGGACAATGGATTTCGCCAGATCACGACGAGCACCAGGCCTATTGTTTCTCCCGCAGATTTGAACGGATTGAAAATCCGGGTGCCGACCAGCGCGCTCTGGATTTCCCTGTTCCAGTCTCTCGGCGCATCTCCTGGCGGGATTGATTTTTCCGACGTCTATCCGGCGCTGCAAGCCAGAATCTTCGAGGCGCAGGAAAATCCCCTGGTGATTATCTCAACGGCAAAGCTTTACGAGGCGCAGCGCTATTGCTCGCTTACCAACCATATGTGGGATGGGTGGTGGCTGCTCATCAATCGGCGCGCATGGGAACGTTTGCCGCAGTCCATTCAAGAGATCGTTTCCGGGAATCTCAATGCCGCGGCGCTCGCGCAGCGACGCGACGTTGCCGAGCTCAATTCCGGCCTCAAGGATGAGTTGACGGCCACAGGCCTGGCATTCAACGAAGTCGATCCTGGGCCATTCCAGGAAAAACTGCGGCAGTCGGGCTTCTATGTGAAATGGCACGGTGAATTCGGCGAGGAAGCGTGGTCGCTGCTCGAGGAGGCTACGGGAAAGCTGGCGTAGTTCCCTCTCTCTGAGCGAGTAGGAGTAGCTGTGATAGAGCGGCTCAAGGACAAGGTCGCGATCGTGTTCGGTGCGGGCTCGGCAAGCCCGGGATGGGGCAATGGCAAGGCCACGGCAGTCCTGTTCGCACGCAATGGAGCCCAGGTCGTCTGTGTCGACGTAAAGCTCGACGCCGCACAGGAGACCGTTGGCATCATCCGGGATGAGGGCGGGACGGCGACGGCCTTCTCCTGCGACGTTACGAATTCAAAAGCCGTCAAAAGCGTGATTGACGATATAATCAGGCAGAACGGACGCATCGATGTTCTGCACAACAATGTCGGCTACGCCACCATGGGAGGGCCGATCGAGCTCGATGAGGCCGCCTGGCAGCGCACCATCGATCTCAACGTGACCAGCTGCTTTATCACCTGCAAGCACGTCCTGCCGCACATGCTGCAGCGCCACTCGGGAGCAATCGTCAATGTCTCGTCGATCGCGGCGATCCGCTACACCGGCTATCCCTACGTCGCCTATTATGCGGCGAAGGCTGCCGTGAACAGTTTCACCATGGGTCTGGCGCTGCAGTACGCGAAGGACGGCATCCGGGTGAATGCGATAATGCCCGGTCTGATGAATACGCCCCTTATCTTTCAGCAGATATCCGGGCAGTACAAAACTGCCGAGGAAATGGTGAAAGCGCGCGATGCGGCTTGCCCTATGGGACGCATGGGGACGGCATGGGACATCGCGAAGGCGGCACTGTTCTTGGCCTCCGACGATGCAGAATACGTCACGGGAGTTAGCCTGCCGGTCGACGGCGGACTGACCTGCCAGATCGGGACGTGACTCTGTACTCGTTTTGTTGTGAGGGAGCGTGCTCATGCCCTCGACCCGCATCGAAGCTGATTACCTCCTCGAAGCTGCGTTTGAGCCGCGCCGCGCCGCCGAAGCCATGGCGGGGGAGCAATCGAGCGGCACATTCGTTCCCATCCCGGGGGAAACCCCGGAGCTGAAGGCGCGCGCAGCCGCGCGCGTCGAGACGCTTCGTATTGTCGATGACGACGTGAGGGAGCCCTCGCTCCCCTTCGCGCGCACGCCAAAAGGTACACTGCCGAGATGGCGGCGCGCGCGCGTTACCCTCTCATGGCCCCTCGAGAATCTGGGTCCCTCGCTGCCCAACCTTCTTGCCACCGTCGCAGGGAATCTCTTCGAGCTCAAGCAGGTTTCGGGCCTGCGCCTTCTTGACCTACGGCTCCCCGAGGAGTTCACCGAAAAATACCCGGGACCCAAGTTCGGGATTGCGGGAACACGCAAGCTCGCCGGCGTCGAACAGGGGCCGCTCATCGGTACTATCATCAAGCCAAGCGTCGGCTTCGGACCGGAGGAAACGGCGGCCCTTACCCAGACGCTTTGCGAAGGCGGCATCGACTTCATCAAGGACGACGAACTTCAGTCGGACGGACCAAGCTGTCCCTTCGACGAACGCGTGCGCGCGGTCATGCGCGTCATCAACGCCCATGCGGATCGCACCGGAAAGAAAGTGATGTTCGCCTTCAATCTTACGGGCGATCTCGACCAGATGCGCCATCGGCACGATGTGCTGCTGAACAACGGCGCCACCTGCCTGATGGCGAGCTTGAACTCGGTGGGCCTCGTCGGGATGATCGAGCTGGCCCGCCTCAGTCAGCTGCCCATTCATGCGCATCGCAATGGCTGGGGCTACCTCTCGCGCCACCCGCTGCTCGGTTGGTCCTATGTCGCGTGGCAAAAAATCTGGCGGCTAGCCGGCGCGGACCACATGCACGTGAACGGACTGGCAAACAAATTCTCGGAACCCGACGACAGCGTCATTGAATCTGCACGTGCGTGCCTCACCCCCCTCTTTGCAAACAAACCGTACACGGTGATGCCGGTGTTTTCGTCCGGCCAATCCGCAAGGCAGGCGCCGGGGACTTTCGCGGGCCTCCAATCGACGGATCTGATATTCACCGCTGGCGGCGGCATCATGGCGCATCCGGGTGGCATCGCCGCCGGCGTTGCCGCGCTGCGCGAGGCCTGGGAGGCTGCGGTCGAAGGAATTGATCTTCGCGAGTATGCGGCAAAGCGTCCGGCTCTGGCGAAGGCGCTGGAAGCTGTCGGATGAGCGAGGCGGCACAACTCGCTGACGGTCCGCTGATTGCCTTTTACGGTGATGACTTCACCGGATCGTCTGCGGTGATGGAGATCACCGCTTTCGCCGGCCTGCCCACAGTCCTCTTTCTCAATCCACCCACGCGGGAGCATCTGGCGCAGTTCGCGGACCATCGCGTCATCGGCATCGCGGGCATTGCGCGCTCGCAAAATACCGAGTGGATGGACCGCCATCTGCCCCCGATCTTCAAGCTTCTGCGTTCCCTTGATGCGCCCATTGTACACTACAAGGTCTGCTCCACCTTTGACTCGGCGCCGCATGTGGGGAGTATTGGCCGCGCCATCGACATCGGGACGCCGATCCTCGGTGGCGGCTGGCAACCAGTGATCGTGGGCGATCCCGGCATGCGCCGTTATCAGGCGTTCGGTTATTTGTTCGCGGTGGCGAATGGGGTCGGCTATCCGCTGCACGAGCATCCCACCATGGCGCGTCATCCGGTCACGCCAATGCACGACGCCAATATTTGCCGGCATCTTGGCAAGCAGACCGCAAAGAAGATCGCACTGGTGGACTTCATCGCGATGAAGGAGGCGTCAGCGACGGAGCGATTGCGTGCGGAGCTCGATGCAGGCGCCGAGATCATCTTCCTGGATGTGCTTGACAAAGAGACACTCATCGAGACAGGCCGGCTAGTCTGGAACAACCGAGGCGACCGGCTCTTTGGCATCGGCTCGCAGGGTTTCGAGGCAGCGCTGGTCGCATATTGGCAATCCGTGGGCCTGCTCTCGAGCGAGCATCGCAACTTCCGCGCACCGCCCGCTTCTCGGATTGTCTGCGTCTCCGGCTCGGTCTCGCCGGTCACTGCCGCGCAGATCGCCTTTGCGGTCGACAACGGCTTCGCATCCATTCCCCTCGACGCAACGCGTGCGGTGGACGAATGGGCTTGGCAGAACGAGCTTGCAATGGCCGCCGAGCGCTCGCTTGCGGCCCTCGGCGAAGGGCGCGATCCGCTGGTCTATACGGCAGCGGGTCCCGACGACCCCGGCGTGAAAGCGCTGCAGAACGCGATCACGACTACCGGCGTCTCTTCCGAACGCATCAACACCCGGATCGGCGCCGGACTTGGTTTTGTTCTCGGCCGCGTGCTGCGGGAAGCGCGGCTGACCCGCGCGGTGATATCCGGGGGCGATACGTCGGGGCATGCGGCTTCTACCCTCGGGGTGTATGCGCTCACTGCGGTCGCCCCCGTTGCACCGGGATCGCCCCTTTGCCGCGCGCACACCGACGATACCGCGCTCGCGGGACTGGAAATCGCACTCAAGGGTGGGCAGGTCGGGCGGCCGGATTTTTTCTGTGCAGTAAAGCGCGGCGGTGTAGAGTGATTTAGCCCGCGCAGGAGACACCATGAGACTCCAAGGCAAGCATGCGGTTGTGACCGGAGGCGCCCGCGGCATCGGGCTTGCGATCTCGAAGGCGCTCGCGCGCGAGGGAGCCGCGGTAGCGCTCGCAGACATCAACCTCGATGGCGCGAAAATGGCGGCGGCTGCAGTAAGCGCGCAGGGAGCGTGCGCCGTTCCCATCGAGGTCAACGTCGCAGACCCGGTCTCGGTGGCTGCGATGGTCGAGACGTTGCTGCAGAATTTCGGCCGCATCGACATCCTGGTGAACAATGCGGGCGTGGGCGGCAACACGCCGTTCCTCGATACCACGCTTGAGGAGTGGAACAAGATTGTGGGCATCAATCTCACCGGGGCATTCATGGTCGCGCAAGCCGTGGCGCGCGAAATGGTGAAGAGCGGCGGCGGCAAGATCGTCAATATCGCATCGCTCTCGGGACAGCGCGGCGGCAATGGACGCGCAGCCTACGGTTCGGCGAAAGCGGGGCTCGAGCTCTTGACCAAAGTCATGGCGGTCGAGCTTGCTCCGTACAACATTAATGTCAACAACATCGCGCCCGGCGCAATTGAGACCGAGATGGCCAAATTTGCTCACGACACGGCGACTCGTGCGGCATACAACTATTTGATCCCGATGGTGCGATACGGCACGTCCGAAGAAATCGCGGACGCCGCCGTGTTCCTCTGTTCCGACGAGAGCCGATATGTGCACGGTCACACGCTCAACGTGGACGGCGGCTTCCGCGCTGCCGGCCTGATGTTCGGCGGAGGTAAAACTCCGCCCACCCCATGAGAAAAGAATAGGATAGGAGGAAACCATGGCCCGCCAGATCTCCCGCCGACGTTTCACCCGCCTGATGCTGGTCAGCGGCACGGCAATCAGCTGTGCGCTGCCGGCGTGCTGGGCAGCAGGCGCTGCCGACTTCACATTCAAGTGGGGCACCAACGTTCCTGAAACTCACCCGCTCAACGTGCATGCCCGCAAGGCCGCCGAGGCAATCAAGCAGGAAACCAACGGCAGGTTGGAAGTGCAGCTGTTTCCCAACAATCAGCTTGGCGGTGACAGCGACATGTTCTCTCAGCTACGGTCGGGAGCGCTGGAGTGTTTTTCGCTTTCCGGCGTGAACGTGCTGTCCACCTTGATCCCTTCGGCTTCCATCTGGGGCATCGGCTTTGGGTTCCCGAATTACCAAGCACTCTGGAACGCGCTCGACGGCAAGCTGGGCGCACATTTGCGAGGCCAGATCAACAAGGCCGGGCTCGTCGTGATGGACAAGATCTGGGACAACGGCTTCCGCCAGATCACGACTAGCACGAAACCCATCGTAACGCCGGCAGACCTGCAGGGGCTGAAAATCCGCGTTCCCATCAGCGCGCTCTGGACGTCGCTGTTCAAATCGCTTGGCGCATCGCCCACCAGTATCAATTTCGCCGAAGTCTATTCAGCGCTGCAGACCAAGGTGGTGGATGCTCAGGAGAACCCGCCTGCCATCATCTCGTCGGCGAAGCTTTACGAGGTGCAGAAATACTGCTCGCTGACCAATCACATGTGGGATGGCTGGTGGCTTCTGGTGAACCGCCGCGCGTGGCAGAGCGTGCCAAAGGACATTCAGGACATTTTTGCAAAGAACGTGAACGCTGCCGCCCTGGCGCAGCGCGAAGACGTGGCAAAGCAGAACGAAACCCTGAAGGCCGACCTCGCCGCCAAGGGGCTGATATTCAACGATGTCAATCCCGAGTCCTTCCGCGAAGTCCTGCGTAAAGCCAATTTCTACGGCGAATGGAAGGGAAAGTTCGGGGACGAGGCGTGGCAGCTTCTGGAAGAATCAACAGGGAAGCTTGTTTAGGGGGTAGCTGGTTGTTGCAGTTCCTATTGGAGGCATCTGCTCGAAATGTCGCGAAATGGCGGCATTTCGCATTAACGCCTGGTGTCCGTGTGCGGAAATTGCTGTTGGAAGTGAGCACGAGCGCGCCAGAACGGCGGGAGCGATGGGAGGCCTCATTACGGGATTTTCGGCACGAAGCGAGTGACAAGCTTCTTGTGCACAATAAGGAGCGGCTCGGCCCGGCCATTTTCAGTCTTCAAACAAGAAACTGCGCATCGGAAAATCAGAACAGTCTCGCAGATGCGAGCCGCGCTCCGTCCCTGAGGGTACGGAGCTTCGCCCAGACCACATCCGGAGCGACACGCCCCCACCCTGCCGAGGTGTCGAAGCCGCAATCGTTCGCGGCGAGCACAGCGGAAGCGTCGCCGATCACTGCGGCTACCCGTTCAATCCGATCCGATATCACCTCAGGATGCTCGATAATGTTCGTCAGCGGGTCGATAACGCCGGCCACCAGAATTTGTCCCGATTTCAGCGGAAGCTTCTCGAAGCAGCGAAATTCATGAGCGTGGCGTGGGCCGGCGAAGGGCAAATACAGAGCCCCGACGTTCACTTGTTGAATGATTGGCAGGATATCCTGAAGCGGTACGTCGCTATCATGGGGAGATTCCGAATTGCCCCAACACACGTGGAGGCG
>Ga0070714_100002968_pt1 | contig 12567 bp, 8 predicted proteins | sample LARL83metaG_FD_65450 | JGI IMG/M metagenome (GOLD analysis project Ga0070714, IMG submission 65450) | Corn, switchgrass and miscanthus rhizosphere microbial communities from Kellogg Biological Station, Michigan, USA - LAR L8-3 metaG | ecosystem: Host-associated > Plants > Roots > Rhizosphere ... | reverse complement strand
CCGGATACGGGCAGAAGTTCATTGACGCGATCAATGGCGACTGGGGCGGCGCTCCGTTCGAAGACCTGATGAAAGGCCTCGACTACGCCGAGCAGCACTATCCGTTTATAGATAAAGACCGCGAGTGCGCGCTGGGCGCCAGCTACGGCGGATGGATGGCCAATTGGATTTTGGGTCACACCGACCGCTTCAAGTGCATTGTGAGTCACGACGGGCAATTCAACACGGAGTCGGCATATGGCGACACCGAAGAGCTGTGGTTCCCCGAATGGGAGTTCAAGGGAACGCCGTGGACGAATCGCGAGATGTATCGCAAGTGGTCTCCGCACCTGAGCGCGGCGAACTTCAAGACGCCGACGCTCGTGATTCACGGCCAGCTAGACTACCGGCTGGACGTTTCGCAGGGATTCGATCTGTTCACGACCTTGCAGCGGCAAGGCGTGCCGTCGAAGATGCTCTACTTCCCCGACGAAGGCCACTGGGTGCTCAAGCCGCAGAATTCCCAACTCTGGTACAAGACGGTCAACGATTGGGTGGACGAGTGGACAAAACCGACGGGCAGTGGTCAGTGAGCAGTGGCCAGATGGGATTGTGTGGGTCGGACATTCTTGTCCGACAAAACTCCAGTGTGACGCGCGGACCCTCGCCCGATGGTTTGTACCGGGGCACGCCTTAAGGCGTGCCGCTAAATCCAATCAGAGCGAACGCCTTTAGGCGCTGCGTTCAGCGCCCAAAAGCGCGATTTCGAAATGGCATCACCCCGGCACGGCTAAAGCCTTGCCCTGATACATCCCTTCTTATCACTCGCCACGACCGGATAGCACACTGGCGGCTTGCTCACAACTAAAGCAGTTCGAAAATGACATCACCAAAAATGTAGATTGTTCTTCTTGACCTGTCTATAACTATAGGGTTCATCCTTGAAGCATGTTGAGCGTGTCGCAAATCGCCAGGCGGTTCGGACTGAGCAGGACCACGATTCTGTACTACGAATCCTGCGGGCTGCTGAAGTCTGGGCATCGCACCAGCGCCAACTATCGCCTGTACGGCGAGAAGGAAGCGCGGGTGCTGGAGCAGATCTGTTTGTACCGATCTGTTGGGCTGAGCGTCTCGAGCATTCGGGCGATGCTGGGGAATCCGGAAACTGACGTTGCGGCTTTACTGCGACGCCGACTGCAGGAACTGGACTCAGACATCGGCCGATTGCGCGAACATCAGCGGGTGATTCTGCGGCTGCTGCAAACGAAAAACATTCTGAGGAGAACGAAGAACATGACAAAAGACAAATGGGTTTCCATCATGAAGGCTGCCGGCTTCAGCGAAGACGACATGCGTCGCTGGCACCGTGAGTTCGAGAAGGCCGCGCCGGAAGATCACAACGAGTTTCTGGCGTATCTCCATATTCCGGCGGCGGAGATCACGTCGATTCGGGAGTGGAGCCGGAAGTAGATTTGTAGTCGGATAATTCGGAAATTCAAAACCGGGTGGAAGAGCGGCCATTTATGGCCGCGTAAGGGTGATTGTTTGTGTTGTGGGCTTTAGCCCCGGCCCTAAAGGGCAGCGATCGACGCGGGACGTAACGCGGCCCTGAAGGGCCGCTCTTCCACCTGCAAAAGACTGTTGCGTTTATGATCCCAAACCAGCCACAATATCAAACCGTCGCGGGCGAAGCCTGTCCTGAGCGAAGTCGAAGGAGCGCCCGCGCTACACACACATGCGTGGGCTTCGAACTTTCCTGTGGGTTGGGGTGGCTTCACTGGGCGCGCTCGCGTTCGCAGCGGTGGCGCTGCATCGCGGCGAGCAGATCAATGCGCTCTGGCTCGTGACTGCGGCGTTTTGCACCTACGCTGTCGGGTATCGGTTCTACTCCAAGTTCATCGCGGTCAAGGTCCTTGCGCTCGATCCGCAGCGAGCCACTCCCGCCGAGCGCCTTGAAGATGGCCGCGACTTCGTTCCTACAAATAAATGGGTGGTGTTCGGCCATCATTTTGCAGCGATCGCGGGTCCCGGACCGCTTGTCGGGCCTGTGCTCGCCGCGCAATTTGGATATCTACCCGGAACTCTGTGGATCCTGATCGGCGCCCTGTTTGGCGGCTGCGTGCAGGACTTCGTCATCCTGCTCTTCTCTGTTCGCCGCGACGGGAAATCACTCACTCAAATGGCGCGAGAGGAGGTCGGCCCGATTGGCGGCGTTGTGGCCTACGCCGCGGTCCTGAGCATACTCGTCATTCTGCTCGGCGTGATCGCGCTGGTCGTGGTCAACGCGCTGAAGCAGAGCCCATGGGGAACGTTCACCATCGGCATGATCATGCCCGTGGCCATGCTGATGGGACTCTACCTGCGGCGCTTGCGGCCGGGGCGCGTGCTGGAGACCTCCGCACTGGGGTTCGTTCTGGTCATGGCGGCAGTAGTCGGAGGCAAATGGGCGGCCGTCAGCCAAACGGTCGTCCCGTCGGTGCGTTGGTTTATCGACGGACGAGCCCTGCCGCATTTCGTGCTGGAGCCTCTTTCTTCGGCGCTCACTATTTCTGCTCCGGGACTGGCATTTCTGCTCATCCTTTATGGTTTCGCTGCAGCGATCATTCCGGTGTGGTTGCTGCTCGCTCCCCGCGACTACCTGGCCACGTTTGTGAAGCTGGGCACCATCGCACTGCTGGCGCTAGGAATCGTCGTGATGCACCCCACCCTGCAAATGCCCGCGCTCACGAAGTTCATCGACGGCACCGGCCCGGTGTTTGCCGGAAAGGTCTTCCCTTTCGCGTTCATCACCATCGCCTGCGGCGCGGTGAGTGGATTTCATTCTCTGATCTCGAGTGGAACAACTCCGAAGCTGATTCGCCGAGAGACTGAGGCGCGCATGGTGGGCTATGGCGCGATGATGTGCGAATCCATGGTTGCCATCATGGCCACGGTTGCCGCCTGCGTGATGGAACCGGGGACGTATTTCGCGATTAACAGTCCGGCGGGAGTGGCAGGCGGCTTGCCGGAGAAAGCTGCGGCTACGATTTCCGGGTGGGGATTTCCGGTGACCGCGGATGCCATGCACCGGCTTGCGCAAAATGTTGGAGAAGTGACGCTCTTCAATCGCACCGGCGGCGCGCCCGCCTTCGCAGTGGGAATGGCGCATATTTTTTCGAGCAGTCTGGGCGGCCAAGCGGTGATGGCGGTGTGGTATCACTTCGCCCTGATGTTTGAGGCGCTGTTCATTCTGACGGTACTCGACGCCGGCACCCGCGTTGGCCGCTTTATGCTGCAGGATGCGCTCGGACAGGTGTGGAAACCGCTAGGCAGAACCAGTTGGTATCCATCGGTGGTGGCAACCAGCGCGCTCATGGTTGCGGCCTGGGGCTACTTCCTCTGGCAGGGAGTGCGCGATCCCCTGGGGGGAATCAATTCTTTGTGGCCGTTGTTTGGAATTGCGAATCAACTGCTGGCCACGGCGGCGTTGTGCATCGCGACCACAATTATTCTGAAAACGCGGCGCGCGAGATATTTGCCTGTGACACTGGCGCCGCTGACGTTCCTCGTGATCGTCACATTCAACGCGTCGTGGCATAAGATATTCGATCCCGATCCGCGGATCGGTTTTCTCGCGCAGGCGCGGCAGCTCGCTGCTGCGGGCGGCAACGCGCGACTCATCTTCAACAACCGATTGGACGCAGTGGTGACCGGGATCCTCATCCTCATGGTCACACTGCTGCTGATTGAGTCGCTGCGACAGTGGGTCGGCGCGTTATCAGGACGCAGCGTTCCATCGACCACAGAGGCCCCGTTTGTGATGACGCAACTGGCGGAGGAGCCAGGATGAAACTCATTCGGGTGCTCCGGGCAATTCTACGCGAGATCTTTGAGGAGTCCGCGTATGAGCGGTTTTGTACGCAAGAGGGAGTGGCGCGTGGGCGAGAGTCGTACGCGGCCTTTGTGCGGGGACGAAGAATAAGAGTGAGGTGTTGTTGAGGTCTGGTCCGAATACACGCGCGTTTTCTTTCGCCCCTTCGGGGCTAATCATCATCGACATGCATTCCCGGGGCTGACGCCCCGGGCTTTATTCTTGCGCCGCTTCGCGGCTGAGTCGCCGTCGCGGGAAGTAGCGAAATCCGTGCGCCCCTTCTGCCCGCTTTTTAGGCAGAAATGGGGCTTTAGGGTTCACGGCCGCAGCACGATTTTTCCAAACATCTCGCTCTTCTCCATGTGCTCGTGGGCGGCGCGGGCTTCGGACAATGGGAACGTGCGGTCGACCACGGGTTTCAGCCGTCCTGCGAAAACGTGCTTCAACACTTCGTGCAACTCGCCCATAGTACCCATATACGAGCCACGGATGGTGAGCTGGCGGAAATATACGAAGCGCAGATCGATGCCCACTTGCGGCCCGGTGGTGGCGCCGCAGGTGACGAGCGTTCCCGCCGGCTTGAGCGAGCGCAGGCTTTCGTCCCAAGTAGCGGCGCCGACATGCTCCATCACGATGTCGACGCCTTCCTTGTGAGTGATCTTGCCGACTTCGTCGGCGATCTTCTGCTGGTAATGGTTGATAACGTGATCGGCGCCGAGTTCGCGGGCACGTTGCGTCTTGCGCTCGTCTCCGGCGGTGGTAATCACGGTGCAGTGAAACATTTTCGCAATCTGGATTCCAGCAATGCCTACGCCAGAATTGGCACCGAGAACCAGGACCGTCTGCCCGGGACGAACTCCTGCGAGGCCGACCAGCATGTGCCAGGCTGTGAGGAAAACCAGAGGCACGCTAGCAGCTTGGTCGAACGACAGCGAATCCGGAATCGGGATGACGCACACATGTGGAATCGCAATCAGTTCGCAGTTACCGCCGTCGACAGCAGCGCCGCGCACGGTGAACTCGCGGCACTGGTTCTGCAACCCCGCCGTGCACTTTTCGCAGTGATTGCAGAAATGCATGGGTGCGATGAGCACGCGCTGGCCGACGGAGATGCCCGAGACATAGTCGCCAACCTCAACGACCTCGCCTGCGATGTCGCTGCCAAGGATGTGAGGCAATTTGACCCCGGGCAGGCCTTTGCGTACCCAGAGATCAAGGTGATTCATGGCGCAGGCGCGCACGCGGACGAGCACATGGTCTTTGCGGAGTTGCGGGTCGGGAGCGTCTTCGTAGCGCAGAACTTCAGGCCCACCGAATTCGTGAATGCGAACGGCTTTCATGATTCTCTCCGGGACAACGCTACCACAGAAGCCGTGTGGCGTCCGCTGAAGCGGACTCGGGTGGTCTGCCCAGATTCTCGGCACTTCCGTGCCGGACTTTCCCATTCCGCTGCTTCGCGGCTCTCAACCTTCAATATCTCGCAAAGCCCTCAATTTGACTTCTCTCCTGCCGAATCAAATAATCGTGCGGTGGACATTTACGAAGAGATCGTGGCACTTCGACAGCAGGGCCGGAAGGGCGCTGTCGCGACGATTGTTAATGTGCGCGGATCGATCCCCTCATTTGAGACGGCGAAGATGCTGGTGCGCGACGACGGGTCGATTGTTGGCACCGTCGGCGGCGGATGTGTAGAAGCCGACGTGTGGCAAGCTGCGCGCGAAGTAATGGAATCTGAGAAGCCGCGAACGCTTACTTTCAACCTGAATCAGAATCCCAAGTACGACACCGGCCTGGTCTGCGGCGGCACACTCGACATTTTCATCGAGCCGGTGCTACCTCCAGCATTACTTTATGTTTTCGGCGCTGGCCATGTGGCAGTCAACCTTTACCGTGCGGCAAAGAATGCCGGGTTCGACGTCACCGTAATCGATGACCGCGAGACCTACGCCAGCCGCGAGCGCTTCCCCGAAGCCAAGGAGGTCATCGCCGAAGACTTCGACAAAGCTATGGCGCGGATCACGCCGCCAGAGAATTCTTTCATTGTGATCGTCACTCGCGGGCATCGCGACGACATGCGCGTGCTGCGCTGGGCTGTGCAGACACCGGCGCGCTACGTGGGCATGATCGGATCGAAGCGGAAGACAATCACCATCTTCCGCGAACTGGTGAAAGAAGGGATTCCCGAACCGTTGTTCGAGCGGGTGCACGCGCCTGTGGGATTCGATATCGGAGCGATTACTCCCGAGGAGATCGCGGTCGCAATTACGGCCGAACTGATTGCAGCTCGTCGCAAAGTCGAGCGCCCGCTGCCACATATGAGCTGGTTCCATTCGCGAAAGCTGGCGTCGGAAGAAAGTCAAAACATCTCAGCGTAGAGAGATTAGTTGCGATCTAACGTCACCGTAGGAACGCCACAGAAGACCCCGAAGGGTAAGAGTTCTACAGCACGATCACTTCGGAAAAACGAAAGGCAGCCCTTGCGGGCTGCCTGAGTCGTTCTAATCCAGATCTGCCTACTGTGCGGCAGGTTTGCGGTGAGTGGTTCCTGCCGGGCGACGATGCGTCGGTGTCTTGGCAGGAGCTGCGCCGGGCTTTCTAAGCAGCTTCCCGTCGGTCATCTGCAGCATAAAGGGAGTTGCGGTGTAGGAGGCGGGCACGCCCTCGAAGGCGAAGTCTGTCTCACCACCTTTGGGCATCTTGGCAGCCGGAATTGGACCGGTCATCGTCAACGTGATGTCGGTTCGTTTGGCGTCAATGTCGTCTGCACTTGCAGCCATGTGAAGTTCCGTATTGCTCGGCACTTCAACCACGAGGCCCAACATCTGCAGGGGCTTGCCCTTGATAACACTCCAAACCTTGTCCTGGTCTTCGGGTGTACCGGCGGAAAGTACCAATTCCCATTCCCCAAAACTCAATTGGGAAATCTGGTCAGGAGTCTTGCCATTGACCAGATCGTGCGCCTGTTGCGCGGGAGTAGGAGGCACATATTTCGTGATCTTCGAGGTGCAGTCGGCGGTCGGCATGGGGTTCGATTTCGCGCAGGTGAGCAGGTCCTGCAAACCGTCATCCCCGCCATGGAAGTTCTTGTAGGTCTTAGTCAAATACTGCATCAACTGTGCATTTCCACCTGACAGGTTCACGGCGCGAGCAGTGAAAAAGAGGCCTTTCAGTGTGTCGTCATCCGGGCGTGGGTTCGGCGTCAGGTACGCTAGCGCGCACGGATAGACGTTCTGAAGGTCGTCCGGTTGAGCTTCAACTGCGGCACACATGTGCGTCTTCGCGTTTTCATAGTCCTTGTTCTGTAATGCTGCGAACCCGGCGCCCGCCTCAAAAATTGGGTTTACTTTCTTCTTCAGATCATCAAACTGCGCTTGCTGCAAGGTGGCCGGTTTCGGCGCAGTCTTCACGCAATCCAGGCCCTTGTTCGAATATTGCGTAAGATCGGCCAGATTTTGCTGCGGGTTCTGTCCCGTAGCCACCGCTTGGCGAGCGTTAAATGTAACCAGGGCGAGCGCAGACAGGCTACACTGATCGACAGTCAGCAGCCGCTTTGCGGTGTCGACCACCTTCGCGGGATTGTTGGCCCCCTGGTAGGTACCCATGAGGACTTCCAGAGCGGTGGTCTTCATCACGCTGTTGGGATACTGCGTCAAGAAAGCTTCCAGCGCGCTGATCTTGGCATTGGGGTCGCTCTGCTGAATAGCATTGACGTAGGCGTTGTATTCGGCTGGATCTTTGATGGTAGGCGCCGACTCGGCAGGCGCTGCGCCCGAGGCACCCTGGGCAGCAGGCGGATTTTGCGGCGCGGCTTGGGCCTGGGTAGAAACTTGCGTGGCGGCCACCATTGCGCACGCAAGCAGAATCGCCAGAACAATCTTTTTCATTCCATCGCTCCTCGGGCTTTTGGGAAATCGATTTCTTCAGGATACCGGTCGGACGCGGAACCCGCACTCAGACATCTAACACATGGATGGTTCCAGCGTGGTGCGCCCCCTGATACGCTGGGGACGGAACACCCTCTGTCGTTTTCCGAGCAGAGGCCTTTGTTCCGGTGAGCGGATTATATTGGCGCACTTCAAGTTACGCAAGCAACTTAGCTCCAAACACGTCTCAATTCTTGAGATGCTAAATTCCATATCTTTGGTGGTTTGAACGAAACGGAGCCGAAAAGATGACTTCCTCAAAACCCCTTTCCGATCAAGTAGCGCTCATAACCGGCGCTGGACGCGGCATTGGCAAATCGATTTCCTCTCACCTGGCTGGGCTGGGAGCCACAGTAGTGCTCTGCGCGCGGTCCCGGCCCGAACTGGACGATTTAGCCCGCGAAATCTCCTCTTCCGGCGGTAACGCCATCCCCATTACTTGCGACGTGAGTGACCTGCGCTCGGTCGAGAAGGCCGCCGCCGAGGTCGAGAACACGCACCATCGCCTTGACATCCTGGTGAACAACGCCGGGGTCGGCTCCTTCTCCGGCCCGCTCCATGAAATGACACCGGAGGACTGGGAAAAGGTCCTGAACACTAACTTGCGGGGCGTTTTCTACACTATCCGCGCATTCGCGCCCATGATGATCCGCCAGAGTGGCGGCCATATCGTGAACATCTCATCGCTTGCCGGCAAGAATCCGTTGCCCAACGGCGCTGCCTACGCGGCCTCCAAATGGGGATTGAATGGGCTTAGCTACGCAGTGGCGGAGGAACTGCGAGGAAAGAACATTCGGGTGTCTGTGGTGTGCCCCGGCTCGGTAGATACCAGCGAGGGCTGGCACCATGGCAAGAACTCAAACAAGATGCTTAAGCCTGACGACATCGCGCATGTAGTGGGAATGCTGGCCACGCAGGCCCCGCAATCGTTCGTCAGCGAGGTGCTGATCCGGCCCACGCAGAAACCGTAAATTCAAAATCCCGGATGGCGGCGCCTGTGTTGCCATCCGGGAAACGTCCAACGTCAGTAGCGCGCTACTGGCCAAAGCGCGGGTCTCCAACGGGCCGGAAGTAATTCTTAAAAACCCAATCTGCCACTCGTAATCCAAGAGCTCGAGCCACCTGGTCCGAGTTGCGATAGTGGATGCCGACATAAACGCGGGCGTCGATCACCTGTTGCTCGGCATCGGAAAGGCGGGCAAAAGTCCGGGTCTTTTGCTGCGCTTTCGGATTCGTGGTGGTCATTTGAAACGCCAGTTGGTCCGTGCCAAAGAAAAGTGCTAAGGCGTGAGAAGTTGCGCCGCTGATCGTGGCATGACCGGACGGATACTCAGGGAAATTAGGGGTATTGATAAGGGGTTGCCAATTCGGATTGGCAGTTGTGTCCGGGTTGCCGTCCTGGTCGCCGAGTGAGATCGCGGTAATCGGACGCCAGAAGTTGTAGAAGTACTTGCTGTCCCAGCAGGCGATCTGAGCGTCGGCGAGCGCCGTTTCGGCCAGAGCAAACATGCGGGCCGAGTCACCGACGTTGTCCAGATAAGTCGTAGAAATGTATCGTAGGGAGTTTTGCCATAGCAACGGACCACTGTCGGCCCAGAAGTACCCGATGTCGGTCTGCTCAGAGGTCCTCACAGTGCTGTTGAAGGCTCCGAGCGTCATCGTTTCGTTGTAGTCTTCGGCCCATGTGGCGCTGGTCAGAGCGGGCGGAGGATCGACGCGAAATTGCGAGTCACTTTTCATTGTGAATGGCGTCACCGTCGCTAACCAGGGAGTCACACCCGGTGCGTTCGACGGAGGCGGTGCTGGCAAAAATGAGGGCGTCGGTCTCCACGCCCCAATTGCCGTATTGCCGAGAAAGGGAGGCGGATTCAACGGAAAGCGGCCATCGTTCGCTCGCAACGCGAGAATGGCGGCTGCAGCCTGGGCTCCCACCGCGATTCCCGGATCACTGGGGTCAATGCCATACGTGGTCAGGAAGCCCTGATATGCGGTATCGATGTTTGCAGTTTGCGAAGCGAACAATCCCACTAGCGCGTCACGGGCTGCTTTGGCAGCCGCCGCAGTCATGGAACCAGTGGCGCCGGGCACATAGGCGTTGTATGGCTGGAATCGTTGATCGATAGACTCCACCGCATCGTAAACCGCCAACTGCACAATGGTGTACTCCACCGCAGTAACTGGCAACGGGTGTCCCGCGGTCTTTATGGTCGTTTCAGCGATTAGATTCAGGTCGGCAATCGGATCTGCTGCCGCGGCATTGCTTACAAAGATGGTTGTCAGGATCGCCACCGCAATCCCACCGTACGAAATCTTCTTCATTTTCCTGCTCCTCCTCCGGAACCCACTCACGGGCCGGTGTTGCATCTTGGGCGGTTGGCGGGCGGCATACAATCCTTGAGCAGTCATTTGCGCGTCATATTTCAATCTGAAGCCAAGCTATTCATTTCACGTAGGATGGCTTTCTGTCTCCTACACCACGGATTTGTGTGATAGCCTTCGTTCCCAGAGTTTCTTATGACGGACGCAACGCAGTCTCCTGCAGTCCGCCGCTTCGGCGCATTTGAAATCAATCTTCAATCAGGGGAATTGCGCAAGAACGGGATGCGGCTGAGGCTTTCCGGACAACCGTTTCACATCTTAGCTATTCTTACCGAACGGCCGGGCCAGTTAATCACGCGCGAGGAACTCAACTCGCTGTTATGGCCGTCCGATACATTTGTTGATTTCGACCATGGCCTCAACAATGCGGTAGCCAGAATTCGCGAGGTCCTGGAAGATTCCTCCGGAACCCCCAGATACATTGAGACCGTCCCACGCCGTGGCTATCGCTTCATTGCTCCCCTTACCGCCTTCCGCGCGAACCACACAAACACGATCGCTGTGGAACCAAGCCCCGGTACAAGAGCGACGCTCGCGGCTACAGCAACAACATCGGGCCCCCAGCGACCTCGGATACCTCACCTTCGCGAAATTTTAGTCATCGGAGCAGTCGTGCTGACATTTCTCGCGATCGGTATTGGCGTGTATCGCAGGCAAAACAAATCCGTAAAGCTGCCGATCAAATCAATCGCAGTATTGCCGTTGGAAAATCTTTCCGGGGACCCGGGCCAGGACTATCTGGCCGACGGCGTGACCGAAGAACTCATCGGGCGTTTGGCGGGAATTCATGATTTGCGGGTCATCTCCCGAACGTCCGTGATGCGATTCAAAAAGACCCAGGTGAGCGTGCCCGAGATTGCCAAGACACTCGGAGTAGACGCAGTCGTCGAGGGTTCCCTGATGAAGGACGGGAATCGGATTCGTGTTCACGCCCAATTAATACGAGCAGCGACGGACGAACACATCTGGTCCGAATCCTACGATCGCGAAGTCGGGAATTTGCTGGCGCTGGAAAGCGAAGTGGCGCAGTCTATCGCCGAGAAAGTTCAAGTCACGATCACAGGCCAAGAGCGCGAATCGCTCGCAAAAGTGCGTGCCGTTTCGCCAGATGCGTATGAAGCCTACCTCAAGGGTCGCTTTTACTGGAATAAGAGAACCGGTGAAAGCATGCTGAAGGCCGTCGTTTATTTCCAGGAAGCAATCGATAAAGATCCTACCTTTAGTGCAGCCTACTCGGGGCTGGCAGACTGCAATAGCGGACTGGCGTGGCACGGATATGTGGCTCCTAGCGAGGGACTTCCGAAGGCTTACGCTGCGGCACAGAAGGCGATTGCAATTGATCCGACATCGGCTGAGGCCCACGCATCGCTAGGCCTCGTGATGAGTCACATGTGGAATTGGCGCGGAGCCCAAAGCGAGTTTCAGAAGGCCTTGCAGTTGAATGATCAATACGCGAATGCGCACCATTGGTATGGAGATTCTCTGTCCGTTGTCGGAAGCCATGACGCGGCGTTGAGGGAGGCGAAACAAGCGTTAGAGCTTGATCCACTCAACCTCATGATCGGCACATGGCTGGGCTTGCGCTATTACCTCGCGCGTGACTATAACCGCGCGATTGAGCAAGGCCGAATGACTGTCGAATTGGATCCAAACTTCGCGGCGGCGCACCTGGTCCTAGGAGAATCTTATGCGCAAAAAGGAATGAAGAAGGAATCTCTGGCTGAACTCCAAAGCGCGGCGACGTTGTCTGGAAATAGCCCGCTGTATTTGGCCCAGGTCGGGGTGAGCTATGCCCTGGAAGGAAAGAGAACAGAGGCCCTTAGCATTCTTGCCGACTTGCACAAGGTTTCAGCGGACCACTACGTGTCTCCCTACGCGGTGGCGCAAATCTACGCCGCCCTGGGTGAAGAAAAGCAGAGCTTCGAGTGGCTCCAGACTGCCTATGATGATCATGCGGTCTGGATGACGTATCTCGGCGTTGATCCTGTCTTTGATCGTTTTCGATCGAATCCCCAGTTTCAGGATCTAGTCCACCGCGTAGGCCTGAATTAGACAGGGGACCTCACACAGACTCGGAGCTTCTGGCCTGATTTCGGTTGAGCTTTGCCGCAAGGCTCAGTCTTTGAACAGGCTATCGAACGCTTTGCGGGCGTCGTTGGGACTGGAGGGGCTGGCGCCCGTTGAGGTCTGCTTTTCGACGCGCACGGATATGGAATAAAACTTGCATTCGTTACGCGCGTCCTTCTTCGCGATTCTTTCCGGAACCGGCTGCAGGCACTCGAACCGTTGCGATGGATCGAAGTAGGTGCACTGCTTGCACGAATGCAGCTCGAAGCCGCACTTGGCGCATTGGCCAAGCGGTTCGGCCAACATCGTAAGAACGGTTCCGCACTGGGCGCAGCGGGAAACCGTGTGCGTGCCGGGCATCTGGATGGC